>QWCQ01000271.1_pt1 | contig 69291 bp, 68 predicted proteins | sample 1972701 | NCBI WGS metagenome assembly QWCQ01 (sample SAMN09866704, study PRJNA288562) | Human gut metagenome isolate pre4_stool, whole genome shotgun sequencing... | reverse complement strand
GTTGTTGTTGTTTTACCGTGGTCTACGTGACCTATTGTTCCGATATTAATATGTGGTTTGCTTCTTTCAAATTGTGCTTTACTCATTATTTCCTCCTAAATATTATAAGCTTACTATACCATAAATTTCATAAATTTACTACAATTACTCATATTATACCGTTTTTTTTGAATAATTTAAAATTATTTGCAAAAATATTTTTTCTATGGTATATTACATTATGTGCCACTTTAGCTCAGTCGGTAGAGCGCATCCATGGTAAGGATGAGGTCCTCAGTTCGATCCTGGGAAGTGGCTCCATTTTTTTTTGCCCATTTTAAATTTTAAAATTTTAAAATTTTAAATTTTTTAATTTTTACATTATTAAATAAATTTATTTCTTTTTTTGTTTATCCAATTAAAAAAATCAAGCCATAAATTTACAGCTTGATTTTTATTTTTATTGATTTATTAAATTTAATTTTCTAAGCAAGGTCATAAAGGCTGATAATAGTACTGCTACTACTGATGCTAGTACCATGCCTTGTAATTGGATTGAGCCAAATTTTATTGATAATCCTGAAAGTCCTGCTATAAATATTGTTGATGTTAGGATTAGGTTTATTGATTTTGAATAATCTACTTTTTGGTCTACTAATAATCTTATTCCGCTTGTTCCTATCATTCCGTATAACAAGAAGGTTACTCCTCCTATTACATCTCCTGGTATTGTTTGGATTAGGGCTGCTAGTGGTCCTACAAATGCCATTAATATTGAAATAATTGCTGCTGCTCCTATAACTTGGACTGAATATACTCCTGTTATTGCCATAACTCCTATATTTTCTCCATAGGTTGTTGTTGGAACTCCTCCTACTAATCCTGAAAGGGCTGATGAGAAGTTATCTGCAAATATTGATCTGTGTAATCCCGGATCTTCTAATAAATTTCTTCCTATAATATTACTTGTTACAACTTGATGTGAAATGTGCTCACTTGTAATTACTAATATTACTGGTAGCATTGATAAAATTGCTTCTATTGAAAATTTTGGTGCTGAAAAGTTTGGTAGGGTAAATAATTTTGCTTCTAAGACTGGTGTAAAATCTACCATTCCAAAAAATACTGAACAAATATATCCTACTACTATTGCTATTAGGATTGGAATTGTTGATAAAAATCCTTTAAATGATACTGAACCAATTATGGCTGTAAAAAGTGTAATTCCAAATATTACAAAATCTTTATAACTTGCTGTATCTGTCATCAAATTTGCTCCGATTGAACCGCCTGTTACTGTATTTCCTGCAAGCTCAAATCCTATTAAGGCAACAACTGAACCCATAGCTGCTGGTGGCAATACTACATCTATCCATCCTATTCCAAATTTATAAATTATATATGCCAAAAAACATCCTAGAGTTCCAACCACAATAAAAGCACCTTGCGCATATTGAAATCCTTGATTTGCAATAATAGCTGTTCCTGGTGCTAAAAATGCAAATGATGATCCCAAATAAGCAGGTGCTTTCTTTTTGGTGATTAATATAAATAATAATGTTCCGATACCATTCATAAAAAGTACTATTCCTGGATTTATTTTAAATAAAATAGGGACTAAGACACTAGCTCCAAACATTGCGAATGTGTGTTGGATTGAAAGTGGTAACAATAATTTAAATGGTAACTTATCTTCTACGTGGTAAATTTTTTTAGAATTTTTCATAATGCCTCCTTGTTTACATCAAAAGATATATTAGCAAAAAATGTAAAAATTGTCAATTATTTTTGTAATTATTAATTTTGTAATTTTTAAAGATTTTAAGCAATATAAAAGACTCAGTATAAACTGAGCCTTACTTTTTATATGTATATATCTTATTCTGCTGGTGAGATTGCTTCTACTGGACATACAGCTGCACATGATCCACAATCGATGCAAGCATCTTCGTCGATTTCGTATGCTGCGTCTCCTTGTTCAATTGCTTGAACTGGACATTCACCTTCGCATGATCCACATGATATACATGTATTTTCATCTATTCTATAAGCCATAATTTTACCTCCTAATTTGTTATATTAATATTATAGTAGTTAAATTAACTAATGTCAAATGATAGTAAATCTCAAGATTTTCTCATTTTTATCAATTATTTGTCAACTATTCTTCTTATATCCTTTGGGCAATAAGATTTTTCGATTTCTGTATCATCTTCTTCTATTCTTACTCTAATTTTGCATTTTTCTTTTACATAATTATTTTCGACAACAACGCCAATTCCATCTTCAGTTTCAATTTTTTCGCCTACTTTTGGCATTGATTTTTTTGCTATTTTATAGCTTTCATTTTCGTAAGATAGACAGCACATTAGCCTTCCACACAAACCCGAAATTTTATTTGGATCTAGGGTTATATCTTGTTCTTTTGCCATTTTTATTGATAAGGGTTGAAAATCGCTCAAAAATCTTGCACAACAACATTTTTGTCCACAAATTCCTACGCTTGAAACCAATTTTGCATGGTCTCTTACTCCGATTTGTCTAAGTTCAATTCTATTTCTATAAATTGATGCAAGTTCTTTTACAAGTTTTCTAAAATCAACTCTATTATTTGATGAAAAATAAATGAGTAATTTTTTTCTATCGAAAGTAAATTCTGCTTCAATGGCATGAAGATTAAGTCCAAGATTGTCTGCCTTTTCTTGGCATATTTCTACAGCCTCCAAGGCATATTTTCTATTTATTTCTTCTTCAACTAGATCCTCTTTGCTGGCTTTTCTAATAATTTCATTTAATTCACGGTCAAAATCGCTTTTATTTATTTCTTTAATTGGCGTTTTAACTATTCCCATTTCAAGACATGAATTAGAATCAACTATAACTCTATCTCCAATATGTAAATCAAAATCTAGTGGATTAAAATAATATATTTTTCCTGCTTTTTTAAAGCTTATCCCTACTACTTTCAATATTTCTCCCCTCTCTATATATAAAAATAAGGAAATTTTCAACTGCCATGTCGAAATTTGCATTATTTTTAAATCCTTTTGTTATTTGTTCGGCTTTTCTTATTATCCTATCAATAGAATCAAAAGGTAAATTTTCTATTTTTCTCAAGTAAAATAAAACTTTCTTGTTCTCTTTTGCATTATTCTTGTAATATTTTAATTTTATCAAATTATTGAAAAAATTTAAAATTTCTACAAATAATTCTTCCTTATAATCTTTTGCCTTTGAAAAGAAATCTTTATTTTTGTAATAAAAAGAAAAATTTCCAGAAATTATTTCACTTAATATATAGGATAGTTTTTCCCTGTCTACAAATTCATTTTCTATTTGACTTTTAAAACTTATGATTTGACATCTTGATCTTATGGTTTTTAAAAGACTATAAGCATTATTTGTTGTAAAAATTAAAATTATATAATCTTTTGCCTCTTCTATGCTTTTTAAAAGGGCATTTGAACTTTCAATGCTCAAATTTTCGCTATCTTTAATTATATATATTTTAATTTTTCCATTTGTAGGCCTAAGATACATATCTTTTATCAATAGCCTAATGGTTTTTATGCTTATGTTTTTTTCCTTGTCATCTTTTTTTATTATTTCAAAATCAGAATTTTCTTCAAGCTTGGTACTTATACCAAAATTATTAAAAACTCTCTTAGAAAATTCCAATGCCTTATCTAGATTATAAGAAGAATTTTTTGATTCAAAGATATAGGCATTGGAAAGTTTATCATTTTTTATTTGATTTTCTAAAATTTCTATCATTTCAGATTCTTATATATTGGTCAACATCCAAAATAAATACAGTAGCTCCACCAACATTCACATCAACTGGTGCGCTTGTTGCCAAAAGTGGAGAATCTGCTGTCGGATTAATTACTGATGATTGAGTTGTTCTTTTTTTACAATTATCTTCAATAATTTGCTTTACTTCATCAAGATTTTCCTCTTCAATACCAATAAGAAGAGTAGTATTTCCTTCTCTCAAAAACCCACCTGTTGTTGCAAGCTTTGTTACCCTATATCTTTTGTCTGTCAAAGAATCCATCAAAAAATTTGCATCCGCATCTTGAACTATAGCTATTAAAAGTTTCATTTTTTCTCCTTTAAATATGTTTTTATAGTAGCCAAACAATTATCTACAACCGTATCTATACTTTTGTTAGCATCGATTGAAATAATTTCATCCTTAAACCTTTTGGATAATTCTATATAGCCATCATAAGTTTTTTTGTGGAAAGAATCATCTTCGTTTTCCAAACGATCAGAAATAAAATTTTTCCTTTTTCTATCAATGGCAGTTTTATAGTCAATATTCAAAAACAAAGTTAAATCCGCCCTAATTTCTCCAACAGCAAAATCATTAATATTTTTAACTTCGTCTACACCAAGACCTCTTCCAAGTCCTTGATAAAGCATAGAACTAAGAACAAATCTATCACAAAGAATTATTGAACCTTTTTCCAACAAAGGTCTAAGCTTCTCACCAACCAATTGAGCCCTACTTGCTGCATACAACAAGGCCTCACACCTTGGATTCATTTCTATATTTTCATTATCCAAAATAATTTCTCTAATTTTTTCTGAAATATCAGTTCCACCAGGTTCCCTAAACTTATATATATCATACCCATCTTCCAAAAGCTTATTATAAACTTTTTCCAAGACAGTAGTTTTTCCAGAACCATCAGGACCTTCAAACACAATTAATAATCCATTCATATTATTATTATATCAAATACTTCAAACATTTAATAGTTTTATAAAACATTCCTTGATTAAAAAATTTTTATAAATTTAAAAACAAAATTCATAAGAAAATTTCAAATTTTTTTAAAAAATTCTAATAGAAAAATTTAAAAACAAAAATAATTTTTTGCAAAAAAAAAAAAAGACCAGTAAAGGTCTTTGTTTCTTAGACTTATTCTTCGTCTTCTTTTTCTTCAGTTTCATTAACAGTTGGTACGTCAGCTGCCAATTCACCTTCGCCATCTTCATCAACAACAACTTCTTCTTGAGGTTCTTGAAGTGAACAAACAACTTCATCAGCTTCAAGTAAAATATTGATATTTTCATCTTTTGCAATATCAAAATCAGCTACTGTGAATGAATCCCCAATTTGCATATCAGTAACTTCCAATTCTGCATATTGTGGAATATACATTGGTAAACATTCAACTTCAACTGTATCAATATTTTGAACCAATACAGAAGGTTCAACCCTAATGTCATCTCTTCCATTTAAGTAAACTGGAACAGAAACTCTGATAGCTTCCTTAGCATTGATTGCTTGGAAATCTACATGGAAAAATTGAGATTTAAATGGGTGCATTTGATAATCTTTAATAAGTACTGGTACCTTTTCTCCGTCAATATCTAAGTCAATAATTGTAGTTGTACCTGCTTGAGACAATACTTTTTCAAAATCTCTAGAAGTAAATTGTACATTTATATTTTCTTTATCTTTAGCATATACAACACCTGGTACAATAGCTTGTTGTCTAAGTTTATTAACTTTATTTTTTCCGACAGCTTCTCTTTTTTCTGAATTTAAAACTATATCTGCCATTGCTTCCTCCTTATTTTCTAACTTTCATACTGATTAATTATACCTTATTTAAAAGCATTTGACAATAATAATCTAATTATTTAAAATTTCTCCTACAAAATAAAAAAAATGGGTATATTAATATAGAAACAATTATACATTTTAGGAGGTATAAATGACAGAAAGAAAGAAAAAATTCGGTGAAGAAGAAATCACAGTAATAGGCGAAGAACTAAAAGTAGGAGATAGCGCTCCAAACTTTAAGGCAATAAATAACGACTTGTCAGAATATGATTTTTATAAAGAAGAAGAAGGAAAAATAAAAATTATATCAGTAGTACCATCACTTGATACATCAGTTTGCGAAATACAAACAACAAAATTCAACAAGGCTGCAGCAGATATAAGCCCAGATGTTTCAATCGTAACAATATCAAACGACCTTCCATTTGCCCAAGCAAGATTTTGCTCAGCAAAAGGAATAGATCAAGTAAAAACAGTTTCAGATTATAATTTCTTAGATTTTGCAGACAAATACGCAACACTTATCAAAGAATTAAAACTACAAAACAGAGCAGTTTTCGTTGTAGATAAAGAAAACAAATTAGTTCACGTAGAATACCTAGAACAAAACACAGAACTACCAGACTACAAAGCTGCCCTAGAAGCTGCAAAAAAATTGGTATAAATAAAATAAATCTTTAAAATCACAAAAATAGCTAGAGAAATCTAGCTATTTTTTATCTAAAATAAAAAAGCAAACTCAATTTTGAATTTGCCTTTAAAAATAAATTTACAATTATCTAATTACAAAAAATTATTTTATACTCTTAATCTAAAAAGTAAAAATAAAATTTATGAATACCTATATTAAATTCCTATACAATTTATTTAATTAGAAAATTTTTTATAGTATTTAATAGTTGAAAATCTTCTTCTCATATAATTAAGGAATCTCTTAAAATTTTTGTCATTCTCATACCAAGTTGTAAAAACATAGCCCTTTTTTAACATTTTTAAAGCCAAGTCTTTATCTTTTCTATTAACATATTTTTTCAAAACTGATGGATCAACATACAACCATAATCCATTTTCATATTCATAATAGCATGGTTCATCCTTATTAAAAATTAAATCATCTACAAGATATTTAATAAAATTATTATTGGCTGCATTCATATAAAAACTTGACCTGCCTTGTCTTATATTTATTTCAAATACCTTATACTTTCCATCTCTCTTATCATATTTCAAATCAAAATTTGCAAAACCTGTATAAGAAATTTCTTCCAAAAACTTCTTATATTGCTTATATATATTGTCATCTCCCATTGTTACCAAAGCATTATAATTTCCAATATTTAAAGGTAAGACCTCATCTAACAAACACTTGCCAAGGCTCATCATTTTTACTTGTGAACTTGTATTTACATAAGCATTTAAAACATACATATCTGAACTATCTCCTGGAATAAAATCTTGTGCTATCATTTTTCCAGTATATCCAGCATTATAAATTTGATTTAAAGTTTTCACTAATTCTTCATTATTGTGAATTTTATAAGCTTTTTTCTTCCCCTCAAAATGAGTATTATAAAATTCAATTGAATCATTTGCCTTTAATGCTATAGGATAAGACAATTCTGATTCAATTTTTTTAATTGATTCATCTGTATTGTCATTTGTAATAACTGTGTCAGGATAATCTAGACCATATTTTTTGCAAATTTCATAAAAATCAATTTTATTTTCCAATTTCTCTTGCATATATTTATCAACGTAATTAAATAGATAATAATCTTTTAATTTTTCTTTATTATTAACAAGCAAAGATGAATAACCATCGGAACAAGAAATTAGAATCAAATCATAATCTTTATATTTATTCTTTAATTTTATCAGCTCTTCTACAAAAACATTATCGTCTTCAAAATTTTCATTTGTATGAACTTCACATATTTTAGAATCTCTTGTATCTCTTAAATTTTTTATTCCCATACAAACAGATTTTATTCCATAAAGCTCATGGGCACTTCTTGCAACACCATAAGCATTTAAATCTGTACCTAAAATTACTAATTTAAATTTTTTCATATACTTAGCCTTTTATTAAATTTTTGCCATTTTAAATCACTTTATAATTATACCATAAAGAAAAATAAATGCTTTTCAATTATATAAAAGACTTTCTAATAACGATAAGGTTGTAATAGAACCTACTCCATTTTTGCAAGTAACAATTTTTATATCTAAATCTTTTATATCCTCATAATCAACATCGCCATACATATTTCCATCTACAAAACTTACTCCTGCATCAATTATTATTTGTCCATTCCTAAAATAATCTTTATTATAATAATTTGCTTTTCCAATGGCAGATATAAATATATCACAATTCTTAATTTTTTCTTTTTGATTTTTTGTTTTTGAATTAAAGAGTGTTACTGAAGCTTTTTTATAATTTAAATACATAGCTAATGGTTTTCCAATAACATTAGTTGAATTAGCTATTATTATATCCTTTCCCTCCAAGTCTAAATTCATATAATTAATAAATTTTATAATAGATTTTACTGTTTGTGGTAAATTCTCAAATTTTTTATTCATTATTTTCCCTAAAGAATCATACTTAAAGCCATCTAAATCATTAAAAGGAATATTTTCTCTTAAATAATCTAGATCTGTCGACTCTAAGAGAGGTTGGAGAACTATAAAACCATCAATATTATTTAAATTATTACAATAATTTATTATATCTAAATGATTATCTTCTTTACTAAATTCTTTATCAATATAATCAATATTAAATTCATTACATCTTCTTATAATTGCATTTTTATATTGATTTACAGCTAAATCATTATTTTGAGATATTATTAATAAGCTTTTCTTTTTATTGCAATATTTTATATTTTTTAATATATCATTTTTTATTTCATTTGACTTAATAATCTTCATAATTTAATCCTAAAAAAACACCCCTAAGGGTGTTTTTAATTTATTTAATTAAAATATTCTTCTTGCTCCTGCAAATACTCTTTGACTCCATGAATTATAGATATTTCCAATTTGAACTCCAACTCCTGGACTTACTGCATGAACATAATTACCATTATAATCAACAATCATTCCTACATGGTCTATAGATCCGCTTTGATTAAAGAATACAAGATCTCCTGGTTGCAAATTATTGATACCTACTGAATATCCATTAGAGAATTGTGCAGCAGAATTTCTATTTAAATTAACTCCAATTTGTTTATAAGCATAATAAACTAAACCTGAACAATCAAATCCACTTGGAGATGCTCCTCCCCACACGTAAGGATAACCAACAAATTGTCTTGCAATATTTGCAGCAGCTTGTCCACTTGCTGAAGCTTGAGGTGTTTGAGTTGCGGTTTGTTGTCCAATTGCATTATTATTTGATTTATTATTTTCTACAACTTGTTGTGGTTTAGCAACTTCTTTGCTTGAAAGTAGATTTGCACTTATATATCCACTTCTTCCATTATAGTTTACTTTCAACCATCCATTAGCTAATTGTCCACTAACTTTATCTCCCATAGTATAAGAACCTATTATACTGTATGATGTTGATGCACCTGATCTAACATTTAATGCAGCTGTATTTACCCAACCTGTATAAGCTTGAGATTGAACTGTATTTTCTTGTTTTGCTGGTGTATTGTTTTCTTGTTTTTTCTCAACAACTGGTTTTTTAACTTCTGTATTTGATAAACAGTTTGCTGATATATAAGCAACTTGTCCATTATAACTGATTTTTAACCAACCATTTTGAAGTGTTCCTGAAACTTTATCTCCTGTTGACAATGATCCAATAATGCTAGAACTTGTTCCTGCTCCACTTCTTACATTTAATGCACTAACATTTACCCATCCAGTATAACTTGTTGCTTGGCTAGCTTGTGCTTTTTTAGCTTCTTCAGCTTTTCTTGCTTCTTCGGCCTTTTTAGCTTCCTCAGCTTTTCTTGCTTCTTCGGCCTTTTTAGCTTCCTCAGCTTTTCTTGCTTCTTCAGCTTTTTTAGCTTCCTCAGCTTTTCTTGCCTCTTCTTGGGCTATTAAATCTTCTTGGTTAGTATCTTCTACAGCTTGATCAGATAAAAAGTCTAATTTTATGTATCCTTTATCAGTTTTTAACCAACCATCTTCAACTTGTCCACTTACTTTAGTATTTTTATTTAATACGTCTATTACGTTATTTTCTTGATCATTTTTTGAAGACCTAACATTTAATGATTCTACAGCTACAAACTTTTCAACTACAGGGCTTTGTTCTAAAGCTTGTTCAACTGTATTTTGATTTTTATTTTGATCTTCTTCTTTATTTTCTTGAATTTTTTCATCTACAGCTTTAACTATAGCATCTTCACTTGATGATTCAAAAAGTGTAGGATCAGCCAAATTTCTTGTTTTAGATAATTTTGCATCTTTTTTTGTCTCTGTTTTTTCTGCAAATTTAGTATTTTTAACTTCGTTAGAATAATCTTTTTTTACAGAATTAACTTTGGATGCATATTCTTTTTCAATATAAGATACATTATTTTCTAATACCTTTTTTGATTGATCTTCTTTATCTAAATTATTAATCGTAGAAGCATAAGCAGAAGCACCTATTGTAACTGCGGCTAACACTCCTATTGTCGATCCTATATTTTTCTTACTCATTGTTTCCTCCGTTTAAAATTTGTTTTTTTTATCTGTTATGAAATCTAGAATAATAATATAACTTTTTAACAAAATAGTCAATAAGAAGTTACAAAAAAATTACACTTTTTGACATATTTTTTTATATTTATTTGTGAAAACACTTGTATAATCCCAATTTATTTAAAATATTTCAAAAATTATTTTTATTTCGTAACTTTTTTTATATTTTTTTCTTATTTGTTACAATTTTACTTTTAAATTTTCCAATAAAAAAACTACCCTTTTAAATTAGGATAGTTAAATTTAATAAAAATAGAGTAAATCTATAAGCCGTGTTCTGTTAAAAATAATCATCTATCTAGGCTAATTGTCACCAATTAGCTCAAGCGAACTACCATACTGGACCGTTTCGAGTAGAAATCCTATTGTCCCTTTTGTTCTTGCACCGGATGGGGTTTACACAGCATAATTATCACTAATTATCTGGTGAGCTCTTACCTCACCGTTCCACCCTTACCAAAAATTTTGGCGGTATACTTTCTTTTGCACTTGCCTGAAGGTCACCCTTACTAGACGTTATCTAGCATCCTTACTCTGTGGTGCACGGACTTTCCTCGTCATTGACGCGATTATTCAATTTACTCCGTTATTTATTTTATCATAATTTTTGTATTTGTAAAGATTATATAAATTCTCTATATGAATCTTTTTTTGCACAAGTGTATATTCCCGTTGCAAAATTTTTTTCTAATAAATCTTTTATCATATAAATAATATGATTTTCGCTTGCGAAATGTCCTGGATCGACTATATTTATTTTTTTACAATTATCTATGGCCTCATGATATTTTACATCACTTGTTACAATAAGATCACAGTCTTTTTTAATTGCATCACTTATAAAATCACTGCCGGCTCCTCCACAAAGAGCAACTTTTTTTATTTTTTTATTTTTATCTCCATAAAGTATAAGTCCTTTGCAATTTAATTTTTCTTTTACAAATTTAGAAAAATCATAAGCTGTTATTTCATCTGTATATCCAAATCTTGCCATAGGATTTTCATTATTTGTATCTAAATTTGAAATATCTTTAAGCTCTAAAAGTTTTGCCAAATTATCATTCACTCCGCCTTTACCTATATCAAGATTGGTATGCATGGCAAAAACTGTAATATCATTTTTAATTAAATCTTTAATAATCTTTCCCTTTTCTTCGTTTAAGTCTATTGATTTAATTGAAGAAAATAAAAATGGATGATGATTTATAATCAAATTACAAGATTTCTCTTTTGCTTTTTGTATTGTTTGTTCGTCAATATCCAAAGAAATCATTATATTTGTTAGGTCATTTTCAATATTTCCAATTTGAAGTCCAGAATTGTCCCAATCTTCTTGTAGTGAAAGTGGAAATCTTTCTTCCAAAAATTTAATTATATCTTTTATCTTCATAATTTTTAACCTCTTCTATTGCTTGTAATCTTTCTTCAATAAGATCTAATCCTTGTTTATTTACTGAAAATTTTTCTATATTTTCTTTAAATTTTATATTTTTCTTATAAATTTGTTCAAGTCTTTTTTTTAATAATGGATTGAAATCTTGGTAGATAAATTTACCAAAATAAATTTCTCCCAAAGAAAGTTTTCTATCTTTTCCATTCTTAAATCTAATTATATCGTAGTGTTTTCTACCATCTTTAATAAGAAAATCCTTGTCAATAAAAAAATTATTTTCATTTAAAAATTTTCTTAACTTTTCATTGCCAATATTTCCTTCACAAATTACATAATCAAGTTTTCTTATCTTTTCTATATTATTAGAAATAATTTCAATTATAGTAACTGCACCCATTCCTGCAATTATGGCTATTTGCTTGTATTTTATTTCTATATCATTTAGTCCGTCACAAACTTTTGTTTTTATTATTTGTTTTAAATTATCATCTAGCTTTTCTTCTAGTTTTTGAAGGCTTTTTTTTGAAATGTCTGTTGCAAGAATTTCTTTTGATATTTCATTTTTTGCTAAATATAAAGGGACTAATCCATGATCAGTCCCAATATCAATTACTTTTTTACCTTCATCAACTAGCTTTGCTATTTTTTCTAGTCGTTTTGTAATTTTCATTTATAAAAAGTCTTTCAATAATTCACTCTTATTAGGCGATTTTAATTTTCTAAGTGCCTTTGCTTCTATTTGTCTAATTCTCTCGCGAGTTACATCAAATTCTTTGCCAACTTCTTCGAGAGTTCTTGGAGTTCCATCTATAAGTCCAAATCTTAATTGTAAAACTCTTTTTTCTCTTGCACCAAGACAAGATAAAACATCATTTAGTTGATCTCTTAGCATTGAATAATTTGCTGCATCATCAGGATTTATTGCTGTATCATCTTCTATAAAATCTCCCAAATGGCTGTCTTCTTCTTCGCCGATTGGTGTTTCCAAACTAACAGGTTCTTGGGCAATTTTTCTTATCTCTTGAACTTTTTCAACTTCAATTCCCATTTGCTCAGCAATTTCTTCGTTTGATGGATCACGGCCTAAATCTTGAACTAATTGTCTTTGAATTCTAACTAATTTATTAATTGTTTCAACCATGTGAACAGGAATTCTAATTGTTCTAGCTTGGTCGGCAATAGCACGAGTTATCGCTTGTCTTATCCACCAAGTTGCATAAGTTGAAAATTTAAATCCTCTGTTGTAATCATACTTATCAACTGCTTTCATAAGCCCCATATTTCCTTCTTGAATCAAATCCAAAAAGCTCATTCCACGACCTACATATTTTTTTGCAATTGATACAACAAGTCTTAAATTTGTTTCTGCCAATTTTTGTTTTGCCCTATTTGCATCAAATATTGCCCTATTTAATCTTTTTACATCGTCTGCATCAAATCCTTGATCTTCAAAAATTTTCTTGCACAGATTTTTGGTTTTTGTAAATCTTTCCAAATCTTTTATACTTGATTCTGAGAGTGGTTTATATTCATAAACTTGCCTGGCTTTGTTTGAAAAATTAATTAAATCGTTAATTATCAGCCTATCATTGGTTTTCAAAATTTCATTTTCAGCTCCCTTTTTGTAAATGTCTGAAAAAGCTAAATAAATTAGTGAAACTATATCGTCAGATTCTTTTGTTGCAACTAATTTCCCAAAATTATCAAATAAATCACACAAAATATTTGCTTCTTTTTCACTTAATTCTTTGTCTGCTATAGATTTTTGGGCAATATTGCAAATTAATATTTTAGATTTTATGGTTTCCAATTGCTCATCTGTTAATTCTTGGTTTAACATATTTTCAAATTGATTTCCAATTTCAATCAATGACTCAAGATTTGTTTTTGTTTCATCATCTAATTCTTTATTTTCTAAAATTGATTGATTTGCACCAAGTATAGTTAATGAAAGATCTCCATAAAATATATCTAAAGCAAGTTTTACTTTATTTTGTTTGGTAAGTTTTTTGCCACTTTTACTCCTGAAAGCAATATCTCCTAGCTCCATTTTTTTTGCCAAAAATATTTCTTCGTGAGCATCTAATAGCTTAACTTTTCCAATTTCTTTTAAATACATTTTTACAGGGTCATCCAACTTTATACCAGTGATAGCTTCATCTTGTATAAACTTTTTTTCTAACTTTTGCTTGTTAGAAACTTTTTTCATGTGATCTTCAAGTTTTTCATCTGAAAAATCTTCATCGTCATCATTATCAAGATCTTCTCTGATTTCTTCGTCATCTTCATCTTCGTCCAAAACAGTTCTTTGTTCTTCAACAATCTCTATTCCATTGGATATAATTTGGCCTATAACATATTTTTTGCTTTCATCTTCCATTTCTTTAAATGTCTCAAAAGTGTAAACTTGTTTGTAAGTTACAACCCCATCTTGAGATTCACTAATAGATTTAAATTCATCTATTATTTCCCTTAGAAGATCATCTTCTAGCATCTTTTCGTTATCACTAGTCATAAGTCTCCCCTCCAGCTTTGAAGTGATTAGTCTCTATTTCTTAACTTTTTTAAAAGTTTTTTTCTATTTTCTAAATTTATTTTTTCTATTAATTCATTTCCTACAATCTTATTGGACTTATCTTTGATGTAATCTATAATAAATTGGTAGTCATTTGAAAAATTTTCGCTTATTTTATCAAAACCATTTTTGTCAATATATTGTTTTATTTCAAGCAATTTTTCATCCACTATTACTTGATCAAAAAAATCTTTATTTTCATCATACTCATCTTTTTGATTAAGATATAATCTTAACGTTTCAAGCTCATTTGTGGAAACAGAATATTTTTTTCTTTCAATAATTGTGTTTTGATTGGTGTTAAAATTTTTAAAATCATTTTTATTATAAAAACTATCTTTATTTTGATTTTTGTAAGTCTTTTTGTAGTTATCATTATACTTTAAGACAGATTCTTTTAAAGTAGATTTATCTATATTAAAAAGTTTGCTTACATTATTTATAAAAATTTCTCTAGTAAGATCTGATTTTATTGAAGACAAAAATTCTATAAATAAATTTAATTTTTCAAATTTTTCATTGTCCTTACTCTCTGAATATAAGTCGAGAATTTTATTATACTTGTAATTGTAAACATCACTAGCCTCATCCATTTTTTTAATAAAAGCATCTCTGCCATATTTTTTTACAAAATCATCTGGGTCAAGACCTTTTTCAAGGCTAATTATATTTGGTTTTATTCCTTCATCTAATAAAATTTCAATTGCCCTATCTGTAGCTTTTATTCCAGCATTATCTTCGTCGTAGCAAATATAAACATTTTTTGCATATCTTTTTAAAAGTTTTGCCTGATCGCTTGTAAGAGATGTCCCAAGACTTGCAACTGCTTGGTAAATGCCTTGATTATTTAAACCAATTACATCCATATATCCTTCAACTAAGATAATATCTTTATTAGATTGTTTTTTGAAAATATTTAAACCATAGAGGTTGTATCTTTTTTTGAAAACTTGGCTTTCTGGTGAATTTAAATATTTTGGCATAGTAGAATCAATACTTCTTCCACCAAATCCAATAACTTTTCCATAATGATTTATAATTGGAAAAATCAATCTATTTCTGTACTTATCATAATATTTTCCATTTTGGGATTTTTTAATTAAACCCAAATTTTCAATATCATCCAAAAGATAATCTTTATTTTTTACATAATTTAATAAATCATCCCAAGAATTTTTGGCAAAACCCAGCATAAAAGTATTTACAATATTTGACCTAAACCCTCTGTTTTTCAAATAAATTTGACAAGCCTTATCAGTCAACAAATTTTTGTAAAAATACATCATTATATCTTTATTAATATCGTAATATCTATTTAAAATTTTATTTTCCTTAGAAGATTTTGTATCATCAAGTTTTATACCAGCTTTTTTAGCCAAATATTTCATAGAATCAATGTAGGAAAGTCCTTCTTTGTGCATAATAAAAGAAACAACATCTCCACCTTCGCCACAACCGAAGCAATGAAATAATTGTTTCCTATCATCAACTGTAAAGGATGGTGTCTTTTCATTGTGAAAAGGACACAAACCCTTATAAGAGTTTCCAGATTTTTTTAAATCTACATAATCTCCAATAATTGCTACAATATCTGAATTTCCTAAAATTTCATTTTTCTTTTCATCAGATATAAACACCATTAAACCACCCCTTGATATAAAAGCTATTATACTTTTGTAATTTTTTTATTCAATAAATTAAAATAAAATAAAAAATAAGAATCCTAGATAAATTAGGATTCTTATTTGAAAATTTTTTTAATTATTTTTTCTTGACCTTTTGAATATGGTGGATATTTTATTTTTATATCAATATTATTCGACCTAATCATTATAGATTTTCTGTTTGAAAAATTCATAAAACCAAATTTCCCATGATAACCACCCATTCCACTTTCGCCAACTCCTCCAAATTCTAAATTAGGATTTGTCAAATGCATTATCGTATCATTTATACAAACTCCACCAGATGACAAATCATAAGTTAGTCTATCAATATATTCTTTATCTTCACTAAAAATATACATTGAAAGAGGCTTATCCATAAATTTTAATTTTTCTATAATTTTAAAAATATCATTGTATTCTATTACTGGAAGCATTGGTCCAAAAATTTCTTCTTGCATAATTTTATTTGCAAAATCTACATCATCAATTATTGTAGGCTCAATTTTTAAAGTTTTTGAATTATACAAACCACCAGTGTAAATATTTTGACCTTCCATCAAATTAATGAGTCTTTCAAAAGAATTTTTGTCAATTATTCTTGGATAATTAGGATTTTCCAAAGCTCTATCGCCATAAAATTCTAATATTGTTTGTTTCATCAATCTTAGAAGTTCTTTTTTAACATCTTTATGAACCAATAAATAATCTGGTGCTACACAAGTTTGTCCGCTGTTTAAAAGCTTTCCCCAAATAATTCTTTTTGCGGCAAATTTTAAATTTGCACTTTCATCAACTATGCAAGGAGATTTGCCACCAAGCTCAAGCGTAACTTTTGTCAAATTTTCACTTGCTTTTTTCATAATTATTTTTCCAACTTTTTGAGAGCCAGTAAAAAATATATGATCGTATTTGTAAGATAAAAGTTCATCATGACTTACTTTTTCATTATCAACACAATAAATAAACGCCCTATCAAAACTTTCATCCAATAATTTTTTTATTATTTTTGATGTATAAGAAGATTTTTTCGAAGTTTTTAAAATTACAGTATTACCACTTGAAATTGCATTTACAATTGGATTTATTGCAAGCAAAAACGGATAATTCCATGGAGAAATAATTAAAGTCACACCCAAAGGTTCATATCTTGTAAAAGATTTTGCAGGCATTGCCTCCATATTTGTAATCTCTCTTGTATCTTTCATCCAATCCGATAAATTTTTTAAAGAAAAATCTATTTCTGCAAAGGCACTTGCAATTTCTGAAATATAAGATTCTGTGCTTGATTTATTTAAATCCATTTTTAAGGCATAAATAATTTCTTCCTTATACTTATCAATAGATTTTTTTAAAGTTATTAATGCTTTTTTTCTAAAATCTTCTGTGTTGGTTAAGCCAGTTTTTAAAAATATTTTTTGTTCATTTATAATTTTTTCTAATTCTTTCATATCTTACCTCGCTTATTTTACCTATACCCAATTTTAAACAATAAAAAAACACCAGCTTAAATTATTAGGCTAGTGAAAAATTATTTTTTTGATTTTTAATCATATAGCTTTATTCCCATTTTTCAAGCTCAACTTTTTTAAAAATTTCATCTATAAGTTCTTTTTCAGCAATATCAGGGCTAAAGGCTGTTGCACTTCCACAAGAGACTGCAAGTTTATATGAATCAAGTTTTGAAAATCCTTTCATATAACCATAAATATATCCTGCAACCATGCTATCTCCACTTCCAACAGAATTAATTAATTTTCCTTCAATAGGTTTTGCTTTATAAACTATATTACTATCAATAAACATTGATCCATCTTTTCCAAGTGAAACAATTACATTTTCAGCTCCTTGGTCAATTAATTTTCTAGCATATTTTACAATTTTTTCATCACTATCAATTTCATCATCAAAAATTTCAGAAAGCTCATCCTTATTTGGCTTTACCAAAAATGGTTTATAAGATGAGAGTTTATATAATTTTTTACCAGAAGTATCTAGAGCAAATCTTACATTATTCATTTCAAGTAAATTTACAATAACCCTATAAAAATCATCTCCCAAAGATTTCGGAATTGAACCAGATATTATTACAAAATCATCTTCTTGCAATTGGTCTAAATAATTTAAAAATTCTTCAATTTCTTCTTCTTTAATTTGAGGACCTTTGGCATTAATTTCAGTTTCCGTTTCATATTTTAATTTCACATTTATTCTAGAATCATCTTCTATTCTCGTAAAATCTTCCTCGATTCCCAAATCATTTAATTTTTTTCTAATAAAATCTCCTGTAAATCCACCAAGAAAACCAATATTTATTGAATTTTCTCCAAGATTTTTCAAAAGTTTTGAAACCATTATTCCCTTGCCGCCAGGATATTTTTCTTCACTATTACTTCTTAAAGTTTCTCCATCCAAAAATTCATCTATTCTTAGAACATAATCAATTGATGGGTTTAAGGTAAGTGTGTAAATCATTTCTCCTCCTCAATAATTTCATTTCTTTTTTTATTTATTTTAGAAAATAAATATTTTTAATTTTAATATCAACTCTTATCAAAAAAAATGAGTCAAGATTATTATAGTACATTTCACATAGAAATGGAGCTTTTTACTTTAAATATTGATTTTTTCTTTTCAACTTGTACAGTTAATATACAAAAATAATTTGAATCGAGGTGAAAATAATGACATTTTTAATTCAATGGATTGCAAACGCAATTAGTCTTTATCTTCTTGATATTTTATTTGATGGAATAACTTTTACAGAAAATAAGGCAATAATAATTACAGCTTTAATATTAATGTTTGTAAATGCAATTATAAAACCAATTTTAAAACTATTATCTCTTCCATTAACAATTGTAACTTTTGGTTTATTTTCTTTTATAGTAAACGCAATTGTTTTACAAATTACATTTAATCTTGCAAGTGGTGCAAGTATAAATTCATTTGGAACTGCTTTAATTGCATCAATAATTCTTGCAATAATAAATCCTGCAATAAGCAATTTTTTCGACAAAAAATAAGACTCTTGTATTTTTTACAAGAGCCTTTTTTGATTACAATTTAATTTTTATGACAATTTAAATTTTTCCTCATTATTTATTAATTCTTTTTCTTTAATTTCTATATCATCAATTCTTATAAATCTATCCTTAGCCAATTTTTCCAAAAATAAATCTATTTTTTCTCTATCTCCTTGAATATTTAATTCAACATCTCCGTCATATAAATTATTTACATCTCCAGTTAAGCCAAGTTCATTTGCAAGCAAATAAGATTTATATCTAAAGCCAACTCCTTGGACTCTCCCTTTAAAAATCATATTCTATCTTTTCATTTTTTACTCCTTACTTATTTTCTACCCATCAAAATCAAAAAATATTTCTTTACAAAAATTATTATAAGCATATAGTAAAAATAACACCCCCACACGGTGTTAGTTAGGAGGTAAAATGAAAGAACGCTTTGATGTTAGTGGAATGACTTGTGCATCTTGTCAGGCAAATGTTCAAAAAGCTGTCGAAAAACTCGGCGTTGATTTTGTAAATGTAAATCTTATTTCGGAAACCATGACTGTTTCTTATGATGATGGAAAAATTTCTGAAAATGATATTATAAAAGCTGTTGAAAAAATTGGCTATGGAGCAAAAGTAAAAAATAAAAAAATTTTAAAAGAAAAAAATAAAACTTTTGATGAAGAAAAAATTGTCAAAAACAGATTAATTATTTCTTTTATATTTTTAATTCCATTGATGTATATTTCTATGGGACACATGATAAATCTACCACTTCCTCATTTTTTAATGGGAGCGCGTGGCAGTGTAAACTTTGCTTTTTTGCAATTTTTATTAACCTTGCCAATAGTTTTTGTAAATAGAATTTTTTATATTTCTGGTTTTAAAGCTCTTTTTAACAAAGCATCTAATATGGATACTTTAGTAGGACTGGGCTCTTTTGCCGCATTGATTTATGGAATATTTGCCATAATGAGAATGGCTTATGGTCTTGGCTTTGAAAAATTTGAAATTGTAGAAAATTATAGGCATAACCTATATTTTGAATCATCAGCAATGATTTTGACTTTGATTACTTTGGGAAAATATTTCGAAAAAAAATCTAAAGGTCAAACGAAAAAATCTTTGGAATCTTTGATGAATCTTGCCCCAAAAAAAGCTAGAATTTTAAAAGATAAAAAAGAAGTAGAAATCTTGGTTGAAGATTTAAAAAAAGGAGATTTGATTTTAGTTAGACCAGGAGAGGCAATTCCTGTTGATGGAATTGTAATAGAAGGTTCATCTCTTGTTGATGAATCTGCAATAACTGGCGAATCAATTCCTGTAAATAAAAATATTGGAGATGAAGTTATTTCTGCAACTTTAAATAAACAAGGCTCTTTTATATTTGAAGCTACAAAAGTTGGAGAAGATACTACGCTTTCAAAAATAATTGAGCTTGTAAATCAGGCAAATGAAACAAAAGCACCAATAGCAAAACTTGCCGATAAAATTTCTGCAATTTTTGTTCCAACTGTAATGATAATTTCTTTAATTACTTTTGTAATTTGGATGATTTTAGGATATGGTTTTGAATTTTCTTTAAATTTTGCAATTTCTGTTTTAGTAATTTCTTGTCCATGTGCCTTGGGACTTGCAACTCCAATGGCAATTATGGTTGCTACAGGAAAAAGTGCCCAATTTGGACTCTTATTTAAAAATGCAGAAAGCTTAGAAAATCTTCACAAAGTTGATACAATTTTACTAGATAAAACTGGAACAATAACTGAAGGAAGACCACAAGTTACTGATATAATTTCAGAAATTGATGAAAATGAATTTATAAAAATTGCAAGCTCAATCGAAAATAATAGCGAGCATCCCCTATCACACGCCATAAGCGAATATGCAAAAGCTAAAAATATTCAAGCAAAAAATATAGAAGATTTTGAAGCGATTTCTGGTAAGGGAATAAAAGCAAAATATGAAAACAAAATTTATTATGGTGGAAATATTTCCTTGATGAAGGAAAAAAATATAGATATAAAATCTTATGAAAAAAAAGCTGATGAATTTTCAAATGAGGGAAAAACTTCTATGTATTTTGCTGATGAAAAAAATGTAATTGGAATAATAGCCGTTCAAGATAAACCAAAAAATTTATCAAAAATTGCAATTGATGAAATGAAAAAAATGGGCTATGAAGTTAGGATGATTACAGGCGATAATGAAAAAACTGCTGAGGCAATAAAAAACGCCTTAAATATTGACGAAAAATACGCAGAAGTTTTGCCCCAAGACAAGGAAAAAGAAATTAAAAATTTGCAAAAACTAGGAAAAAAAGTCTTGATGGTTGGAGATGGAATTAATGATGCACCAGCACTTGCTAGAAGCGATGTGTCAATGGCAATAGGAAACGGAACAGATGTAGCCATAGAATCTGCCGATATTATTTTAATTAACAATAATATTTTGGATATTGTATCAGCATTAAAACTTTCAAAATCAACCATAAAAATCATTAAAGAAAATCTTTTTTGGGCGTTTTTCTATAATATAATTGGAATCCCACTTGCAGCAGGTCTTCTCTATCCTGCTTTTGGATTAAAACTTTCCCCAATGTTTGGAGCTTTTGCCATGAGTTTTTCATCAATATTTGTTTGTTTAAACTCACTAAGACTTAGAAAATTTAAAGCAAATTTTGAAAACGAAGAAAAAATAAAAGAAGAAATTCAAAAAGAAAAAAATAAAAATATAAAGGAGAAAAAAATGAACGAATTAAACAAAATGATAGTAAAGATAAATCAAATGAGCTGTAACCACTGCAAAAATCGTGTAGAAGAAATTCTTAGAAATATTTCTGGAATTGAAAATGCCGAAGTTAATTTAGATGAAAAATTAGCAGAAGTCGATTACTTTGGAGCCATTGATGAAAACGAAATAAAAGAAAAAATAAATGATGCTGGATATGAATTTGTTGGCATAGAGTATAAATAATGCAAGCTGACAAAGATAAAACCCTAAGAAAATTAAAAACAGTCAGAGGGCAGTTAGACGGACTAATTAAAATGGTTGAAGATGACAGATATTGTATAGATATTTCAAATCAAATAATGGCATCAATTTCAATTTTGAAAAATATAAATTCCGACGTCCTCTCCTCCCACCTTGAACATTGCGTCTACAAGGCACTTGATAAAAATAATGAAGATGGAATAGAAAAAATTGAAGAAATTGAAAAAATAATAAAAAAATTATCAAAATAATTTGAAATCTTTGTTAATAATTGTTTATTTAGAAAAACTTCGGGTAAAAATATAAGGCAAACAAGTTAGTAAGTTGAAATTTAAAAGGAGAAAATTATGGATAGAATTGAAAACAAAGAAATTCAAGCAGAATACGCAAACGAAGTAAGTGAATATACAATTAACGACAATGTAATAGCAAAAATTGCAAAAAAAGTTTTAACAAAAACAGACGGAATTTTGGAATTGAAAAAAAATGTATTTTCATCAATAGCTGATAACTTTACAGACGGAGAAAATACATCAGGAATTTCAATCGACGTTGATGATGCAAAAAATGCTGTAGTTCACACAAAAATAATTCTTGAATACGGCAAAAAAGCTCAAGAAGTATTCGCATCATTAGATAGAAACATCAAAAAAGAAGTTTATAGCCTAACAGGAATAAACGTACAAGCAGTTAAAGCAGAAATAGTTGATGTTTTGACAAAAGAAGAATACGAAGAAAAAAATTCAAAAGATAAAGAAGAAAAATAATTAAAAATATTTAAGGGACTGTTGTAGAATTATGATTATTCATAATTTTTACAACAGTCCCTTTTTTCTTAGAAATTTTTAATCATATTCATAAAAGCAGAATTATTTTCTAAAATTTTAAAAATAAAAATGCCAATTACAGATACAACAATAAATTCACTCATCATAAATTGTCCTAGCATAATAATGAAAGCAGTTGATGAATCTAACAAAATATAAGTTCCAATAGCTGGAATAACCATAGATAAAACTGGAAACAAAGATGCTATGAACAAATTTTTTTGTCTAATAATCATCATAAAAGCCAAAAAAGATGCGAAAGTTCCAAAAATCACATCAAACACAGCAATATCAGACGCAAAATTAGCCAAAAAACATCCCAATAAAAGTCCTGGAATAAATCTTTTGTTATAAAAAACCAAAAGAACTAAAATTTCACTAAAACGTAATTGGATAGGTCCGTACGCAAGAGATGGGAACATTAAAGTGATTATTGCATACAAAGCCGCGATCGCAGCTGACTTAACTAAAAAATTTGTATCCTTAAAATTATATCCTAGACTAGACATAAATACCTCCTTGATTTTTTTCGGATGGGTCCCAAGTAAACATCCACTACACATTATAGCATATACAAACTTAATAATGAAATTAAAACAAAAAGATTTATAATTTCACTATTAAAAATTTCCCCTTGTTGACAAAAAAATTATAAGATGGTATTATTAATAAGTCAGCAAGTTAGTGCCATTAGCTCAGTTGGTAGAGCACCTGACTCTTAATCAGGGTGTCCAGGGTTCGAATCCCTGATGGCGCACCAAATTTAACGCAGATTTTTATCTGCGTTTTTTTATTTTAAATTTTTTCATTTTATTTCTTATTGTTTCAAAAATGATTTTTGCAAAATTCTTAGTTAATTTTTAGACATTTTAATTTTTTGGTATATAATAATTGTATAATGAACGACATCCGAAAGGAGTTGTATCAGGAGGTAATATGAATAATAAAGAAAAAACTCGTAAAATGGTAACTGTTGCTATGCTTGGAGCAATCACTATGGTTTTAGGATTCACTCCGATGGGATACATTCCCCTAGGTCTAATTAATATTACGACCATGCACATACCAGTTATTATAGCTGCAATTTTGGAAGGACCAATCGTTGGTGGTCTTGTGGGATTTATTTTTGGTCTATCTTCCATAGCAAATGCTATGCTTAGACCTGGTCCAATTTCATTTGTTTTTTATAATCCAATAATTTCAGTTTTGCCAAGAATTTTAATAGGAATTTTTGCAGGACTTACTTTTAAAGGATTAAAAGACAAAAATAATGAAAAAATCAGAAAAATTTCTTTGATTTTGTGGACAATTCTTACAGGATTTTTAATTTATTTGGTATTTTATAATTTAACTCATCAAGCAAAAATATATCAAATTGTAATTTCTATAGTAATAACTATAATTGCTATTTGTATGCTTTATTTAACTTATAAAAATAAAAATTCAAATCTTTCTGTAGCTATTGCATCTTTTGTTGGAACAATGACTAATACTCTTTTTGTTATGGGCTTTATTTATTTGTTTTATGCAGAAAAATATGTAACAGCCTTGGGTATTTCTGTTGAGGCTGCAAGAAGTACAATTTTTGGCGCAATAATTACAAATGGACTTCCAGAAGCTATTATGTCAATAGTTTTGGTTTCTGCAATTGTAAAAGCTGTAAGAAGATAATAAAAAAATCCCTCAGTAAATTTTTTGCTGAGGGATTTTTTTTAATTATTTTTTATTATTTCTGTTGCAAGCTCAAGCATATCAACTGCCAAATAATAATTATCTCCTAATAAATCATAAACCAAATCTTCTGAAAAAATACCTTGACTTATGTCCGGGTCAATTTTTCCTTGATTTGATTCTTCTAAGTCTTTCATATATTCTTCTGACGAATAATAATCGGATAATTTTTTATAATCTTTTTGGCTGTTTTTAAATTTTTCAAGTGCCTTTCTAAAATCTTCTACTTCTTTAGTGTTTTTGTTTAGAATTTCTTCCATTTCTTTTATTTTATTTATATCTGCCATTTTAGCCTTCCTTTTTCTAAATTGTTCATATTTTTATTACCCAATTTTAATATTTTCAATTATAAAAAACTGTTACAAAATTATAAATAATAATCCTGCAACAGTCCTCTTTCTATATATTTGATTTATTTATTATTTCTTTTAATGTTTTTGCACTTTCTTTCATTCTTTCATTTTCTGTATCAGTAAGTGGCACTTCAAGAACCCATTTTACTCCATTTTTTCCGATAACTGATGGAGCTCCAATAAAAATATCTTCTAAACCATATTCCCCATCAAGATATGATGAAGTAGAAAATACAGAATTTTGATCATTTATAATTGCTTCAACAAGTCTAGCAAGCGCCATGCCTATTCCATAAAAAGTTGCGCCTTTTTTATCAATTATTTCGTAAGCTGCATTTTTTACTTTTTCAAAAGTATCTAAGAGTTCTTTTTCGTCAGTTTCGCTGTGGCTTTTAACCCATTCGTACAAAGGCATGCCGCCTACATTTGTGTGTGACCAAACTGCAAATTCGCTATCTCCATGTTCTCCCATTATAAAAGCTTCAACGCTTCTTGGATCAATTCCTATTAAATTTGCAATTTCTTTTTTAAATCTTGAAGAATCAAGAGTAGTTCCTGTGCCTATAACTTTATTTGCTGGAAATTTTGAATATTTCCAAGTTGCATAAGTCAAAATGTCAACTGGATTTGATGCAACTAAAAATATTCCATCAAAACCGCTATCTACAATTTGTCCAATCATATCTTTAAAAATTTTAAGATTTTTTTCTATTAAATCAAGTCTAGATTCTCCGGATTTTTGTGGAATTCCAGCTGTAATTACAACTATTTCCGCATCTTTACAATCGCTATAATCTGCCTTATAAATGTGTTTTGGATTTGTAAAAGAAAGCACATCGGAAAGATCCATGGCATCTCCCTCTGCCTTTTTTTCATTTATATCTATAATTCCCAATTCTCTTCCAATACCAAGAATTGTAGAGGCATAAGCAAAAGAACTTCCTACAGCTCCATCGCCAACTAAAATTATTTTACTGTCTTTCATTATTCCTCCCTAAAAATTTTATTCCTAGTTATTTACTCGGATTTATAAAATTATTATACACCTTTGCGTGGAAAATGATAATAATTCTTAATTATTTAATCATTAACAAATAAATTCGAATTATTTCTTAAATAAAATAGCAAATTAATATAATCTTTTTGATAAGGAACAAATTCTTTTTCGTCAATAATTTTAATTAGCTCATTTAAACTTACAAATTTTACATCTGAAACTTCTTCTTTTTGCAATTTTAATTTATTTAAATCTATATTTTTATTACTTATTATAAAGACATCATCAATTCTAAATCCAGTATTTACCGAAATATTTGGATAAGATTTTGAAAAATCATATTTTATTCCAAGCTCTTCAAATAATTCTCTAGATGCAGCTAGTTGTGAACTTTCTCCGCTTGATACAGCTCCAGAGACTGTCAAGTCCCATAAATTTGGCCAAGATTTTTTTATTTTACTTCTTTTTTGAATCAAAAGTCTTCCCTTTCTATCAAAAATTAAAACATGGATGATAAGTCGATAAAGACCTCTTGGCACAATATCTCTTCTTTCTATAATATCTCCAGTTTTATTTCTAAAATTATCGTACAAATCTACATACTCTTTCATCATTTTCTCCTTTATACATTAACTTATTCTTACCCTATTTGACAATTTAAAAGCGACAAATAATTGCCGCATTTAAATAATTTTATTTTAAATTCTATTAAATAAATAAAATCCAAGAAAAATATGTAACCCTATAAAAATTGGAATGCCTATCATAAATTTTTTGTGACGAGTTTTATGATGAATTAATTTCATGGTAATATACATAAAAAACGCTCCTCCCATAAAGGCAAATAGCAAAAGAATATTTTCCCTTATTCTATTTCTTTTAAATTTTTTTGAAGCAATTTTATCATAAATCACAAGAAAAATCGAAATTAAGGAAACAAATATAAAATAAATTATTAAATACTTAATTTTCATTTTTTATCAAATCTTCAAAAATTTCTACAAATTTTTCTTTTTCATCTACAAATACAGCATGACCAGAATTTTTAAATTTTATAAAATTAACCTTGTTTGGAAAATATTCAATACTTTCCAAAGCATCGTCAATTGGTATAACCATATCTTTGTTTCCATGAATCCATGTGACTTTTTTATTTATTTTTTCAATCAAGCCACTTCCCTTTTCCTTGGTGTTATTGTAGGTTACCATAGCAAGGAGCGATTCCAAAAAACACCTTTGTTTTAGAAAATCTTCAGCCATTTTCCTTAAATCATCAGGATTTGGATCGTTGACATTATAAATTGTTTGCCTAAATAAATCTTCAAAAAAATCAATATCCTTATCTTTTATTCCATTTAAAATAGGAACCGTAAAAGAATGATCGTGTTTAATGTTAAAATTTTTCAAAAAATTAGGAAGTTTTAATTTTTTATCGTCATCATTTATATCTTTATCTTTTGGCATAACAAAACCCTTAACTCCAACAGAAGCTATCAAAATTAATTGCTTTATTTTTTCAGGAAATATTCCTGCAAAATCCATGGCAACAAGTCCTCCCAAAGACCAGCCTACAAGAGAAAAATTATCTATATTCAAAGAATCAGCAAAATATTTCAAATCCTCTGCCCACTCTTTCATTTCCTTGTGCTTATTTTCATAAGAGCTTTCCCCGTATCCAATTAAATCTGGAGCAAATACTTCAATGTTTTCATCAAGACCTTCCAATAAATTTTCAAAAAATTGGGAAGATGATTGAAAACCGTGAATCAAAATAACTTTATTTTCTCCACAGCCCACATGCCTATAAGCCATGGTCTCGCCATTATCCAATTTTATTTTTTTAAAATCAATTTTACTCATTTTTTCCTCTGTTTTTATATAATATACTGATATTTTATCAAAAATATGTCTTTCAATCTAATAATTTTTGGTTAAAATTGTCAATAAATATTGCACCAATAGGAGCTGTAATTAAAATTCCCAAAACTGCCATCGATAAAATTATTTCTCCACTAGAAAGTCCATTTGCAAGTGGAACTGCTCCAATAGCTGCTTGAACGGTTGCCTTTGGCATATAAGAAAAAACTGTAAATAATTTTTCTTTTTTATTTAAATTTGAAGTCGAAATTGAAAGCAAAGTTCCCAAAGACCTAATAATAAGTGCCAAAAAAATCATAATAATCGAAATAAATCCAAGTTTTCTTATATACAAAATATTAACCTCAGCTCCAACCAAAACAAATAATAAAACTTCTGCAAAAATCCACAATTTTCCAAACTTTTCTGAAAGTCTTAAAGAAACTTCATCATTTTCCTTAATTTTGAAAACGCAACTCATAGCTATAACTGCCAAAAGAGATGAAAAAGCAATTTTATCTTTTAATATATTTTCCATTGCAACTAACAAAAATGAAATAGCAAGTATTATTATAAGCTTAGTAGAATTTCTTATCATATCGCCTTTTTTATAAAAAAATTCAAAAACGATATATAAAATATAGCCAATAATAGCTCCTAAAATAATTCCCAAAATTATAGAAATTGGAACATTTACCAAAGAAATCAAACTTACATCTTCTCCCTTTGCCATTGACAAAAATGATGAAAACAAAACAAGAACAAATATATCATCACAAGATGCACCAGCAAGAATCATTTGTGGGATTGATTTTTCAACGCCCCTTTTTTCTTCAATTAATTTTACCATTCTTGGCACAACAACAGCTGGCGAAACTGCTGCAAGAACCGAACCCATTAAAAGTGCATCTACACTTCTTATTTTGAAAAATATTCTTGCAAAAATAAAATAGGCTAATATTTCAAAACTTGCAGGCAAAAATGACAATAAAATTGCAGATTTTCCTATTCTTTTTAAATCAGAAATATCTAAAGAAAGTCCTGCCTTAATTAAAATTACAATCAAGGCAATTTGTCTAAGCTCTGCTGAAATATTCAAAGTCTTTGAATCAATTAAATTTAAAACATTAGGTCCTAAAATAATTCCAGTAAAAAGCATGCCAATTAGAGCAGGAATTTTTAATTTTTTGCAAAAAAATCCAAATATTAATCCAAAAATAATAATTAGACCAAAAGAAACTAACATAAATCCTCCTTTTTGGAACAAAAAAACTGATGAAATCTGTCCCCTAATAGTAACAGAAGTCATCAGCAAAATGCGGTTTTAGAAATAATCTAAGGGAGAACTTCATTCCCTTTTAGTATTATAAATTTTTTGAAAAAATATGTCAATTTTTAATTTTTATAAATTCCTTGAACTCTTCTAAATTTTTTGCCATAAAAAATGGATTGATTAAAAATTCTTTTTCAACACTTGTCGGAAGGCTAGGAAGAGATCTTGAAAGTTTTTCTTTGGCCTCACTTATTGCATCGTCCATAATTTTATCTTTAATAATTCTTTTTGATGATTCTATGCAATCAATAGTGTACTCATGAGCTGGATAAATCAAAATATTTTTATCCAATTGTTTGATTTTTTGAACGGAATCAAAAGAACTTTGATAATCTCCAGTAAAAACTCTTCCACACCCCGAAGAAAATATGGTATCTCCACAAAATAAATTTCCATTTACCAAATAAGAAATATGTTCTTCAGTATGGCCATTAGTTTTTAAAACTACAAATTTATATCCAAAAATTTCAAACTCATCTTCATCTTTTAAAGTAATATCATTTAAATTTTTCGTTTCAGCTGGCCCATAAACTCTTACATCTTTAAATTTTTCCTTTAATTTTTTTACTCCACCAACATGGTCCATGTGTTTGTGAGTTAATAAAATTGCGTACAAGTTTTTATCTTTCAAATAATCAAAACAAGGATTTGCCTCGCCAGGATCAATTAAAATTACATCTTTTTCTTTTTCTATTGTCCAAATATAATTATCTTCAAAAGCTCTAATAAAATTTATTTTCATAAAAACTCCTCTCAAAAAATTTATACCCAAAAATCAAAATAAAAAAAGTAGGCAAAAGCCTACTAATTTAATTTATTTATTTTCTTTTGTAGAGTCATTTCCAAGTGCGAAAAATTTCTTTCTAATTTTTCTTCCTGTTTCTGTTCCTGCTATTCCGCCTATTCCTGTTTCTCTTAAAGCTTCTGGTAAAGTAGATCCAACTTCTCCAGCCGCTTTACAAACTTCATCAAATGGAACTATGCTTGTGATTCCTGCCATTGCCATATCAGCAGAAATAAATGCGTTTACAACTCCAGATGCGTTTCTAAAAGTACAAGGATATTCTACAAGTCCTGCAATCGGATCACAAACAAGACCTAGCACATGCAAAAATGCAAAACTTGCTGCGTGAAAACAAACTTCTGGGCTTTGATCGTAAAGAAAACATGCTGCAGCTGCTCCCATAGCTGCTCCTGATCCTGTTTCTGCTTGGCAACCGCCTTCTGCTCCTGCAAAAGATCCATAATATCCAATTATTTTTCCGATTCCAATAGCTGTTAGCATGGCATCAACCATTTTTTCATCAGAAAATCCTTCACGTTTTTTTAGAGAATATAAAATCGCTGGCAAAATTCCAGAAGAGCCTGCTGTAGGACTTGCTACAATTTCTCCCATTGCTGCACTAATTTCTAGAGTTGAAAATGCCATTGCCATAGCCTCTGTTACAAAATTTCCTGTAATGGATTTTCCTTCTTTTAAGTAAGAGTTCATCTTTTTTGCAAATCCATCAATCATACCCATTGCAGTTTTTGTTTCATGATTTAAATTTCCTGTTGCAGATTCTTCCATAACCTTAAACATTTGTGTCAAATTAAATAAAATATCATCTTTATTGATTTGCGATGATTTTAATTCTTCTTCAAGAACTAAATCTTTGATGTGGACTCCCCTGCTTTCACATTCTTCTATAACTTCAGATGCTTTTCTAAACATTATCTAACCCCTTCTATATAATTTGCGTAATCATATCTCTTATTATTTATAATCTCGTCAATAATTTCTACTTCTAATTTTTCATTTAATTCAACAATTAATGTTACTTCATCGTCAGCTTTTACTGTCTTCATACTTTCAATATTGTAATCATTAGTTGCTAAAAGCTTACTTACTTCATAAATTACGCCTTTTTGTTCTTTGTATCTTAAAATAATTGTTGGGAATTTTCCATTATAAGAAATTGACACATCATTAATTTCAATTATTTCTATATTTCCGCCACCAATTGATGAGCCTGTAACTGATGATTTTGTTCCATCTGGATAATAAAAAACAATTTTTGCAGTATTTGGATGAACCGGTCCCAAATCATCTTTTATAAAATGATATTCAAGACCTTCATCGTCGGCAATTTTAAATGAATCTCTTAATCTTTTGTCATTTGGTCTAAAACCTAAAACTCCTGCAAGAAGTGCCTTGTCAGTTCCATGTCCCTTATAAGTTTGAGCAAATGATCCATGAAGATGAAAATCTACCCTAGTAAAACCGTCTTTTACAATTGATATAGCAACTTGTCCAATTCTTGCAGCTCCTGCAGTATGAGAAGACGAAGGTCCTATCATAATTGGTCCAATTATATCAAAAACTCCATACTCTTTCATAATACCTCCATTTAATTATAAAAACCTTTGCATTATATTACAAAAACTTACATCTAATATTATATTACACTTTTTGATAAAAAAATAAAAGCCAATTGATATTATTTTGCTAAAATTTTGCAAAATAATATCAGTTGACTTCGATTAGTTTTAATTTTTTAAAAATATAAAAATTTAAATAGATAGAAAAATTATATAAAATGCTAGCCAATAAAAAATAAATTATTGCTGGTAGTTTATTTAATAAATTTGTAAAAACTGGACTATAAGAAAGATAAGCATAATTTAAATTAAATTTCAAATTTATTATTTCAGTTATTAGCAAAAATACATTTACAAATATAAATAAAAATTTCAAATTTTCTTTTTTTATTTTAATTTTGTCGACTATTAGGAAAAATAGCGAAACCCAAAATACTAAAAAATGTGTCAAAAAGAAATTTACATACATAATATGAGGCCATGAATATGGCATTAAATCTGGATAAATTAAGCCAATTATTCCTCCTATTAGTCCCCAAAAAATTGTAAGAATTTTTAAATTATTTGAATTAAATATAAGAGCAAAAAATCCACTATAAATACTTATCCTACAAGTGTATAAAGGCAACGCCTCATTTATTGTATCTTTTCTTACAAAACAAATAAAATATAAAAAACTTATCTGCTGAAATGCCAGCAAAAAAATAAAAATAAATCTTACATATTTATATATTTTTTTATTTTCTTTGATTTTTCTTCTGTATTTATATAATAAAATTGCTACAATTACCATAAAGGCAAATAAAATTAAATGCAAAAAACTATATGAATCAAAGACAAAACCATCTTCTTTTCTTCTAAAAAATTCATCCATAAAATTATTCATTACTACTCCTAAATTTTCTAGCTACTATCATATAATAATTTTTATTTTTAGTCTATTATTTTTTATAAATTAGTAAAATAAATTTTAAATTTCTCAATAAAAAAAGCCAAAAGATTTTTTCTTTTGGCTAATTTTCATATTGAATTTTTTAATTATCCTTATCAAATGCTATAAATGCATTAGAAATTCGTCTTCCTAAATTATGCATTGATTCAAATTGTGGACTGCCTCCATGACTTACTGGTTCATCAAAATCACTCAAAAATGAAATTGCAAAGACACTATCGCCAACATCAATTATAGCTATATCATTTTCTATTCCACCATCTGGATATTCTCCCGATTTATTTAATCCCTTAGCTTTTTTTGGCAAATCTGCTAATAATTTTATTTTTGATGTTGTAGTATTTTCAGACATTGCTTTCATTGCTATGTCGCAATGCTCACGGCTAATAATTTCTCCATCATAAATTACAATTAGTGCCTTATTAAGGTCTTTTGCATTTACAAGATTGGCTTTGCCTCTTCCATGCATTTTTGTATATAAGGCACATCTATTTTTTCCAGTTACTTTATTTATCATTCTTCCTACATTTAAACATGCAGTCTTCATATCATTATCGCCAATTTTATCTATTAATCTATCTGTAGCTTCATTGTTGGAATCTCTTAGCATTAAATAAATATCATCTTCCACATCTTTTTCATCCAAAATTCCTTCTTCAACTTGCCTATAAGTTTCAAGTGCGATAAAAATTTTAATAGTTGATGCCGCAACTTGTGCATCATTTTCATCAGAAGATTTTTTCTCAATAGATATATTAGATTTTCCACTAATTGTATCAACAGCAACTTGCCAATCGCCCTTTAAATTTTCCGTTTCTTCATCTATTATTTTTTCAATTTTTGTATAAAGATAATCATCAGTTACTCTTTTGTTTTTGAACTCATTAGAATAATCTTTTTCCATTTCATCAGCAAAAGTAACATTTGAATCATATAATTTTTCTATATCATTTAAATACTTATCAGATTTAAATCCAACCACGCTATTTTTTGCTGGATGTGGCTGAATTTTTTCTGATTTTTTGTCTGATTTAGATAATTTAATAATAAAAATTAAAACAAATAGAATTATAATAGCCAAGGCAAAACTAGGAATATTTTTCTTATTTTTTCTCATAGTGCCCCCAATAAATATGTACTTCTAATTTTATGCTAGCCCATTTGTAAATTAGTGTCAAATTTTTAGCGTTTTTTTATAAAATTTATAAATTTAAAATAAAAAATTCTCCTATAAAAATAGAAGAATTAATTATTGCTTATTAAATTCTAAAATTAAATTCCTAGCATTTCATCTGTTATTTGAACCTCTTCGCGATAAAATTCTTTATCTGTAAATTTTAATGGTTTACGTAATAAAGCCAAAGGAAATTGATGAATTAAGCTATTGTAAGATTCAATGCACCTATTTAGTTCAATTTTGCTATTAGATAAATAATTTTCACTATTAATAATTTCATCTAATAAAATTTTTACATTTTGATTATTGCTAAGCTCCGGAAAATCATTAATAAAATTTCCAAATTCTTGAGAACTTGTTACAAGCACATCTTCATCGCTATAAGTTTTCAAACGATCTTTAGTATTTTTTTCGTGACGTTCTTCCTTTTTTATAGAACTTGCTTTTGCAATATCAATATAAGATTCTTTTTCGTTTTTTTGATGTTTATCTATCAAACGGTTTGCCTTGTCAATTAAATCACGATTTCTAATTTTTATAGATTCAAGACTGCTTGTATTGCTATAAATTCTTTGCTCCAAAGACTTAGCGCTATTATATTGATAAATAAAATTTGCAATAAGAGCACACGCAAAACCAAAAATTACACTTGCACCACTAAAAGGTTCTACTGTCATCTCAGCATCATCTGGAGTAATTGTCATAGAAAAAATCATTAACCAAACAATAGTTAATAAAAATCCTAATCCTACAAACACACATACAGATTTAAAAACACTTTTTGATTTCATAATATCTCCTCAAATTTTTATACTATAAATATACAAAAAATACTTAATATAGTCAACACAATTAAGCTTAAATTGAAAATCTAAATTTAATTGAAAATTTTAAAATAAAAACAAGAATCTTTAAAAGAAAATAATCCTTAAAAGATTCTTGATTTAATAAAAATAAACAAAAAAGAATTTTATTAATTTTTAAATTTTAATAAGCTATTTAATCTAAGGGGAAATAAAAATTTTTCATTTAATTTCTTGCTTATTTTTTTTAGGAACTTGTATAGCCATAAAAATGGAACCAGCAAAAAGAAGTACGCTTGCAATAATCATAAGATAAAAACCTGTTGTGGCAAATTCCATGTATTGTTCAAATGATTGATATTGAAAAATAGCTATAGCTAAATTCAAAACAGAAAATACAATAGTAAGAATTTTTTTCTTCAATAAACATGAAAGAATTGCCAAAAGAGATAGACCAATCAAAATAATTCCAGAGCCAAAGCTATCATCAGGTTTTAATAAATTTATTTCTTGACCTAAAAATTCTGCCGCAGGAATTACAGTAGAAATACAAACAAGAACACCAAATACAATTACTAAAATTTGGCTAGCATAAATTTTTTTCATAATTTTCTCCTTTAATAATTTTTTAAATAAATGCTCCAAGATAAAAAGCAAAACTCCTAAAAATAAATTTCCCCTTAGATTTCAAGTTATTTTACTTATTATATAAAATAAAAATCGGTCAAAATAAATTAAGATAATATTATACACTAAAAAATTAATATCCAATTTTAAATATAAAAAAAGCACCTTCTGCAAAAATCGCAAAAAGGCACCCTAAAAAATATCCTCAAATTTTCGGATAAAATAATTTACTTTAAATTTTCTTATTTTACATAAATTCGCCATGAGCATAATTAACCTCTCAAAAAGCATTAATTTTTTTAATATTATAGCACTTTAATTTGCAAAACACAATATAAAAATAAAAATTTTTTTATATAAAATTATTTTTGATTTTCCACTTTATAAATTCATATTATTTTAAAATAAAAATTACACGCAATAAAAAAAGACCCAAGTGGGTCTTAAATTACTATTTTCTTCTTTTTTTTCTCTTTGCTGCCTCAGATTTCTTTTTTCTCTTAAGGCTTGGCTTTTCGTAGTGTTCTCTTTTTCTATATTCTGTTAGAACACCGGATCTTGCGCATTGTCTTTTGAATCTTTTAATTGCACTATCTATTGATTCGTTTTCTCCAACTTTGATCTCTGTCATCTCTATCCCCCCTCTCGTATCACACAATTAAGTTTGAAATCAACCTGGTGGCCATTGTAAGGATCTTTGTGCTAAAACATGAAAGTGCATGTGCTTAACACTTTGTCCTCCATCTTCTCCTGTATTGTTGACTATTCTGTAGCCATCTTCTGCTACATTTAGATCTTGTGTTATTTTTTTTATAACCATAAAGATATGAGAAATTATATCCTTATCTTCCTCATCTAATTTAGCCAAACTTTCTATGTGTTTTTTTGGTATAACAAGAAAATGGATAGGTGCTTGTGGATCTAGATCATTAAATGCAATTACTTTTTGATCTTCATAGATTATATCTGATGGTATTTCCCCATCAGCAATCTTACAAAATACACAGTCCATACTTCACCCCCATTGATAAATATAATATCATATTTTAATAAAAAGGTAAAATTTTTTTATAATTTTTACAAATTTATTTCTTTTATCTTTTCTTTTTTTATAATACTTATTAATAATCCTAAAATAATTCCAAATATTGCAGGAATCAACCAGCCAAATCCTAGTTCAAAAGCTGGTAGATAATTTTTTGCAAAATCTACAATTTTACTTATAGAATCTGTGCTTGAAATATTTTTTGGCAAAGCTTTAAGTAAATCAAAAATTGAAAATATAGCTGTAAAGAAAATAGTAAAAGAAAATATTCTCTTATTTTTGCCAATTATTGGATATGCCAAAGATAAAAATATTAAAACTATTGCAAGCGGATACAAATACATCAACACTGGTATTGACAAACTAATTATTTTTTGAAGTCCTAAATTTGCTATCAAAAATGATATTAAGGTAAAAACTACAGCATAAGCTTTGTATGAAAGTGTATTTGGATACATTTGTATAAAAATTTCAGAGCAGGCAATGATTAGTCCAATAGCTGTTTTTAAACAAGCTACTATTACTATTGCAGCTAATAAAATCTTGCCGAAATTTCCCAAATAATAAAATGAAATATTAGATAAAATTCTTCCACCGTTATTGCCTAATTTCATTATATTTACAGAAGATGATGACATAAAAGATAAAGAAATATAAACTGTGCTCATAGCAATCAAACAAATTACTCCACTTTTTAAAGTTTCTTTAGCAATTTGATTTGAATCTTTTACTCCAAGTTTTCTAATACTTGAAATAATTATAATTGCAAAAGCAAGGCTTGCAAGAGCATCCATTGTGTTATATCCATCAAGAATTCCTGTAAATAATGGATTTTTTTGGTAAATTTCAGTAGGTTGATTTTTTGCCAAAGCTCCCATTGGTTTAATGATTGCAAAAATAACAAAAACTGACAATAAAATCAAAAAAGTTGGCGTCAAAATTTTTCCTATATTATCCATAACTTTGCCAGGTTTTAATGCAAAAGCTAAGACAGCAAGGAAAAATATTAATGAAAAAACAAATAAAAATAATTTTATTTTATCTTCAGAAATATTTGGAGCAATTCCAACTTCAAAAGCTACCGTTGACGTTCTTGGAATTGCAAAAAATGGTCCAATCGTTAAATACAAAGCTGTTGTAAAAAAATATGCAAATTTATCATTTACAGTCTTTCCCATTTCAAACAAACTATCATTTTTCGAAATAGCACTAGCAACAACTCCCAAAATTGGAAGTCCAACCCCACTAATTATAAATCCCAAAACAACTTTATAAAGATTAGTTCCAGAATTTTGTCCAAGCTCAATTGGAAAAATTAAATTTCCAGCTCCAAAATATAAGCCAAACAACAAAGAACCAACTAATAAAGTTTGATTAAAACTAAGTTTTCTTTTCATATTATTCCCCTATCTTTTCAAAATTAATATTTATATAAATATTCCTAATTTTATACAAAATATTACTTAGATGAATTATAACACAAGAAAAAAAATTATAAAAGCAATTCTACATATTTCTATCAAATTTCCCAAAAAAATTTTAAAAATCAAAAATAAAAAAGAGCTATCAAAAAGCTCTTTTAAATCTTACAAATATTTATGATTTATTTTTTATCATAATCTCAAGGAGAGATTCATATATTGGTTCATTATTGAAATTTTCTGTTAGTAAATAAGCCACAAGACTTACAATTATAATTGGCAAGAAAAAATCAATCCTTCCTCCTGTCATTTCTATTATTAAAAACATTCCTGTCAAAGGTGCTCTAACAATTGATGCAAAATGAGCTGCCATTGCAAGCATTGAAAAAATTATAATTTCATTTTCGCCAACTAAATTAAATTCAAATAAAATACAGCCATAAAAATTTCCAATTAATGAACCCATAGCAAGCAAAGGAAAAAATATTCCGCCTGGAATTCCAGAGCAAAAAGCAATTAACAAGAGCAATAATTTCATGAAATAAAAATATATTAAAGTTGAAATTTCATAATTATCTCCTTGAGCAAGAGAAATAAAATTTTCTCCACTTCCCAATAATCTACTATCAAAAAGTAAAAAAATACTTGTGATAAAAAATGGAATTATAGATTTTATACTTTGAGAAATAGGCAAATTTTTATATAATTTTTTTCCAAACAAAATCCCCTTATTAAATAAAATTGAAGAAAATCCAACCAAAATTCCCAAAAAAATCAAATAAATCCAAAATCTCATAGATAAATTCAAATGATTTTTAATTTTTATTACAGGATCATTTCCTATAATCAAACTTGTTACAATGCTTGATGAAATGATTGTTGATGTTATGTAAATAAAATTAATTCGAGAAGTTTTTTTCATAAGTTCTTCAAGGGCAAAAGCAATGGCAGAAATTGGTGCTGTAAAAGCACTCGTAATTCCAGAAGCAGATGAGCCAATAATCATTATTTTTTTATCATCGTCATCTAATTTGAAAATATTTGCCATAACTTCACCAAGAGAGCCTCCTATTTGTACAGAAGGACCTTCCCTTCCCAAAGTTAAACCAGAACCAATAGCAAGCAAGCCTCCAATAATTTTATTAATCAAACATGATAAGGCGCTATAATCCAATTTATCATGCAATTTTCCTGAAATTTGAGGAATTCCGCTACCACCAATCATTGGCTCTTTGTTTACACAAATCGAAACCAAAAAACCAATAAATAAAAATGCAAAAACAAAAATTATAGCATTTAATAAATTTTTTTGACCAAAAATTATTAAATTAGAAATTACAAACATAACTTTTGGAATTAAAAGTCTAAATAAACTTACTATAAGTCCTGCACATAAACCAATTATAATTGAAACCAACAATAATTTATAAGAAATACGTTTTTTCATTCTAACCCCATTTAATAAACCAACCAAATATTTGCAATTTGATCTTTAATGCTATTATATGACCAAGATTTCTCAGAATTTTTCATAGAATTTGGATCATTTATAACAAATCTTCCATTTTTATAAGAATCAATAACCAAAATATGTCCAAACAAAGTAAAATATCCCTTATTCACAGAAACAATAAGACTTCCCCTGTCAAGAGCATTAATCATAGAGTCTTTATCATTTTCAATATTTTCAATATTATGGCCATATTTATTAGCCTCATCAGCAAAAAATTTCCACTCAATGCCTTCACTTCCCATATAAGATTGAGCATCCTGAGCAATATTTAATGGACTAATATCCAAATTTGGATTTAATCTTTTTAAAACCATAGCCATAGAAGTAGGACCACAACCCGCAAATCCAATATTAGAATTTCCCAATTTATTATAGGCCCACCTATTATCCCATTGTAAAAAATAAGGAGTAAGTCTTCCATAATTTACACTTTCACCAGGATAATATTCAAAATCAACTATTCCATTTTTCAAATTATAAACAAACTCACAAGTATCTATATCATTTCCAACAAGATAAATTTCACTGTCAGTTAAGCTATCAAAATTTTCATAAAGCCAATTAATTTTTTCATTATCATCTTTGTGTTTTTCAATATTTTTATATAATTCATCCATATCATCAGTTTTTTCCTTATTAAAAACAAGGCCAATCAAATCATCAACCCCTCCCGTAATCGAACTTGATTTAACTAATGAAAAAATAATTACAACTAAAAAAATAAGAAAAATAAATTTTAAAAATTTTTTCATATTATTAATATATCATAAGCACATAAAATTTAATAGTAGACATTATAATTGTTTGATTCTACTTTTTTATTTTTAAAAATTTATATGACATTTGAAATTTAAAATAAAAAAGAAGGTTTTACCCCTCTTTTTATTAATTACTATTTAAAATTATAAAAAATTTGTATAATTTACACATACATAATATTCATATCTACATTGCCTCTTATGCCATTAACCTTTCCTTGAGATGAATATTGCCATGTAGTATAAGGACCTTTATAATCACATTTATAATTATATTGCGCAACCCATACAGGGTATTTTGGAGATATTTTATTCATATTAATTTGATTATTTAAATAAGAAGTATATGAATAAAATGAGCCTTTATATCCTAATCTTGTAATTTCATCAAGAAATGCTAATGAAACTTCCGCGTCTTTTTCTTTTCCAATTTTATAAGTTCTTCCATAATATCCATTAGATTCTGAGTATAACTCTCTATCAAATGCTACTGGTAATGTAAGTTTTGATTTATATGATCTAATTATTGAATCCACATATCTAGCTTCTAAAATAGCTTCATCTCTTGTTATAGCTTGTGAATAATGATATATTCCTACTTGCAAACCAGCATTTAAAGCTCCTCTTATATGTGAATCAAATTTACTATCTTTATATAGTTTTCCATTAGCTGCATAGGAACCTGAAGATCTAATTATAACAAAATCTATTCCCGCTTTTTTTATTTCATTCCAATTAACAATTTCATTCCAAACTGAAATATCTATGCCAACTTTTGATTTTAAATATCCATTATTGTCAAAATAATATTTTAAGCCATTAATCATTACATGCCCTTTGGCTATACTTCCATCAGAAAAAGAATATGATGTTTTACCATCCTTTATAAACCAACCTGTGCTAACTTTTGATGCACTTCCATCACTTCCCATATAATATGAAACTTTAGGACCAAATGTTATTATTTGATTTACATACAACTCTCCAAAATTATTTTTTGAAAAATATTTTTTACCATTTTCTTCTATCCAACCTATTTGAGATAATATGCCTGTATTTATATCTGAATGTCTTAATACTCCGCTATCTTCAAACACAGATTTTAATACGTAACCTATTTGATTTCTATATATTTCTCCAAAATTATTTTTTGAAAAATATTTTTTACCATTTTCTTCTATCCAACCTGTTTGAGATAATATGCCTGTATTTATATTTGAATGTCTTAATACTCCGTTATCTTCAAATACAGATTTTAATACGTAACCATCACTTCCTAAATAATACGCTACTTTTGGCCCAAAGGTTATTATTTGGTTTACATATAGTTCTCCATTTTTTTTACAAAAATATCTTTTGCCATCATAGTCTATCCAACCAGTATCAACAAGTTTATTATTATCTATGTTCATACAATAAATTTTTCCGTTTTCTTTATAAATTTTAAAACGTTTTTGATTTAGATTCGATTGACTTTTTACATTATCAAATGACTTATCATCTGATATGCTCAAACTTTCTTCGTTTTCAACATTTTTAGTAATATTTGTTGAATCTTTTTTATCTTCTATATTATCTATTTTTTCTTGATTATCTTTGCTGATACTGTTATTTAAATCACTGTCTTTTTCTTTTTCATCATCTATTGATTCTTTTTCATTTATTATAGTTTTGTCGACAGAATTTTGATTTTCGTTCTCTAAGCTATTTTCTTTAGAAGAATTTATTGTTTCTTCATTATTTAATTTATCATCAGAACTTAAATCTGATTCAATCTTATAATTTGTTGATATTTGATCTACAGCTTTTTGCACTCCATCATCAGCATAGCTAATAGCAGAACTTCCTACTAACATAATTGCTGACAAACTAATTATTTTTGCAATTTTCTTCACTCAATTTCTCCTTAAATATTGATTTCTTATTTTAAATCTTAAAAACTACACACTTTTTTTATGTATAGTCACTTTTTATATCATATTACACAAAAAAATAAAAAGCAAGAGTTTGAAATACAAAAATTTTATAAGTTAATAAGATGAAGTTATTTACTAAACGCAAATCTATATTAATATAAAATTTAATTATTTTTAGGCATATAAATTTCTACGTGTTTTTCTAATATTTCTATTTGGCATGGAAGTTGTTCGTTTAATTCTCCATCCATGTCTAATTCTATTTTTTTATCTTCCAAATTTTTTATTGAAAGTTTTTTGCAAGTAAATGATTTTATATTTTCATTTTCGTCTACTTTACCAAATAGCATATCTTTTGCTGCATCTACTTTTGACATTATTCCTTCGTCTGTCATCACAAATACATTTAAATATCCATCGCTAAGATCCGCATCATCTTTAGAAAATTCTAGATTGCCAATTTTATTTACTGTCATAACATATACCAAAGATGCTTTGCACTCAAAAGATTTATCTTCGTATTCAATTTTTATATCTACTGTTTCATCTTTTGGTAATGTTTTTAAAACATTTTTAACGTAAGCAAATCCTCCCAATTTTTCTTTTTCTTTTGAATCTGTTGATGTTGTTGCTTCTATTAATTTTCCAAAACAAACATAGTAAGAAAAATATGTGTCGTTGCATTTTCCTATATCAACTTTTTTTGTTTTTTCAAATGATAATTTTTCAATCGCCTCACAAAGATCATTTGAACCACCTATTAATTGCATATAGGTGTTATTTGTTCCACCTGGCAATAAGCCAATTTTTGGTCTGTAGTCCATTTTGGAAACCCCATTTATTACTTCATTAAATGTTCCATCTCCTCCAACTACAAATATTGAATCAAATTTTTCTTCGCATGCTGTTTTTGCAAAATTTTCGCCGTCATTTTCTTTTTGTGTTTTTTTATCAATAATTTCATCAAATTCATCTTGTAATTTTTCTTTTAATTTTTCCATAAATTCATCATTTTTTCCATCGCCTGAATTTGGATTTTCAATTAGCATACATTTTTTCATAATATCTCCTAGTGTGAGTTAATTTATTTTTTTATTTCTTTCTACTTTTAAAATATACCCAAATTTAAATCAATTAAAAAACAGAATAAAACATTTAAAAATTTTTCAATTTCTAAATATTTTATTCTGCAAATTTAAAATTATATATCTATTGATAAATATATTGGTGTATGATCTTGTCTATCTCCAGAATCTATCATATTAGATTCTTTTATTTTATCTTTTATTCTGTCTGATACTATAAAATAATCTATTCTCCAGCCAGAATTATTAATCTTACTTGTCTTTACTCTTTGTGCCCACCAAGTATATTTTCCTTCAACATCTCCATGAATATGTCTAAATGTATCTACAAAACCTTTGTTTAATAAATTTGTAAATCCATTTCTTTCTTCATCTGTAAATCCAGCTGATTCATGATTATTTTCTGGATGTTTCAAATCAATTTCTTTGTGTGCAACATTAAAATCTCCGCAAGCAATTACTGCTTTATTTTTGTCTAAATTTTCCAAATAATTTGCAAATTTTTCATCCCAAATTTGTCTTAAGCCAAGTCTGTTTAGACCATTTCCTGCATTTGGTGTATAAACTTGTGTCAAATAAAATTTTTCAAATTCTAAAGTAATGATTCTTGCTTCTTGGTCCATCGTATCTGGCGCATCCAAAACTGGGAAAGTAATTTTTGTTTGAAGATTTTTTTTATAAAGCGTTAAACATCCTGCGTATGATTTTCTTGCAGGCTCTTGAGAGCTTACCCATGCGTAATCATAAGATGGAAAATATTCTTCCAAAATTTTTTGATGTTTTTTGCTAGGACCAGTTCTTGGTAATTTTGTTTCTTGAAGACAAATCACATCGGCGTCTTCACTAATTATAGTTTTTAAAACATCCCTAGACATAACAGCTCTATTTGAATCACTTGTAAGAGCGGCATTTAGGGAATCTATATTCCATGAAATAAACTTCATTGTATCTCCTTTAATTTATATTATTAAAAATATTTTACCAAAACTTTAAAATATTACCAATTTATTATCAAAAATAAATATTAACTTCTTAAAATTAGGGTATTAATTTAATAGAAAAAAATTGGAGGTTAATATGAAATGGAAAAATAGGAGAAAAAGTTCCAATGTAAATAGAGGTTCTGGTGCACCAGTTGTTTTTGGTGGTGGAATCGGTGGGCTTATTTTAGTTCTTATTTTATATTTTCTTGGAGCAGATCCTTCTGTTATAAATAATAAAAATGTAAATGAAACACAAGAAAATAGGTACGAAGAAACTATTTCTGAAAATCAAAAAGAATTGGAAGATTTTCTTTCTGTTGTTCTTGCTGATACAGAAGATATGTGGCATGAAAAATTTTTTGAATATAATTTGACTTACAAGGAGCCAAGCATGACTCTTTATACAAAAACAACAAAGTCATCTTGTGGAATAGCTCAATCTGGTATGGGACCATTTTATTGTCCCCTTGATGAAGCTATTTATATTGATGTTTCTTTTTACGATGAATTAAAAAATACATTTGGAGCTGGTGGAGATTTTGCTTTTGCTTATGTCCTTGCTCACGAAGTTGGTCATCACGTTCAAAATGAATTAGGAATATTAAATCAGACTCAACAACTACAAAAAGAATTATCCGAAAAAGATTACAATAAATATTCAGTAGCTCAAGAATTGCAAGCCGATTATTTTGCTGGAGTTTACGCATATTTTTCAAAAGAAAATGGATATTTAGAAAAAGGAGATATTGAAGAAGCAATGAAATCTGCATCATCAATTGGAGATGATAAAATTCAAGAAATGTCTAGCTCAAATATAAATCCTGATAAATTTACTCACGGCTCAAGCAAAGATAGAAAAATGCCTTTGACATGGGATACAAATATCATGATATTGAACATTCCATGGAATTTTACAAAAATTTGGATTATGAAATTAAAATTAATATTTAAAATAAAAAAGATAAGCTTTTGAAGTGAACCTAAAAATCCGGAATACGGATTGAGTAGTTCACTTCATTTTTTAGCTTATCTTTTTTATTCCTATAAATTTTTAGTATCTAAAATTACATTAAACATAAATTCGCTTAGTTTATTGTCGTTTGCCTTATAGAACATTTCTTTGCCTTCTCTTTTTGATGAAATAAGTCCTGCTGTTTTTAAAATTTTTAGGTGATGGCTTATAGCTGGAGATGACATTCCCATAATTGCTGCTATATTTATTACGCATTCTTTTCTATGGCATAAAAGCCAAAAAATTTGTAATCTTTTTGGATCTCCTAAATGTCTGAAAGCTTTAGAAATATCTGATGCCTTTTCTTCTTCTAATAAAAAATCAATTTTATCATCGTTTTTATAATGTTTATGTGGTAATTTCATTTATTTCTCTCCTTATTTATACTTTACCACAAAAAAAAAATTTAATTTAAATTTTTTTATTGACTTTAAATAAATAATCTTGTATTATGAACTTAGATACAATTAAATAATTATTTAATTGTAAATTTTAATTAAAGGAGAAATTTTATGAAAAAATCTTACAAAATTGAAGTGGATTGCCCTTCATGTGCAAATAAAATGGAAATCGAAGCTAAAAATACTGATGGTGTAAAAGATTGCACCATAAATTTTATGATGTTAAAAATGAAAGTTACTTTTGAAGATGGTGTAGATGATAAAGAAGTTATGGAAAATGTCTTGAAAAATTGTAGAAAAATTGAAAAAGATTGTGAGATTTATTTTTAAGGATAAATTATGAGTAAAAAACAAAAGAAAAATTTGAGTAGAATTATTTTATCTGCTGTGATTTTAATTATTCTTCAATTTACAAATTTTGATAGAATTGTTAATCTCTTTTTGTATTTAATATCTTATCTTTTGGTAGGTTATGATGTTTTGCTTGAGGCATTTAATGGAATTAAAAACAAACAAGCTTTTGATGAATCTTTATTGATGTCGATTGCAACGATTGGTGCAATTATTCTTGCAATTTATACAAAAAGTAATGATTTTGTAGAGGCTGTTTCTGTTATGCTTTTTTATCAAATCGGAGAATTTTTTCAATCTTATGCTGTTGGTAAAAGCAGAAAATCTATTGCTGATTTAATGGACATTGCTCCTGATTATGCAAATATTGAAGATGAAAATGGAAATATAATTGAAGTTGATCCAGATGAAGTAGAAATCGGCTCAATAATTATAATAAAGCCAGGAGAAAAAATTCCTTTGGACGGAATTGTAATTGATGGAGAATCTTCTCTTGACACAAAAGCTTTGACTGGGGAATCTCTTCCAAAAGATGTTAAAAAAGATTCAGAAATATATTCAGGTTCAATTAATTTAAATGGATTGTTGAAAGTTAAAACTACAAAAGAATTTGGAGAATCTACTGTTACAAAAGTTTTAGAATTAATTGAAGATGCTTCAGAAAGAAAATCAAAATCTGAAAATTTCATTACAAAATTTGCAAGAATTTATACACCAGTAGTTGTTTATCTTGCTTTAGCCTTAGCGTTTTTGCCAGGAATATTTTTGTTTTTAATAGGTCAAAGTCCAAATTTTTCTTCCTGGATTTATAGAGCCTTGATATTTTTAATAATTTCTTGTCCTTGCGCTTTGGTAATTTCTATTCCCCTATCTTTTTTCGCAGGAATTGGAGCAGCAAGTAAAAAAGGAATTCTTGTTAAAGGCTCAAATTATATGGAAGTTTTGTCAGAAGTTGACCAAATTATTTTTGATAAAACCGGAACTCTAACAAAAGGTTCTTTTGAGGTAACAGCTATTCATCCAGAAAATTTATCAGAAAAAGAACTTCTCCATATAGCAAGTCATGTAGAAAGATATTCAACTCATCCTATTGCAGATTCTTTGAGAAAGGCTTACCCAAATGAAAAAGATGATTGCAAAGTCGAAGATATAAAAGAAATTTCAGGATATGGAATTAGTGCAAAAGTAAATGGCGATTTGGTTTATGTTGGCAATACAAAAATGATGGATAAATTTTCTATAGAATGGAAAGCTTGTAAAAAAATCGGAACTATTATCCACGTTGCAATAAATAATAAATATCAAGGTCATATCGTTATTTCAGATACTATTAAAGAAAATTCCAAAAAAGCTATAAAAGATTTGAAAAATAATCATATAAATAAAACTATAATGCTTACAGGAGATTCCAAAAAAGTTGGAGAAAATATAGCTAATGAATTAGGATTGGATGATTATTATTGTGAACTTCTCCCTCAAGACAAGGTTCAAATTCTTCAAAATATTTTAGAAAATAAAAATGATGAAAATAAAAAAATTGCCTTTGTTGGAGATGGAATTAATGATGCCCCATCACTTACCAGAGCAGATGTAGGAATTGCTATGGGAGCTATGGGTTCAGATGCAGCAATCGAAGCTGCTGATGTTGTTTTAATGGATGATGATCCAGGAAAAATTCCAACGGCCATAAAAGTTTCAAAAAAATGTCTAAGAATTGTAAAAGAAAATATATATTTTTCAATCGGTGTGAAAATTATAGTTTTAATTCTTGGAGCGTTGGGACTTACTTCAATGTGGGCTGCAATTTTTGCAGATGTTGGCGTTACAATTATAGCTGTATTAAATGCTATGAGATGTATGTATTTAAAATAGTAAAATGATTAAAGCAGTTTTAATTGATATAGATGATACGGTTTTTGATTTTGAAAAATGTTCCAAAAATTCTTTTTTAAAAACTTTAGAAAAATTCAATTTAAAATTTAAAGAAGAAGATTTTTCTTATTTTAATAAGGTTAATGATATTTTATGGACCAAGCAAAAATTAGGAGAGATTAATATAAAAGAAGTTTTTATAAAAAGAGATTATTTGATGGGTAAATATTTTAATCTCAATATAGAAAAAGGACTTTTCAATGATTTATTTGTAAAATTTTTATATGATGAAATTGAAATGGTCGATGGAATTGAGGATTTATTATTATATTTATCGGATAAATACAAAATTTTTACTGCAAGCAATGGGATATATGAAATGCAGGAAAATAGGTTAAAAAAATCAAATCTTGATAAGTATTTTGATAAAATTTTTGTATCAGATAAAATCGGTTTTGAAAAACCAGATAAGAAATTTTTCCAAAAAATAATGTATCTTACAAAATTTTCAAATGATGATTTAATCATGATTGGAGATAGCATAAAATCAGACATAATTGGTGCAAAAAATTCAAAAATCAAATCTATTTATTTTAATAAGGAAGACAAAAAAATTTCAGATAAAAATTTCACTTATCAAGTAAAAAATTTATCTGAAATTAAAAAAATATTGTAAAAAAGTGCGAAAATATTTTCGCACTTTTTAAATTTTATAATTTTATATCTTTTCCTTCAAGAATTAAATTCATGTTTCTAGCTGAGCACATTGCCCCACACATTGTGCAAGTATTTTCTTCTTCTGGACTTGATGAAGCTCTATATCTTCTACATTTTTCAGGATCTATTGCAAGTTCAAACATTCCTTCCCAATCAAGTTTTTGTCTTCTCTTGCTCATTTCAAGATCCCATTTGCTTGCGTCTTTTAATTTTGCAATATCTCCAGCATGAGCTGCAATTTTTGCTGCAATAATTCCTTCTTTTACATCATCAACATCTGGAAGTTTCAAATGTTCTGCTGGTGTTACATAGCAAAGGAAATCTGCCCCGTGACTTGCTGCAATTGCTCCTCCAATTGCACTTGTAATATGGTCATATCCTGGAGCAACATCACAAACCAAAGGTCCCAAAACATAAAATGGTGCGTTGTGGCACAATTTTTTTTCAAGTTTCATATTCATTTCAATATCATTTATTGGAACGTGTCCTGGTCCTTCAATTATTACTTGAACATCTTTCTCCCACGCTCTTTTTGTAAGCTCTCCAAGAGTAATTAATTCTGCAATTTGAGCAGGATCTGTTGCATCATGAATTCCACCTGGTCTTAAAGAATCCCCAAGTGATAAGGTAACATCATATTCTCTTAAAATATCCAAAAGTTCATCATAATATTCATAGAATGGATTTTCTTTATCATTCATTTTCATCCAACCAAATAAAAGTGAACCACCACGAGATACAATTTCATTTACCCTTCTATTTCTCATAAAAATTTCAGCATTCGCCCTATTTATTCCACAGTGAATTGTAACAAAATCAACTCCATTTTCAGCATGGTTTCTTACAACATCCAAAAATTCTTTTGCTTTTATAAAACTTAAACCCTTATCCAAAAACCCAACAGCATCATACATAGGAACAGTCCCAATCATTGCTGTAGATTTTTCAATTAATCTTTTTCTAAATTCTTGAGTTTTACCATAATTTGATAAATCCATAATTGATTCAGCACCCATTTTAAGTGCCATATCAACTTTTTGCATTTCAAGATCAAGATCGTTTAAGTCTTTTGAAATTCCCAAATTTACATTGATTTTTGTCTTTAATCCTGTGCCAATTCCTTCTGGAGAAATTGAATTGTGATTTTTATTTCTAGGAATTACAATTTCGCCCTTTGCAATTTTTTCTAAAAGAAATTCTTCGCTAACATTTTCTTTTTTGGCAACAATTTTCATTTCTTCAGTTACAAAACCATGTTTTGCAGCTTCCATCTGTGTCTTATATTTCATAAATTAAAAAAACCTCCTAAAATTACTTATAGGAGAATAAATATGCTTCATCCCTTGCAGGCATTATCCTGTCCGGTTTGATGGTCGAAGTCGAACTTCCTCTCAGCACATAGCTCCCATAGATCATTAATTTACAATTATCATTATAGTAGAAAAAAGAAATTAAGTAAAATAAAGCTTAAATTTTTGCAAAAAAAAATAGAGCCATAATAATATGACTCTATACTAATTATTTATTTAAATAATTTTCTAAATTTTTAATAGCTATCTTAATATTTTCAGCTTTAAATCCCTTGTTTTCATTTCCAATAAGAATTTTTATATCATCTTCATCCATCCCACAAACATCTGATAATTGTTCATAACTTAAATTAGAATTTTTTACTAGCTTTTTAAACTTATCTATACTTTTATAAAAAGATTTTTCATAAAAAGCCTTAGACATATTAGATAAAAATAAGCCAAGAAGTCCAGCGTAAATATTTATCATTTTATATAGAGCAAAGCAAATTATTATATCACAAATTCCAAAAAGAAAATATTTATAATATAATTTATTCATCCAAAACCTCTTGGGCAAGTTTATAATTTTCTTCAAGATCCTTGCATGATTTATCAAACATTTCTTGTTCCTTTTTAGAAATGTCCATCTCAAGAATTTTTTCACAACCATTTGCCCCAATTACTGCTGGAACTCCTGTGTATGAACCCTTGTTATTATATTCTCCATCAAGATATGCTGATGTCATTATAATTTTCTTTTCATCCAATAAAATTGCTCTTGTAAAATCAAGCAAGCAATTTGCAATTCCAAAATGAGTTGCACCTTTTCCTTTTATAATTTGAAAAGCCTTGTCCCTAATTTTTTCAGAAACTTCTTCTTTAAACTTATCCTCATCTTCAATATTATCTAAAAATTTATCAATAGAAATTCCCTTAATTCTTGCATTTGACCACAAAGCAACTGATGAATTGCCATGCTCGCCTATTACATAAGCTTCAACATCTTTTGGATTACAAGTTACTTCTTTTGCCAAAAATTGGATAAATCTTGCCGTATCAAGATTTGTTCCGCTTCCTACAATTTTATTATAAGGAAGACCTGAAACTTTTTGAACAACTTTTGAAATAACATCAACCGGATTTGTTGCAAGCAAAATTATTCCATCATAACCATTTTCAATAACTTTTGGAATTGTATCAACAACCATCCTAGTTGCAATTTTTATATCATCAAGTCTATTTGTAAGATTTTTTTGGCTATTTCCATAACACAAAACAACCAAATCAGCATCTTTACAATCTTCGTAAGAACCTTCCTTAACCAAAGTTGGAGATTGTGTTTTGCAACTTGCATCCATCAAATCATTAACATCTGCAATCGCCTTGTCCTTATCTATATCAATAATTGAAAGAGTACTTGCAAGTCCAGAATTAACCAAAGCAAACGCATAAGAAGATCCTACAAATCCACTACCAATCAAAACTACTTTTCTTCCTAACTTATTCATAAATACCTCCATGTACTTAACTTTACTTTTTGATTATACGATTTTATTTTTTAAATGAAATATTTTTTTAAATTTCTAGCTTATTTTACTTAACATATTTGTTAATATTTTGGAAAATAAAAAATCCTAGCACAAGCTAAGATTTTTTAGAATTTTAAATTTTAAAATTTTTATATTCGCCCTCATCAGAATAAAGACTATTATTTTCCTTATCCCAAACAGGCTTTTTGCCTTCTTGTTTTTGTTTTTCATAATCATCTAAAACAGTTTTTACGGATTTAAACAAAAACATTAATGTTATTACATTTATAAATACCAAAATTCCTACAAAAACATCAATCAACCCCCAAACTCTATCAAGAGACATTTTTGTAGAAACTATAAACATCACAGCTGCAAAAATTCTATAAATCCAAAGTGGAATTTTAAAATTATCTTTGAATATATGAATTACATTAGCTTCTCCATAAAATAAATCTGCAATTAATGTTGTAAAACCAAAAAATGCCATAGCAAAAGCAACAACCCATCTTCCAACTACACCGATTTGTGCAGAAAAAGCATCTTGAACAAGATTTATTCCGTCAGATCCATTTCCCAAAACACCAGTTAATAAAATTGCGAAAGCTGTAAGCGAACAAATTATACAAGTTGTTACAAAGGTTCCAAACATTCCCAAAAATCCTTGTTCTGCTGGATGGTCAACGTCAGCAGATGAATGCATAATTCCTGCAATTCCATTACCTGCATCGTTTGAAAATAATCCTCTTGCAACTCCATTTCTAAAAGCTTGCATTACACTATGACCAACAATTCCTCCAACAGCTGCTTGTGGACTAAAAGCTGATTTAAAAATTAATGCAATAACAGAAGGAAGTTTACTAATATTTGTAATTATAATTATAAAAACAATTATTACATAAAAAGCTGCCATAATAGGCACCAAAAATCCTGTAACTTTTGTAAGTCTTTTTACTCCACCAATAGTAATTATTCCTGCAAGAATTGTTACAATGACTCCTACTATAATTGGATTAAAATCAATAACATCCTTAAATCCGTTTGCTATTGAATTTGTTTGCATAAAGGCTATACATAATCCTACACCAATTATATATAAAAATGCTGTTATAATTGATAAAACTATTTTGCCCAAACCATTTCTAATATAATATGCTGGACCACCCCTATAAGTTCCATCAGATAATTTAACCCTATAAACTTGACCTAAAACTGTTTCGGCAAATGTTATTACCATACCTAAAATTGAAGTAACCCACATCCAAAAAATCGCACCAGGACCACCAGCTACAAGAGCAGAAGCAACTCCTACCAAAGAACCTGTTCCCACTTGTCCACCAACAGCAGCAGCCAAAGCTCCAAAGCCTGAAACATTATCATCACTTTTTAAATTTTTCTTCAAAACATCTTTTATATCTTTAGCATATCTTATCTGAGGAAAACCTAATCTTATTGTATAATAAAGACCTACTCCTAATAAAACATAACCAATAATATTGCTCCACAAAAAATCTGCAATACCAATTATGTTATCTAATAAAAACATAAATCCTCTCTTTCTTAAATATCATTTTTATCCATATTTTTTATGTTAGTTTCTAATTATACTTGACTTAATCTTTAATGTAAAATAATTTATTTTTTAATTAATTTTTTCAAAAAATAAATTACAGTAAAAAAGCTCTTACAAAATAAAAATCGCCCCTAATTAGAAATAAATCTTAATTTTTAAAATTTTTAAGATAAAATTCTAATTAAGGACGATTGTATTTATACCTTTACAAAAATCACAAAATTATTTTTTACTTTTATTTAAATACAACATAAAAATAAAAATTACAATTGCTCCAAAAGCTATTGAAATTAAAGCTGATTGTGTAAAGCCTGCTATTATAAAAGAAATTGTAGCTATTGATGCAACAGTTATTCCATAAGGAAGTTGAGTTCTTACATGATCGACGTGAACGCATCCTGCTCCTGCTGATGACATAATTGTCGTATCAGAAATTGGAGAAATATGATCTCCGCAAACTGCTCCCGAAAGACAAGCTGAAATTCCTATAAAAAATATTGGATCAGTAGGATCAAACATTGATGCTACAATAGGAATTAAAATTCCAAAAGTTCCCCAACTTGTTCCAGTTGCAAATGCCAATAAAATTGCTACAACAAATATGACGGCTGGCAAAAATGTGCTAAGTCCACTTGCTGCATTTGTCATAAGATTTCCGACAAATTTTGTTGAGCCTAACAAATCATTTGAAATATTTTTTAAGCTTGTAGCCATTGTCAAAATTAAAATCGCAGGAACCATTGATTGAAAACCTTCTGGGATTGCATCCATAGATTTTTCAAAACTTATAACTTTTCTTATCAAAAAATAAATTATCGTAATAATTAAAGCTATAATTGCTCCCATTGGAAGAGCAACTGTTGAATCTGTATTTGCAAAAGCATTTACAAAATCCATATAAAATTCACTAGATTTATCAAAAAATCCACCAATATGAACTAAAGACAAAACAGAAATTATAATAAGACTTAAAATTGGAAAAACTAAATCAATAACTTTTCCTTCAGGATTACCATCTTCTGCACTAACTTCTGATTCTACTATATTTCCCAAATCTCCATCATTAATTGCCCTATCTTCAAATTCTTTCATAGGACCATAATCTCTTCCAAAAATAATAAGAGATATAACAAAAAACAAAGTTAAAATAGAATAAAAATTATAAGGAATTGCCCTTATAAATAATTCAATTCCAGAAAGACCTGTGCCTTGTGCATATCCAGAAACCGCTGCAGCCCATGATGAAATTGGTGCAATCATACAAATTGGAGCTGCTGTTGCATCTATAAGATAAGCAAGTTTTGCTCTAGAAATTCTGTGAGAATCTGTAATTGGTTTCATTACAGAACCTGATGTCAAACAATTAAAATAATCATCAATAAAAAGCATAATGCATAAAAAATATGTTGCAAGTTGTGAGCCTTTTCTTGATTTTATCTTTTTATCAGCCCATTGTCCAAATGCTTTTGACCCTCCAGAATGATTTATTAACACTACTAAAATCCCCAAAACTATCAAGAAAATAAAAATTCCTGAAGTTTGTGAAATAGAATTGGTTAGACCTTTTACAACAATATTATCTAAAAATTTTGCCAAAGATCTTTTTGATGCTAATATAGCTCCTATTACAATCCCCAAAAATAAAGAAGAATATACTTCTTTGGTCATAAGTGCCATTAAAATTGCCACAACTGGGGGTAATAACGCCCAAATACTAGCATAAGTTTCAATACCACTTTCTACAATAAATATTGAAACAATTATCGGTGCTAAAGAAATTACCAACAGTAATGGTAATTTTCTTTTTTTGTTCATTTTAAAACTCCTCTCGAATTTAAATTGCAAAAAAAGTCATGACGCATGCCATGACTTAAATATTAAACTATATAAAATAATTATAAACCACGACAGCTCTCCATAAAAATATGGCAGTACGACAGATATTCTCCAATCGTCCCGGCAACTTTAAGTCTTGGGCAGACTCAAAATCCCTCGGTGGATTACCCTTTCAAATATTTTCGATTCCCAAAAAAATATTTTACTAATGTTTTCCGCACCTCTATCACGCTTGTTCAATTGCACTATGAATACTACCATTAATGAGTTGTTTTGTCAAATTGCAACAATCTTTAACAAGCTAACGGTTAAAATTTATTTATTTTTTTGTAATTAATTCCAATAATCAAGTTTTTCTTTCACACCAATATCTTTTGCTTTAAATATTGGATTTTTTCCACTTGCTTTTTGCTTTTCATAATCTTTTAAACAATCAATAGCTTTTTTAGATAAAATTAAAATTGAAGGTAAATTTATTAAAGCCATTATTCCCATCAACAAATCAGAAATATCCCAAGCAAGTTTAACTTCGCTCATAGCTCCAAATAAAATTACAATTACTGCAAACAATCTAAATATTATCATAAAAACTTTTGATGGTGTTTTTTTATTTATATAAGCAAGGTTACTATCTACATAAAATAAATTTCCAATCAAGGTTGTAAAGGTAAATAAAGCTAAGGAAAAAGAAATAAAATAATTTCCAAATCCACCCAACAAAGTTGAAAGACTTTCTTGAACATAAGGAGCTCCACTTAAAGCCTCGCTTGGTTCAATTCCAGAAGAAAGACACATAAAAGCTGTAGCTGAACAAATTAAAAGCGTATCAATAAAAACTGAAAGCATTTGAACCAATCCTTGTTTTACAGGATGAGAAATATTTGCACTTGCAGCAGCATTTGGTGCTGAACCAATACCAGCTTCGTTTGAATAAAGCCCTCTTTTTATTCCATACATCATTGAAGAAGATGCAAGGCCTGCAAAAATCGCCCTAAAATTAAAAGCATCCTTAAAAATATTTGAAAAAACAGTTGGAATATAAGAAATATTTACAACTATCATGATAATTGCCACCAAAATATAAATAATTCCCATAAAAGGAACTAAAGTTGATGTAAATTTAATTATTCTATCCCCACCACCAAAAATACAAATTCCAGTAATGATTGCAAGAATTAATCCAATAATAAATGGAGTTTTGTTTGGATCATAAAAATCATAAGCAATAAAAGAAGTTTGAAGATTAAAAGATGCAAGCATATTAAAACCAATTGCATAAGTCAAAATCAAACTAATAGCAAAAATAATTCCAAGTGTTCTAGATTTTAAACCTTGTTCAATATAATAAGCAGGTCCACCATAAGATCTATTATTTTCATCTCTTTTTTTATAAATTTGTGCAAGAGTAGATTCAATAAAAGCACTTGCTCCACCAATTATCGCAACAATCCACATCCAAAAAACTGCACCATAACCTCCTAGGCAAATTGCTGTAGAAATTCCTACAATATTTCCAGAACCAACTCTAGATGCAGTAGAAACCATCAAAGCTTGAAATGAAGAAACGGCACCTTCCTCTTCAGGTTTTTCCATTACAACATTAATTGATTCTTTCAATAACCTAACTTGTAAAAATTTAGTCCTAAATGTAAAATAAAGACCTATCAAAAGCAACAAAATTATTAATATCGGATAATAAAGAATTTCATTTATAGGCCCTATAAAATTACTAATTTTTGTTAACATATTCCCTCCTTTAGTTTAGTACAATAATACAAAAATGTATTAAAGTCATAATAAGATAGTAAAATTATATCACAAATTAATTTTCAAGTAAATTTTCTTTATCCATTTATAAAAATATAAAAATAATCGAGACTCCCCGATTATTTTCTAATATCTTTCTTTAATTTTTTCATTCTCTTTAAATGTGTACAAGAATTTAAAAACTACTGTTGTTATAACTAAAACAAATAGGCTTGGCAATAGCCATGAAAGTCCTTCTTTATATAATGGTAAAGATTCAACTAAATTTGTGACAAACCACAATTTTATTCCAAATGAATTATTTAATACTTCTACTAATGGTATTAAAACTGATAAGCTTGCTGTAAATAGATAAGATTCTTTTGAATAATTTATAAAATCATGGCTTATTCCCATTAGTATTAAGACTAAGGCTACTGGATATATTATTGTTAATAGCGGAACTGAAAATTCTAATAATTTATTTAATCCAAAATTTGCCATCAAAAATGAAAATAAAGTCCAAACAAAAACCCATTTTTTATATGATAATTTATGATTAAATAATGATTCAAAATATTCTCCACCACTTGTTATAAGCCCTATACAAGTTGTAAGACATGCAAGTGTAAATATTGCTGCAAGTAAAACTATTCCAAAATTTCCAAAAACATTTTTTACTGCATAGGTTAATATTACAGCACCATTTTCTGCTCCAACAAGTTTTGATGAACCTATCATTCCTACACTTGCAAGCATTGCATATACTAAAAATAAAACACTTCCTGCTACAAGTCCTGCTTTTATTGTATAATTTGTAACTTCATTTTTATCTTTTACTCCAAATCTTTTTATGGATTGAGCTATTACAAAACCAAAATTTAATGCAGCAACAGCATCCATAGTATTATATCCTTCCAAAAATCCCTTTACTAATGGAGCATTTTTATATTCTCCAACAGGAGCTGCTATATTTTTATCCATTGTTATCACTTTTAAAAACATAAAAACTATCATTATTAAAAGTGCAGGTGTTAAATATTTTCCAACTCTTTTGACAAGTTTATTTGGTTTTAAGCATACAAATAAGGCAACACTAAAAAATACTAAAGTATATAAAAATCTTGCAAGATTTACATTAAATCCTTGAGGTATATACGGAGCTATTGCCATTTCAAAAGGAACAGATCCAGCTCTTGGTATTCCAAGTCCAGGTCCTATTGATAAATATATTGCTGTGGTAAAAACTACAGAAAATAAAGGAGAAACTCTGTTTGATAAATTTGTTAATCCTTCAGTTTTTCCTACTACTATAGCTCCCATTACAGGAAATATTACAGCAGTAACGCAAAATGCTAACAAAGAAATAAATGTAAAAGATCCTGCTTGATTTCCTAAAAGTGGAGGGAAAATTAAATTTCCAGCTCCAAAAAATAAACCGAATAGCATTACACTAACTTGTAAAAATTGACTTGTTGATAATTTTTTCATTCTATCCTCCAAAAAATTTATTACAATATTTATTCATTAAAAAAGTCCCTTGTCTAAAAATTAGACAAAGGACGAAAATTCCGCGTTACCACCTTTATTCTTATATAAAAATAAGCTCTTCAAGCATCAAACAATGCCGGGTTTTGATAACGCCAACCATGGCGACATATCTTACTATAATTCAGATATGCAAAAGAAAAATGATTTTCGAACTTATTTCAAAGGATGGATCTCACCAAACTCCAACTCTCTGTGCTTTTTAATAAGCCTACTCTTTTTTTCATAAATTTTTATAAATAAATTATTGTTGTAGTTATTATAAGATCTGTTTTTAATATTGTCAAATATTTTTTTATAAATTATCATTTTTTAGGATAAAAATTATTTAGTTGCTTTGTCAAACAATACTTTTCACATAAATTTGGCAAGGATTATCTTCTGACCAAATTTCTTCAATTACTTCAAATTTTCTAAATCCCAAAGCTTGATAAAATTTATTAGTTTTATCATATCCATCGTCTATTCCTTCTTTTAAAGTTTTTACTTGGACAAATTCATAATTATATTTTCTTAAAATTTCAATAGATTTTTCAAATAAATTTCTTCCTATATGATTTCTGTGATAATTTTTCAAAACTCCCATCACAAATATTTCAACAGTATAATCCGAAGTTTTTTTATAGACGATAAATCCAAGATTTTTTGTTTTTTCACTTGCTTTAAAAAAATAATAATCTTTAGATTTTTCTATGTAATTTTTTACAGCATCCTCATCTTCAAACCATAAATTTAAATCATTTAATATGTAGGATGAAATATTTTCTTTTTCTAATTTATTTTCAACTAAACTAACTTTCATAAATTCCTCCTAATCAATTATATATTATTTTAAATTTATTTAACATAGAAAATCTGTTAAAATTAGTAAGAAAGGATGTCTTATGTATATAATTAGAAATATTAAAATTCCATACGATTTGGATAATGATGAAAATTTAAAAAAGGCTATTGAAGAAAAAATTAATAGAAAAATTGATTCTTTTAAAATTTATAAAAAATCAATCGATGCAAGGTGTGGTATTTTTTACGTTTATCAAGTCTTGCTTGACTGTGAAATTGATAAAAAAACTAGGAAAAAATTAAAAAATGATATTGGGGAATTTGTTGAAGAAGATTTAAATTTATCAAATAAAAATAATATAAAATCTGCTGTAATTGTTGGATCTGGTCCCAGTGGACTTTTTTGTGCCTATGCTCTTTGTAAAAATGGTGTTAAAGTTACTATCATTGAAAGAGGAGAAAAAATTGAAGATAGGGTAAAAACTATAGACAATTTTATTAAAAATTTAAAATTAAATCCCGAATCAAATATTCAGTTTGGCGAAGGTGGTGCTGGAACTTTTTCTGATGGAAAACTAACTTCCAGATCAAAGGATAAAAGATCTAGGGAAATTTTTAGAATTTTAGTTGAAAATGGTGCTCCCGAAGATATTTTATATACCCAAATGCCCCATGTTGGTACAGATCTTTTAAGAAAAGTCATTATAAATATTAGGAAAAAAATAATTAAAATGGGCGGAGATTTTCATTTTAATGAAGTTTTTACAGATTTAAATATTGAAAATGGTAAAATAAAATCTCTTATTACAAATAAAAATGAATACCAGGCCGACGAATATGTGCTTGCCTTGGGTAATTCTTCTCGTGATACTTTTATAATGTTAGATAAATATATTGACATTAGTCAAAAGAATTTTGCAGTTGGATTTAGGATTGAACACTTGCAAAAAGATATTAATTTTAGCCAATACAAAATTATTGATGATAGACTTCCACAAGCTTCCTACGCCCTTAAATATTTTGATAAAAAGAAAAATATTTCTGTATATACTTTTTGTATGTGCCCAGGTGGCTATGTCGTTCCTGCATCAAGTGAAGAAAATCGACTTTGTGTAAATGGAATGAGCTACCATGACAGGGGACATTATAATTCAAATTCTGCTGTTGTTTGTGCTATTGGACCAGAAATTTTGGGAGATGATAATCTTAGTGGTATTAAATTCCAAAGGGAAATAGAAGAAAAAGCTTATATGCTTGGCGGAGGAAATTTTACTGCTCCTGTGCAAAAAGTTTGTGATTATATTAATGGAGTAGTTTCAAAAGATTTGGGAAAAATTAAGCCAACATACAAACCATCTTATAAATTTGCTGATCTAAATAAAATTTATCCTGAAAAAATAAACAAAGCAATAAAGCTTGCCTTAATTGATTTTTCAAAAAAAATGAAAGCTTTCTCCGATGAAGATGCAATATTAACAGGAGTTGAAACAAGAACCTCTTGCCCGATTAGAATTGAAAGAAATAAAAATTATTCAACTTTAAAATTTAAAAATCTAAGACCAATAGGAGAAGGTGCAGGTTACGCTGGAGGAATAATTTCATCAGCTCTTGATGGTTTAAAATGTGCAATAGAAATATTAGAAAATTAAGATGGCCTTTGCCATCTTTTTTTGACTTCATTGAATTAAATTGTTAATATTAAATTAGTTTAAAGAAAGGAGAAGAAAAATGAACAATAATATTAAAAATAAAGAGGTAATTTGTAACTTGTAAGTGAGGGAAAAGCTCCTTGACTTACTACAACAAGGAGGATGCAGTTTAGGCTTTTTATGAAAGAATTAAAATATATTTTTAAATCAATGGCTAAGTATGAGCCAAGCATGTATTTATTAATCGTACTTTACTCCATATTTATCGGCTTAAAACCATTTATATGGATTATTTCGCCTGCCTACATATTGAAAAATTATCAAAAGGGACTTGATTTTATGTTAGGCTTTTTTATTTTATTATTAGTCTTATCAACTATTATAAGTTTTTTTGAATCTTTTATCATGGGTACTTACCGTATGAAAATGAATAATATCAGATATAAATATATGAATATGGTAACAAAATATGCCCTCTACCTTCCCTATGAAGAAAAAATGAAAAAATCTGAATCTGAAAAAATAAATAGTGCAAATAAGGCTGTCGACAGTCCCTATCTAGGAGCAGGTGCTGTAATGATGACTTTGCCAGAATTTTTAGCATCCCTAACTTCTATTGCAGGATTTTTGTGGATTTTTTTAAAAATTGGCGGAATAATTTTATTTTTGATAATTATTTTGACAATAATTTCAACTTATATTGCAAATAAAATTCCTAGAGAATTTTCTAAATTTTGGAATGACCAAAACGAAAACTACAATAAATTTACAAAATTAAATAATGAGCTAAGATCTCCCTTATCAAAACAAGATATACTTATTTTTGATTTTATAAATGTCTTTAAAAGTTTTTACAAGAAAACCAACCAAGATAGGATAGCCTATCTAGTTAGAACAGATAAAAAAACCTTTAAAATTTATAGCCTTGTAAGACTTATTAATTTTATTAGAGATGCTCTTATTATGTATTGGCTTATTACAAATCTTATGAGTGGAAAGCTTGACCTTGGCGATTTTTATGTTTATTTTACAGCAATTTTAGCCTTTGTAAATTTCAACAATTTGTTTATGTGGATTTTTAATGATTTTTTTGATAATCTTACAAGATTTAAACCGTTTTTTAAAATTATAAATCCTTATCAAAAATCTTTTGAAAATAAAGATTTACCAAAAAATTTAAAAATCGACTTAGTAAATTTATCATTTAAATATCCAAACTCTGATAAATATGTCCTAAAAAATATAAATCTAACCATAAACAATAATGAATCAATAGCCTTAGTAGGAGAAAATGGAGCAGGTAAATCTACTCTTGCTCTTATTCTTGCAGGTTTTTATAAATCTTATGAAGGGAAAATTTTTATTAATGGTAAAAATTTCAAAAAACTAGATTATGATTATAATAGCTTGGTTTCAGCTGTCTTCCAAGATTCTCAAATTCTTCCATTTTCTATTAAAGAAAACATTTTGTTAGATGATTCTAATAAAAATCTAGAAAAAACTTATGAGCTCACTCATTTGAATAAAATTATAGAATCTTATGACAAAAAAGATAAGCAAACTTTGCTTAGAATTTTAGATGATGATGGAGTTGATCTTTCTGGTGGGCAAAAGCAAAAATTGTATTTAGCAAGAAGTATTGAAAAAAATTCTTCAAAACTTTTAATTTTAGACGAACCCACCGCCCAACTTGACGCTCTTGCAGAAAGAGAATTATACACTTTGTACAACGATTTGATTAAAGATAAATCTTCAATTTTTATATCTCATCGACTTGCATCGACAAAATTTTGCAACAGGATAGTCTATCTAAAAGATGGGGAAATAAAATCTACAGGAAGCCATGAAGAACTTATGAGAAATGATTCTGATTACAAAGATTTATACAATCTTCAAGCAAAAAATTATAAGGAGAAAGTATGAAAAATATTTTAAAATTATTAAAAAAAATAAATGAAATACACAAAAATTTCATCAAAAAATTTGTAATTTTTTCTCTTCTTATGGGAATACTTCCTCTTTTTTCTATTATTGCACCAAAATTAATAATTGATGAAATATACGGACAAAAAAGATTAAAAATAATTTTTATAATTGCTTTTTTAGTTTTAATTTTTGATTTAATTAGGGGATTAGTTAATAAGTTAAATGCAAATTTGCTCACAGAATCTTTTGAATCTTTTTTTGATGTCTATACTTTTAAATTAAGCGAAAAGGCTATTAAGCTTCCAATAGAAAAATCGGATAGTAAAAAAGTTCAAGATGAAATGGAAAAAGCTCATTATGCTATTTTCGAAATTTTTAAAATATATGATTTATTTGCAATAACAATAAACTCCACAATTACAGGTATTTTTTCTTTAGTAGTTCTTATGAACTTATCGGTTTTTGTTGTATTTGTTGTACTTATTTTAATACTTTTAAATAAAAAAATTGTAAAATTAATAAAGAAAAATGAATTAGACTATCAAAAAAATGATATACCAAAACTAAGGGCTTACAGATTTTTTATAAATTTTTCTCAAGATCATAGATATTTTAAAGATATAAAAATTTATAATGGAGAAGATTTTATTTTAAAAAAATCTGAAATGTTCCATAAAAAATTAGTAAAAAATTCCAGCGCATATTATACAAAAAATGGAATTTATGTTGGGCTTATGAATGTATTTTCTAATTTTTCTATACTTGGATCTTTGTTTTTTCTTGTAGTAAAGCTTATAGAAAAAGCCATAAGCCTTGCTGATTTTACTTTATATTTTAACTCATTAATAAGTTTAATAAATGCAAGCAAGGAAATACAAAAAAATTATGCCCAAGTAATTGCATTTAATGAGCAACTACAAAGTTTATTTGATTTTTTAAATCAAAAAGAAGAAAATTTTGATGAAGGAAAAATCAAAAAAATAAACACAGAAAAAATCACTATTAAATTTGATAATGTAAGCTTTAAATATCCAAAATCTAAGGAAAATATTTTGGAAAATTGCTCTTTTGAAATTAAAAATGGAGAAACCGTAGCTCTTGTGGGGAAAAATGGTGCTGGAAAATCTACAATTGTAAAACTTTTGTGTAAATTTTATAAACCCACAAAAGGAAATATTTATTTGAATGGGATTAATATAAATGATATTGATACAAAAACATATTACAAAATTCTCTCCCCAACTTTTCAAGATTTTAGATTATTTCCTTTTAGAATATCTGAAAATATTTCAGCAAATTTATTAGATGATATTACAAATTATCAAAGAGAAAAAATGGATGAATCTTTTTATCTTTTAAATTTGAAATCTTGGATAGACAAGCTAGTAAATAAAGAAGATACATTCTTAACTTTCCTTTTTTCAAAAAATTCTGTCGAGCCTTCTGGTGGAATTGGACAAAAACTTGCTCTATCAAGATCAATTGTTCATGAAGGAAAATTTTTTATAATGGATGAGCCAACAAGTGCTCTTGATCCAAGAAGTGAACAAGAAATTTTTGAAAAAATGCTGGATATTTCAAAAGGACAAACTTCGCTTTTTATTTCTCACAGGCTTTCATCAACAAAATATGCTGATAGGATTATTGTTTGTGATAATAAAAAAATTACAGAAAATGGAAATCATGAAAAGCTAATGAAAGATGATGGACTTTATAAAAAAATGTATTTAAGCCAAGCAAAACTTTATGATTAATATAATTTATTACAATAAAAGACTATTATGGCATTGTAATTTTGTCGAATTAATGTAGAATATTATTAAAATAAATGAAAGAGGTATGAAAAATGAAAAAGAAAAGCTTTTTCAATTCATTAGTTTTTAAGCTAGTGATGGGAATTATTGTAGGAATTATTATTGGACAAATTTCAAATGAATCTGCAATTTTGGTAGTTAGTTCGATAAAAACAATTCTTGGAGATTTGATAGGATATATTGTTCCTTTGATTATTCTAGGTTTTGTTACACCTGCTATTGTTTCATTAAAAGAAAATGCAGGAAAAATTCTAACTGTAACTTTATTGATTTGCTACCTTTCATCAATTGGTGCAGGAACTTTTAGTTTTTTAGCTGGAAAAGCTATTATTCCTCATTTAAATATTGCATCCAATGTGGCAGGAGCAAAAGAAATTCCAGAATCTATTTTTAAATTATCAATAGATCCAATAATGCCAGTTATGACAGCTCTTGTAACATCAATTATTTTTGGTATAGCAGTTATTCTTACCAAATCTAAAACTTGGGAAAATTTATTATTAGAACTTAATAATATTGTTTTAAAAATCGTAGACGTTGTCGTAATTAATATGCTACCTTTTTATATAGCTTCAACTTTTGCAGTTTTAGCTTATGAAGGAGTAGTTTTACAAGAATTGCCTGTATTTTTGAAAATAATTTTAATAGTAATAGTTGGACATTTTATTTGGATGACACTTTTATATTCTTTGGGAGGACTTTTCTCAAAAACAAATCCAAAAGAAGTTTTTGGTCATTATTTACCAGCTTACCTTACAGCCTTAGGAACAATGTCATCAGCAGCAACCCTTTCAGTTGCCTTAAAATGTGCTAGAAAATCAAAAACATTAGATCCAAAAATAAGAGATTTTGTAATTCCACTTTGTGCTAACACACATCTTTGCGGTTCAGTTTTAACAGAAGTATTTTTTGTTATGACAGTTTCACAAATTTTAACAGGACAAGTTCCATCAAATGCAAATATGATTGTATTTATTGCATTGCTTGGAATTTTTGCAATAGCAGCTCCAGGAGTTCCTGGAGGAACAGTAGTTGCAAGTTTAGGATTAATTATTTCTGTATTAGGATTTAACGATACAGGAACAGCTCTTATGCTTTCAATATTTGCCCTCCAAGATTCATTCGGAACAGCTTGTAATGTAACAGGCGATGGAGCAATAGCTCTTATGGTTACAGGAATTTTTGATAGAGTTCCAAAAGATCATAAAGATATTGAAGAATAAAAAATAATGCTATACTTTTTGTATATTTTACTGAATAGTTATTTTATATTAATATGATTTAATTGTTGATTTTTAAACATTTAACCGAAACTATTATTTACAAAATATAACAGAATACAATATAATTTGTGACGGTTATGTGACGGATTTTTGACGCAAATGTATTTATCAACTTTAAAAATCATTAATTTGATTTTTTAGAAAATTTAAAACAAAAAAAACAAATAAAGTATGCTATAAAATAATATGTAAAAAGAGATAGATTTTATTTTCTATCTCTTTTTCTTTTGTTTTCTAATTATTTACTACAATGATTACAATATTTTCTATTATTACCTATATAACCCTTGAAAATAAGCCAATCATTTGTATTTTGAGTTTTAAGAGCCTTAAATTTATTAGTATACCAATTGTATTCCTTAAAAAATAACTTTAAGTTTTAAAACAAAAAAAAGCCACCTAGTTATTAGGTAGCTTAATGGTATTGCCTTTATAATTATTCTATACTAACTCTAACTCTTTTTCAAGTGCATACGTTAAAACTCTTGAAAAGTTAAGTCCTTTTTTTTCTCCTGCCTTAGCTAAACTCTCTGGTATTGTGCAATTTTTTTTAACCTTAGAATCATCTTCTAATCTAAAGTAACGACCTAAATCACATACTACATAATTTTTAATATCATAAGAATCTTCAGTTCCAGCATCTTCTTCTGGTTCTATTATTTTTTCTCCGTTACAAAATGCGTCATAAGCCATTAACTCTATAGCATCCTTAGCCATATATAAAGACTCTTCTAAATCCTTACCTTGTGTTGCTATAGGTATACTATCATTCCATACAGCGTATATCCCATTTATTTTTTTTAGGTAAATCGGATATGCCTTAACATCGCGTGCCATTGTCATTTCCTCCCTTTATATATTGCCTTGCCCATAAGGGCAACAGTTAGAGTTTAATATCTAACTGTTTGAGTATTTTCTTTGCAGTAAATTCATTTATTTCTTTATGCCTTGGTACTTGAGTTTTTTTAGTCCCTTTAGCATTACTATAGATATCATGGTCAGATCCATGTCTTACAAACTTACCACCTTGACTTATTATAATTTTTACTAAGTCTCTTTTTTTCAAAGGCAATACCTCCTTTCATTTATAAGTATACGCCTTTTTATACGCATTGTCAAACGCTTTTTTGAAAAATAACTACAAAAAAAAGACCACCAGCCAAAGCCAGTGGTCAATGTAAAAATTCGGTAACAACTACATATAGTTTACCTCTTGTTTATATTATACTATTTTCGTCTATCAACTTCATCTTCAATCCCGTCGGAAATATATCGATCTAAATCTCCCAAGGCTTCATTTAAAAGTTGTTTTCCCTCATCTCCTAATACCTTCAAAACAGTTTCAAAGACTTCTTCCTTAACCTTTTTACCATAAGAAGGTGTAAAAGTTCCATCTTTCTTTGCATTATTAACTATAACTTGGTTTGCTGCTCCTACAGCTCTTTCAAGAATCTTATTTAATCGATCTAAAGCAAATTTAGCTTCTTCACTATTCAGATTCTTTTCAAATTCTTTAGTTAGCTTTAATCCCCTAATTATAAAATATACAGCAACAACAGCAAATAATCCGATTACAAATATTTTTAAATTATCCATTTCATATCTCCTTTTTTTATCCACTAAAAAAGCGACTACTTATGTAATCGCTTAAATCTTATATACTTAATTTATAAACTGCTAATTGATTTAATGATATACCTTCATCTTCTGCTTCCTCTGATAATTTTTTATGAAGAGATTTAGGTATTCTTACATTAAATTTTCCAGAATAATTTTTATCAACTGGTTCTGGTATTTTTTCTCCGTCTTCAATCATTAATTCTAAATTTGTTTCTAATATTTCCATCACAAGATCATAACATTCATCTAAAGTATCTCCATGACCTCTTACTTCTGGAATTTCTTGAATACAGCCTAGATAATAATTTCCGCTTTCATCACTTACCTTTTTAACTTTAAAATTCCATGGTAAAGATAAATAATATTTTAAATCTTTCATTTTTTTAAAGTATTTGACTTCCAAAGGGGAAATTATTCCCCTTCTTCAATTATTTTAAGTATATCATCAACTTGATATTTTTTAACTGGATTATTTGTTAAAACCAAGTTAAAAACTTTTCCATCAGATTTTCTTTTAAAAGTTTGATGACTACCTGCATTATTTTTCCTTTTATCAAAATTTAACCACCCTAGCATTTTTTCTATTTCATCCGGACTAATATTTCTAGGGCTTGTTTTCATTTTCTTGATAAGCTTATCTTTTTTAGTCAAATACTTTACACCCCCTTGTAATATTATAGTACTATATATAATACTATTAGTCAAGTGTTTTTATTAAAATCTAATCCAAGGTCTAGTATCTCCAGAAAGTTTTCTAAAAGCAACATATCTTCTTTGTCCAGAATTTGCACCAATGTAGGAAATCCACCTGTAGCCGTCACATTCCCACACTTGGTCGTAATGTATTGGTTCATTTTTTTGATATTGTGCAACAATAGGAGCATTAGTATTAGGAGCACTTCTAACGTTACATACGTCTAGAGTTATACCAGTCCAGTTTTCATATTTAATAAATTTTGGACTAGAATTATTAGAGCTTGCACTAGAACTTGTACTAGAACTTGTGCTTGCTTTTTTAACTTCCGGATAAACTTGCTTTCCACTACTATCAAAAACCATGTATCCGTTCTTTTTTGCCAAGTCTATTGCACTATTAAGATTTTTAAAAGCTCCCTTTTGACTTTTACTATCTCCCCAAGATTTTCTTACTCTGTAAAGATTAGACGTACTTGTTGCACTTCCACCCTTTAATCTTTTGTTTACCTCGTTTGCAATATAGGAAAATTTACTTCCAAGATAAGGTCCCGGACAAGAAGTACTTGCATACCATTTGTGCATTTGCAAAACTCCATCTGTTCCACCAGTATAAGTACAATTTTTAATACCGTTACGTCTGCAAATATCGGTAACTAAATCTATAAGAGTATTTAAAACCCTATCACTTACAAGCCAATTTCCCCCGTATTGACAGTTGGAAACCTCTATCGTAACTGCTCTGTCATCACACCAGGAACTTGATGTTGTCCAAGCTCTATTACATTCATCTACAACTAGCACTACCTTGTTATCATTTCCTATTCCATAATTACAAGACGCTTTCCTAGATGTAGATTTAAAAACACTACCAATACCAGCAGCTGTTAAAACTCCTGCTGTATGATGGATAGCTATTTTTGTTATAGGATTTTGCCTTCTTCCACTATGGTTTGGACTGTAACTTACTAAATTTACTAAACTACTATTACTCATTTATACCTCCTTGTGAAGTTCCTTGTGAAATTCATTTGTTGAAATTTCAACACTTTCACTATTTCGTGTTATTTTATGTGTTTATTAGTGTGTACTAAAAAAGGACTAGATTTCTCTAGTCCTCTAATCTTTTTTTAATTCTTGTCTTATTTCTTGTATTCCATCAGACACTTCACGAATCATTTCTTTTGTAGCTAATGTGTCTTGTGTATTTCCTATTACCTTAACTTTATTGTCAAGTTCGTCAAGTTTATCATCTATATTTTTTAAAGAGTTATTACTTTCTGTTGTGTGTTTTTCTAAAACTTTATCAAATCCGTCTATCCTTAAAGTAGAGTTTGCTATAGTATAAGCAAATTGTTTATTTAGTTCTCTAAGTTCTTTTGTATTTTCACTATCCTGTTTGTCTTTTTCTTCTGCTCTTTTTCTTTCCCAAGCTTTTTGTGATGTCCAGTTTTTATAAAAAACTCCTAGACCAATTATTAAACAAGCCAAAAACACGATAGATATTACAAAACTTATTCCCCTATCTACTCCTATTTTTGCTAATGTTTCTAGTAATGTGTTCATTAGGGTTCCCCCTTTCTATTCTTTTACTTCTTCCCAACCTTGTGCATATTCTTCCGGACTAAAGGTATTTGCATCTATTGTTGATTGGTAGATTTTTCCATTAAATAATACCTTATCCCCTTTTTTATAAGCGTCGTGTGCTCCTGTTGGTTGGATAAATTCTTTTATCACTTCTGTTGTGCTTCCATCTTGATTTTGTATTTTAACATTTAGATATTCCTTATATAAGGCTGGTGTAGAATCTGGTAACCAAGTTGTTTGACTTGTATGTGCTTGGATTACTTCATATACCTTGTCTTTGTAGGTAAACTTTTCGTTTTCTTCATAGGTTTTTCCTATTTGATAAGGCTTGTATTGGTTAAGGATATTTTCTTTTTGCTCTTTGCTTAAATCTTTTGATAAAACAAGAGTTTCAAAGGCTGTCTTTA
>QWCQ01000114.1_pt1 | contig 71990 bp, 59 predicted proteins | sample 1972701 | NCBI WGS metagenome assembly QWCQ01 (sample SAMN09866704, study PRJNA288562) | Human gut metagenome isolate pre4_stool, whole genome shotgun sequencing... | reverse complement strand
ATTCTTTTCCACATCGGCTTTCCAGCTCTTGTATTCTTCCGCTTTTCCCAGGTACGCTGCCACTTCTTCTGCCGTCTGTCCTACGGCTCCCGGCATATAACCGACAACACCTGCTCCACGTTCGGAAGTACTGGCATAACCAAGTGCCACGCCTGTACTTGCCTGTACTTTTGCATCGCTGCCGATAGCGACACCGCCCAAAGCACTTCCTTCTGTTGCACGTCCTATAGCAATGACGTCATCCGCATAACTATGAGTGCCGAAACCGATGCCGATGCTGTCCGTGTACATGGCAGAACTGTAATTCCCCAGGGCAATAGCATTTTCTCCCATAGACTTATTTCTTTCCCCGATTGCGACTCCTTTATATACGATATTTTTCGAACCCATAGCGAGGACGCCCGAAGTGCTCATGACTGTATTATTATTTCCTACAAGCGTTGCTCCATATGCCCATTCAACATCAGGTTTCAATCCGTACGCTTTGTTTTGATTTCCTACGAGGACCGTTTTGTATCCTTCATTGGTATTACTCGTACCGACCGATAAACTGTCTTTGAATTTCGTTGTCGACCCCGGTCCGATGGCGACAGAGTTTTCCCCTTGTGCACCGTTACCATCATAATTGGGCATCCCATCCTTAGCAGTCACGGAAAAATAAGGAACGGCAGGATCGCCCTCTGCACTGACAATGGTGCAAGAAATACTGAGCGCCGTCAATACGGCAGCGCACAAAGCAACCGACTTTTTACCTTTACTGATCATTAAAATATCTCCCTTCTATCACAGGCCGGACAATCGGTTTTCTCAAAATGCGGAAAGCAAAAACTATGCAGAAGCGCCGCTTTCTCCATTTTTCCCCGCAGTCCGGCAAAATAAAAACTACTTCATTTAGAATGATACCCCTTTTAATTTTGCGCGTCAAACCCCCTATCCTGCTTTTATTTTTAAAATTTCCTTTACACTTTTCATCCCCTTTAAAAATGATGGGCAACCGCCTTTTTGTGTCTATCGTTTCCGCATTCTTTGCTTTTCCTTTCTCGGCGCATAATAAAACACCTGCCCCCTACAAACGGAGAGCAGGTATTTTATTTACTTCCTGTTTTCACAGAGTTTCATTGTTTGATTTCTCTGCTTTTTTATGCTTTCTCTTTAGAAGGCAAAACGAGCGGAAAGCATACCGGGACAATAAAAAACAACTGCAGGTACTCTTCACTGCAGTTGTTTTTTATTTCTTTTATTTCTTTTATTTCTTTTTCGGTACCGTTTTCATGATGGAGAGGATGGCGACGAGTGTCATGAGCACGTTGAAGAGGAGCGCCACCATGGCGGCAAAGCGGACTTCCGTATTATCCGTTCGTCCTACAAAGATATTTTGCAGGGGAACAAAGCCGCTTCCGTTCAGTCCCGTAAAAATAGCTGTGGAAAGAGCCACGCCGAAGGCCGCGCCCAAAGAAGAGGCCATTTTGTAAATACCTGCCGCGGATCCCGCCTGTTCTTCCGGTACGTTGGATAACGCCGCATCGGTAGAAGGTGTCGCATAGAAACCGAGGCCGATACCGAATAAGGTGAAACCTGACGGCAGCGATGAGATACTGCCAGGTGTAGAGGAAACTGAAAATAGACCGCCATGCGAAATGCCGCGCGCTTCTCGCGTTTTTTATTTCATTCGCTTACCGAACTTGCCTTGAAACGCGGCCGCCGCCGCACCCAGCGCCATGCCGATCAACATGCCTTGCGACAAATCGCCCATGCCCGCGCCGATCATCAGACCGAACACCATGCCGGTCGCGATATACGCGCCTGCTCCCTTTTCATTTTGCGGTTCGTTGGGCGTTTCGTTGGGCGTTTCGTTCTGCGGTTGTTTAGCTTCGCTCATAGGACCTCCTACGCCCGCGTCATCATCAGGTACAATTCGATCGAAGAACCGATCACCACGCCGATGAACGCGCCCCAGCTGATTTGGTCAAAGAAGGCGCCCAAAATTAGCCCCGCTCCGATGCACGCCGCCAGCGCGACGCCGAACGGATAATTGTGGTACCGTTTGCGCGGTCGTTTGCGTTGCGCCATACCTCATCACCTCCGTTGCGCGAAATAATCCACCCACGTGCCAATAAAAATACCGATCGCAAGTCCCCACACGACTTCATTCAACAGCCGGCCCAAGATAAACCCGAGCCCCATGCCGAACGCGATCCCCATCCCATTAGGTAAACGTTTTTTAGATTCTGCCATAGCGCCATCTCCCATGACCTTGTACCTTCATTATACGCGCCAATATATTCCCGCTGCGATAAACCCGCGCCAAATGGTAGCATTACCTTCCTGCGGCATCGCTAAAATGTTCCGCCGCTATATCGTCAAGTTGCTTTGCAATCTCGGCAAACTCCCGACTCAAGTCCAGCGTCCGTACACTGATTTTATTCCCGCTCATCAGGTAGCTGTTGTCCGGCTGCAGTTCCTCATCGGTCTTCGCATAGAGAAGCATGCCCGACACGGAATGAGCTCCCTCGCCCATCGCCTTGTCCTTATTCTTGACGTAAGTAAATATTTGGTACAGGTTGGGAGGGTACAGCGTGCGCGTATCGAAGCGGCCCGCCGCCAGTGTATGTGTGTAATACTTGGCATCAATGATGAGCACCGTTTCCCCTGACATGCTTTCCAGCGTGATATCACTCTGCATCACCGGCAAGAGTGTGCCCATGCCATCATCCAGCGCCCACGGTATTTGTGCCGCGCGCGCCTTGAGCTCCGGATGCTCCCGAATATAATACGCGAGAATAAATTTTTCATATAGCCGGCTCATGCGTTGGTCGTCCACAAATGAAGCCAGCTTATATTCTCCGTTATCGGTGGTCAGAAGCAGTCCTTCGAGCACCAACTGGCAAATGCTGAGGAGTACCCGATAACTTTGATTATTCCGGCGAAAACGGATGGTTGACCAGGGAATCTCCAAAGGCGCGATCTCATCCACGCGGGAAAAGAAAAGCATTTCTTTTTTCAGATCATTTTTATGCTCCACCGCTACCTCGGCATGACGCAGTAAGATCATCACCGTGGTCTTCAGTACTCGGTTCAGCAGATTATTTTCCGAAAGCTCGTCAAACTCACATGTCAGTCTCTGCTTTCTGCCAATTTTATTTTGAATGGTACCCGGCAGATCAATTTTGCCGCGCAAATAAGGCAGGTCTTCCTTGTGATTTATATATTCCCGATAAAGTCCCTGCTTCAGTTGTCGCCCGATCCCTTTGGCAAGGATCGCCGCGAACAAATCATGGATATTGTCAAATGGTTCGGTCGCGATTTTATCACGATCCGTCGGCCGCAAAGTAGTGAAAGCATACGAGAGCATATAGTAAATGTTCTTGATGAATATGCTCTGCTCCTTACTCATTGAAATACTCCGTGCAAGATATTTGCCCAGCGTTGCAGCTCGGCGGTATCATCAAACCAGTACTCGCTAAGCATCGGCAAAATATCAAAGTCCACGATACAACGCAACCATTCTTCCGTGCAGGTATCATGACCGCAAAAATAACTGTGCCCGATGCAAAAACCCTTGCCGAGTGAATCGTCCGACGCGATCTTCCGGTTCAGCTCTTGCACCTTCTCGACCAACGCGTTAAAAGTCTCGTTGTTCAACTTCTTTTGATACCGAAGGAAACCGTCGGAATCAAAGGCCGGTTCCATTTCCAAAAAGCTGAAGCGACGCCGCAGCGCGTAGTCAATCATCGCCAGACTGCGGTCAGCCGTGTTCATCATGCCGATGATATAAAGGTTCTCCGGCACCGCAAACGGCAGTCCGTTATAGGCAAGTGTCGTCTTAAAGCCGCGATAATCTTTTTCGATCAGCATCAAAAGCTCACCGAATATTTTGCTCATGTTGCCGCGGTTGATCTCATCGATGATAAAGAAATAATCTTTGTCCGGCTGATTGGCGGCTTGTCGGCAAAAGCGATAAAAAATTCCGTACTGAAGCTCGAAACCATTCTCCACCGGCTTATAGCCCATCATAAAATCTTCATACGAGTAATTTTGATGGAACTGAACAAATTCAATGCGGTTCTCGTCCTTTTCCCCCATCATGGAATAGGCGAGACGCTTCGCCGCAAAGGTCTTGCCGACCCCCGGCGCGCCCTGAAGAATGATGTTTTTCTTATTACGAAGAACCGCCACAAGCTGATTATAGCGCTCTTCCGTCAGATACACTTCCGTCAAAAAATCGCCCTTGGTGTAGGTATCCTTTTCGGCTTTCGACGGCAGCGGATTTTCATCACGGATAATATCCATAATGAAATCAAATTCGCCCTTCGTCAGTTGAAAAAGGCTCCCCTGCGGATTGACAAAATATTCCATTTTTGCCAGCTCGGGGCATTCTTTCAGCGTCCGGTAATCAATGGGCGAGACAAGATCTTCCGTTTTTTCAAAATACAACTTCTGACCGTCCTGCGCGACGCTGATTTTCGCAAGCGCGACGACCTGCTTGACCGGATTGGATTCATAGCCGATCACCATGTCACCGGGCTTGGCATCCAGAAAATTTTGGAACACTCGGCGCTTGTTTCCATTCTCGTTATAGAGTGTGTACGCCTGCGCTTCACCGACCGAAATGCCCGAAAAGCTCCAAATTTTCGGATTCGCATTGAGCCACCAGTAGCGGCGCTCCTCTTCTCCCTCTTGCGGGACGGCATACAACGGCACCTGCGATAAGTCGACCTGATCCAGCGCATGTGCCAGCTCGTCTCGGAGCTTCCAAATAAAATTGCCGGCCGCTTCCTTGTCTCCTCGCTTGCCGACATACAGCACCGGCCAACAGCGGGAATCCTCAATGTCTTGCCTCGGCACCGGGCAACCGGTCTTGTCTACAATTCTTTTCGCCAAACCTATCGAGACGCCATTGTAGAAACCCGGCGTTGCGCCATACTTGATGGAAAGTTGCTTACAAGTTGCTTGCCCGCCGTAATCTTTCAGCCGCCGCATAACGACAAGACTGTCCTCGGTAAAAATTTTCTTATCGTTAAGTAATGCGACCCATTCCGCCACTGTCAGGCCGGGCTTATAATCGGCAGGGAACCATTCTTCCGCCGAAGACGATGCCTTGTCGCCGCTCGTTGGCGCGTAATTGTGGCGGATATAACGAGCGACATCCGCGGTCAACGTCTTCAATTCCGGATCGGGATAGCATGTATCCGTCACCTGCGCGCGGAACAAATTCACAAGCTCCGTATCACGCTGCAACGCATCACAAATTTCATCATAAAACTTGATCGTATTGCGAATGTTGGCGGCATATGCCCCCGGCTTGAAGGAATAGTTGCTCTCCAGCATCTCCGCCGCGGCTTTCACTTCGCTGTATTGGTAAGTATAATACCGATCCGGATAACGAAGCCACAAATACACACTAATCGCACGTTCATGCTGGTAATGTTCGGCGGCACCATTCCCATGTTTGGTAAGCAAAATCGCGGCCTGCTCCTTAAAGTTTTTGATCCGGTCGTACACATCTTTACTCTCATCATAGAGCGCAATGAACATGGCGCGTACTTCTTCCGGAGCGGCCTTGGCAAAATCTTCTATCGTCCGACGCGGGTAAAAATTGAGAGACGCAAGCAAATCTGACGTCGTATCCAAGGAACGATGCAGCATCTCCGCGAAATCTTTCGCATTGACATCCCAATGCGTTTGAAACGTTTGGATCGCTTCCCACTTATATTTTTCTTCCGCCCACACCTGCGGGACAAAATCCTGCGTATACTTTTCCAGTACCTCTTGCAGCTTTGCAGCGGCCAACATATTCGTTCCTCCTATACCTTTCGTATGTAGAAAGCTTACTATCGTCCTTACTCCTGCCGATAAACAGCCCGCGCCGGTCTCTCTTGTCAAAAAATACGGAAAATCCTCCGCCCGCTTACGTTGCACGCGTTAAAAGCGTGGCGCCGTCCTAAGCGTTCGCGCTGCCGCGTAAACTTTTATAAATTTCGGGCATGAAGATCCCCAGCACTTCTTTTTGCGCTTCGGGATGGTCCAGCAAGTAACCGAAGAAACCTTGATTCTGTCCCAGTCCTTCGATGAGCGCATCTTCCACATTGGAGAAATAGGAAAACTTGAAGTCACTTTCGGAGTTATGCTTGGCGGACGTTTTCAGTTCCTCCGACTTCATCATGATATCGCGGATCTGCATCGCGGCGGTGGTTGCCACATCGACATCATATTGCGAGCCGCTCTTGGCGTTGATCTCGGCGATAATCTGCGAAAGAAGTTCCCTCTTGTCCTCGGGCAGCTCGATCGGATTCGATACCGGCAAACGGACGATCGGCTTTGCGACCTGCATTTCGCCGCTATGCGTTTTTCCTTTAATCTGCTGAAAATTGTCCGCTTTTACCTTATCGCGAAGATCGACGCGGATGCCGCCGCTGCCCGGTTTGAGAATATTGAGCAAGTAAGAAATGTAGACATAGTATTTATGCACATCCGGATCTTCAAAACAGGACACCTGCACCAAGTATTCATAGAACCGCTTAAAGTTTTTGAGCTTTTGAATGAACTCGCTTTGCTCGTCTTCCGAATGCCGCTCCAGCTCGTTTTTCGCTTTTCGTATCTTGAGTTGAAGCGATTGCGCCTCTCGTGCCGTCACCGTGCCTTTGCGCTTCTTGAAAACGATGGTATTCACTTCATCGACATACATCGGGTCAATAATATCGTAGGCTTGAATGCTCACCAAAAGATCCCGGACCGTATTCGCGGATAGATCGCTCGCGAGCAGTGTCGTCGTATAGTAGGGCGCGAACGCGTTTTTGATATCGGTATAATCATTCGTAAAATCGAGGACAAATACCGTCTTATCGAAAGGCGGGCACACCCGATTTAAGCGCGACAATGTTTGCACCGCATTCACGCCGCGCAACTTCTTGAGAACATACATCGCCGCCAGCTTATTTTGGTCAAAACCCGTTTGGTACTTATTCGCGACAATCATCACATTGTACGCATCCGAGTCGAATGCCGCCGGCACCTTCTCTTCACTCATGCGGTTCATGCCCGTTTCCGTGTAGACCGTCTCATCCTCATCCAACATCACCTTACCGGAGAACGCGACCAGCGCGTGAATGCCCTCATAGCCTTGCTTCGTCACGTACTCGTCAAACGCCTTGGCATACTTCACCGCCGCCGCGCGCGAAGGAGTAACGACCATCGCCTTCGCCTGCCCGCCCAACTTCGGCATCACATTATTTTTGAAATGCTCGATGATAATCTGCACCCGTTGGCCGATATTCGTGTCATGAAGCTCGATAAACTTCGCGATCGCGCGTTTCGCGTCGGACGTTTTGAGCTCCGGATCTTCTTCCACCGCTTTATTGATCCGATACATCGTTTTGTACGTCGTGTAGTTTTGCAACACATCGAGGATGAAGCCTTCCTCAATCGCCTGCTTCATGGAATACAAATGAAACGCCTCATAATTTCCGCTCGGATTGAGCCGCCCGAACATCCGCAACGTGGTCGGCTTCGGTGTCGCGGTGAACGCGAACATCGAAACATTCGGTTGCTTACCCGACTTGCGGATCTGATCGATAATGAAATCATTTTCGTCTGCGATCTCTTCGTCATCCGCGCCGAGCGACTGCGTCACCGCCTGCATATTTTTACCCGCGGTCGAGGAGTGCGCCTCGTCGATAATCACCGCGAATTTTTTATCTTTCAGCCGGCCCAGCTCATCCACAATGTAGGGAAACTTTTGAATCGTCGTCGCGACAATCTTCGTATTCCCTTCCAGCGCGCGTTTCAGATCCTGCGAAGTGCAGGACGGATCCATCACCTTGATCAGTCCCACCGCATGCTCGAGCGTCATCACCGCTTTTTGCAGCTGACGATCCACCACCACCCGATCCGTCACGATGATAATCGCATCGTAAATCACGGCATTCGCGTCATCATGGAGCGACACCAGCCGATGCGCCAGCCACGCGATCGAATTCGTCTTCCCCGAGCCCGCGGAATGCTGAATTAAATAATTGGAACTCGTCTTATGTTGCCGCACATCCTTCACCAGCTTGCGGATCAAATCCAACTGATGAAAGCGGGGGAAAATCACCGTCTCTTTGATCTTCGTCTTGCCCGTGCGTTCGTCTTCCTCCTCTTTGCGTTCGATAAAAATAAAACGCTTAATGAGATCGAGGAGGGAATCTTTCGTCAGCACTTCTCCCCACATATAGGACACCGGCAAACGATCGCCCGTATCCGGATTGCCCGCGCCGGTATAGATCCCTTCGCCGCGGCCTTTATTAAACGGCAGGAAAAACGTCTTCGAACCGTCGAGCTTCGTCGTCATCATCACCGCCGAAGTATCCATCGCGAAGCACACGAAACAGCCCGCCTTCCACAAAAATAGTCGCGACTTCGGATCCCGGCTTTCCGTATATTGGCGCACCGCGTCCTCGACATCTTGCCCCTGAAACTCGCTTTTCAGCTCGATCGCGACAATCGCCAGACCGTTCAGGAACAACACGAGGTCGACCCGCTCCTTATCATTCGGGCATACCTCTTGCATCACGGAAAAAATGTTTTGTTCATACTTTTCGACCAAATCCGGATTGTAATCGGTCGCGGGCTTCGTGTACATGAGCGTAAGCGTATGCTGCGAAATCTCAATCCCATGCTTTAAGACATCAATTAACGACGAGCCTTTTTTCGTAATCTCGCCATTGATGAAATTCACCAGCGTTTCCCGCAAATCCTCGTGATAGATCGCTTCCAACGCCCGCATCGTCTCTTCCTGCGTCTTGTACAGAAACGCGAAAAGGAGGTCGATATCCATGGCGTACGCCCGGTTGAAATCTTTGTTTTTTCGTTCGATAAATCCGTTTTCTTCGACCAAGTGCGCCACAAAATCTCGTTGGTACTCAAACTTTTCATCATAGATGGGCGTCAGCATTCCGCAACCTCCTTCTTGCCGGTGACATACTCATAAATCAGCGACTTCTTGTACTCTTCCAAAGTCTCCAGTTGTTTTTGTTTCCCTGCGATAGCATCATCAATTTTGCCACTCATTTTATCCAAAAATAAAATAATATCTTCAAGCTCTTTATCACTTGGTAATGGCAACTGCATATTGCTGAGCATATTCATTTGCAAATGCGTTTGATTAGTGGCGCCTTTTGCATAAATACCGTTAAATAACTGATAGCTAACACTAAAGATATAATAAATAAATTTAGCCACAGCTTTATCCTTACATCTTATAAAGGCTACATCTGTTGAAGCTAGGTACTTTCCATCTTCCTCGAAGAAAAAGCATTTCCCTAAAACGCCACCTCCGGTAGTTGCCAGTAGGACATCATTTTTTTGTAGCAATCCATCGCCAATGGGCTTGTCACTGCAATAATTTAAGTTGTTGTCAAAATATCCTTTACTAAAAGTGGCTTGATTTATTACCGGTGTTAATTCTTCTTCAACATACTTTGGACTAATTCCCTTGGCAATTTTTTCTACCTCATATTTGAGTTTTATTACTTCCCAATGTTTCGGAATTTCCCCGATCCATTCTATCCCCGAGTCCTTCATGGCCGCGTTTTTATCTAAACCTTTTGTCACCGCCTCGGTAATGACCGATTTCTTGTAGTCTTCCAGCGTTTGGAGTTCTTTTATGATTGCATTTTTTATTTTTTCAATCGTTAAGCTTTTCTTATCTAAAAAGGTCGTTATAGATTCTCGTTCTTTAGGATTTCTGGTCCAAGGAATTTTCATATTAGCAAAATTTGATTTAGTTAACTGGTTTATTGTGGTGGTAGAAAATGACCCTTTATAATAATCAAATAGTGATGAATTTAAGATATAGTACATTATCTCTGGATTATCGCATCTTAAAACCATCATAAAAGCTCCAAAGCTTGCTTCTACATCTCGTATTATTACATTTTTCCCAACAAGCTCTTTGCTGCCATTTGTAGAGCAAATTAATATGTCACCATCTTTAATCATTAAATCGGCTGGGATATTTTTATTAACATAAACATTATCTCTAAAAGTCAATTTTCCTTCTATAATATTTGATGCTCTTAAAACAAGAGTGCCTTCATCTTTGTCGCACAAATCTGAATTAGAATATGCTAAACCATTTCGAGCATTACCCAATATTTTTATTTTGACAACTTCCCAATCCTCCGGTATGTCGCCTATCCATTCAATGCCGGAGGATTTCATTTTTCGCGCCATGCTTCCTCCTGAAAAAGTGTTTTTACTTTTTGGTTGACCAATGTTTCCAAGGCTAAAAACTCTTCGGCAAGTTCCGCCGACGGTCGCGGCGCCTCGTACCGGTAGAAATATCGCGTGAAAGGGATCTCCGCGCCCGTTTTGATCTTGGGCGTTTTGGCGCTGAGGTCTTCCTCAAAGAAGGCGCGGGCATCGGGTACATGCGGCAGCACTTCTCGCGCCATGTAGGCTTCGATATCTTCGCGAATATTGACGATTTCCGCGTCTTTCGTGGCGGGGTCATAGATGATGTCGCCTTTTTTGTCGCGTTCGATACGCGCTTCTTTATCCATTTTCGACAGGCCGTCAACGATTTTGCGGCAGAGGGTTTTGTCGAGCTTCATGTCGTGGAAAAGAGCATCGATCACGGGCGTGAATTCGTCTTTCGCCATGTATTTCGTATCGGAAATACGCGCGCGCAAACGAGCCAAGATGTCATGGTACTTGGCTTCGTTCTTGTCGTATTTTTTCAGTTGCTTTTCTTCCGCCTTGGTGAGGGTTTTGCCCTGCTCTTGTTTCTCCACGAGTTCCGCTTGTTTCGCGGGGTCATAGAAGGAGTTTAACGCGCCGGAGGTAGTGAGGCTTTCGATGCGCTCGGCGGCGATTTTATACGATCGTTGCAAGGGTTGCATGACCGTGTATTCGCGGTAGATAAATTCTTCATTTGGATAGATTTGGCACCGTTCGTTGGCTTCAAAACAGGCGTAAAGCTCCGTGATTTTCTTGCGGTCCGCGCGGGTAAATTCTCTGCGCTTGTTGCCCAAGGATTTACGCAAGGGATGGTAAATCTCGGTGGCATCGATGAGCTGGATTTTGCCTTTGCGTTCGGCGCGTTTGTTTTTGGATAAAATCCATACATAGGTCGCGATGCCAGTGTTGTAGAAGAGGTCGGTCGGCATGGCGATGATGGCTTCGATGAGGTCATTTTCCAAGAGCCAGCGGCGAATTTGACTTTCGCCGGACGAAGTGCCGCCGTTAAAAAGCGGCGAACCGTTGGTGATGATGGCGGCGCGCCCCAGCTTGTCATCCATTTTGTGGACGGCGGATTGCATGAACAAAAGTTGCGAATCGCCGCCCGCGGGAAGACCGGCGGGCCATCTCGATGTCGCGCCTTTGGCATGCTCCCTCAATACCGCGGCGTACTGTCCGTCTTTCGCATTTTGCCCTTTATACGGCGTCCCGAAAGGCGGATTTTCCAGCAGAAAACGTATTTTCGTGTCGCGGAAGCAGTCCTTCATTAAGGTGTTGGCTTTTCTAAAATTGGACGCGTCCTGCCCTTTGATCAACATCTCGGCGAAACCTACTGCATAGGATTGTTTCATGAGTTCTTGCCCGAAGAGACGAATGTCGGCGCTGGGATTGAGGTGTCGCAAATGGTCATAGGCGGTGGAAAGCATGCCGCCCGTTCCGCAGGCTTGGTCCAAGACGGTAATGACCTTGCCGTCGTCAAAAATATCGTCGCAACCTTCGGCGGTCAAGACGGAGACCATCATTTTGATGATATCGCGCCCGGTATAAAATTGACCGGCATCGACATTTTGGTAAAAGCGGCCGATCAGATTTTCAAAGATGTAACCCATCTTAATCGAGTCAAATTTCTCTTCGGAAAGGTCGAGTTCGGAGAAAGCTTTCACCACATTGAACAGGCAATTTTCTTTGTGCATTTGGTCGATGTGGTTTTCGATATCGAGTTTGTTCAGGATATTTTGCACATTCGCGGAGAAGCCGCGTACGTACGCCTTGAAGTTCGCGGCAAGGTGATCGGGATCGTTGCAAAGTTCGTTTAAGTCGTATTTGGAAGTATTATAAAATTGCTTACCGGAAATGCGATACATCGCGCGCGCCGGATAGTTCTTGTCTTTTTCATAGGTTTTGAGGACTTGCTCTTTGGTCGGTTCCAGCACGCACTCAAAACGGCGGATGATGGTCATGGGAATGATCACATCCCCATATTTATCGGGCATATACGCGCCGCGGAGTTTGTTGGCGATGCCCCAGATGAAGTTCGCTTCCTTCGTAATATCGACCGGCATATCGTCCAAAAATTCCTTCGACAATCCATTCTCGCTCATGCGTTTTCCTCCCATTTATTTCGTGATATATCCTCACGCGGCATGCCGACGTCCGACTGCACTCATTCCCGCAAAAATATTCGTTCCTTGCAAAATTTTTTATTTATATTTGTATTTATTTTATAACTTCTCATTAAAATGATACTGTTTCCCCTATCATACAATACGGAAGATTTTCGGGCAAAAGAAATAGGCGCGTGCCGATTTATTTCCCGCCGAGTTCGCGCATAAAAAAAGACCTTGGAAATCAATCTAAGGCCTTTTTGTTTATGTATCGGCATGAGCTTCATCAACACGGCGCGACAACAATGCCACCGTTTCGATGTGCGTGGTGTGCAGGAACATGTCGACTGATTACTTAATTATAAACCACTCCATCTTTTTCAGGATATTTTATGATCCGAGGCTTCCTCTATATATGAATTTGTTATAATGCAATTAGATCTTAAAAGGAGGTTCTCATGGACAAAATTTTGATCGGCAAAGGGAAAACGGAAAATTATATTCTTTTAAATAAAGTGAATCGACACGGACTGATCAGCGGCGCGACCGGTACCGGCAAAACCGTCACGCTGAAGGTGCTTACGGAAGGTCTCTCCGATGCCGGGGTTCCGACCATTCTTGCGGATGTGAAGGGCGATCTTGCAAATATTTCAAAGCCCGGCGCGATGAATGACAAGTTAAATGCAAGGCTTGAAGAACTTGGTATTCCTACTTTTGATTTTAAAAATTATCCTGTGAATATGTGGGATGTCTACGGCGAAAAAGGTATTCCTCTCAGAGTTACTGTTTCTGAGATGGGTCCTCTTATGCTCGCAAATATTTTGGAGCTTAACGATACGCAGACCGGGGTGTTAAATATTGTTTTCAAAGTTGCCGACAGCGAGGGTCTTCTGCTTATCGATCTAAAGGATCTTAAACAGGTGATCCATTTCGTCGGTGAACATAGGGACGAGATTAGTAAGACCTACGGCAATGTGGCCGCTCAAAGTCTCTCTGCCATTTCCAGAAAACTTTTATTTATTGAAGATGCCGGCGGCGATCTGTTCTTCGGGGAGCCCGCTATCGATATCGGCGACCTTATCAGAACAGATGCAAGCGGCAAGGGTGTGGTAAATATTTTAAATGCCACGAAGCTGATTTCAAATCCGCTTCTCTACTCCATGCTTCTTCTGTACTTGCTTTCGGAAATCTATGAAAACTTCCCCGAGGTTGGAGATTTAGACAAACCGAAGCTTGTGTTCTTCTTTGACGAAGCGCATTTACTCTTTAACAACACGCCAAAAGTTTTGCAGGATAAGATTATCCAAGTGGTTCGTCTCGTACGTAGTAAGGGTGTGGGGGTATTTTTCATCACGCAAAATCCTCTCGATGTGCCGGAATCCGTTTCGTCACAACTTTCCAACCGAATCGTCCATCAACTAAGGGCTTATTCTCCAAAGGAACTGAAGGCGATAAATGCTGTGGCAGACACATTTCGACAGGATGAGTCCATGGATATCAAAGAAGAAATCATCAATCTTAGGACCGGTGAAGCCTTGGTTTCATTTGCCGATGAAAGCGGCGCGCCAACCGTGGCAGACAAGGCGCTGATCCTTCCACCCCACTCATCCTTTGCGACACTAACCGATGAGGAGTATAGGGCCTTGGTTAATTCCTCGCTTCTTTATACAAAGTACAAGGAACCCATCGATAGAGAATCCGCTTACGAAGTTCTTTTAAAAAGAATTGAAAAAGAAAAATGGGAAGCGGAGAAAGAAAAATCAGAAGCCGAAAGACAGAAGGAACTTGAAGCCCAAAGAAAAGAACTCGAACGAGCACAAAAGTCCGGCCGCAGCCAAAAGACGTATATCGATAAAGGCATCGACTCCATGCTCGGCACCATTACGAGAACCATTGGTCGTGAAATCGCAAGAGGCTTCCTGGGTTCCATGATAAAAAGAAGATAAGATAAAAAAGACCGGAAATGAATTTCCGGTCTTTTTATGTACGTATCGGCATGAGCTTCGTCAGTGCTCGGGGTTATAGTACATATCTCAGCGATTATCTTGATCAGCGTCTGCCACGGTTCTTTGTTTTTGCTTTTTAATATCCTGTTCTCAAAAAAACGTTTTAAATACGGCTCAAGTATTCCGCCCCCCATGCGGATACTAATAAAAAGAAGCCAAAGAAGCATAAATTTGAGATAAATGCATCTTCCCAATTGCTTAATTCATGAATGTGCCAAAAATGCTTGTATTCAGAGATGACAAATAAATACATTATTACCGATACTATTGCCAGTCCGTGCATAAACAAAAGCCATGAAGACTGTATCGTTATGGCTACCCAATACGCAATCATGATGATTAACCAGAGGAAAACAGAAGAGTAAAGTCGATATTTTCTATTTCCCCGTGTTTTGAAAAATGCCAAAAAGTGAAATGCCGCTAACCACCCTAATCCTATTGCAAGTATGATTATGAAATTTTCTTCATTGCTCATCGCGCCATGCCGAGTTTGTATGCTCAACCAAGATGACACATACACTATCAACACAAATGAAACCGCTATCAGCAATATTCGTATAACTCCATTCATCGTAATCATAATCAATCCTACGGCCTCAATGTTCCGGTAAATTCCAATTCCTCTTTTGTTATTTCAATCGACATGATCTCCATCAGTACGACGAGACAATAACGCCACCGTTTCGATGTGCGTGGTGTGCGGGAACATGTCGACGGGTTGCACATAGGTGACGGCATAGCCGCGGGCGGCGAGGTACGCCGCGTCACGCGCCAAGGTGGCGGGGTTGCAGGAGACGTAGACGATGCGGCTCGGTTGCCAGTCGGCGACGGTCGCGAGCACTTTTTCATCGCAACCGGCACGCGCCGGATCCATGACGATGACCTCGGGTGTGACGCCCTGCGCGGCGAGTTGGGGTAAAATTTCCGCGGTATCGCCGGCGATGAATGACGCGTTTTCCAAACCGTTTAAGCGGGCGTTGTTGCGGGCGTCTTTGACGGCGGGCGCGAATTTTTCTACGCCGATGACGCGCTTCGCCCGGCGCGCGAGAAAGAGCGAGATGGTGCCGGTGCCGCAGTAGGCGTCGATGACGGTTTCTTGCCCGGTCAGCTGCGCCGCTTGCAAGGCGGTTTCATAGAGTACTCGCGTCTGTACGGGGTTCACTTGAAAGAAGGAGCCCGGCGACAAGGCGAAGCGCAAATCGCCGATGATCGCGGCGAGCACTTCATGCCCCCACAAGTGTTTCATGGTTTTGCCTAAAATGACGTTGGTGCGTTCTTTTTGAATATTTTGGTAAAGCGATACGAGTTCGGGCACTTCTTCGCGCAAGCGTTCGATCCAACGTTCCTTGTCCGGCAATTCGCGCGTGGCGGTGACGAGGATCGCCATTACTTTGCCGCCCTCGCCGGTGCGGCCGACGACATGCCGCAGTACGCCGGTGCCGGTGCGTTCGTCATAGGGTTCGGTCGAAAGTTCCGCGCGGATTTTGCGCACGGCGGCGAGCAGGCGATTGGTCGCGGGGTCCTGCAAGAGGCAAGTGGTCATATCGACAATGTCGTGGCTTTGGCGTTCATAAAAGCCGATCGCGGGGCGACCGTCGCGCAAGCCGACGGGGACTTGAATTTTATTCCGATAATGGAAGGGATCCGCCATGCCGATGACGGGTTCAACGACGACATCGATGTCGCCGATATGGGTCAATAAATGCGCGACACGAGCGCGTTTCCAACGCAGCTGCGCGGCATAGTTCCACGTGACCAGCGGATAGATCCCGACTTCGGGATAGTAGCCTTCCGGCGGCGTGACGCGATCGGGTGACGCGGTGATGATTTCGCGTAAATCGCCGACGGCGTATTTCTTTTTCAGTGTGAGGATAGTCGCCCGCACGGTTTCGCCGGGCAAAGCGCCGGCAACGAATACGGTAAATCCTTCATAACGACCGACGCCCTCGCCGTGACTGCCCAGATCGTGAATGGTGATCGGGTAGTCGCGACCGAGCGCGACGGGAACAGCGTTTATTTTTTTCATATTCTCTCGATTCTTTTACATACTCAATTCATGAACAAGTTGGTACAGTTCCATGTCCAGCTCACGTTTAGTTTGTGATAATTCCGCATAGGGAACGGCCACCATTTTTTGCGCGCGACTGGCGATCATATGCGCGCTATCGTTTCCTTCCAAGGCGGTGACGGCCGCCGCGCCCAAACGGCCGGCCAAGATGCTGTCATGCGCGCTCGGCGCGCCGCCACGCTGGATATATCCGAGCACGGTGACGGACGGTTCAAAGGCGGTGCGCTCGCTGATGGCTTGCGCCACATCCGCGCCTTTGGCCGCGCCTTCGGCGACAATGACGATGCCGTCATGCTTGCCGTTGTAGCGGCAGGTTTGCAAACGCTCCACAAGGGCGTCCATGCTGACGGGAAGTTCCGGCACGAGTACCGCTTCCGCGCCGCACGCGGCCGCCGCAGTCAATGCCAAATGGCCGCGGGAACGTCCCATGACCTCGATGACGGCAATCCGTTCATGCGAAAAAGCGGTGTCGCGAATGGCGTTCACCGCATGCACGATCGTATTGACGGCGGTATCAAAACCGATGGTGTCTTCCGTTCCCGCCATGTCGTTATCAATGGTCGCGGGTATGGTCACGGTCGGCAAGCCCTGCGCCGATAATGACGCGGCGCCCTGTAACGAGCCGTCGCCGCCGATCACGATCAGGCCGTCGACGTTGATGCGTTCCAAAAAATCAAGCGCCTGTTTTTGGCAGATCGGTTCTTTAAATTCGGGACTGCGCGCGGTGCGCAGCATCGTGCCGCCGCGGTGAATGATGCCGCCGACGGAACGACGAAATAACGGCAGGTAATCTTCTTCCAACAGCCCCGCATAGCCGCGCCGAATGCCGACGACGTTCCAATCTCTATAAATCGCCGCCCGCACGACCGCTCGAAGCGCGGCGTTCATGCCGGGCGCGTCGCCGCCACTGGTCAGAACGGCTACTTTTCTTACCATAACTATACCCCTTTCGTCGCGTTTTATGTCGCTCTTTGCCGCGTCGCGTCAGGAAACGAAACGGCGCCCGATGCAGGTAGCGACGGATCGCATACGCCAAGCGCGTCGGTGTCCGATACGTGGTATTCACCGAGCAGTCGGCGCGTTCGTGCCAACCGTACCAGGCGCGATTCAAGTCGGCGACGCAACCGGCCAAATTATCGTAATCAATGGTCGGGCGTTTGCCCTGCTTGCGAGCTACGCGCTCAATGATGCGAAATGTTTTCGCGTACAACAAAACAACTACGCCATATTCGCGCAGACGTTCAAACATGCCCTCTTCCAACACGAAGTTGCCGCCGACCGCGATGATCGCATGATGGTAGCGGCGCACGCGCTCAATGACCTCGGCTTCCGCCTGTCGCAACGCGTCCGCGCCGAGTGTCGCGCCGAGTTCCGCCAGCGACATGCCGCGTTCACGCTCCAAAAAGCGATCCGTGTCGATGAACTGCCAGCCCAACTCCCGCGCCAGCATCCGCCCGACATGGCTTTTCCCCGTGCCCATAGAGCCGATCAAAACGATATTGCGTTTTTTGATGAGACGGTTTTGACGTTCTTCTCGCATGATCTCCCTCTTTGTTTTTATTATAACAAATTCTCAGATAAAACAATGCGGAAGATATCGGGAGCGAGCTCGGCTTTTCAAACGGTCGGGAATCCATACTGTCGATAATTTTTTTATTTTGCGACGCCGGAAAAACAAAAGTTTTACACAATAAAAAAGAAGCCGCTCGCGCGACTTCTTTTCTTTATTCATTATTTAGTTTCGCTTTTCATCGCCGGATCATATTCATGCGATACATGCGCTTCGCTATCCAATTTGGCTTGGTGCGCCGCGTAGAGTTTCTGCGCGTCCTCATCGACACGGCCCGTGCGTTTATCTTCTTCACGGTTCCAGTAAATGGAATCCATCAGGTCGAAACGTTCCGAAACGAAACCGTAGAGCGTCCAACCGAAGAAGGTAACGAGCGAACCGTAAGTCATCGAGTCGAAGCCCGAAGAATACAGCGCATAGAAGCTGTACAACGAACCAAGGAGCGCGATGAAGGTGGTCGTTCCGCTGTAATGACCCGCCGCTTTCTGAATAACGACCAGAGCCGCCATCGAGAGCAGGTACGGGATGATGTTCGTAACAACCGCCAAGTTAACCAGCGTTTCAAACTGTTCATACAGCGCGTCGCTGATCGTCATTAACGACAGGAGCGACTGAATGACGGTGATCGTGATCATGCCGACGATCGGTGCGCCATAGGAAGTAACTTTGCTGAACAGTTTCGGGAAGTAGCCTTCGTCCGACGAGGTTTTGAATACCTGAGCGATCGTGAACTGCCAACCCAAGAGCGAACCGAAACAAGACATTACCATGAGACCCATGACGATTTTACCTACTGTCGGGGTGAACATCGTCGCGAATGCCAAGCCGAACGGCGCCGAAGACATCGCAAGTTCCGCGTTCGGAACGATACCGGCCATAACGTTGGTGGACAAGATGTAAATGATAGCTGCGCCCAACGTACCGCCTAAGCAAGCGATTGGCACGTTCTTTTCCGGGTTTTCAACGGCTTCGGAGTTGGCGCTTGCCGATTCCATGCCGAGGAAGGCCCACAATGTCATCGCGATCGACTGTGTTAAACCATCAAAGAATTGCACGTTGTGCGGGTTCCAAGCTTCCGTATAGGTCGACGGGTTGAACCAGAACCAACCGAGAACGGAAATGCCGAGTACCGGGATAATAACGCCCCAAACGGTAACCGAAGAAACTCGCCCGGTGTATTTCGCACCGCCGAAGTTCATGACTGTCGCCAACCAAAGTGTTGCGATCGTCCACATGCCAACGGCTACGGAAGACAACTGCACTTCCATAAATTCCTGCGCGTAACCAACGGCCGAAATCGCAATCGCGATGTTGGCAATCAAGAGCGATACACCGTAAGTGTAGTTCGCCATAAAGGAACCGGCTTTGCCGAACGTATATTCAGCGTAGCCGCCCATACCGCCGCCACGGCGGGTGTACATACCACATTTAGCAAACGCATACGCCAAGCACATCGAACCGACCGCTGTCACGACCCAGCTCAAAATGGACATGGTGCCTACTTGCGCAAGCTTGGTCGGTAACATAATAATACCGGACCCCATCATGTTGACAGCTGTCAAAATTGTCAGCTGGACAACGCTCATCTTATTTTGTGAGCCATCTGCCATTATAAAAACACTCTCCTCAATACCCGCCTTCCATTACGGTGTGCCGAGTCCGCCCGGCACACCGTGTCTGAAAGCAGGTGTTACAAATACAATCGAATTACGCTTTCGCGAATTCTTCTTCGTATTCTTTCTTCAATACATAACCGTAAGCACGTTTCTTACCGTCTTCGGTTTCCAGGTATACGCCCTGGATTTCCGGCGCGAAGCCCGGCAACTGGTTGATGCCTTCGTTCAGCGCGAGGAAGTATTTCTGCGCGGTAGCGCTCCAGCGTTCACCCGGAACGACCGTCAGAACTCCCGGCGGGTACGGCAACGCACCTTCAAGGGCGATGCGGCCTTCGATTTCGTCAACCGGTACCAATTCACCATGGTTGCGAACGAATTCGAGGTTCGCTTTATACGGCGTATTGACATATTCCGGGAAGTAGTCTTTCAGGAACAAACGTTTCTGCAGTTCTTTCACGTTACGTTCTTTGTAGAAGTCCTGCATTTCCTGGCAGAGACGACGAATCGTGTAACCTTTGTATTTGTCGATATTGTTGTAGTAGATGGTCGGCAATACATCCTGCATCGGCGCATCTTCTTCGATCAAGCGTTCGAAGCGAGCGATTTGCGCTACGAGATTCTGCATTTTGGTCTGCGTTTCCGCCGGCGTCAAGAGGAACAGAATCGAGTTCAAGTCGCATTTTTCCGGAATGATGTTGTTTTCACGGAGGTAGTTCGCGAGAATGTTGGCATGAATACCGAAGTCTTCATAGGTGCCGTCTTCCGCGTTAATACCCGGCGTGGTCAACTGCAGTTTCATCGGATCGACGAAGTACTGGCCTTTGCCGTAACCGTCGAAGGAGTGCCAACGTTCCCCCGGAACGAAACGGAAGTAGTCCAGGTTGTTCGCCATGTCTTCGGTGTCGCCGTCTTCCCACGGTTTGCCGTTGACTGTCGGCGGAACGAACGGTTTGATCATTTTGCAGCTGCGTAAAATCGCTTTACGGGTTTCGATACCGAGTTTAACGGCTTCGACCCAAAGACGTTTGCCTGCTTCGCCGTCAGCCATTTTCGCGTTGACGTCCAAGGACGCGAACATCGGATAGAACGGCGAGGTCGAGGCGTGCATCATGAACGCGTTGTTCAAGCGTTTATGCGGGCAGTAACGATCCTGACCTTTGATATGGCTGTCTTTTTTGTGGATCTGCGAGGTCTGCGAGAAGCCGGCCTGTTGTTTGTGGACAGATTGGGTTACGAAGATACCCGGATCATCCGGACCGAGTTCCAAGAGCATCGGACTGCAGTCGCGCATCATCGGAATGAACTGTTCATAACCTACCCAAGCGGAGTCAAAGAGAATGTAGTCGCAGAGGTGACCGATCTTTTCAATGACCTGTTTCGCGTTGTAGATCGTGCCGTCATAGGTACCGAGCTGGATCACCGCCAGACGGAACGGGCGTTTTTCTTTCGCTTTTTTCGGGTCCATTTCGGCAGCGAGTTCGCGGAGTTTCTTTTCATCGAAGCAGCCTTCCAGAATACCGCCGATGAAACCGAACGGGTTACGAGCGGTTTCCAGGTATACCGGAGTCGCGCCGGCCTGAACCAAAGCGCCGTGGTTAATCGATTTGTGGTTGTTGCGGTCATAGAGAACCAAGTCGCCGGGGGCGAGCAAAGCGTTCAATACGACTTTATTGGAGGACGACGTACCGTTCAAAACGAAGTACGTTTTGTCCGCATTGTAGACCTGCGCTGCGTGCTGCTGCGCATCCAAAGCCGGACCTTCATGAATCAAGAGGTCGCCCAACTTAACGTCGGCGTTGCAAAGGTCGGCGCGGAATACGTTTTCGCCAAAGAAATCAAAGAAAGCACGGCCTGCGGGCATTTTACGGTAGAACATACCACCCTGATGGCCCGGGCAGTCAAACTGCGATTTGCCGGCTGCCACATAGTCAGCCAACGAACGGAAGAAAGGCGGTAATACGTCTTCTTCGTACGCCGCTGCAGCCTGTTCAACCTGGCGGCTGTAGTAACCGCGTTTGGTGTCCGTGTTCGCCGCGTCGATGACATGGTCAATTTGGCCCATGTATTGTAAGTCGAGCGCTTTTCCTTCCGTCAATACGGCGATCACCGGAATATTGAATCCCGTTTCTTTCACTTTGTCGAGGTAGTCCATTTCCTGATCCGTAATAACGGCTACCGCAACATCAGTGAAGTCCGTATTGTCGAGACAAACTTTTTCCCGGCCGATCGCCAAGTCAAAGTATTGTTCTGCGAGCGGACTGTAACCCACTTTCAGATGCTTCATTATTAAGACCTCCCAGTCTTCTTACTTAGACAATAAATGTCATAGCCACAAAAAAACGGCATTAGCACAACGATGATGTACATCAGCCTGCCGAACCGGTTTCCCCGCTCGGCGATTTGCATTCACCCGGCAGATCGTCGAGCGATTCTGTCCCGGCTCATTATTCAATTCTGACCACCTAAGGTGCATAAAAAAACATCGTTACGTGCCACACGGGTGTTTGCGGCTTTCACCCGTTGTTCAACATCATTATATTCCTCCGATTCAAAGGCTGTCAATTTCATAATATTCATAGATTTTCACCCAAAACAGATCGGTCAGATTTATTTTGGTTTTAAATGAAATGTTTATTGATAATTTTTAAATTTTGCAAACAACCTCAACAATTATTTTATAATCTTCAAAACATCTCTTATACAAGGTTCGGCGGGTATTTTTCAGCGGATGTATTAAAAATCACAAAAAACAGTTTTAATATATCTATATGTTTTTATAATTTTATTTTTACATTCCCGATCTTTCCATTATGCATTTTATGCATAATAAATCTTATATTTTTATTAATTTATGATTAACTTATATATTTTTACTATACATAATTTGTTTCTGCGCTAAAAAAGAGACCCCGCAGGGTCTCTTTTTTGGTTATATCGCTTTTATTTTTCTTCGTTTTCCGCTGCTTCGTCCGCTTTGTCACCGTGTCCGGCGCGTCCCTCTTCCGGACGCATCAGCGGGAACAGAATGACATCGCGAATGGATGCGGCATCCGTCAGGAACATAATCATGCGATCAATCCCGATACCCAAACCGCCAGTCGGCGGTAAGCCATATTCCAATGCGGTGACGAAGTCTTCGTCCATCTGATGGGCTTCGTCATCGCCCATTTCGAATTCACGCATTTGCTGCTCAAAGCGTCCGCGCTGATCGATCGGGTCATTCAATTCGGAGTAACCGTTGGCGAGTTCGCGACCGAAGATAAAAGCTTCAAAGCGGTCGGTAATCGACGGGTTTTCTTTATTTTGTTTCGCGAGCGGCGAGATTTCCAGCGGGTGACCGAAAATAAAGGTCGGCTGAATCAGTTTTTCTTCCGCCACTTCTTCAAAGCACGCGTTCAGGATCTTGCCGATGCCGTCATGTTCCGTGTATTCCGCACCGAGGCGATCCGCGATCGCGCGCGCTTCTTCAATTGTTTCTACCTGGTCGAAGTCTTCACCCGAGAATTTCTTGACCGCTTCCGGCATGGTCATGCGGTTCCACGGCGGGGTGAGATCGATTTCCGTCCCCTGATAGTTAATTTTCATCGTGCCGAGTACCTTCTGCGCGCAGTAGGAAACGATTTGTTCCGTCTGGTAGATGGCGTCTTCAAAGTTGCCGTACGCCTGGTACGTTTCCAGCATCGTGAATTCCGGGTTGTGACGGTTGTCGATACCTTCGTTGCGGAAGTTGCGGTTGATTTCAAAGACGCGTTCGAAACCGCCGACAACCAATCTCTTCAGGTACAATTCCGGCGAGATCCGCATGTACACATCCATGTTATGCGCGTTGTGGTGCGTGATGAACGGACGCGCGGCGGCGCCGCCGTAGATCGTCTGCATCATCGGCGTTTCGACTTCCATGAAACCGTGATCGGTGAGCCATTCGCGAATACAATTGATAATCTGCGAACGCTTTTTGAAAGTGTCACGCACTTGCGGGTTCATGATCAGGTCGACATAACGTTGACGGTAACGGATTTCCGGATCCTTCAAGCCCTGCCATTTGTTCGGCAACGGGCGCAGACCTTTGGAAAGCAAGGTCAGTTTTTCCACGCGCACGGTGATTTCACCCTTGTGCGTTTTGAAGACCTTGCCATTAATTCCGACGATATCACCGATATCCAGCAATTGAAACAGTTGGTATTCGAGCTCGGATACTTCATCCTGGCGTAAGTAGACTTGAATGTCGCCCGTGAAGTCGCGCAGATTCAGGAACGCCGTTTTGCCGTGATCGCGGAGCGCCATGATACGACCGGCAATCGCGACTTCCTGTTCTTCCAGTTCCGCAAATTCGTCAATGATCTGCTGATTATGATGCGTCCAGTCAAATTTCTGACCAAACGGCGTCACTCCTAAATCGTAAATCTTTTGCAGCTTTTCACGGCGGATCTGCATCTGCTCCGATTCGCCTTCGCGCAGTTGTTCTAGTTCGGAACCATGTTCGTGTTGTGCGTTATCCATGTTATTCTCTCCCTTTAAGTCGACATAGCCGTTATGAATTTTCTTTGTATGTGCAGAAAAGTATTTTACCGACGAAACGTCGGTTTGGCATCTGTCGCCTTACGCGGCAGGATCACACGGCGTGCCGGCGCTAATGGCTGCACGCAATGTAAGTATACCGCGCCGAATTGCCCTTCCATACCGGACCCCCCAATGGTTGTCAATTTAATTTATTAACAAGAATTATAGCAAACCGTTTTTCGAGTGTCAACCCTCCGCAGACATCTCGGAACGTGGGAAATCAGGTTGGTAGTCCTTCCTCGCCTTGAGATAATCAAGAAATTGACGCATAACTTTCGGGTTCTCCGACCCTTTTTGCGTATAGACGTAATGCTCCGCTCGCAGGTACTTGCTACGCAACGGAACCGCCGTAACGTAGGGCGCCAGCCACGGCGACACGTCGCCCGCGATGACCGCGATCCGATGGCAACGCAAGGCCACATCGACCACCGTCGCCGTCGATGTGCAGCGTATCCCAACGGGAATTTCGACATGTTCTTCACGACAGCCGCGGAAAAATCCGTCTTCCAATTCCGTCGCCAAGCAAATCGGATCCTTGGTCAACGACGCCATCCGCACGTGTTGTTTATCTTTCAGTAGCGGATGATCCTTTTCCCCGATCGCGTAAATCGGTCTCGTAAAAGCACCTTCCAATGTATACATAAACGCCTGCGACGCGGCGAACGGTGTCATGATGCAATGAATTTCACCGCGTTCCAAGTGCTCGGCGAGCGTAGCGAGATCGTTGACCATGATGCGCCAACGACGATCCGGGTGTTGTTCCACAAAGTCGGTGACATACTCCCCCACGGCCATGGAAAGATCCGGCACCGTGCCGATCGCGACCGTTTCCAATTCATTGAAAGCGACCATTTTCAGGTCGGTCCGCAGTACATCCGTCGCATTCAAAATATGGCGCATCCGCCGATATAAAAGTTCACCGGCGGCCGTCAACTCCAAGTGACGACTGCCCTGTCTCGTTTTAATCAGTTGAACGCCGTAATACGACTCCAGTCTTTTAATTTGCGCTGACAAGGCCGGCTGCGCGATATTCAAACGTCGCGCGGCTTCACTTACGGTATAGGATTCCGCCACAATAACAAAGTTGCGATAAAAATCCAGATTCATCGTAATCCCCCAATGCAAGAACAAGGTGGAGGTATCCTCCACCTGTTCGAATAGCTTGTTATCTCACGATGTAATTGTATCGAAATTGCTGGTTTTAAACAAGACAACCGCTAGATGATGAATTACACTTGAGTTGCCGTCATTTTTTCTTTCGTTTGACCAACTTCGAATCGCTTGGCGACAAAGCCATAAAATGTCCAGCCTAAGAAGGTGACCAGACCGCCGTAAGCCAGAGCGAATTCGCCGCAGGCATACAGGGCGTAGAAGCTGTACGCGGTAGCAATGAGGTTAACCACGTACGTGGTCATCTGTTTTTGTTTCGACACGCCCGCTTTATGCAAAATAACCGGCAAGGCGGCCATCGAAAGCACATACGGAACGAGATTGGTGACGACCGCGAGATCGACGATCGCGCTGAACTGTTCCATCAGACTCGGGGAAATCGTCGTAAACGCGATGACGGTTTCGATAATCGTCATGATGATCATGCCCGCGACCGGCGCATTGGCGCGCGTGACTTTCGAGAAAACATGCGGGAAGTAGCCGACGTCCGCCGACGACTTCAATACCTGCGCGGTCGTGAACTGCCAGCCCAAAAGCGAACCGATGCAGGCGAGCGACATCAGACCCATGACGATCTTGCCGACGATCGGACTGAACATATGCGCAAAGACAAAACCGAACGGTGCGTTGGAAGCAGCCAACTGATCAACCGGCACTATCCCCGCCATCACATTGGTCGAGGCAATGTAGACGATCGCTGCTCCCAGCGTGCCGCCCAACACCGCAATCGGTACGTTCTTTTCCGGATTTTCCACCGCGTCGCTGTTGGCGCATGCGGATTCCAAACCCAAGAACGACCAGAGGGTTAGCGTAATCGACTCGCTGACTCCTTCCATAAAAGGCAGTCCGTGCGGGTTCCATGAGTTGATATAGAGCGTCGGGTCAAACCAGAACCAGCCGATCAGACTGATGCCGACGACCGGAATAATTACGCCCCAAACGGTAACGGAACCGATTTTGCCGGTAATGCCGGCGCCACCGAAATTCAGTACTGCCGTCACCCAAAGCGTCGCGATCGCTGCAATCCCAACGCCCAAGGCAGACAGTTTCACATCCATAAATTCCGTGCCGTAGCCGACCGCGGAAATCGCAATCGCGACGTTGGCGATAATCAATGAAAACGAATACGTATAGTTGCAAATAAAATTGCCGGCCTTGCCGAACGCGTTGTCAGCGTAGCCGCCCATGCCGCCCTGTTCTCTGCTGAACATGCTACATTGGGCAAAACAGTAAGCCAAACACATCGACCCTACCGCCGTCACCAGCCAGGAGAGGATCGACATCGTACCAACGGACGCCAGCTTGGCGGGCAACATGATGATGCCGGAGCCCATCATGTTAACCGCCGTAATAATAGTCAGCTGAACGACGCCCATTTTTTTTGTTTCTTGTGACATAGTGATCGCATCCTTTTAGATATCACCGCCACTCGGGCGATTATTTTTTTGTCTTTTTCGCGGCCGTTTTACTATCCGCGTTTTGAATGACGCTTTCGTCTTTCAAAACATACGCTACCGCGCGTGTTTTACCGTCGATTTCAGCGAAGTGCACGCCCTGAATTTCACCGGCAAATCCCGGTAACAGATTGATCGTATCTTCCAAGGCACGGAAATATTCGATGACGGTATCGCCCCAGCGTTCGCCCGGATCAATCGTGATGATTCCCGGCGGGTACGGCAACGCGCCTTCCAAAGCTACGCGGCCTTTGATCTTATCGAGGGTCACTTTTTCCCAGTTGCCCGCGACGAATTCATAGTTCGCGTCTTTCGCGCTCATCGCGACTTCCGGCAGGTATTCTTTGCGGAACAAACGTTTCTGCAGAATGTTGACGCGGCGCGATTTGTAGAACTCGTGCATTTCCTGGCAGAGTTGTCGAATGGTGTAGCCTTTGTAACGGGCTTCGTTTTGTTTATAAATCTTCGGCAATACCTGCGAAAGCGGCAGATCTTCGTCCAGACAGGTTTCAAACCGCACGAGGAGTGAAATCAGGTTCTGCATCTTCGTATAGGTTTCCGCCGGCGTAAGCAGGAAGAGAATCGAGTTCAAATCGCTCTTTTCCGGTGTCATGCCGTGTTCGCGCAGGTAGTTCGAAAGCAATCCCGCCGGAATACCGAAGTCTTCATATTCCCACGTTTTTTTATTGATGCCCGGCGTATAGAGGAGCAACTTGCACGGATCAATGACGTACTGATTTTCACCGTACGCTTCAAAGCCGTGCCAGCTGTCTTTCGGGTTCATGCGGAAGAAGCGGACGTCATTGGCGATGGTATCGGTGTCGTAATCTTTCCACGCTTTGCCGTCAATTGTTTCCGGAATGAACGGCTTGAAATAGTGACAGTTTTTGATGATTTCTTTGCGGATATCAATGCCGAGTTTAACGGTATCGGCCCACAATTTGCGGCCCGCTTTGCCTTCGTGGATCTTCGCGTTGACGTCCAGCGAGGCGAAAATCGCGTAGAACGGCGAGGTCGACGCGTGCAACATAAATGCGTTGTTGAAGCAGTCGTCGTTGCAGTACCGCGGCTGATCTTTAATGTGACTGTCTTTTTTATGAATTTGGGAGGCCTGCGAGAAGCCGGCGAGCTGTTTATGTACCGACTGCGTGACCAGGACGCCCGGATCATCCGGTCCGAGTTCCAAAAGCAGCGGGCTGCAGTCGCGCAACATCGGAATAAATTGTTCATAACCGACCCAAGCGGAGTCGAAAAGAATGTAGTCGCACAGGTGACCGATGCGGTCGATGACCTGACGCGCGTTATAAATCGTGCCGTCATAGGTGCCGAGCTGGATCAACGCCAAACGGAACGGGCGTTTCGCCTTGGCTTTTTCCGGATCGACTTTGGCGATTTCCGCGCGCAGATAGTCTTCTTCAAAGCAATGTTCATCCACGCCGCCGATAAAGCCGAACGGGTTGCGTCCGGTTTCCAAATAAACCGGTTTCGCGCCGACCTGTACCAACGCGCCGTGGTGCACGGATTTGTGGTTGTTACGGTCGAACAATACGACATCGCCCGGATGCAAGAGCGCGTTGATGACGACTTTATTGGCCGTCGACGTGCCGTTCATGACGAAGTAAGTCGTGTCGGCGTTAAATACTTTCGCCGCGTGTTTTTCCGCTTCCGCCGGCGCCCCTTCGTGAATCAGAAGATCGCCCATGCGTACGTCGGACGAGCTCATATCGGAGCGAAACATATTTTCACCGAACCAGTCGTAAAGGGCACGTCCGGCCGGATGTTTACGGAAGAACTGACCGCCATGGTGCCCCGGCGTCGCCAGCGTCATGTTACCGCTTCCCACATATTCGGTCATTTCACGGAAGAACGGGGGTAAAACTTCTTTTTCATAATCTTTGGCCGCCTGTTCGATCTGACGTCCGAACAGGTCGCGATCAAATTCGTTGACGTCCATAACGTGAACGCCGGCCGCCAGGAGATCCAGCGGAATTTGAGTGTCCCGACGCGTACAGATGACGAACATCGGAATATTCAACGCCGAATCGATGAATTGTTGCAGACAATTCGTTTCATCCTCGGTGACGATCACGACCGCCGCCGAAGTTAAATCCACCTCGAAATTTTCGATGACATCTTCTAAAAAAAGAACTTCACGATCGGAAAGCAAGTCAAAGCATTCGTATGCTGCTTTGCTACAGATGACGTTTAATAGTGCCATAAGACAATCCTCCTGTTCATTTTTTACCATGGCATCGACTGCGCGCTTAATCGATACCTATTGTCCTCACTGTCAGTATAGGCGGGTCGGCGCGTTTTGAATAATACAGCAAATCTATAAGTCAACCCTTCACTTATAAAAAAAGAAGCCCCGAGCGCGAGGCCGCGGGGTTTCTTTATAAGCAAATTTTTTCGCAATTTTCAGTTTTTGTTAACTTTTGTTTGCTTCCAATTATACTTTATCTTTATTATAAAGATAGTATAAATTATATTTTTTTCGCTTTTATCTTCTTTGGGCGGCTCTTACGGAAAGCGTTACGCTTTCTTTTTGCCGGCGGTATTCACGACTTTAACGATCTCGTATTCGAGTACCTGCTCCGGCGCCTGCACCGTTACTTTATCTTTGGCTTTCTTACCGATCAGCGCTTTGCCGACGGGGGATTCGTTGGAAATTTTATCTTCAAACGGATCCGCTTCCGCGGAGCCTACGATCGTGTATTCCAGCGTTTCTCCGTTTTGGTCTTTGATCGTGACGACCGAGCCGAGCGATACTTTCTTGCCTTTCGGGTTGGCGATAATCACCGCGTTGCGGATGCGTTCTTCCAGTTCGGCGATCCGACCTTCGACAAACGCCTGCTGATTTTTGGCGTCTTCATATTCCGAGTTTTCACTTAAATCCCCGAGAGCGATGGCTTCCTTCAGTCGTTCCGCCACTTCCAAACGGGTTTTTGATTTTAATTGAGCGAGCTCCTCTTTCATTTCTTCCAAGAAAGCAGCGCTGACTTCCGTTGCCTGCGTCATATCTTCCAAAACTCCTCACTTATATAAATAAATACCATTAAGAAAAACAATATTATTTGAATTATACCACAGTACACCGACTGAGTCCACGCACATTTATGCGCTACAGCGCGGCAAAGGAAAGCGCTTTCGCCAGGAGTTCATCCCAGCGCGCGAGCGTTTCCGCCTGCATCAATTCCCGTCGTAAAGAGGCGGAGTTGCGCAAGCCGCGCAAGTAGCCGATCGCATGCGTGCGCATTTGCCGAACGGCGACCGCTTCTCCTTTTTCTTCGGCGAGCATATGCAAGTGCCGACGACACATGGTCAGGCGTTCCGTTGCCGTCGGCGGCGCGACGACTGCACCGGTCGCCAGATAGGTCGTGACTTCATGAAAAACAAACGGGTTGCCCATGGCGGCGCGACCGATAGCGACGCCGGCCGCATTGGTTTCCGCAAGCAGACGGGCCGCGCTCGGCCCGTCGACCACATCGCCGTTTCCCCAGACGGGAATTTCGACGGCGGCGACGACTTCGGCGATCGCCTGCCAGTCCGCTTGGCCGCTGTAGCCCTGTTCGCGCGTGCGCCCGTGCACGGTGAGTGCGGCGGCGCCGGCGGCGGCCAGCGCGCGCGCCACCGTCACGGCGTTGCGGGAATCATCATCCCAGCCAAGACGAATTTTCGCCGTGACCGGCACGTCCACAGCGTCCGCCATCGCGGCGATGCAGGCGGCCGCTTGCGGCACGGCACGCAGGAGCGCCGAACCGTCGCCGTTTTTGACGACTTTCGCGACGGGACAGCCCATGTTGAGGTCAATGATATCCGCGCCCGCTTGCGCGACGATTTGCGCCGCTTGCGCCAATTCGTCCGGAACGTGTCCGAAGAGCTGCACCGCGACCGGATGCTCATCTTCCGCCAGCGCCAACATGCGCAGTGTTTTTTCATTATGATGTAAAAGTCCTTTGGCGCTGATCATTTCCGTACAAACGAAACCGACGCCCTGCGCCGTCGCAAGTCGTCGGTACGTCTGATCGCAAACGCCCGCCATCGGCGCGAGCGCCACGCAGTTGCGCAACGTCACGCCGCCGATAGCGGGGGTGTTATTTGTTGCGTTCATATAAGAGTAAAAGCCCTTCCAAAGTCAACATCGGCGCGACATAGTCGATCGTCTGCGATTCGCCCGCGATCAACGCCGCCCAACCGCCGGTGGCTACGACCGCCGCACCATCGCCCAGTTCCTGCTTCATGCGATTGACGATGCCGTCCACCTGACCGACATAACCGTAGAAAACGCCGGCCTGCATGCTGGCAATCGTATTTTTGCAGATGACACTTTCCGTTTTCTTGAGTTCGATACGCGGCAACTTCGCGGCGCGCTGGAACAGCGCTTCCATCGAAATGCCGACGCCGGGAGCAATCGCGCCGCCCAAGTAATCGCCTTTTTCCGAAATGGCGCAATAGGTCGTCGCCGTACCGAAATCGATGAGCACCAACGGTCCGCCGAAGCGTTCGTACGCCGCGACCGCGTTGACGATACGGTCGGCGCCAACTTCCCGCGGATTTTCATATTTAATATTCATGCCGGTTTTCGTGCCCGGACCGACAAATGTCGCCTGCACGTTAAAATAGCGCTGCGCCATCCGTTCCAATGTCGGATTGACCGGCGGCACAACGGACGATACCATGATCGCTTTCACATCCGTCATTTTGACCTTGTTGTAATGGAATAAGTTACCGATTAATACGCCGTATTCATCGGTCGTCCGAAAACGATCCGTAGAAATCCGCCACGAATCCTTGAGCTCGTGGCCTTCAAATACGCCGAGTACGATATTCGTATTGCCGACGTCCATGACAAGTAGCATAGGTTTCTCCTTTACTGTGCCGCTTCATCTTTGTAGCGAATCGAAACTTCGCCCGCCAGTACGCGTTCAACGCCGTGATCCGTTTCCACCAAGAGGCAGCCGTCGGAATCGATATCGATCGCTTTACCGCTGTAGGTGTAACCCGGTGTGATGACATTGATATCCCGACCGAGCGTCACCGAATATTTGCGCCATTCGTCAAGAATATTAGCGAAGCCGTTCGTTTCCACTTCCGCATACAGGGTTTCAAGCTCCATCAAAATCAAATTAAGCAATTCTTTACGCGGAATACGTACGCCTTCCAGCAAAAACGAAGTCGCTTTATCCCGCAGGTCTTCCGGTAAATCGACACGGGCGACATCGGTATTGATGCCCATCCCCATGACGATGTAATTGATCTCTTCCATCGTCGCGTCCATTTCCGTCAGGATGCCGACGATTTTGCGACGTTTCACCAGCAAATCATTCGGCCATTTGATACCCGCTTCGGTAAGACCCGCCTGATGGAACGCGCGCACCAGCGCGACGGCGGCCAGCAACGTGCACTTCGACGCTTCGAGCGGCGAAAAATGCGGCCGCAAAATCAGCGAGAACCAAATCCCTTTGGCATAGGGGGAAAACCACGCGCGCTGCAGACGACCACGACCGCCGGTCTGCTCTTCGGCGACCACAATCGTTCCTTCCGGCGCGCCGCGCCGCGCTTCTTCCTTGGCGATAGCGTTCGTGGAGGGCGCGGTCTCGCGATAAATAATATGGCGGCCGAACGATTCGGTGGAAAGAACGCTGTTGATTTCAAGTTCCGTCAGAAGGTTGGGCGCATGCAACAGCCGGTACCCTTTGCGCGTGCTCGACTCGAACACGTAACCGCGTTCTTTAAGGACCTTGATATGTTTCCAAATGGCGGTTCGTGAAACTTTCAGATCATCGGAAATTCGTTGCCCCGAAACGTACTCGCCGTGAGCGTTTCGAAAGTAATCCAAAATCTTATTGCGCATGCTTTGCCACTCCTTTTTTACGTGATGAATGTATTCTTATTATAAAAACAGGTTTACAATTTGTCAAGTTATCCTCGCGCTTCCGTTAACATACAAAAAAACGACCGCATCCCGCGATGCAGTCGTTTTTTGTATGTTCAATTCTCGCGATGCCAACGATCTTTCGGCGGCACATCACCGCTCGGTGAAGGCGGGGTTTCCGGTCCCGGCTTCGGAGCGACCGGCGGCGCCGGCGGCGGTTGCCGCCACGGCTGTTCGGCCGTCGGATCCGGAAGCGGCGGCGCTTCGACCGCGGTTCCGTCATCGAAATCTTCCGCCTGCGGTGCTCCCGGCGGCGGCGTAATCGATTTGTATTTGAAAAGGTTGGCGACCTGCTTGGAGTCGATTGTTTCGACTTCTAAAAGCGCCTGCGCCATCGCTTCCAATACGTCTCTGTTTTCGAGCAGCAGCTTTTTGGTTTCCGCGTAGGCTTCTTCCGCGTATTTACGCATTTCCTCGTCAATCGCGGTGGCGATATCTTCACCGTAGTTGCGTTCGGAGCCGAGTTGCTTGCCAAGGAAAATCTGTTCCTGATGTTCCCCGAACGTGATCGGTCCCAAGCGTGGGCTCATGCCCCAACGCATAATCATATTGCGCAAAATCTGAGTGACGCGTTCCAAATCGTTGGACGCGCCGGAGGAGATATCATTGAACGTGATTTCCTCCGCCACGCGGCCGCCCATCAAGACGCGAATTTCAGATAAGAGTTGCGATTTGGTAATGTACGCGCGCTCTTCCTGCGGTAGCGTCATGGTATAGCCGCCTGCTTGCCCGCGCGGCACGATGGTTACTTTGTGAACCTTATCCGCGTCCGGCATCAGCTCGGCGATAATCGCGTGCCCCGATTCGTGGTAGGCCGTGATTTTGCGTTCCCGTTCGCTCACGACGTGGCTACGACGTTCCGGACCGTAGGCGACTTTTTCACTCGCTTCTTCGAGTTCCGCCATGCCGATTGTTTTCTTGTTTTGCCGCGCCGCCAACAGCGCCGCTTCGTTCAAGAGGTTGGCCAGATCCGCGCCGGTAAAGCCCGGCGTTTTCTTGGCGATAATTTTAAGGTCGATATCGCCTTCCAAAGGTTTATTTTTCGCGTGAACTTTCAGAATCGCTTCCCGTCCGCGCAAATCCGGACGGCTGACTACGACCTGACGGTCAAAACGGCCCGGACGCAAAAGCGCCGGATCCAAAATATCCGGTCGGTTCGTCGCCGCGAGCGTAATGATGCCTTCGTTCGCGCCGAAACCGTCCATCTCGACCAAGAGCTGGTTCAGCGTTTGTTCGCGTTCGTCATGACCGCCGCCGAGGCCGGAGCCGCGCTGGCGACCAACCGCGTCGATTTCATCGATGAAGACGATACAGGGCGCGTTCTTCTTCGCTTGAACAAACAAATCACGGACACGTGACGCGCCGACGCCGACAAACATTTCGACGAAGTCCGAACCGCTGATACTGAAAAACGGCACATTCGCTTCGCCGGCTACGGCTTTCGCCAAAAGCGTTTTACCGGTACCGGGCGGGCCGAAGAGCAAAATGCCTTTCGGAATTTTCGCGCCGATCGCGTTATATTTACCCGGGTGTTTCAGAAAATCAACGACTTCCGTCAATTCCTGTTTGGCTTCTTCTTCGCCGGCGACATCGGCAAAAGTGACATGTACTTTGCCTTCTTCATGCATTTTCGCGCGCGACTTGCCGAAGTTCATCACGCGACCGCCGCCGCCCTGCGTTTGGTTCATGATAAAGAACCAGACGCCGATCAAAAGCAAAATCGGCAACAGCGAAGTCAACATGCCCAACCACCAGGACGGTTGTTCCGGCGGCTTGGCCTGAATGGTCACGTTGTTGGCGCGTAAAATCGGCAACAACTGCGCATCATTATCCGGCGCGTAGGTGGTAAATTCCGTGCCGTTTTTAAGCTTACCGCTAATGGAATTATTCGTCAGTGTGACATATTCCACATTTTTCTGCTCGACTTGCGTCAAGAAATTCGAATACGTAAGATCCGATTTCTTTTCCTGCGGCTCCACGAAGTTCGTAAACATCGACACCGCAATAATAATCAGCAGAACGTACAAGCTGACGTTTTTAATAAATCGATTCAAATGACTTCCCCTTTCCCATGGGTCAATTCCCAACAGAATGTCATTTCATTTTATCATGATGAGAATTTTTTTACAATTATGATTCGTAGTACTCCGGTTTGAGAACACCCACGAACGGAAGGTTGCGATAATTTTCCGCGAAATCCAAGCCGTAGCCGACGACGAATTCATTCGGCACGTCAAAACCGATGTACCGTACGTCGACCTGTTTTTCACGGCGCGACGGCTTGTTCAAAAGAGTAACGAATTCGACGGAGTTGGCGCCGCGCACTTGCAAAATCTCATTCAGATAGTACAACGTCGTGCCCGAGTCGATCATATCCTCCACCACCAGCACGTCGCGGCCGTTAATATCCGTGCTCAAGTCTTTACGGATCTGAATATGCCCCTGCGACTGCGTGCTGTTGCTGTAACTCGAAACCACCATAAAATCGATTTGCACGTCCAAATCGATTTGGCGCATCAAATCGGCCATAAATACCGCGGAACCTTTCAAAATGCCGACTAAAAGCAATTTTTTGCCGCGGTAGTCGTTGGTAATCTCCCGTCCCAATACGGCGACACGGTCGCGGATTTCTTCTTCAGTCACCAGTATTTTGGCGATATTCGGATGCATTATTTGTCCTCCTCTGCACATCAATCGCCAGCCGTTCCGGCCGGTCATTGACCGTTGCAACACCTGAAAAATCATGTAATGTAAAATAATCAAAGGCCGCGTATACGTGCCTGTCGTCGGCGAGCAGCACGACGCTGTCACGACAACGGCGCGGCACTTTACTATCAATAAAATAATCGCTCAATTTTTTCGTGCCGAAAGGAAACGGAATCCGATCGCCCGCGCGGCGGTAACGCAATGTCAAAGGACCGGTCAAAACGCGCGCCGGAATGACCCATGGCGCCGTTTCACCTTCCGCAAGCGCGCGGATCCGCACCCGCAAGTCCCCGAGCGCCAGCGGATCGTCCGCCGTCCGCGTCATCGCTGCTGTTTCCGCAACGACCGCCGCTTGCGGCGACAGCAGCGCATCGGTCGCAGTCAACACCGCCGTCAGACCGTATAAGTTCTGTTCGGTGCCGGTTTCTCCCGTCGCGAACCAAGCGACAAGGCGTTCGGTATGCGCGAACGAAAGCGTTGTACCGCTTTCTTCTCGCCACAACTTGCGAACGACGCGCCGTTGCAATGCGTTCGGCAAGTCGTTGAACGCGCCGCGGGAAACAACAATAGTTTCCGCTTCACGCCGCGTGATTTGAGTGAGAACATCGACAATGACATTATCCAAATACTCGTCATCCGCGGCGGCCGTCGTCGCGAGCTGTACCAAATGTTCGCGAATGCGCGGATTATATTGCGCAAGATGTGGCAGCACTTCATGACGCAATGCGTTTCGCAAATAGGTCGTATCCGTATTCGTCTCATCCATACAGGGCGTGTACGGAAAATGCGTCAAATAGGTTTCGATTTCCGCCCGCGTGACGCCGAGAAACGGACGCACGATATGGCCGTTTCTCGCCCGCATGCCGCCAAGCCCCGTCAGGCCCGTGCCGCGCAATACATGATGAAGCACGGTTTCCGCCTGATCATCGGCATGATGCGCCACGGCAAGCAAGGTATATTCCTCTTGCTCGCGCAACTGTTCAAGCGATCGGTAACGCAATGCCCGCGCCGCGGTTTCGACCGATTCGCCGGTCGTTTGCACCGCCCGCGGCACATCGGCGTCCAACCGGTAGAAGGGCAATTTCAAGTCTTGCGCCAAGGCGCGCACGAATTTGACTTCCGCATCCGCCGCCGCGCGTAAATGGTGATGCACATACGCGAGTCCCGCGGTGATGTGAAACTCTTCTTGCGCCGCCGCCAGGTAGAGCGCGAGGGCCAGCGAATCCGGTCCGCCGCTGCAACCGATCAAGATGGCGTCGCCCGGAGCAAACAGCGCCTCCCCCCACACGAAAGCATTGACTTTTGCGACAAAATCCGTCACAAGAGATAAGCCTCCCGATAGATTCCTTCGAGTAAATCCCGATCGCTTACGGTAATTTCCGGCAGCGCAAAATATTCCAGTAAACTTTCCGCGATGACCGCGCCCGCTACGATAATATCCGCCCGCTCGCGCGCCAACCCGGGCAGCTTCGTGCGCTCTTCATACGACATGCCCGTCAGACGCTCACGCAGCGCGTGCAGATCCTCATACGCGAGCACGTAGCCCTGCACTTTTTCGGCGTCATACGGTTCGAGTTCCAACAGCATCGAGACAATACTCGTCATCGTGCCGCCGACGCCGATCCAGCTTTTCACGCCTTGCACTTCGGTTGTTTCTTCTTTCAATACAGCAAAGCAATGTTTTTTCAATTCGGCGATACCGCGCGGCGTCATCATGTCAAAATCGCGTGTACCGCGCACCGCTCCCAGGGGCATGCTCACCGCCGCGCCGAGATCACCGCCGAAACCGACGCCGATTTCCGTGCTGCCGCCGCCGATATCGACGACCGCCGTCACCAGACTGTTTGTCTTGACCGCGCCGAGATAGCCGTAACGCGCTTCGTCGACGCCGCTGATAATACGTACCGGCGCCCCGATGAGCTGAGCCACTTGCCGCGCAAACACTTCGCCGTCGCTCGCCTCACGCAGCGCATTCGTACCGACAACCGTCCATCGTTCGGCGCCCGCTTCGCGCGCTTCGTCAACGAGTTCCCGAATACCTGCCAAGGTGCGATTTTTCGCCGCCTCATTGAGAGGGCTGCCCGCCGCCAAGCCGTCGCCGAGCCGCGTCGCCCGAATATCTTTCCGCAATGTGGTCGTCTGATCTTCCACTGTTTCCGCGACCAGTAAACGTACCGAATTCGTGCCGATATCCAGTACCGCCTGTTTCATAGTTGCCTCCTATAAAAAAAGCACCCTTTGCAGGATGCCCGGTTATTAACCGTTAATCGGACCGTCGCGCGCCGCGTCCGCCGCGTTTGGATTCGGTGTTACGCTTCAAATCACTCAGGCGTTCATCGCTGTCTTTCAGGAACCGGCTGAGTTTATCTTCAAACGAGCTCGGTCCTTGGGAACGACGGTTGCCGCCGCGTCTCGCCGCGGGCGGTCGCCGATCGGCATAGGGCGCATTCCCCGCGTCATTGCGGCGCGGTGCCCGCCCGCTCGTCGTCTGCGGTCGCGGCTGAGCCTGCTTCATCGAAAGAGCGATTTTGCCGTTGGCGTCCATCGAAACGACTTTGACTGTGACTTTCTGATCTACCGTTAAATACTCGTTGATGTCGCTGACGTACTCATGCGCCACCTCTGAAATATGCACCAATCCTACCTTTTTGTCCGGCAGTTCGACAAATGCCCCGAACTTCGCCAAGCCCGTGACAACTCCTTCAACTATGCTTCCGACTGTTACGCTCATGCGTTGATAATATCCTCCTTATATAACAACTGAATAAGTATCTTTATTATACGAAATAATCCGTTTGCATGCAATGTTAGCGGATATAGGGGACTTCGTTGGGTTTTACCAAACCGAGTTGCTCCCGCGCTTCCTTCTCCACCGCCTTCGGATCGTTATATTTCGCTTTTTCCGCCTCCAGCTCACGCTGTTCGGTCTCCAACTGCTGCTGTTGTTGTTCGACGCGAATCATTTCCTGATGCAATTCGCAGTATTTCAAACCCCTTTCGACAAGAAATCCGACAACGAGGAGGATGAGGATACCGAAGACTATATATTTTATATTTTTCCACCATGGTGACGACTTGCGATGCCTCACCGGCGGTTGGTTTGAAAGCGGCGCTTGGGCGGGATGTATCCGCGGCGGTCTCTGCGGGTTATATTTGGTCATTGCGATTCCCTTTCTGTACGCGTTCATTGTACCATACTCCATCGTATTTAGCGCAATAAAAAACGTCCCCGCAGGGACGTTTTTTAGCAGGTCGATTATTTCAGTTCGACTTTTGCGCCGGCTTCTTCGAGCTTCGCTTTCAAAGCTTCCGCATCTTCTTTGGAAACGCCTTCTTTGACGTTGCCCGGAGCACCGTCAACGAGAGCTTTCGCTTCTTTCAGGCCCAAGCCGGTCGCTTCGCGAACGACTTTAATAACTTTCAGTTTGGACGCGCCGACTTCAGCGAGTACAACGTCAAATTCGGATTTTTCTTCCGCTACCGCGCCGGCTGCTGCCGGGCCCGCTGCCGCTACCGCTACCGGAGCCGCTGCCGAAACACCGAATTTTTCTTCCATAGCTTTTACGAGATCGGCGAGTTCGAGAACCGACATCTCTTCAATGGCTTGCATAAGTTCTTCTTTAGTCATTATAATTCCTCCTTAAATGAATCCGCTAATTAAGCGCTTTCTTTTTGTTTGCGAATCGCCTCGAGTACATACACGAGGTTGGTAATGTTGCCCTGCAGGCAACGTACAAAGCCGGTAATCGGCGCCTGCATGCTGCCGACCACTTTGGCCAAGAGCACTTCACGGCTCGGCAAGTCAGCCAGATGCTGCACTTCGTCGACACCGATGACCGCGCCTTCGAGCAGACCCGCTTTTACGGTGATCGCTTCGCTCTTTGTTTCGTCGATAAATTCTTTGAGTGCTTTCGCCGGCGCAACCGCGTCGGATTCCGAGATCGCAATCGCGTTCGGACCGGTCAATTGATCGGCGAATTCTCCCAAGCCCAGGTCGTTGGCCGCAATCGCGGTCAAGGTATTTTTAATAACCTGATAGTGAACGCCGTGTTCCAAGAATTTGCGACGTAATTGGGTGGCGGTCGCTACGTTCAAGCCGACATATTCGACCAAAACGGCGCCTTTCGCGTTTTCCAATTTCCCGCGCATTTCATCAATGACTTGCTTTTTTTGCGGTGTTCCTGCCAATGGTGACACCTCCTTTTGTGAAAGATTTTTTATATTTAGCACGTTAGCTAAGAAAAAACGACCCCGCTTGTGACGAGGTCGCGCACCGAAACTTCGCGGTTTCGGTACTCAGCCTCGGGTGGCGGACAACGTCCATTATATATACAACCACCGGTCTTAAGCTAAGTGTAAATAGTAAGATCAGTCTTCCTTCGGTGCATCCACTTTGGTCGGATCCAAAGTCACACCCGGTCCCATGGTCGAGCTCAAAGTGACGGATTTCATATACTGTCCTTTGATCGACGCCGGACGCGCTTTCGCGATACGATCGAAGATCGCGCGAATGTTGTCACGCAATTGGTCTTCGCTGAAAGACGCTTTGCCGACCGACAGCTGGATGTTGCCCGCTTTATCGGTGCGGTATTCGACTTTACCCGCTTTGACTTCCCGGACCGCTTTGGTAACGTCCATGGTGACAGTGCCGACTTTCGGGTTCGGCATGAGGCCTTTCGGACCCAATACTTTACCCAAACGGCCGACGAAGGCCATCATGTCTGGGGTAGCGACAACAACATCAAAGTCGAGCCAGCCGCCCTGGATTTTGGCAACGAGTTCTTCGCCGCCTACAAAGTCCGCGCCGGCATCTTCCGCTTCCTGCACTTTGGCACCTTTCGCAAACACGAGAACGCGTTTCGTTTTACCGGTACCATGCGGCAATACCATTGCGCCGCGGATCTGCTGATCCGCATATTTCGGATCGACATTCAAATTGAATGCGAGTTCGATTGTTTCATCAAATTTAGCCGTTGCCGTTTGTTTTATCAACGACACCGCTTCGTCCAACCCGTACTGCGTATTGCGGTCGACGAGAGCGGAGGCCTGTTTACTGCGTTTTGTCAGTTTAGCCATGTTTCCTCCTAATAAGGTTCGTAAGAACCGCTTACTCTTCTACCGTAATACCCATGCTGCGGGCTGTGCCTTCGACCATCATCATCGCCGCTTCCACGTCGTTGGCGTTGAGGTCGGGCATTTTCATTTCCGCGATTTCGCGAACTTGCTGTTTCGTTACTTTGCCGACTTTGTTTTTATTCGGCTCACCGGACGCTTTTTCCAAACCGGCTGCTTTTTTCAATAAAACAGCGGCCGGCGGCGTTTTGGTGATGAACGTGAACGAACGGTCTTCGTATACGGTAATTTCTACCGGAATAATCAGACCTTGCTGTTTGGCGGTACGGGCGTTAAATTCCTGTACGAACGCCATAATGTTCACACCTGCCTGACCGAGGGCCGGACCTACCGGCGGTGCCGGAGTAGCCTTACCTGCTTCGACCTGCAGTTTGACGAATTTCGATACTTTCTTTGCCATGTCTTACACCTCCTTATTGCGTAAGATGTGGTGCCAACGAGCCAAAGCTCTCCCACCCGCGCTTGCGCGCGTCATTTAGAGTGTATATCAGGCGCGGCCTCAAATTGGGTCGCATCCAACTCTACCGGGGTAGCGCCGCCGAACATGTTCAGCAGCACGCGGATCCGGCCTTTGTCCGGAAGCACTTCCGTGACGTTCGCCATCTGATCCGTAAAAGCGCCCTGGGTAATGCGAATTTTATCGCCGACCTTGACGGTCAACTTCGCTACCGGCGCCGCTTGCTCTTCCTGACCGTGTAAAACGCGGGCGACTTCTTCGTCGCTCAGCGGAATCGGCTTGGTCGCCGTGCCGACAAAACCCGTGACTCCGGGCGTGTTGCGCACGACATACCAGCTGCGGTCATTGACTTCCATTTCCACCAGCACATAGCCCGGAAAGACTTTGCGCTGGACAATTTTTTTATTGCCGTCCTTGATATCGACTTCTTCCTGCATCGGTACCAGGATCTGACGAATCGTATCCGTCATGCCCAAGGATTGAACTTTTAATTCCAAGTTCGTTTTGACCTTGTTTTCATATCCGGAATAGGTATGAATCACATACCACTTGATGTCGGACGCCATACTGCCTCCTTACATCGCTCCGGCAAGAACACCGGCGAACAATTTATAGAATCCCGTGAAGACGAAATCGACTGCCATGATCAGCAGGCTAATGAAGGCAACCGTGATCAAAACCACAATCGTGTAACGCACCAATTCATTCTTCGTCGGCCATACCACTTTTTTCATTTCCTGTCGTACGCCGCGGAAAAAGGACGTTACGCCTTGCTGCTGTACTTGTGTGTTTTGTCTTGCCATCGTTTCCTCCGCTCCTCGAGAGTTGCTTGCGAAACCTTATTTGGTTTCGCGATGCAACGTTTGTTTTTTACAGAATTTGCAATACTTGTTGAGTTCCAGACGTTCCGTCGTGTGTTTTTTGTTTTTATTCGTCTGGTAGTTGCGTTGCTTGCATTCGGTGCAAGCCAGTGTTACCGCGTCGCGCATTGTGACACCTCACTTACTTCAACTGACTGCGACGGTTCGCGTCGAGTGATAATTATCGGATTTTACCGTCAATACATGCTTATATACTTTACCACATTTCATATACCATGTCAAACGGTGATGCCCCCGTTGCAAGCTGCCACGACGGCCTTTCGCAAGGGGATCAAACCACGCTTTTTCAGCGGGCGCATGAGCGCCGCAACGGAAAAATCGAAAGCCCTCCGAGCGAGGGCTTTTTGCTTACGCGTTTTTGGCAAGCTCGGTCAGCTTGGTGAACGCGGCCGGATCTTGAATGGCCATGTCGGAAAGCATCTTGCGGTTGATCGTGACACCCGCTTTGTTCAAGCCGGCGATCAAAGTGTTGTAATTCATGCCGTTCAGGCGGGCCGCCGCATTAATACGGGCGATCCAGAGACGACGGAATTCGCGTTTTTTCTGGCGACGGTCGCGGCGCGCATACGCCAGCGAGTGCATAACCGATTCGTTCGCTTTTTTGAACTGGCGATTGCGAGCACCACGATAGCCTTTCGCTAATTTTAAGATTTTTTTATGACGACGGCGTGCAGTCACGCCTTTTTTTACTCGTGCCATGAATGATTTCCTCCTGTCTTAGCCGTTCGGCAACATACGTTCCACGCGTTTTTGATCCGCTTTGCTGATCGTTGCGGCTTTACGCAACTGACGCAGGCGTTTCGGCGTCTTCTTCTCTAAGATATGACTTTTGTATGCTTTCGAACGTTTGAATTGGCCGGTACCCGTTTTCTTGAAACGTTTAGCGGCGGAGCGTTTGGTTTTAATTTTCGGCATAATAAGCCTCCTTATTTACTTTTCGGTACTAACATCATCGTCATGTTGCGGCCTTCGAGTTTCGGACCGCGTTCCTGATCGGCCAACTCTTTGAGTTCATCGGCGAACCGGACTAAGAGTTGTTCACCCAATTCCGGGTGACTGAGTTCACGGCCGCGGAACATGATCGTGACTTTGACCTTGCTTTCGTCTTCTAAGAAACGAATCGCGTTTTTCATCTTGACATAGAAGTCGTGGTCCTCGATATTCGGACGCAGCTTGACTTCCTTTAACGTGATGACTTTTTGCTTCTTGCGTGCTTCTTTTTCGCGTTTCTGCTGTTCGTAACGGTACTTGCCGTAATTCATCAGACGGCAAACCGGCGGACGGCCTTGCGGCGCGACCTCGACCAAATCCAAGCCGTGCTCTTCGGCGATCGCCAAGGCCTCGCGCTGCGACATGACTCCCAGCTGTTCGTTATCCTCGCTGACTAGCCGTACTTCGCGGGCACGAATTTGTTCGTTGATACGCAATTCTTTGCTAATGGGGTTTCACCTCCTGAAAATGCATTGGAAACCTAATCAAGCAAAATAAAAAACGGACGGCAAGATGCCATCCGTCCTGTTCCATCTGCGGAAACCCTAGTAACTTCGCGTCGTGTAGGGTGAGAAGCGGATGACTTCTACTTGATCATTACTGACTAATGATACCAAACAAAAAAGATTCTGTCAACCCCCCTTTGGGGAAGATCGTATCTTTTTCAGTTCGTTCAGTATAGAAAATTCTCCGCAACTTGTCAAGCATTCGCCGCCGTCGTATACTGACCGCAAGGAAACGCGCCGCCCTAAAGGCGCGCGATCGTTTCATCCGTCCGAAAAAAACGCCGGACCGTTGTTATTTTTTACATGAAGGAGTTCGCATGTCATCCGCTACCGAAGTCGTAGGCATTATCGCCGAATACAACCCGCTGCATCAGGGCCATGTCGCCCAAATCAATGCCGTGCGTAAAGCATTCGGCGAGGCGCCGCTCGTGATCGCGCTCACGGGCTCATTCGTACAGCGCGGCGAGCCCGCCGTAGCCGATCCGTGGACACGAGCGCATTGGGCGCTGCGCGCCGGCGCGGACTTGGTGGTGGAACTGCCCGCGGTATTCGCGCTGCGCAGCGCGGAACATTTCGCGGCGGGCGGCGTGCGAATGCTGCACGCTCTCGGCGTGACAACCTTGGTGTGCGGCGCGGAAAATCCCGACCTCACGGCCTTGAAAAAACTGGCCGGCGGTCCGAATCCGACCGCGTTACAGACGGCATTAGCGCGGGGATTAAGTTATCCCGCCGCCATGGAAGCCGCGTTCGCCGCCACCGATCCTGACATCGCGCCGCTTTTACGCACACCGAATAACATTTTAGCCGCCGGCTACCTGCGCGCCATCGAGCGCTATGCGCCGTCGCTCCGTTTACTGCCCTTACTGCGCGAACGCTCGGACAATGCGGCGGGTATCGCGGGGATTTCCGGAAGCGCCGTGCGCGCGCAATTACGCGAGGGTCTTGTGCCACGCGATATGCTGCCCGCGTATACCTATGACGATCTTACGGAAGCCTTGCGAGCGGGCGTACTCCCGCAGCCCGAACGGTATGAACTGCTCTCGCTGCACGCGCTTCGTCTGCTGACGCCCGCGACGCTCGCCAACCTGGGGGAATTTTCCGAAGGTTTGGAAGATCGCTGGTACGCGGCGCGCGGCGCGGCGACGCTTGCGGAGTTTTGGGCCGATGTCAAAACCAAACGCTATCCGCAGACGCGGCTTTCCCGTTTGCTGGTACAGGTACTGCTCGGCATGCGTCGACAGGATTTAAACGATGCCGCAAAAACCGGTCCGGCTTGGATCTATCCGCTCGCTTTTACCGCGCGCGGAGCGGCCTTGTTGCGAAACGTCACGCTACCCGTTCTCGACCGCTACGGCAAAATGCGCAAAACGTTGCCGCCGCAAGTCGTCAACCGGCTCGCGTATGATGAGCGCGCCACCGATTTGGCGGCGCTTTGCTGCGCCAACCCGGAATACCGCGCGGGCGGCGCGCGCTTTTATCGCCGCCCCGTGACGATGAATGAGGAGGCGCAATGAAACAATTATGGACCACTTTTACGCACGACAAAATGCTCATCATCGCATCCGTCATCGCATTTCTGACGATGCTGATCGTGCCGCCCGACAGAACCTACCTCTCGTACTTTAACGGCCGCACGCTGGTATCCATCTGGCTCTTGATAATGATCATCGCCGGTTTGCGCCGCAACCATTTTTTTCGTTGGCTCGCCCGTCGTCTGCTGCAGATCGGCGACAAGGCGCATCACGTGGTGCTCGCGCTGCTGTTTTTCGCTTTCGCCATGGCGACCTTCGTCACGAATGATGTCGCGATCTTCATCACTTTACCGCTCGCAATGCATACCTTGCGCGGCGCGGGATTGATGCAATACGGCGCGTTCGTCGCGGTGCTGGTCGGTCTCGCCGCCAACTGCGGCAGCATGCTGACGCCGATCGGCAATCCGCAAAATATGTTTTTATTTTCCGCGACCCAACTGACCGCACTGGAAATTCTCAAAACAACCGGCCCGTTCGCGCTGATCGCCGCGTTTCTCATGTACCGACGCGTCAGCACGCGTTTGCCGCATACTCCGATCGTCACTCAGGAATTCAAACCGTTGTCGGCGCAATCCAAACGCAACATCGCGCTCTATCTCGGCGCGTTGCTCGTCGCCCTGCTCGCGATCGGCAATGTGTTGCCTCTGTATCCTACGGCGGGCGTGCTCTTTATTTTGACCTATCTCATCTACCCTCACACGCATCGCCACGTGGATTACGGTCTGCTGCTCACGCTGTGCGCGTTTTTTGTCATCGCCGGCAACGCCGTCCGCATGGATTGGCTCGCCGCCTATATTGTGCCGCTGCTGACGCGCTTGCCGTTTACCACCGCGCTCGTCTTGAGTCAATTCATCAGCGATGTGCCGACCGCGATTTTACTCGAACCGTTCGGCGCGCCGCCGCGCTCTCTTTTGCTCGGCGTGAATCTCGGCGCGTGGGGAAGCCCTGTCGCCAGTCTCGCGAGCCTCATCGTTTTCCGCCTCTACAAACGGGAAAAAGAAACGTATCCGCCCGCGTTTTGGCCGAATTTCATCCGTTGCAACGCGCGCTTTTTCTTCCCGGGACTGCTGCTCGCGCTGTTGCTCGGCTATCGTTAAGTCGCTGTTCGCGCCACAAAAAAAAGAACCGTCCCCGGTTCTTTTTTTATTCCGTTTTTTCGCGCAACCAGACGCGATCATTGCCGTCGATCTCCAACAATTCGACCGCTACGTCCTCGCGCTCGGCGGTCGGCACATTTTTACCGACATAATCCGCTCGAATGGGCAGTTCCCGATGACCGCGATCCACCAACACCGCCAGCTGAATGGCGCGCGGACGTCCCATCGCCATGATGGCGTTCAGCGCACTGCGCACCGTTCGCCCCGTATAAAGCACGTCGTCCACCAGCAGCACGAGTTTGCCGTTCACATCGATCGGCGGCAAGCTGCTTTGCGCCGGCGCGGCTTTTTCATCATCGCGAAAGGCTGTCACGTCCAACGCGTAGACCGCGACCTTCACCCCTTCGATGGCTTCCACTTGACGCGCCAGACGTTCGGCGAGCGGCTCCCCGCGCGTTTCGATACCGATAAACACGGCGTCTTCCAAGCCGCGGTTGCGTTCCAAGCATTCATGTCCGATGCGCCGCACGACGCGCCGTATCGTTTCGGCATCGAGCAGTAAAGTTTTATTTTTCCACATTACGCTTCCTCCCGGGCCTTCGTCAGGCACGCGGCAAAATCGTCCGGCCACGGCGCGGTCACGGTGATCCGTTCGCCGTCCGCCGGTCGGTCAAATGAAAGTTCGGCGGCGTGCAACGCCTGTCCTTCGATCGGAAATCGATCGCGTTTGCGTCCGTAGAGCGGATCCTGCACGATCGGATACCCGATATAGGATAAATGCACGCGAATCTGATGCGTCCTTCCCGTTTCGAGCGCCAAACGCAGCAGCGCGTAATGCGGCATGCGTTCGACTACCGTAAAATGCGTCGTCGCGTCGCGTCCGTCAGGCAGCACCGCCTGACGCAACCGGTCGCGCGCGTCCCGTCCGAGCGCCAATTTGATAATGCCGCGCTCGTTCGAGGGATTGCCGTGCACCAGCGCATAGTAAATCCGTCCCGCCGAGTGCGCGCGGATTTGCGCCTGCAGGCTGTCGCGGCCGCGCGGCGTTTTCGCCGCCACCAACAGTCCGGACGTATCCCGATCCAAACGATGCACGATGCCCGGTCGGATCGGATCGCTCATTTCCGCCAGATGCCCATTGGTGTAAAAGAGCAGCGCGTTGACAAGTGTTCCGTCCGCGTGTCCCGGCGACGGATGCACCACCATGCCACGCGCTTTATTGATCACTACGACATCTTCATCTTCGTAACGCACATCCAGCGGAATATTTTGCGGCTCCGGCAAGGCTTCCAATTTCGGCGTATACTCCGCCGTCACGAACATGCCCTCGCGCAAAACGGTATTCGCTTTGGCCGGCGCGCCTTCCACGGTCACCGCGCCCGATTTGCATAATTTTTGCGCCGCCGAACGCGAGACATCGAGCACCATCGCCAACCATACATCAAGGCGCGTTTTTTCCGCCGCGGCATCCGTTACCCATTCATACATCACGCATTACCTCGCCGCCAAAAGAAGAGGCAAAAGCACGCCACCGCGACGCAAATCGCGATATCCGCCACATTGAAAATCGGCCACACGCGCAAGTCGAAAAAGTCCGTGACGCCGCCCTGATAAAACCGATCCCAGGCATTACCGAGCGCGCCGCCCAGCAGCAGGCCGACCGCGATCGAAAAATATTTCGGTTCACGCGGAATACGTTCTCTGTACCAAAAGAAAAGCGCGAATAAAATCGCCACCACCAAGAGAAAAAACCATTGCTGATGCGCCAAAATGCCGAAGGCCGCGCCGTGGTTTTCTATATATGTCCAATGCCACACGTTCGGAATGACGGGAATGCTTTCTCCGAGCTCCATCGTCGCGCGCACATAATATTTCGTCAATTGGTCGAGCATAATCACAACCAACGCTACCCAAAAAGTCATCCGAGCATAACTCCTTCATTTATATTTCAATAGCTTATTATAGCATATCCGCGTCACGGTCCCTTCCGCGCCCGCCGATCGCCATTTTATTTTTCGTACAAAAAAACGCCCCGCGGGGCGTTTTTTAATCCAATACGTAAACTTCTACATTACGACGTCCGTATCGGTAACATTCGTCGTACGTTTCCATGCATAAGTCAATCCGATTGCCGATAATCGCGCCGCCGGTATCCGCAGCGATCGCTTCGCCGTACCCCGGAACAAACACGCGCGTGCCCATCGGAATCACATTCGGGTCGACCGCTACCACGCCATAACAAGCTTTCATGCCGCTCGCGGTAATCCCGCGACCGTCGCCGTCCATCGGATGATACGCTGTCGCTTCCATGTTGATCACTTTCGTGAATCGGATATCACCGCGGCTGGTATTGACGACATCACGCGTGCCGACTTGCACCACCTGATCCACCGCCGGTTGCAACGGTTGCGACTCCAACGGCACGCGGCCGACTTCACGACCGTCTACCGTAAGCACGCGGTACTTCGTTTTTTGTTTCCCGTTCACACCCGCCTGCGTCACTTTTTCCGCGCCGGCGAACATGCGGTCATTGGGTTCCCGAATAATCTTGAAAGGAACTTCTTCATCGACCGTGATTTCCGAAGTCGTGTACTTACCGACCGGAATTTCCATACCGGCTTTGACCGGAGTATCCGCCGGAATCAGCGTCACATATTCCGCCTGGTCATAGCCCGCTTCCGTGATCGCCTGCGCAGCGGTCTTACCCGCCGACATCGTCGCTTTTACTTCCGCGCCTTCCCGAATGCTGATCGGAACGGCACGACGCACGGTCAATACGGAGCCGTCAACGAGCTTTTCCGTATTCAGATCCACTTTGTCATATTCATTTAACACGATATGCGCATCATACATAATGCCTGCTGTGGATTGCGCTGCTGTGCGAACGGTCTGCTGTCTGCCGTCAACCATAACGGTGAGCGTCCGCGGCTGCATAGAAAAGCCGACCATCGACACGACCATGATGACGAAAACGCAGAACAAAAGGACCGGATGGGTCCCCCATTTTTTCCAATTTGTCCTCATACAGTAACCTCCAACACGGGAATTCTACCATGCGTGGACAGTTCTGTCAAAACTTTTAGGTTTACAATACGGCAAATTAGGGATCAAATGGACTTTTTTCTAATTTTAAAACAAATATTTCCATAAATAGAAATCGACAAAAACAGAGCCCGTGATTCCCTCACCGCAAGGACTCCACAGTTGTCCTTTCGAAAAGGACACCGAGACGGATTGTCAACGAGGGAAACGCACGGGCCATTATTAGAATTTAGTTACAATAACATTTTGTCGGTAATTTTTCCGGATTTTTTGGGAATACGCCATCTGTAAAGACATTTTTTACAATGTTTTTCGCCACTTTATCGCATTTCAGTACGACGCGGCAAACCTTTTTCGCGGCGTTTCCGTTTATTGGAGTTCGTCGGCGTAAAAAGGTTCCAGTCGCTGACGCAACGTGAGATTTTCCGGAACATCCCGCTCTTCGGCAAGTTGCTGGAACTTCTCTTGCGCCGCGATCGGATTCTCCGCGGCGATCGTTTTGACGTAGCTTCCGTCCGGCTGCATCACATGCGCTTTCTGGTTATCGTCCAGCTGAATTTGCAAGAGCTCGCGCAAACGACGGCGATGCGTTTCCGATTCGATCGGCACCATCAGTTCCACACGGTCATTCAGGTTACGCGGCATCCAGTCAGCGGAGCTGATATAGACTTCCGGTCGACCGCCGTTGGCAAACCAAAAGACGCGGCTGTGTTCAAGGAAGCGTCCGACCAAGCTTCGCACGCGAATATTTTCACTGACCCCTTTGATGCCCGGCTTCAATACGCAAATACCGCGCACGATGCAATCGATCTGCACGCCGGCCCGAGAGGCTTCATACAATTTCAAAATGATTTCACGATCCAAAAGCGAATTCATCTTCACGATCATCCGCGCCGGTTCGCCTTTTTTGGCAAACGCGATCTCGCGCTCAATGAGCTCGAGGGAACGCCGGCGTAAATCCATCGGCGCCACGATAAATTTATGCCATTGCGGCGGATCGGAATAGCCGGACAGGAGGTTGAAGAAATTGCCGGCATCGATGCCAAAAAGGTCGCTCGCCGTAAAAATGCCGCAGTCGGTATACAGTTTCGCGGTTTTACCGTTATAGTTGCCCGTTCCGACATGCACGTAACGACGAATCCCGTCCGGTTCGCGACGAATGACGAGCGTGCATTTCGAGTGCGTTTTCACGCCTTTCAAGCCGTAAATAACATGCGCGCCGGCCTGCTCCAGGCGACGCCCCATCAAAATATTATTTTCTTCATCAAAGCGCGCTTTGACTTCCATCAGCACCGTCACCTGCTTGCCGTTTTCGGCGGCCGTCGCCAGAGCATGCACGATTTTGGAGTCCGAACTTACGCGATACAGCGTCTGCTTAATCGCGAGCACGTGCGGATCTTTCGCCGCGTCGCTGACAAACTGCTCCACGGTCGCAAAGGACTCGTACGGCACGTGAATAAAAAGATCATGATTGCGAATTTTAGCGAACAGATCTTCGCCTTTGGTCGTGAGCACCGAGTACGAGCGGCGCGGGCGCACCGGCACGTAGCGCAGGTGGTCGAACCCGGCGATGCCGGCCAGCGAAAAGAACTGCGTGACATCAAGCTTGCCGTTGATATCATAAATATCTTCTTCCGTAAGCGACAACTCATCGCGCAAAAATTCGCGCAACGGCGTCGCTTTACCCGCTTCAAATTCCATCCGTACGGCGGCGCCGCGACGGCGGCGTTTTAACGATTTTTCCACTTCATCGAGAAGGTCTTCCGCGCCTTCCTCGTCGATATCGAGGTCGGCATCGCGCGTGATGCGGAAAACGCGGGCATCCATAATGGTATGTCCCTGGAAAAACGCGTCCGCGCGTTTGCGCAGCACGTCCTCCAGCCAGACGAATTCACGCCCGCTCGCCGTTTGGTATTCGCCCGGAATTTCAATCAGTCGGGGCAAGACGCTCGGCACCGGCAAAATCGCTGTGCGGACATCGTCCGGACTGCCGTTCGGATGCAGCATGACCGCCAAATTCAGACTGCGACTCATCAAAAACGGGAATGGATGACTCGCGTCAACGGCCAGCGGCGTGACCACCGGATAAATCGTGCGGTCAAAATATTCATTCAGCCAGTAGGACTGGTCGGGAGTCAGCTCCTCCGGCGTGTACAGGCGCAATCCCTCTTCATAGAGCCCCGCCAGCACATCATGCAAATACCGATACTGACGCGCCACATGCTGTTTGCACTTGCGCGAAATCGCCGTCAGCTGTTCCGCGGGCGTCATATTGGCGTTGTCGCGCCGATCAATGCCGCCGGCTCGCTGATGCATGAGTCCCGCCACGCGAATCATGAAGAATTCATCCAAATTGGAACCCGTGATCGCGATGAATTTCAATTTTTCGAGCAGTGGATTGTTCGGATCCACCGCCTCTTCCAAAACGCGTTCATTGAAACTTAACCAGCTCAGTTCCCGATTCAAAAAATAACGGTGGTCCAACTCGGGCGTCTCTTGTGTCCGTGCAGAATCAGTCATTGCGGTCTCCTTTCCAGTGTCGCATCCAGCCCGAAAACATCCGTAAATAATTTGGTTTCTTCGGCAAATGTCCATTCTTCCAAAAGGGTGTTCGTATTGGCTTTCGCATCATAATAAATCACCAAACTACCGCGGCGCAAAAAGGCTTCGACGTTATAGAGCTTACGCTGTTCGCCCTTATCCAGCGCGTCCGCCAGCCGCAGTACGGCGACGAGTTTCAAAATCACCATCTTGACCCCTTCGGGCAAGCGCCGGAACGGTTCATCTTCATCGCTCGGACGGCCTTTGTAATTGTAGTACGCAACGACCGCGACCAGTTCTTTTTCCAAATCCGTCAGACCGAATAAGTCCGTGCCCATGATGATGTGGTACGTATGCACGCTGTTTTGGCGCAAGTTCACAAAGCGCCCGATCTGATGCAGGAATACCGCCATTCGCAAGAGGTACGTATCCCGTTCATCCAAGCCGTGCACCGGACGCAGCGCTCGCATCAAAATGACGACATACTCCGCGACCGTTTCCAAATGCATGATGTTGCCGCCGTAGCGCGCCGCCATCGTCTTGGCGAGCTCGAGATGCTGCTCGCGCAAAAAGGTAAGCGCCGGCTCGTCGGTCGTGCGCGCGCCGTAGTAAAGCATCGCGCCGTAAAGAAACGTCGTCGACATCATCAACAAACGTTGCGGCTGCACATGCGTAAAGATCTGCGCGTAAAGGTGCAGCGTCGGCAATAATTTTTCCGCTTCATCGGCGGTGAAACCGTACGCGTGCTCGAGAGTCGTCGCCGTACGAGTCTTTGCGCTCTGAAACACGCGGAAAAAACGTTCCGGCGAAACGATGCGCATCGCTTGCTGCGTAGTAAAGCCCATCATCCGAGCGACCAGTCGCGATTCACGGCCGGACAAAACGACATTATCGATCTCGTATTGCCCCAGCATCGGCCAAATCGGTTCCAAAATGCGCTCGAGAAATTCATTTAACACTTTCGGGAAATCATAACTGTCCCGCTGCGCGCGGCGGAACGATTCCAACACGCGCAACGTGCCGATATGAACGTTCTGCTGGTATTTCAAGGTGTCTTTTTGCCAGATCGTCAGTCCCACCGCGCTGGAGGTAATATCCACATACAGTGTCGTCCCCGCGGCGGCATCGGCATTATGCGTCAATGCATAATGCAACGCGTAATGCTTATAAAAAATTTCCTGCGGCATATCGAGAATTTCGACGGAAAGTCCCGTATGCACGCGGATCAAATCCAAAATCATGCGGCTGTTTTTCGCTTCCCGTAAAACCGCCGTCGCATATACCACGACTTCTTCGACTTCGTAATCCGCCAGAATCCGTCGAAAACCGTTAATCATCCGAACCATTTGCCGGATCGAAGTGAAGGACAACTCGCCTTGCGTGAAAACTTCTTCCCCGAAGCCCGCCGCGCGTCTCGCTTCCTGTACGATCGTGACGTCGTCCGGACCGCCGTAATCGACGATCAAAAGTGACAGCCCTACCGAGCCGATATGAACGACGCCGTACATTCGTTTTTGTTTGCCGATCATGCCCTATTCCTCTCTTTTCTGTGGTACTTTTATTATAGCCCATTTCGCCGGGAAAAGCGGGCACGCCTCCTTGCCTTAACGAAGTTTTTACATAATAAAACGGCGCTGTTTTCTTTTGCATGCGCCTTTAAAATTCGCTACAATAAAAGCAAGAGAACGGGAAGGGACTGAGTATTTTGTTATGGGATGAAGATTACCGCGCCGAGCAGGTCGGCCTGATCGACCTGGGTTCGAACTCCGCGCGCATGGTTGTGATGGCGATCGAGCCGAATGACGCGTACCGGCTTGTCTATCAGGATAAGCAGCTGGTCCGCTTGAGTGAAGGAATGCAGGCCGCGGGCCGTCTCACCGAAGCGGCCATGGCAAGAACCCTTGCCGCGATGCAAAACTTTTCGCATACCGCCGAACTGCTCGGCGTCGAGAAGATGTTGGCCGTTGCCACCGCGGCCATGCGCAGCGCGGATAACGGCATTTTATTTCGCGATGAAATCGAATCCAAAACCGATATTCCGCTCACGATCATCAACGGTCGCGAAGAAGCGCGTCTCGGCTATTTAGGCGTCATCAACACATTGCCATACGAAGATTTCGTGCTCTTTGACCTGGGCGGCGCCAGCACCGAAGTATCCTTGGTGCGCAATCGACGCTTAAAAGAGACGATGAGCCTGCCGCTCGGTTCGCTCACGCTGACGGAAAAATTCGGCACGCAGGACGAAGTCAGCGCCAAAACGCTCAAAGCGATGGGCAGCTATATTAAGAAAATATTGCGCCGTCTGCCCGGCATCGAAAATACGAAACTGCCTCTGATCGGTATTGGCGGCACGGTGCGTAATTTGGCAAAAATCCATCAACGTCTGATCTCCTATCCCATTCCCAAACTTCACCACTATACGATGGCGCCGGACGCCATTTACGACATGACGGAAATGCTCGCGAGCCGCAACTTCAAAGAACGCACGCAGATCTCGGGGCTCGGCCGCGATCGCGCGGACATCATCACCGCCGGCGCGTTTTTGATTCAAACCTTACTGCAATTCACGGGCGCAGAACAACTCATTATCAGCGGCAACGGCTTGCGCGAAGGATTGTTCTTCAACTATTACGCCATGACGCGTCGCCAGGGGCAGCACTTTCCCGAAAGCCTGCTGCGGCAAAGCGTGGAAAACTTCCGCAATACGCTCCCGCTCGGGAACGAAGATCAAATGCAGTACATCACGAAAATGGCATTGAAACTGTATGACGGCCTGCAACCCCTGCACGCTTTCCCCGCCCGCTATCGGGAATGGCTGGAAACGACCTGCCGTTTACACGATGTCGGCATGATGATCAACTACTACAGCCACGCGCAGCACAGCGCTTACATCATCGCGAACTCGCCGGTGTACGGACTCACGCATCGCGAGCAGGCGACTTGCGCGCTCATCGCCGCGTTTCAAGACGGCATCTCCAATAAATTGCGCCGCTTCGCCCAGTTCGCGAAACTGCTGACCGAAGAGGATCTGACCGTCGTCAAGCAACTTTCCACCCTGCTCGCGATCGTCAAAGCCTTTGACGCGACCTACGATGAAAGCGTCACATCGCTCGCCGTCTCGCAGCCGGACGAAACGCACGCGGTGCTGCATCTTACCGCCCGCTCTGTCAGCGATATTCCGCTGATCAACGCGAACATCGCGCCCCATATTAAAGAATGCAATGAAGAGTATCCCTTTACCCTCAGCGTCGAATGGGATAACGCCGACAAAACGCCGGAGCCATACGATACATCCGCGTAAATCAAAGCAATAAAAAAAGAGACCGTACGGTCTCTTTTTTATTTAGATCGCCGTCCAACCGCCGTCAATGCAAAGCAGCTGGCCGGTAGTGAAGCTCGAAGCATCGGAGGCGAAATAAATCACCGCGCCGTCCAGTTCACCCGGTCGACCGCCGCGTCCCATCGGCGAATACGTCGCGAGAATATCTTGAAACGTTTGCGTTTGAAATGCTTTTTCCGTCATATGCGTGTCAAAATAACCCGGTCCGATCGCATTGACCGTGATGCCGTGTTTCGCCCATTCCACCGCCAACGCTTTGGTCAGCATTTTCACGCCGCCTTTGGCCGCGCTGTACGCGGAAAGGAAAGCGGGTTTCATCGCTACTTCCGAATGAATCGAGCCGAGGTTGATGATTTTACCGTATTCCTGCTTCAACATCTGTTTGCCCACCGCGCGCGCCACATAGTATACGCCGTCCAGATTCGTGCCGAGCACTTTGCGCCAATCCTCCGTCGACTGCTCCGCCGCCGGTACACTCGCCCCGACGCCCGCGTTATTCACCAAAATATCGATGCGCTGATATTGCGCGACAACCTCTGCCACCGCCTGCTCGATGCTTTCCGGCGACATGACATCCATCACCACATAGGACGCTTCCGCGCCGAGTTCTTTCAACGCCCGCACCGTCTCCTGCAGTTTCTCCTCCCGCCGCGCGGCGACCACCACCGTCGCCCCTTGGCGAGCCAGAGCCTTGGCCAGCTGAATGCCAAGGCCGGATGAACCGCCCGTAACGAGCGCAATTTTACCGCTTAAGTCAAAATAATTTTTCATCTCGCACCTCCGAGTACTGTTTTCTGTATTTATACTACCATATTTGCCTTATCCATATGGATTCAATCCATTGCCGGTCGGGTTCCGTCTTCACGCCATGGCCAAACGTAGTCAGCGCGGTAGGCATTTCACCGACCGTTGCGTACAGTTTCCCTCGCGCATCGGGTACCGTCTTTACGATTCTTTGCATGATGTCTCCTTTCGCGCAACAAAAAACCGCCTCAGCATTTCGCTTTAGCGGCTTTTAATACATCAGAGACAAACAATACGCCACTGATTCGGGGCAACCCTTTTCCAGTATGCGCTCTGTTATTTCCCCCTCTTTCAGGCTCTCAACGTCATCTTCATAGCGTGCTCTCGTGATCTCGTTCCCCTCGCGCTCAAAGTACGCTTCTACCTCTTCATCGCTCAAAGATCTTCTTGATTCCTTGAAATTGCGCACAACTATTGCTCTGTACTCTTCATAGCTTATCACTCCGGCACCTCCTCATCTCTATATTTCATTGCCAAGTCGTATGCGTCTGCGCCGCCCGTTTTGATCCGGCCACTCGCGCGCTCTTTATACATTAAATTATACCGTTTGTTAATGCGTTTTCAAGATTCTCACGTCGCAAGCATGATGCCATTCACATTCCGCGCTCCTGCCAACCGTCGACCATTGTTGATTCCCTATACGATTTTTCCAATGATTACGAATTTGAGCCGTAAAAAAAGAGACGACATTGTCGTCTCTTTTTGTTTCACTTTACTTTATGCTTCAGCTGCCGCTTCTGCCGCTTGGTCAGCGTTTTCTTCGGCGCTTTCCGCAGGCGTTTGCGGTTTATCTTCCGCAAGACTGATGTTGCGGTAGCGGGACATGCCCGTACCGGCCGGAATCAGTTTGCCGATGATGACGTTTTCTTTCAGACCGAGCAACGGATCGATTTTACCTTTGATCGCAGCTTCCGTGAGAACGCGTGTGGTTTCCTGGAAGGATGCGGCGGAAAGGAACGAATCGGTCGCAAGCGCGGCTTTGGTAATACCCAAGAGGATGTGTTTGCCGCTGGCTTCCTTCTTGCCTTCGGAACGTAAGCGTTTGTTCTCAAGTTCCAGCAGGTTGGCTTCGACGGTATCGCCCGGCAGCATATCGGTGTCACCGACGTCTTCCAATTTGATTTTATGGAGCATCTGACGCACGATGACTTCGATGTGCTTGTCGTTAATTTCAACACCTTGCGATTTGTATACTTTTTGTACTTCGTAGACGAGGTAACGCTGGGTTGCCTGGACACCGAGTACATGCAGAATGTCGTGCGGGTTGATCGAGCCTTCGGTCAGGCGGTCACCTTTGGTAATGGTGTCGCCGTCTTCGACCACGATTTTCAGGCCGTACGGAATGGTTTTGGACCATTCTTCGCCGCCGTCGGTAATGTGGATTTTTTGAATTTGTTTGTTTTCTTCGAGCGTTTCGATCTGTACGGTGCCGCCGATTTCCGCGATAATCGCGTAGCGTTTCGGTTTGCGCGCTTCGAAAAGTTCTTCAACACGCGGCAAACCTTGCGTGATATCTTCGTTCGACGCGACGCCGCCGGTGTGGAACGTACGCATCGTCAACTGCGTGCCCGGTTCACCGATGGACTGCGCCGCGATGATGCCGACGGCTTCACCGACTTCGACCATGCGGCCGGTACCGAGGTTGCGTCCGTAGCACTTGCGGCAGACGCCGTGACGGCACTGGCAAGTGAGGACCGAACGAATCTTGACGGTGTCATAATGTTTTTCAATTTCAGCGGCGGTTTCCTCGTCAATGAGTTCGTTTTTCGCGATGATAAGCTCATCGGTATCTTTATTGTAAAGATCTTCCGCGGTGATGCGGCCGGTGAGACGGTCGCGCAACGGTTCAATGACGCCGTCGCCTTCGACGATCGCTTCGACCTCGATGCCGTTGATTTCGTCCAAATGAACGACAACACGACGGGCATCGCTGGCGAGGATTTTTTCAATCATGCTTTCGGTGAGTTTCTCTCCTTTTTGGTAAAGAACTTCACCGGCAATGGTTTCCACATCTTCGACAAGTTCTTTGCCGAGCATGCGATCCACCATGTGCTTACGCAATTTTTTGCGCAGGTTGTCTTCGGGCTGACCCAAGGTGACAACGGTATTTTCACTGGATACGTGTTCGTGTTCTTCGGTGTTCGCGTACGAACCGCGCAAGACAATCTCCGGAATCAGATGTTCGCCGATCGCCTGCAAGTCTTTGGCGGTAAGTTTCGTACCTTCCGCAACGATCACGTCACCCGTTTCCGGATCGGTGACCGCCGTTTCGAGAACACGTCCGAGCAATTTATCCTGCATCGCGGCGATCGCTTCTTTGGCCGTAGCCGCGAGTCGACCGCGTTCGCGAATGAGATCGACGGAAACAATGTCGCAATCTTCTTCCCGCACGATAACATCCTGCGCGACGTCGACGAGACGACGGGTCAGGTAACCGGAGTCCGCCGTACGAAGAGCCGTATCGGCCAAACCTTTACGCGCGCCGTGCGACGATGTGAAGTAGTCCAAAACGGTCAAACCTTCACGGAAGTTCGCCTTGATCGGCAAGTCGATGATCCGACCGGACGGGTCGGCCATCAAGCCGCGCATGCCGGCGAGCTGACGGATCTGCTGTTCGTTACCGCGAGCACCGGATTGCGCCATCATGGTCAAGGGGTTGAATTTATCAAAGCCCTGCATCATTTCGCGCGTAACATCGCCGGTCGCTTCATTCCAAATGTCGATCGTTTTGCGATAGCGTTCATCGTCAGTAATCAAACCGCGCTTGAAGAGGCTGTTCACTTTTTCGACCTGCTGATCGGCTTTGGCGAGAATGGTTTCTTTCGTCGCCGGCACTTTGATGTCGGCGATGGCAATCGTCATGCCGGCTTTTCTTGCATAGTAGAAGCCGAGCGTCTTCACGCGGTCAAGAAGATCCGCGGTTTGCGTCATGCCGAAATGACGGAAGCAATTATTAATCAGACGGGCGAGCTCTTTCTTGTCCATGAGTACACCGAGCATCGTCTGTCCGTCTTCATTTTCGCGATAGTAACGCAATTCTTCCGGTAGCGCCATGTTGAAAATCAGGCGGCCGGCCGTAGTCAAGACACGACCGTGTTCCGGAATCCGTACGAAGATATAATGCTGCAAGTCGATGAAATGTTGGTCATACGCCATGACGACTTCATCGTAGTCGGCAAATGTGGGGATCGAGATCGCGTTTTTCCGCGCCTCTTCGTCCATCAAGCTGTATTCCGCCGCCGGCACGAGCATGCGCAACGCGCCTTGCTCATCTTTGTAATCTTCCGAGCGATCAATGGTCAGGTAGTACGCGCCGAGGACCATGTCCTGCGACGGTACCGCAACCGGTTTTCCGTCTTTCGTCGACAAAATATTGTTGACGGAAAGCATCAACGTACGCGCTTCGGCTTGCGCTTCGACCGACAACGGTAAGTGGCAGGCCATCTGGTCGCCGTCGAAGTCGGCGTTGTACGCCGCACAAACGAGCGGGTGCAATTTGATGGCGCGACCTTCCCAAAGGATCGGTTCGAACGCCTGGATACCCAAGCGGTGCAAGGTCGGCGCGCGGTTCAACAGAACCGGATGTTTGTGGATGACATCTTCAAGGACATCCCATACTTCCGGCGCAATTTTTTCGACTTTTTTCTTCGCATTTTTGATGTTGTTCGCCAAACCGCGAGCCACGAGTTCTTTCATGACAAACGGTTTGAAGAGTTCGAGCGCCATTTCCTTCGGCAGACCGCATTGGTGCATTTTGAGTTCCGGTCCGACAACGATAACGGAACGGCCGGAGTAGTCAACACGCTTACCCAACAAGTTCTGACGGAAACGGCCCTGTTTACCTTTCAGGAGATCGGAAAGGGATTTCAGCGCGCGGTTGCCCGGTCCGGTGACCGCGCGGCCGCGACGGCCGTTATCAATGAGCGCGTCGACAGCTTCCTGCAGCATGCGTTTTTCGTTGCGCACGATAATTTCCGGCGCATGCAGTTCCAGCAAACGTTTCAAACGGTTGTTACGGTTGATGACACGACGATAGAGATCGTTCAAATCGCTGGTCGCGAACCGACCGCCGTCGAGCTGCACCATCGGGCGCAGTTCCGGCGGAATGACCGGCACGCAGTTCATAATCATCCATTCCGGACGGTTGCCGGATTTACGGAATGCTTCGACGACTTCCAAACGGCGGATCGCGCGCAAACGACGCTGGCCGCTCGCTTCCTGCATTTCCGCGCGCAGTTCTTTGCGCAGTTCTTCCAGGTCGATTTCCGCCAGCAACGTTTGGATCGCTTCCGCGCCCATCTTGGCGACAAACGAGTTGTAACCGTAGGTTTCGACCGCTTCCCGATATTCCGCTTCGTTCAGCAGTTCTTTTTTCTTAAGTCCGGTGTCTTTCGGATCCAACACGATGTAGGACACGAAGTACAGGACACGTTCCAACGAACGCGGCGAGACGTCAAGGATGAGTCCCATCCGGCTCGGAATTCCTTTGAAGTACCAAATGTGCGACACCGGGGTGGCCAATTCGATATGCCCCATGCGTTCGCGACGCACTTTGGCGCGGGTGACTTCGACCCCGCATTTATCACAGACGACGCCTTTATTACGGATCCGTTTATACTTTCCGCAATGGCATTCCCAGTCCTTGGTCGGACCGAAAATCCGTTCACAAAAGAGACCGTCTTTTTCCGGCTTCAGCGTCCGATAGTTAATCGTTTCCGGTTTGGTGACCTCACCATGCGACCAGGCACGAATCTTTTCGGGCGAAGCCAGTCCGATTTGCATCGAATCAAATTCGTTCACATCTAACAAATCTACCGCTCCCTTCACTATTCAGCGTCGTTACTATCAGTATCGGTGAAGAACGGTTCCGCGGCGGCGATATTTGCGGTATCAGCCTGCTGCGCCGTGTCTTCCACGCTCATTTCATTTTCTTCCGGTGCGTTATCCGCATCTTCCGCCTCCGCGGAAGTTCGGCTTTGCCCGCTGGCATCGGATTCCATGACTTCGCGCAGTTCATTTTCTTCCGCCTGCGGCAAGTCCTCTTCTTCGAGTTCACGGATGACGACTTCTTCGCCGTTTTCATTCAAAATACGAACGTCCAAGCCGATCGACTGGAGCTCTTTCAAGAGTACTTTGAACGATTCCGGAACACCCGGTTCGGGGATATTTTCCCCTTTGACGATTTTTTCGTACGCTTTCACACGGCCGATTACATCGTCGGATTTCACCGTCAGGATTTCCTGCAAGGTGTACGCCGCGCCGTACGCTTCCAGCGCCCATACTTCCATTTCACCGAAACGCTGGCCGCCGAACTGCGCTTTACCGCCCAACGGCTGTTGGGTGACGAGCGAGTACGGACCGGTCGAACGAGCGTGAATCTTATCGTCGACCAAGTGGTGCAACTTCAACATGTATTTGTAACCGACGGTGACGCGGTTGTCCATCTTTTCACCGGTACGGCCGTCGAACAGTTCCGTCTTGCCGTCTTCCGGCAAATTGGCGAGTTTTAGCGTGTTAAATACGTCGACTTCGGACGCGCCGTCAAAGACCGGCGTCGCGATATGAATACCGGCGACATCCGGTTCGGGCATGCCGTATTTATCGACATCGTAACCGTATTCTTTCAAGCGACGCGGCAGATCCGGATCGTTGTTGCGAATTTCCATACCCAACGCCTGAACCGCGCGACCCAAATGGGTTTCCAAAACCTGACCGATGTTCATACGGCTCGGTACGCCGAGCGGATTCAGTACGATTTGAACCGGCGTTCCGTCCGGCATGAACGGCATATCTTCCTGGCGCATGACGCGGGAGACAACGCCCTTGTTACCATGGCGGCCCGCCATCTTATCGCCTTCGTGAATCTTACGTTTCTGCGCGATGTAGACGCGAACGAGTTTATTAACGCCCGGTTGCAGTTCGTCACCGTTTTCACGGGTGAATACGCGAACATCGACGATCTTGCCGGATTCGCCGTGCGGCACGCGCAAGCTGGTGTCGCGAACTTCTCGTTCTTTGTCACCGAAAATGGCGCGCAGCAAACGTTCTTCCGGCGTCTGTTCGGTTTCGCCTTTCGGCGTGACTTTACCGACCAGAACATCGCCCGGACGAACTTCCGCGCCGATCGAGATGATGCCTTCTTCATCCAAATATTTCAACGAATCTTCGCTGACATTCGGGAGCTGACGGGTAATTTCTTCCGCGCCGAGCTTCGTGTCGCGCGCATCACATTCGTATTCTTCAATGTGGATCGACGTGTAAATATCTTCCTTGCACAATTCTTCCGAGAGAAGAATCGCGTCTTCGTAGTTGTAGCCTTCCCACGGCATAAACGCAACGAGCACGTTGTAACCGAGCGCGAGTTCGCCGCCGTCGGTCGCCATACCGTCCGCCAGCGCGTCGCCCGCTTCCACGCGATCGCCCTTATAGACGAGCGGAATCTGGTTGATGCAGGTGCTCTGGTTGGAGCGCATGAATTTGATCAGATCGTAACGATCCAATTTGCCGTCATCGGTTTTGACGATGATTTCTTTCCCGGTGACGCGTTCTACCGTACCCGCGCGTTTGGCGAGTACGCATACGCCGGAGTCGCGGGCGGCGGTGTATTCCATGCCCGTGCCGACGAGCGGTGCCTGCGTACGCAACAGCGGTACCGCCTGACGTTGCATGTTCGCGCCCATCAAGGCACGGTTCGCGTCGTCGTTTTCAAGAAACGGGATCAAGGCTGTACCGACCGAAACCACCTGTTTCGGCGAAACGTCCATCAAATCCACGCGTTGCGGCGCGACTTCAATAACCTCGGATTGCAGACGGCTCGCGACATGCGCGTGTTCAAAGCGGTTATTTTCATCGAGCGGTTCGTTCGCCTGCGCCACGACGAGGTTTTCCTCGGCATCGGCGGTGACGTAACGCACTTCGCTCGTGACGGTGACATCATCGCCGTCGTGTTTAACCACGCGATACGGCGTTTCAATCAAACCGTATTTGTTGACTTTCGCAAAGTTCGCCAAGGACGAAATCAAACCGATGTTCGGACCTTCCGGCGTTTCGATCGGGCACATACGGCCATAGTGCGAATGGTGCACGTCGCGAACTTCAAAGCCCGCGCGTTCACGCGAAAGACCGCCCGGTCCCAATGCGGAAAGACGACGTTTATGCGTCAGTTCCGCCAGCGGATTCGTCTGGTCCATGAACTGCGACAATTGGCTCGAACCGAAAAATTCTTTCAGTGCCGCTGTGACCGGACGAATATTGATCAGCATCTGCGGCGTCAAATTGTCGATATCCTGCGTCGCCATGCGTTCTTTAACAACACGTTCCATACGGGTCAAACCGATGCGGAACTGGTTCTGTAACAGTTCGCCGACGCAACGCAAGCGGCGGTTGCCTAAGTGGTCGATATCGTCCACACGACCGATATCTTCCATTAAATTCAATAAATAGGAAATATTGGCGATCATATCCGCCGGTTCGACGGTACGCAACGTGTCCGGGAGGTTCGCGTTATTGCAGACGATTTTAACTTCGTGTCGGCCGTCGCCTTCGCCCTTCAGGACATAGATTTCCTGCAGCCCCGGAATGCGTTTCTGCGCGAACGTTTTTTCTACACGGCGCGCCGGCAGTACGCCTTCAATAATGGCCTCAATATCGTTAGCGGGCATGCGTTTGAACATGCCGCTGTCTTTAATGGCTTTCAGCTCTTTCTTGCCGACTTTCGTGCCCTCTTCCAAGAGCACTTCACCGGTATTGGTGTCCACGAGAGCTTCCGCCAGCTTCTTGCCTTCGAGCTGCCGCGCCCAGTCGGATCCGGCATCGGCGAACATTTCGGATGCCGCGATCTGTTCCAGTTCCTTGTTACCGATCACGGTGCCTTCGGGCAAAACGACTTTACCCGTGTACGGATGAACCAACGGGCGCGCCAATGTCTGGCCGAACAGACGTCCCTGCCAGCCTAATTTTTTACCTAATTTATAACGTCCGATATGCGCCAAATCGTAACGGCGCGGATCGAAGAATAGATTATTGAACATCGAAGTAGCGCTGTCGATGGACGGCGGTTCACCCGGACGCAATTTCTTATATATTTCAATTAATGCTTCTTCCTGCGAACGCGTCGGATCTTTTTTCAATGTTTCCGCGATGCGCGGATCGTCACCGAAAAGATCCATGATTTCATCGTTCGTTTCGAAGCCCAGCGCGCGTACGAGAACCGTTGCCGGCAACTTGCGGTTACGGTCGATACGAACGTGCACGATATCGTTGGCATCGCTTTCGAGTTCAATCCAGGCGCCGCGGTTCGGAATCACCGTGGAGCTGAACAGCGATTTACCCATTTGATCAATCGTGCCGCTGTAATATACGCCCGGCGAACGCACCAACTGGCTGACGATAACGCGTTCCGCGCCATTGATGACGAAGGTACCGGTATCGGTCATTACCGGGAAGTCGCCCATAAATACTTCCGTTTCGGCGAGCTCGCCCGTTTCGGCATTTTCCAGACGAACTTTCACGCGCAACGGCGCGGCGAATGTCGCGTCACGTTCCTTGCATTCGGCGATATCGTATTTCGGCTCACCGAATTTGTAATCATCAAAATAAAGCTTTAATTTACCGTCTTGATTATTGCCCCGTTCATTGCTTTCAATCGGAGAAATATCTTCAAAAATTTCCCGCAGTCCTTCTTCCTGAAACCACAGGTAGGAATTTCGCTGTAAATCGAGCAAGTGCGGCATTTGCAAGACCTCATTGATCTTGGCGTAGGTGTACCGTTTCCGCGTGCCCATATTTACCGGTTTGAACATGCACTTGTCACCCTTTCTGATATTGGCGTTATCGTGTCGTCTCGGCTATTCACGTGTCGTTTTCGAAAAATGACAATAAAAGCAAGGTTCCTTTTTGAACCTTGCTTTTGCATTTTTTGTACTGCGTCTCTCCTCTATCAGTCTCCACGATCATAATGACACTACTGCAATTAGTAATTTTATCATTGATTACAGAAAATGTCAATCAAAAGACGTAATACTCCATATTCAACTTTCGTAAGTGATTGTACCGCAATTTTCAAAGCCTGGCAAGTTAATTCCATTTTTTGCATGCACATGGTGCGTCCATTCTTTAGCGGCAAGAAAAAAGCCGCCACCGAGGTGACGGCTGAAGGGAAGCTCTTTATTGTTGGCCCGCGGTCAAAGTGGTCAGATTTTCACGCTGCAACTTAATGTAATCGTAGCCCGCTTTTTCCTGCGCGGCGGTCAATCCCTCAATCGGATTCAACACGCGTACGACCGCTCCGGTTTCCGCCGCGATGGCTTCCGCCAAACGCGGGTTGACGAGCTCTTCACTGTAAATCGTACGCACATCATGTTCACGAATGAATTCGACCAGTTGCGCCATGCGGTCCGGCGTCGGTTCAGCATCCGCATCGACACCCATGATGCCAATTTGCGTTAAACCGTAGCGCGCGGCCAAGTAGCCGAACGCCTCGTGCGAAACGACGAGATTTTTATTTGCGAGCGACGAGAGCGCCGCATCCATATCCTTGTCGAGCGCCGCCAATTCGTCTTGGTATTTTTTCGCATTGGCACGGTATGCGTCGGCATGCGTCGGATCGGCTTTCGCCAACGCGTCGGCGACGACCGCCGCTTCTTTCATGACGTTTTGCGGATCCAACCACACATGCGGATCCACGCCGCCGTGATGGTGGTGATGATGGCCTTCCGCATGATGATCTTCGTCATGATGATCTTCGTCATGATGATCTTCGTCATGATGGTCGGCGTCATGATCATGATCGTGGTCGTGATCGTCATCGTCCTGCAGTTTCAACAGGTCCAAGCCCTGACTCAGCTCCACGACCGTCGCGTCACGCGTAATTTCCTTCTTCAAAATCTGATCGGTCGGTTCCAAACCCGCGCCGTTGTAGAAAAAGACTTTCGCCTGACCGATTTTCTTCAAATCGCTCGCGGTCGGTTCCCAATCATGCGGCTCCGCTCCCGGCGGCACCAAAAGCGTGACGTCGGCCTGATCCCCCGCCACTTTTTTCACCACATCGTACACGGGGTACACGGTCGTTACCACCTGCAGTTTTCCCTGATTTTCCTGCGGGGTCTGACCGCAACCGACAAGCGCCAGCAAGGCCGCGCACAAACTCAATACCCAAACTAACTTTTTCACTTTCCCACATCCTTTCTATTCCCCGATTATAACGATTTCGCAAGTTGCGTCAATTTCGCACTGTACCACAGAACAGTCGTTCAGATATTCCGTCGGCAGTAACGGCAAGGCGCGTCGCCTTTTTACTCATTTTATGTTCATGATATTTTTATATAAATTGTCCGCATAATCGTTTTGTTCGTTTGACGAAGCGGTGCCAATCTGTTATATTAATGACAATTTAAAAATTTCAAGGAGGTCATAACATGAAAAAATGGTACAGTTTAGCCGGTGTCGGTGTCATGGCATGTGCGCTTGTAATCGCCGGCTGCGGCAGCGACAAACAGTCGGAAAAAGCGGCCGCTCCCGCGCCGTCCGTCACGATTAAGGTGGGCGCCACCCCGGTACCGCATGCGGAAATTCTGAACAATCTCAAAGACGTGCTTGCGAAAGAGGGAATCAAACTTGAGGTCGTTGAATTCACCGATTACGTACAGCCGAATCTCGCGCTGAACGATAAAGAACTCGACGCGAACTTCTACCAGCACCAGCCGTACTTGGACAATTTCAACTCGGAACACAATTTGAAATTAGTTTCCGCAGGTGCGGTTCATCTTGAACCGATGGGCGTGTACTCGAGCAAGTTGAAAGATTTGAGCGGTTTGCCGGACGGCGCAAAAGTAGCGATTCCGAACGACCCGACTAACGGCGGACGCGCGTTGCTTCTGCTGAAAGCGGCCGGCTTGATCGACCTGCAGAAAAACGCGGGCATCACGGCGACAGTAGCAGACATCATCGCCAATCCGAAAGGTTTGGTATTTTCGGAACTGGAAGCCGCGCAATTGCCGCGCGCGATCAATGATGTCGACATTGCCGTTATCAATACGAACTACGCGATTGACGCGGGCATGAACCCGACCTCCGACGCGCTCTATCTCGAATCTAAAGATTCCCCGTACGCCAACATCGTTGTCATTCGTGACGGCGATCAGAAACGTCCGGAAATCGAAAAACTGATGAAAGCGCTGCAAAGCGAATCGACCAAAAAATTTATCTCGGATAAATTTAAAGGTGCCATCATCCCCGCTTTCTAAGCACACAAAAAGACCTGCCGCGGCAGGTCTTTTTTATTGTCCGAATGTTTCCCAGCGAGCCAAAATTCGCGCGGCATCCCGGAAGTTTCAACAATACGCATATGTTTTTATGCGATCTCTCGACACATAGCAAATGCCATAAGCGTAACGACTATTCTTTCTCCGCCAGCGCACGCTGCAACGCTTCGCGCACAAGTTTCCACTCCGCTCGGGCGCGCGTTCGATCACCCGCCTGATCCGCGGCGCTCGCCGCCTGCAAGTGAACCACCGCCGCCGCTAACATCGGCGTCAACTGTTTGTCTTCGGTAAAATCCCGCGGATCAATATCGCGCAGGCGCGGCTCGGCAAGAATACGGTCAATGTACCAAAGCGCTTTTTGCAGGTCGAGACGATACGTGTCAGGTGATTTTTTGCCGGCGCGGCTGATATACGCCAGCGCGTCACCGGCATGGTGATCCAGTCCCCACGCTTCAATGGCTTCGACCGTTTCATAACGACCGTCTGTGTAGTAGGCCGGGCTTTGCACCGGGTCATGCGGTTTTTGTTTCATATTTTCACCTCATATGTGGTCAGAAAAAGTTTTCTTTATTGTACATCAATATATTATTTTATACATATGTATATACACAAATACATATACACAAATACATATACACAAATACATATACACAAATACATATACACAAATACATATACACAAATACATATACACAAATACAAAAGCCGCTCTCATCGTAATGAGAGCGGCTTTTTATGATTCATATTTCTCTGCTCAACCGCGCGCCGCCGCAAATTTCTCCATGTACGCGCGCGCTTTTGCGAAATCGGCTTCATTCGGATGACCGGCGCTTTCTTCCACGGAACGGCGCATCTGTTCCGGCGTGTGGTAGGAATTCGGCTTGGCGTGTTTTCGCATCGCTTCGATCAGTTTCGGATCAATCGCGCCGCGAAATGCCAACGCGTTCAAGACGCGACAGTTGTCCGCCAACAGATCCGCCGCTTTTTGCAGCGACGTTTGCGCATGCTCGGATGTCGGGTCGGCGCCGAGCGTGGCGAACAATACGACATCCGTATTTTGCAACGATGCTAAATAATCCCGCGCCTGCGCATTGGGCATTCCTTTATCCACCCAAAAGCCGACGAACACCGCGTCAAATTCCGCCGGATCGACGCCTTCGCGTATTTCCGCGAGACGACTGCCCTTCGGCGCCGCTTCATAAAACGCTTCGGCCATGCGGCGAGTGTTGCCTGTACGGCTTGAATATACAATCAGATATTTCGACATGCTCTTTCTCCTCCTCTTTCTGCCGCGAGTCGGTTATCCGGCGCAATGATCGCCTGACGCAGAGCTTGCGGCTGTTTCCTCAATGCTTAAAACGACATCGGATTATCCGCAGCCAAATTATTTTTCGCGTCTTTGTCGTCCGATGCAAAAGCTGCCGCGTCGTACGCTAAGTAATGAAACGCCCATTGCAAAAAGCGCGACATCGCTTTGTACGCATATCGGCCGGCCGCCGTGTAGACGTAGGCATCGCCGCGCCTCGTGACCAGTCCGTGAGTTTCCCAAGATTGCAAAATCGGCGTGAGAAAAAGTGACATGGGTAAATCGGTTTCTTCGTCCAAACGTTGCGGTGTGATCACACCGCGATCCGCCGCCGATGTCAGACGCCGCAACGCCGCGTCTTCCGTACCGACGAGACTCCCTGCCATCGCCCGATACCCTTGCGCAACCGCCGCGCGATACATGGGCGGCGCAATCGGTTTCATGAAGCGGACGCGTCCCAAGCGACCGCCGCATGCCATGCCGAAAGCCACCATGTCGTGGCCGGCAAAGACCAATGTATTGTACAGGCTGCGCTCACTTTCGCGAGTACGCCAATGTGAACAGGAAATCGGCTCGGCGACCGCTTCCAACTCTTCCGTGGCGGCGCGGAACAACTCCTGCAATTTATCTTGATCCTGCGTCCAGTTATTTCTTTTATATTGCTGCCCTAAAATCGATTTCGGCAAAATTTGCAATTTGTACAAATCCAAGCCGGCAATCCCGCACTCCATCGCATCGCGCACATCTTCACGAATGCTCGCGACTGTCTGTCCCGGAAGCCCGTAAATCAAATCAATGACAATATCCGCTCGCCCCGCCGCGACGTATTCGCTCAGGCGGCGCTTGGCGCTTTCCCGCGTATCGCGACGGCCGATACGTTGGCGCACGTCGGTCGTAAACGCCTGCACACCGAAACTGAAGCGATTAATCCCGCTCGTGACCGCAGCGTGATATTTTTCCATATTCAAATCATCTAAACTCGATTCAAAAGTGATTTCCGCCGTCGGAGCTATGGTAAACGCCTTGCGCAACGCTCCCATGATCGCTTGAATCTGTTCCGGCTGTAGCACACCGGGCGTGCCGCCGCCGAAGAAAATCGCCGCCACATTCGCCGTGCGCGCGAATTCCGTTTGTCCGATGGAAGCGATTTCCTGCAAGAGCAGCGCCACATATTCTTCCACCTGTCGCTCCTGATAGTGCTGCTTGGAAAACGCGCAATACGTGCACTGTAGTGTGCAAAAGGGAATATGCAGGTACAACGCGATCGGTCGTGCGGGCGCAGATTGATCCAAGTAATCTTTCAATCTCGCCTGCAGCACATCCGGGGTCAACCGCACCTGCCGTGTCAATGCGGGTATGTCTCGCCATGCGATATCCCAGGGCGCACGTCGCCACTGCGCTCCCGCCGCGACAAAAAGCGGTTCGTTTCGCAAGGATTCCCAACGGACCCTCCATTGCTCTCGCGTAACCGTCATCATTGGCGCTCCTCACCGGAATTCGCATGACCGCCGACGATATCCGCCATGTACCGAACTGCTTGCGGATACTCAATACCGGGATTGCTTGTGAAAAGTTCCTGCGGCAGCCGGTAGACGCGACCGTTTCGCACCGCCCGCAACGTCGCCCACGCGGGTTGATCCAAAAGCGCCTTGTCAAAAATGCCGTCCGATTCTCCGCGTCGGGCCATCGACCGCAATAAAATCACGTCGGGATCCGCCGCCGCCAAAGCCTCCAAACTGAACGGCGCCAAACGCGCGGATTCCGTTTGACCGCGACCGGCAAACACATCCGTGAAGCCGAGCCGACGCGCGACGTCGGAAGCGATACTCGTTTCATAGTCCAGCGTCACCGCCTGCGATGTACCGAATAAAATCGCTACCCGCACGGGTTCGCGCGGCGCCTTGGCGATTTCCTGCTGCATTCTCCGCGCCAGTTCCTGTTGCACTGCGGCGGCTCGTTCATTATTCCCGCTCACCGCTCCGCACAAACGAATCGCCTCGCACACATCATCATAATTTGTCAAATTCAGCAAATATACCGGAATATGATTCGCCTCCAGCACCTGCGCCAATTTACCGTGCAGTTTGCCGTATCCGATCACCAGATCCGGATTCGCCGCGACAATTGCCTCCGCATTCGGATGCGCCAAATGGCCGACTTTCGGTTTGTCTTTTGCCCGCTCCGTAACGCGATCATTACCGGTTTCCGCCCAGGCGACGTAATCGCCGCCTACCGCCTCCATAATTCCCAGCATTGACGGCGACAACAATACAATCCGCTCCGGCTTTTTAGTCAACGTAACCGTTTTTCCGCGCACGTCCGTTCCTTGGAAAAACACATGCTCTTGCGTTTTTTTCGTTGCCGTATCCTGCCCGCAACCGACGAGCAACGCCGCCGCGAGAACAAACAGCAGCCAGCCTTGCCACCAATGTCTATGCACGCAATCATCCCTTCCATGGTATGTATGCCCATTAAAAATTCTCTTGTAGCGTGTCCCGCTCTATGCAAAAAAGGAGGAGAAGGTTCTCCTCTTTTTCTTGCACAGTTAAAACTTGTATTCCAAACCGAGTGCCCACTCGCGACCATACAAGCCAAGATTTTTATCGTACTTGTCGCCAATGTTTTCGATCTTGCCCCACAAACGCAGATCCGGATTGAATTGACGGGTAACGGTCAGATTCCAAAGTTGATAACTTTTCTTTTCTGTCGCCGCCTGTTTCGGGGCCGGCTCCGCCAAATAGTTGTGTTCATATTGCAGAGAGAGTGCCGCGGACCAGCCCGTGTCCTGATGGTCATCGTAGCGCAGTTGCCACGCTTGCGAAAGTTCGGAACGACGCGGTAAATCTTTATTGGCCGTCGTATCTTTCGCATCCAGCCAGGTGGAAACCACTTGCGCGGAAAGGGTATCACTGAAACGATAGCCGAGCGTATTTTCCACGCCTTTAATACGGGCTTTTTTCACATTGTTATATCGGTAGAGCTCATGTCCGTTGTTATCCTTGCCCACTTTCGAGCTCTCAATCAGGTCATCCACCTTGTTGTCGAAGTAGGTCAGCGAGCCGTAGCCGCGATCCCATTCACCTTCGACGCCCAAGTCCCAGCCGGTCGATGTTTCCGGCTTGAGATCCGGGTTACCCAGGAGATGCACCCACTTCGGTCCCATTCTGCGATCCATATCATAGAAGAGCTGCATGAGCGACGGCGCGCGGAAACCTTTGCCGTAGTTCGCTTTGATGCGGAAATTGTCACGCGCGTTATATGTCACGCCGAGCTTCGGCGAAACATGACCGCCGAAATATTCATTGTGATCGTAACGCAACGCCGGCACGATAAACCATTTGTCAGCGCGAATTTCATCCTGCACATACATCGCGTACGTGGCCAACGAACGTTCCGACGCCACTTTATCCATACCGTTTTGCGAAACATTGTGTTGCTTTTCACCGGCGATACCCAAATTCGTGCCTCTGACTTTAGCGTCGGTATACGTTACGCCGTAGGTAAGTCGCTGATTGTCGGTAAGCTGCGTGGAGTTTTTGCCCTCCAACGTCCACTCGCGATTCGTATTGTCGTTGAAGTCGTATGCATTTTGTTTGCGTACCACAGCATCATACGCTTTCTTTTCCAGAGGCTTCGGCCCCGGCACCGTTTTAATAACATGAGGGTCGGTCGCGTCTTCCCAGTCAAAACGG
>QWCQ01000112.1_pt1 | contig 72511 bp, 68 predicted proteins | sample 1972701 | NCBI WGS metagenome assembly QWCQ01 (sample SAMN09866704, study PRJNA288562) | Human gut metagenome isolate pre4_stool, whole genome shotgun sequencing... | reverse complement strand
CCTTTACTACTTTCATTTTGAATTCTGTGCTATATTTTGCCATTAAAAAACTGACCTCCTTAAGTTAGTTTTTAGGTCTAACTTTTGGGGGTCAGTTCAGTTTTGTTTCATCACTTTTATTTTTGTATAAAAAATCCTTAATTAGCCTTTAAAATAATTAAAAAGACCAGTAGATTGAAGAAATAGAATAAACATAATTATAGGTAGACAATATTTTACGACAAAGGTATAAAGCACCTTGCGATTAAAGGCTTTGTTATTTCTTTCCACCTCTTCAATAATCCACTTTGGACCTATAACCCAACCGATAAATATGGAAGATAAGAAGGATATAAATGGCATCATAAAACTATTGGAAATATAATCCATAATATCAAGCAGTTGACCTGTAGAACCGCTTGGCAGGATAACTTCAACATAAAATACACTATACCCAAGGGCAATAATAGCAGTTGCGATCAAATAAATAATAGAAACTACTACAGTTGCTCTTTGTCTTTGTGCATTAAGTATTTCAATATAATTTGCAACAAGACTTTCTAAAACTGAGATGCAAGAAGTTAGAGCTGCAAAGGCTGCAAGAACAAAAAAAACAAATCCAATAAATCTTCCTGCCAACATTTGAGAAAAAACTTTAGGCAAAGAAATAAACATAAGTCCTGGACCGGCTGACATACCATCGACGCCGGAGAAAACATAGATAGCTGGAATAATCATAACACCTGCAATAATTGCAACACCTGTGTCCATAAGCTCAATCAGCGAAACAGATTTTTGTAGATCAACATCTTTATTAACATAAGACCCATAAGTAATCATAATTCCCATAGAAACACTAAGTGAAAAGAAAAGTTGACTCATGGCATCAAGGCTAATTTGTAAAAATCTACTGATATTCATTCCAGTAAGGTCGGGTTTTAAATAAATTGCAAGCCCTTGAAGTCCAGTTCTAACTTGTCCGTTATCAGTAGTTGTTTTAAGAGTTAAAGAATAAATTGCAATTCCAATAATCATAACAAGAAGTATTGGCATTATTATTTTTGAAACTCGTTCAATACCTTTGTCAACACCACTATAAACAATAATTGCAGTAAGAGCCATAAAAACTAAACTATAATATACAGAATTTTTAGATGAAATAAAATTTGAAAAACAATTATTTTGAGCAGCAACATCAACATTTCCACTTAAAAACAAAGCAATATATTTTAAAATCCATCCACCAATAACTGCATAATAGGTCATTATAATAACTGGAACCAAAAAAGTAATAATACCTAAAAATTTCCATTTTTTTCTTATGCTTTCATAAGCATAAATGGCACTTCTGCCAGTTCTTCGCCCAATAGCAAGATCATTTGTCAAAAGTACAAAGCCTACAGTGAAAACCAAAAGGAGATAAATGAGAAGAAAAACCCCACCACCATCTTTTGCTGCCAGATATGGAAATCTCCATAGGTTACCGACACCTACAGCAGAACCGGCTGCGGCAAAAATAAAGCCGAGTTGACCAGTAAATCCTGTCTTTTTTTTCATCTTATTTTCCTCCCTTGTAAAAATTGAAATATGAATAGTATTTTACCATGATTAGAAAAATAAGCAAATAAAATTTACTAATATTTCAAGTAATTATTATAGGTCAAAGTAAGAGTTATAAAATTAAAAATAAACAATTCCGAGTATAAGAATTTTTTATTTCTTGACTAAGGTTAAAAAAAATTGTATATTATTTATGACACAGTGTCATAAAAATTATGTGATTCTTGTAGGAAGGAATAAAATATGCCGAAGGAAACATTTTTCAGGTTGAAAGAAAATAAACAAAATTTAATTACTGAAGGTCTAATAGAAGAATTTAAAGATAAAAATTTATATCAGGCAACAGTCAAAGATATTGTTCAAAAGCTTCAAATTCCTAGGGGGAGTTTTTATCAGTATTTTGAAAGTTTAGAAGATGCGTATTTTTATGTATTGGATAAAAAAATTAATTATATACATTTAGCATTTTTAAAACTATATTTAAAAAATAAGGACAACTTGAAAGATGTTCTTCTAACTTACAGAGATTTTTTATCTGAAGAAATTTATAAGGACGAAAATTACAAGTTGCTTCACAATAGGTATCTGAGCTGGAATTCTCAGCTTGAACGTAATTGGCGTAAATATCAAGGTTCTAAAAAAGATTCTTTAGATATTAAATTGATGTATGAGAATAAAAAGCTAAATATAATTGGCTGGCTTATTCATATGCTTATGCAAAAGTTATTTGAAGATAGTTGGGATAAGGATAGGTTTATTTGTGAATATGAAGAATTAGTAAAATTTATCATGGGAGGGATAAATTATGTATAAAATTATAGAAGTATATTTTGACCTGTTTTATTTGTTATTGGTCATGGGTTTTTCAATTCGTTTGCTCTTGGAGAGGGGTAAAAGACCAAGAGTTTTAGCTATTATGTCCTTTCTATTAGTTATTGGTGATGCTTTTCATCTATTACCAAGAATTTATGGTCACCTCTCAGCAGGGGGGCTTGAAGCTAATAGAGTCTATTTATCCTATGGAATGATGGTTACTAGCTTTACTATGACTATATTCTATATGATTTTTTATTATTACTATAAGTTATCTGGTGGTAAGACTAATAGATTTAGAAATTTAACTTTATTTCTTTTCTTTATTTTAAGAATAATATTTTTACTTTTACCGGCAAACAATTGGGGCGGTGTAAGCCCATATTATATGTCAATATTAAGAAATGTTCCTTTTTTAATAATGGGTATTTTATTAATAACTTGGATATATAAGGATAAAAATTTGTCATACATGAAAAATATATCATATTTAATTGCGGGAAGTTTCTTTTTTTATTCCTTAGTTATAGTATTCTCAGAGGCTTTACCTATTTTTGGAGCCTTTATGTTGCCAAAGACAGTATGTTATATTTTAATTGTTTACCACTTATATAAAATAGAAGTTCCTGAGTTTGAAAATCAAGAACTTTTTAAATCTGCAATCAGTGCCTTGATATTAAGCATGATTTTAGGCGTTTTTTATAGAGAATTTACAAAATTATTTTCTTATCAAGCCTTTACAAGTCTTTCTTTAGCCCATGGGCATACTTTAATCTTAGGATTTTTATTTTCCTTTATTTTATATATTTTATATAGAGTTGAGGACTTAAATATAGAAAAAATTAAAAAAATATATGGGATTTATATTATAAGTCTAGTTTATTTTATATCGTCATTTATAGTAAGAGGAATCTATCAAATAACAGCTTCATCTGTAAAAATATATTCAGAAGAGCTACTTGCAGGTTTTGCTGGCATAGGTCATATAATTTTGGCTGTAAGTTTAATATCAATCCTCATAAAGTCTTGTAATAATTTGCAAAAAAAAGTTGCAAAATAATAAATTTATACTGAATACTATATTAAATTTAATGAAAAGATGTAAATTCGATAGCATGAAAAATAAAGTCATATATAAGTATTAGTTAGAAAGTCCTTTTAAAAAAAATAAAGACGACTGGATATAAAATAATTTATAAAATAATAGAACTAAAAATTAATTTGTGGTTTGGATATTCGTTCAAACCACATTTCATTTTATATTTTATCTTATTGTTAATATTATAAATTTTTTTCATTACTTTTCCTATATAAGAAACAATCTTTTTCATGGGAGTATATAAAACCTGTCCCTTGAAGGTAAGAATAAATAATAGTGGGTCCTACAAATTTCATTGATCTTTTTCTTAGGTCTTTGGATATGTTTTGTGAAATTTTATTGGAAGTTTGTCCTATTTCATAAATTATCTTTTCACCAGTAAAACTTTTTAGATAATTATAAAAACTCCCATATTCTTTTTGAATATCTTTAAAAATTTTTGCGTTAGAAATGCTTGATTTTATCTTAAGTTTATTTCTGATTATTTTCTTATTTTCTAATAATTCCTTTATTTTATCTTCATCATAATATATTATTTTTTCAATATCAAAATTATCATAGGCTTTTCTAAAATATTCCCTTTTGTTTAACACAGTTTCCCAGGATAAACCAGCCTGAAATGACTCTAAAATTAGCATTTCAAATAAATAAGAATCATCATGATTTGGCACACACCATTCATTATCATGATACTCTACATATAATTTATTATTTAATTTACACCACTTGCATCTTTTCATAGACAAGTCCTCATTTTTGGAATAAAGAATTTACTCATATCATTGTTTTCATGTTTTAATAAATAATACTTATTTTTAATCCCGCCACCGTAACCTGTTAGACTTCCGTTTTTTCCAACAACTCTGTGGCAGGGAATTATCAGGAAAATTGGGTTAAAACCGACAGCTCCACCAACAGCTTGGGAAGACATTTTATTGATCGTTGTTTCTCTTGCTATTTTACAAGCAATATCTGAATATGTAATTGTTTTGCCATAGGGAATTTGTGCCATTATATCCGATACTTTTTTCCTGAATTTAGTTAAATTATTAATTTTAATCTTAGGTGTAAAATTAGGAAGAGAGCCGGAAAAATATTCATCAAGCCATTTGCAAGTATTATCAAATATTGGTAAGTTTTTAATTTGCAAATCTTCTTTTACTTTATAAGGATAGCAAGAGTTAATAAAAAATAAAGCAGTTAAATTTTCGCCATCACTAATCATCATCAGGTCATCAAATTGTTCAGGGGTTTTGTATTTCCACTTAAAAGACATAATACCACCATTTTCTAAATTTTTCTAAGATTAGTATAGCATATAAAAAATCTTTATTTGTAAATTTGATTTTGAAAATGGAAAACTATTTTATATGGGGAAAGCTTTATAATTACTCCTAAATACATGATTAATGAAATTCTATATTTTATATATTTCTAGAAAGGAGTCCTAGAAAAATTTTTAAAATAATTACGATATGCTTTTGTAATAATTTGAAATTTATTAATTTTATAATAAAATTAACTTAAATATAGGGGTGATAAATAATGAAAAATAAAAATAATTTGCCGATTTTTGGGGTTGGACCTTTTTATGTGATCACTTGTTTGATTATTACTTTATTATCATTATTACTTATTAAAAATGGTCACTTCAAATTCGCTACAATAAAAAAAGAAATGATGTTACATAGTATTTTTAACTTATTGGCATATGTTTTTATAATATTTGGGATTTACTTGTGGGTTAGAGCTGTCATAATACAAAAAGTAAATAAGAAAGTTCAGCAAGGAATACTTTTAAAAGATGGAATTTATAGTATAGTTAGAAATCCAATATATTCAGCTTTTTTATTTATTTTCACTGGAATTTTATTTTTATCTATGAATTATATTTTATTAGTTTTACCTTTTTTCTTTTGGATATTTTTAACAGTTTTGATGAAAAATACTGAAGAAAAATGGTTAAGGGAAAAATTTGGCAAGGAGTATATAGATTATTGTAAGGACGTCAATCGTGTTATACCTTGGTTTGCAAAAAATAAATATTAAAATTTATTAGAAATAATTATATAATGATGCCTTCTAGGTTCAATTTATTTAAAATCAATTATAAATATGGTAATATATTCATTGTGAGACTATGTAGATTTTTATAAAGGAGTAAATTATGTCACAAGAAAATAAAAAAATTGCTATTCAAGAAACTTACGGACCTAGATTTCAATATTGCTGGGGTTGCGGTCCTAAAAATGAAGATGGTTTACATATGAAGTCTTATCCTAGTGAAAGCGGGGATGAATGTATCTGCACAGTAAGACCTGATAAGATGTACACAGGCGGTGTTCCAAAAAATCTTTTTGGTGGTATGATTGCTATGATTTTCGACTGTCATGGAACCGCTTCAGCCGCTTGGTTTAACCACAGAAATAAGAATCTTGAACTAACAGAAGAAACTGTAATCGGTCGTTATATTACAGCAAGATTAGAAATCAATTTCAAAAAACCTGTACCAATGGAAGAAGACATTACTGTAATTGCTAAGGCTGAGGAAATTGGTGAAAGAAAAATAATAGTTAGCATGGAAATGCACGCTGGTGGAGAAATTAGAGCTGAGGCAAAAATGGTTGCTGTCGGCGTAAAAGATAATATGTAAATTTTATATAAAAATAAAAAAAGACTTAATAGGGGATTATTCTTTTTGAATTATCCCCTATTTTTTATCTGATTTTATGATTAATTACATAAAAATATACTGATAAAATATTTTTAATGCTTAATTATATGTTCTTTAATATATAAGAAGCCTATTTTTAGGAAGTGCCTACAATCTGCATTATCAAGTTTATTCCTCAACAGAAATTTTAAATATATTTCGTTTTCAATAGGATTCTATTTTTGATATAATTATTTATATTTAAAGGAGTTCTTATGAAAAATAATATTTTTAAAAATTTGCATATTTATAGTTTTTTGTGTGGTATTGTAATTTTATTTGTTTCATTTTTTATTCCTACCTATAATTTTCCAACTTTAAAACCTATTTGCTTGTCTACAATGATAATCTGTCCAATGTTTGGTTTTTTAGGGATAATATTTTCTATATTGAATAAAAAATATATTTATATTATTCTAAATTTACTATTAGTTTTTTCTTTTTTTATTGTTATGAGTTTGGGATTAATTTTTTTAGGACCATAATTTTACAACCTATCTTAGATAAAAATGCCACCATTTTATTTGGTGGCTTTTTTATGTATTATGAAATGTGATTTTTTTGTTGTTATCAGCCCTTCTTTTTGCATTTTTCCTAGTTCATTTGATAGGCAACTGCGGTCAATATTTAAGTAATCGGCAAGTTGCTTGCGGTTGAAGGGGATATTAAATTCATTGGAATTTTTCTTCAATGATATGAAATTTAAGTATACAAGGACTTTTTCTCTTATTGTTTTTGGTGAATTGGTAAAAATTTTATTTGACAGAATTAAATTTTTATTGGAAGAGATCTTGAGTAAATTCATAAGTAATTTTGTTGACCAATCTTCTTTTGCATTTATTATATGTTGAAGGTTTGTAATATTAAGCATTAAAACTTTAGAGTCTTCGTTTGCCACAACTGAAACTAGCATCGGTTCATTTTTTAATATTGCATATGTTTCTGCAAATATATGTCCTGGATTAATATTGCTTAAAATTGTTCTGTTTCCATATATATCATAACTTTCAATATTTACATTTCCAGATAGGACAAGTCCCATACTTTCTGTTATTTGACCGGCACCAAGTATTATAGATGATTTTTCAAAGTTTTTTTCCCTTGCATTTAATGCTTGCAGGCATTTTTCTATTTGATTATCATCCATATTTTTAAAAATTAAGCTTTTCTTTAATATTTCTTTATCCATAACCCTATATCCTTCTTTATAAGTGAATTTTATCATATTAAATAATTTGTCTCAATAAATATACTTATATTAACTATCTTATTTATTTTTAATTTTAATATTTTGGGTATGAAATTAATGAATGGAGGTTATTTATGATTTTTATTGGTTATAAAAAATGTTCAACTTGCAAAAGAATTTCAAAACAAATGGATGAAAAAAATATTTCTTACAAATATAGGGAGATTGATAAGGAAAATCCTAGTAGGGAAGAACTTGAGTCTTGGTACCAAAAATCAGGTTTAGATATTAAAAAGTTTTTTAACACAAGTGGTAAAGTTTATAGGGAAAATAATTTGAAAGATAAGCTTAAGACTATGAGCCTTGATGAAAAGTTAGATTTGCTTTCTAAGGATGGTATGCTTGTGAAAAGACCAATTTTACTTGATGGCGACAAAATTTTTGTTGGAAATCAAGTAGAAAAATATGTAGAAAGTTTCTAAGCTTTAAATTTAATATTTGCCTATTTATATTTAATAAAGACGTTTTTAGATATAAAAAAAAAGGCAAGTAATTATGCCTAGAATTTAATATGGCAGGGGTAGCAGGACTCGAACCCACGACACCTAGTTTTGGAGACTAGTGTTCTACCAACTGAACTATACCCCTGTACGACAATAGATAGTTTAACAAATTTTTAGGGAATTGTAAAGAGAATTTACAATTCTTTTTTATTTATGAAATTTCTTAATAAGTTTGTAATAATTAAGAAAGAATATTGTTGAAATTATTTGTTATTATAATTGCAAGGAGGATTTATGAAGGATTTTAAAATTTTAGTTTGTGAAGATGATAAAAATATTGCAAATTCTATAGGTCTTTATTTAGAAAATGAGGGTTTTTCTGTTATTTATGCTTATGATGGTTTAGAGGCTATTGAAGTTTTCAAAAATCAAGGAGCAGACTTAATTATTATGGATTTAATGATGCCTAGGCTCTCAGGTGAAGAGGCTATAAAAAAATTGAGGGATATTTCTTTTGTGCCAATAATAATATTGTCTGCAAAAAGTGAAGACTATGATAAGGTTATAGGCTTAAATATTGGAGCTGATGATTATATTACTAAACCTTTTAATCCTTTAGAATTAATTGCAAGGGTTAGCTCTAACCTTAGAAGATATCATTCATATGATAATTTAGCTTCTAGTGAAATTATTCAGATAGGTAACATTAAACTCAATACTCTTGAAAAGACTTGCAGTGTTGATGATAAAATTATCAATTTAACTTCATTGGAATATAAAATTTTGGAATTTTTAATGAAAAATCCTAACAAAGTTTTTTCTATTGAAAGTATTTATGAGCATGTATGGAATGAGCCGGCTATTGAAGCTAAAACTGTTACTGTTCATATAAGAAGGATTAGAGAAAAAATTGAAGTTGACCCTAAAAGACCAATGTATATTCAAGTTGCCTGGGGTCTTGGTTATAAATTTGTAGATGTTAAAAGGAGGACTTAGATGAAAAATTTATATAATAAACTTTCCAAATATTTAATTATTGTTTTTATAATTGCTCTATTTTCAACCTCTACATCATATGGGATTTGTAGGTTTTACAAGTCATATAGAAATGAAGAGAACATAAGGGCGGCAATAGTAAATAAAGTTTCAAAAACAATTTTAGATTCTATATATAGGAGCGATAATTATAACTATGATTATGGTTCAGATGATTTTGATTTTTATGTAAAATCATATAAGACAAAATATTATGATTCTTTTGGAAATTCAATTGATGATAATGAGGTTAAGTTCAGATTAGATTTAAAAGATAAAAAAGAAAAATTGACCTCTCAAGGTTTGGATCCTAAAGAATTTATGTCTGAAGAGGATTTGAAAAAAACAGATATTATAGAAAAAAATCAGGTTTTTTATATTAATAGTGAAAATAATAAGGAGATAGATCCCTATACACTTAAATATAATGCAGATACAGTTTTTGCCATAAGAGGTGCTAAGGATGCAAACGGTATAAAGACTGAAATTCTTCGTGTTAACTATGATGATGTCTTTGCAATAAATATTGAGGATATTTTTCCCGAATCTATAAGAAATGAGTATCATCAATTGCTTGGGAATGAAAATATAAAAAATATTAAGTTTTTTTATAATGTTGATAGAAATAGCCCGGCATACAATAATATTTATAAAGAAATAAGGGTGATTGATAAGTATGACCTTATACTGACATCAATGATGATAAATTGTATTCTTATGTTAATTTTTGTTATCTTTCAAAAATATAAAGACATTATGGAAAATGAAAAATTAAAAAAGATCTTCTCAATTTCTTTAGAAATATTTATTATCTTATTCTTAATATTTTTTGTAGGGGGAGTAAGTATAACTGACATGTTTTATAAAGAAGATTTTTATAGCTTTAATGTATTCTTCTTCTTGTTTTTAGTTTGTGTAGTTTTAGGAAATTTTATACTATCTTTATCGGTAAATTATGTGCTATTAATTATAAAGTCATTTTACTATGACGGTTCAAAAAATTTACTTGTAAAAAATTCAATGTTAGCAAAACTTTTTAGGAAATCTTTTGTAGAAATTGGGAATGCTCAAGATGAAAGGGCTTTAAATAATGCTAAAAGAAGTTTTACCATAGCGTATCTTATAATTATATTTCTAGGCTTAGGATATATTTTGTCTTTTATGAGATTTTATAGGGGATTAACCCTAACCTTATACTTTATTGTTTTTACAATAATTTATATTATTGCCATTAAAACTGTTAATGAGATTGGAAGAATAAGTATAGAATCTTCAAAAATTTCAGCCGGTGATTTTGACTATAAAGTTTCAAAAAATTATCAAATTTTTGACAGAATAATTGATAATTTTAACAATATAGGAAACAATTTAGACAAGGCAGTTGAAGAAGCAACAAAAAGTCAAAGGATGAAAACAGAATTAATAACTAATGTAAGTCATGATTTAAAAACTCCTCTAACATCAATTATTAATTATTCTGATCTGCTAAATAAAGATTCTTCTAACAGCCAAAAGGCTAAGGAATATTCAAAGATTATTTATGATAAATCCTTAAGACTTAAAACTTTAATTGAAGATTTATTTGAAGTTTCTAAGGCTTCTTCTGAAAATATTCAATTAAACTTGGAAAAAATTGATTTTAAAGCTTTGATTTTACAGGCTATGGGTGAATGGGAAGATAAATTTAAGGAAAAAAACATTGAATTTGTAAGCACCCTTCCGGAAAATCCACTTATCTTAGATTTGGACGGTCAAAAGATTTCTAGAGTTCTTGATAATATATTTTCCAATATATATAAGTATGGGGCTGAGCATTCAAGGGTTTATATAGATTTAATAAGTGATAATAAAGTTAAGCTTTTTGTTAAAAATATTTCTAAATATCCTTTAAATATATCTGCTGAAGAACTTATGGAGAGGTTTACTAGGGGAGATAAGTCAAGAAATACAGAAGGTTCTGGACTTGGTCTTTCTATTGCAGATTCCCTAATTAATGCTCATAAAGGAGAATTTCATATAGAAATAGATGGAGATCTATTTAAAACAATCATAATTTTATAAACAAAAATTTACCTCAAAGAAAAAAACTTTGAGGTTTTTTTCATTTCTTAAGACTTTATTTAGAAATATTTATTATAATATTTTTGGTGATATGATGAATAAAATACTTGTAGTTGAAGATGATAAAGATATAAATAATTTGTTAAAGATTATTTTAGAAAGTAATGGTTATGAGGTTTGTCAAGCTTATAGCGGTAAAATGGGTATTGAAATGTTAAATGATGATTTTGATCTTGTTCTTTTAGATTTAATGATGCCCCTTGTTAGTGGTGAAGAAATGGTTGTAAAGATGAGAGCGAAGAATTTTAATATGCCTGTAATTATTATTACTGCAAAAATTGACGAGAAAACTAAATTTTATACTTTTGATATTGGTGCTGATGATTTCATTACAAAACCTTTTGAAAAAGCAGATTTATTAAATAGGGTTAAGGCTAATATTAGAAGGTACAGGCACTTAAATTCAAATATGAGCAAAAATTCTATTTTAGAATTTAAAAATTTAAAGTTATATGAGGACGAGAACAGGATTTTGATAAAGGGAGAGGAACTCAAGGTGACTCCAATTGAGTTTGAGATTTTAAAGACTCTCTTAAAAAATCCAAATAAAATTTTTTCTAAGGAAAATTTGTATAGATCTGTATGGAATGATGAGTATTTTTTCGAAGATGACACTATAAATGTCCATATTTCAAACTTAAGGTCAAAAATTAAAAAGCTAGACACGGAAGAATATATTGAAACTGTGTGGGCAGTTGGCTATAGGCTAAAAAAATAGTTTTTATAATTAATTAAGTATAGCTTAATAATTTTTTAAGTTTTCTTTATTATTATAATGACAAGGAGGAATTATGGAAAAAAATTATAGAATTAACTGATGTAAATAAATCTTATGATAAAAAGCATAAAGCACTGGAAAATATGAACTTAAATATTTACGAAAATGATATTTTCGGTTTGGTAGGCTCTAATGGTGCTGGTAAATCAACAATTTTAAAACTTTTATCAGGTGCAATTTTAAAAGATTCCGGTCATATAAGTATTCTTGGCAATAGCGATGATGATTTAATTAAATCTTTTTCAAAAATGGGATTTTTAATTGAAAATCCGCTATTTTATGATGAACTAAGCGGAATGAATAACTTAATTTATCTATGTAAATTGAGGGGTATGAAAATTGATAACGCCTTGGAAATTGCTAAAGAATTTGGTATTTATAAACATTTATCTAAAAAGGTAAAAAGTTATTCTACAGGTATGCGACAAAGACTGGGTCTTGTTGTTGCATTTATGGCTAAACCAAAAATAATTTTACTTGATGAACCTATTAATGGTTTAGATCCTGAAGGAATAACTTTTCTAAGAAATTATCTGTTAAAAATTAACAAGTCATGGCAATCAACAATTATTATATCTTCTCATATTTTAAATGAGCTATCTCTCATAGCAACAAGATATGCTTTTATAAAAGATGGAATACTAATTGAAGAAATTTCTAAAGAGGAGTTTGAAGATAAGTCTAAACAATTTATTTCTATAGAATTAGAAAAAGAAGATTTAGAAAAGGCATCAGCTCTTTTGGAGATGAAATTTAATGTAAAGGATTACAAAGTTTATCCAGATGGTGAGCTGAGAATTTATGAAAATTTTAATACAAAAGATTTGCAAAAATTTTTGGTAGAAAATGCAATATTCTTAAAGTCCATAAAGGTTAAAGAAAAATCTTTAGAAGAATATTATTTGGAAAAGGTAGGTGAAAATAATGATTAATTTAATAGATGCAGAACTTTTTAAGATAAGAAAGATTAAAGGGCAAAAAGTTTTAACTGCTTTAATTTGGTTTGTCGCCTTGTCGCCAATATTTATGTTATTATTTTGTATAAGTACAGATAATGTTGCTACCAGTACTGTAGGTGATAATTTTGGATTAAGTGAAGCTATATCAACAATGCTTTTAATGATATGTTTTTGTGCCAATTTCTTTGTTATTTTTCCTGTATCTTTTGCTTTTTCAGGTGAAATAACAAAGGGTAATGCTAGAAGAGCAGTGGAAGCCTCTCATTCAAGGTCAAGTATTTTAACTGCAAAAATAATTAGTGAATATTTATATTCTTTATTTCTGATTATTACAACGCTTTTTATTGGAATAGTTTCAACTGTTATATTATTACAAGTTATTGGTAAAATGAATTTTGGTAATGCTCAGATAGTAATAGCTTTAAGGGCACTATTAATAAGTTTTGTACCTGTAAGTGCAAGTCTATGCTTTTTAAATTTAGCCTATATAGTTTTAGGTAAAGATTTTTTGGTAGTTATTACTTATATAATATATTTTTCTCTAAATCAAATTTTAGAATTTATACAAATGATTTTATATAAGTTTCCCACAGGATTTATAGATTTAATAAAAGATTACACACCATCAGCATTATATTCTGATGTTATCGGGTATTTAAGTAGTGTTGAATTTGGTAGAGGTTTACCTATATCAACAGGTGTATATAAAGATATATTATTATTAGCTATTTATATTATAATTTTTACAGGACTTTCTTATTTTTTTATAAGAAAAAGGGACTTTAAATGATTATACTATTAATATTATTCATAATCTTATCTATTTTTTACGCATACAAATATTACACCATTAAAATTAATATAGAAAAAATAGACAAAAACTTAGATTTTCGAAAAAATAAAAAATCAGAAGTAGAAGCTGAGCTAAGTACAAAAAATAAATCCTTATTAAATTTATATGAAAAGTACAATGAAATGAGTAATAAATTGATGGAAAAAAATGAAAGAATTGACGAACTTAAAGATAATTACGGAAAACTTCTTTCAAATTTATCTCATGATTTAAGAACACCCCTGACTTCAATTATAGGTTATTTGAATTTATTAGATATAAAGGATGAAGAACAGGAAAAAATTCTTGATATTGCCGTTGATAAGGCTTATTTTCTAAATAATTTGGTGGAAAAATTTTATCAACTTTCTCTTATCAATGAAAAGAATTCCTTAGACTTTGAAAATTTTGACCTTGTTCAATTAATCTATCAAACTTCATTTAATTATTTTGATAAATTTAAAAAAATTGATCAGGAAATAGAAATTAAATTGCCGCAAAAATATATAATATCTTCAAATAAAAATTCTTTTGAAAGTATTTTAACCAATATTTTAGATAATATGTATAAATATTCTAGGGGAAACAATAAAATTGAGTTAGAAGATTCTCATAAAATGAAGCTTATATTTTCAAATGATATAGAATATAAAGATGGGCAACTAAATTATTTATTTGAGAGGTCAAAAGTTCTAGACCCGTCTAGAAAAAATGCCACAGGACTTGGACTTTCAATTGTAAAAGCTCATTTAGATAAGCTATTTCTTAAGGCTAATATTTTTGTAAAAGATAAAAAATTTTATTTAATTATAGAAGAATAGATTCCATTTGGAGTCTATTTTTTTATTTCTAAATTCTATAATATAATTTGAAAAATTTTTAGCATTTATACAAAAACAATTAATTTAAAATATTTATATAAAAATCTAAAAAAATATTGTATTAATTACATATATATCTTATATTAATAGGTAAGATATAAAATTTTTTCAAGGGAGGACATAATGAAAAAAATTTTAAAAGTCGTGATGGCTTTAGGTTTAATTTTTGCTTTAACAGCATGTGGTGGTAAAAACACTGCTAATAGTTCTAATGGTGAAGGCGAAAAAGGGGAAAGTAAAAAAATTGAAAAATTAACAGTTCAATTTGTTCCATCTAGAGATCCTGAACAAATAGTGACTCAAACTGAACCTCTTAAAAATATCCTTAAAGAAAAATTAAAGGAAAAAGGTTACGAAGTTGGAGATGTAGATATTTCAGTAGGAACTAACTACGAAACTACAGGTGAAGCTTTAAGTGCTGGTTCTGTAGATGTTGGATTTATTCCAGGAGGTACTTATGTGCTTTATTCTGATGGATGTGAAGCACTATTAACTGCAACTAGAAAAGCTCTTTCAGTAGAATCAGATAATCCTAAAGAATGGAATGATAAAAAGCCAACAAAACAATTAGATGACAATATGGCAAGTTTTTATAGAGGTCTTATAATTGCTGGTCCATCTGAAAAAGGTAAAGAACTTGCACAAAAAGTAAATAATGGCGAAAAGCTTACTTGGGACGATTTAAATTCTGCAAAATGGTCAGTAATGGGTTCATCTTCTTCTGCAGGATACATTTATCCATATTTATGGTTAGAAAAAAATTATAATAAAGGAATAACAGATTTGGCAAATGTAGTTCAAGCTGATTCTTACGCTTCATCAGCAGCAAGACTTGCTTCTGGTCAAGTAGATATAATTATTGGTTATGGTGATCTTAGACTAGATTATGCAGACAAATGGCAAAGTGAATTTGCAAGGAGTGCTTCAATTTGGGATGAAACAAATGTAATTGGAGTTACAGATAAGATTTATAATGATACAATTTCTGTTTCAAAGAAATCTGAAATTATGACTGATGATTTTAAAAATGCACTAGCTCAATCTTTCATAGAAATTGCTCAAACTGAAGAAGGCAAACAAATAATTTCTATTTATAATCATGAAGGATATGAAAAAGCTGAAGACAAAAACTATGACGGCGAAAGAGAAGCACAAAAATTGTTAAAAGATGCTAAAAACTAATTAATAGGGCCCCATGGGCCTTATTTTTTTAAGAGGGAGTAAAATGATAAAATTTACTAATGTAGATAAGGTATATCCTGGCGGTTTTAAAGCTTTGAAGGATGTAAATTTGGAAATTAAAGACGGAGAATTTGTGGCAATTATTGGTAGATCTGGTGCAGGTAAATCTACTTTAATTAGGACAATAAATAAAATGCACGATATTACTGGTGGTTCACTAACAGTTGGAGATATTAATGTTTCTTCATTAAAGGGTAAGGAGCTTAGAAAGTTCAGAAGAAATGTCGGTATGATTTTTCAATCTTTTAATCTAGTTGATAGAATGTCTGTAATTAATAATGTGCTCACGGCTTTTGTTCCCGAACTCAGTCCTATAAGGTCAATATTTGGAATTTATCCTAAAGAATATAAGATTAAAGCTCTTGAATCATTAGAAAAAGTTGATATTTTAGATAAAGCTTATGTTAGAGCAGATAATTTATCAGGAGGTCAACAACAGAGAGTGGCTCTTGCAAGAACCCTTGCCTATAATCCTAATATCATCTTAGCAGATGAACCTGTTGCAAGTCTTGACCCAATAAATGCAAGATCTGTTATGAGTTATTTTAAGAGAATAAATGAAGAGATGAAAATAACAATTCTTTTAAATATTCACCATGTTGATTTGGCACTTGAATATGCAACAAGTGTAATAGGTATTAAAGATGGTCAGATAATTTATCATGGCCCCAGCAAGGATGTAAACGATAAAATTTTAACGCAAATATATGGAGATTCTATTGACGAAATAAAAAAAGGTGAAAAAAATGAGTCTATATGATAAAATCTTCAAACCTAAAGTTTACAAGCTTTCTAACGGTAAACTTGTTTATGAAAAAAGGTCTAGAATACCTTTTATTTTATCGGTTTTATTTATTTTTTCATTTATATCAATTAAAATTACCGGTTTTTCTCTTTCAGTTTTGATTAAAAACTTTGGCGAATTTTTCATAATTCTTAAAGAAATTTTCAATCCAAATTTGTCTTATTTTAAATCGGTAATTGAACCCTTATTTGATACGATTAAAATGAGTTTTTTAGGTTCATTTTTGGGAGCATTTGTAGCTATATTTTTTTCCTTTTTAGCTTCAAATAATATGGTTAAAAGTAAAATCATTAATTCTTTAACTAAACTGCTATTTTCAATTATAAGAACTATACCTACTTTAGTATCAGCGCTAATATTTACTTATATATTTGGACTTGGAACTTTTGCAGGAACTTGTGCAATATTTCTATTTTCTTTTTCTTATGTGGGAAAACTTCTTTATGAACAGATTGAAACAGTGAATATGGGAGCGTATGAGGCTTTGATTTCTATGGGATATACTTCACCACTTGCTTTTATAAAGGGTATTATTCCACAAATTCTTCCTTATTACCTATCAACTAGCCTTTATAACTTTGAAGGAAATGTAAGATATGCGGCTATACTTGGTTATGTAGGTGCAGGTGGACTTGGACTTTTAATTAATGAAAATATAAATTGGAGAGATTATAATAGAGTTGGAACAATACTTTTAGCTCTACTTATCACAGTTTTTTTAATTGAAAATATAAGTCATTATTTCAGAAATAAATTAAACTAGGTGAAATATGGATAAAATAGAAAAAAAATATAGAGAAGAACCTAATAATAAATTATATATTTTTACAATTGTTGTGACTTTACTAGCAATCTTATTTTGGTCTAGTTCTGTAGTTAATTTTGATAATTCAGCAGGAGATGGGCTTTCAATAGCAAAAAATATTTTTAAAGGAATTTTAAATCCTGATAAAGAACTTTTATTTAGTTTGAACAGTAAGGGTGTTATTTATTTATTGCTTGAGACTATAGCCATAGCATTTTTAGGGACTGTTATAGGAGCGATAATTTCAATTCCATTGGCATTTTTAGCCTCTTCAAATATAGTTCCTAAACAAATAGCTTTTTTAACAAAACTTTTAATTATGGTTATAAGAACTATACCAGCAATTGTTTATGGTCTTATGTTTATTAGAGTAACAGGACCTGGACCTTTTGCCGGACTTATGACAATGAGTTTTACTTCTATTGGGATGTTAACTAAACTCTTTTCAGATACAATACTTGATCTTAATAAAAATATTTTAGAATCTTTAGAGGCTCTCGGTTGTACATCTTTTAGAAAAATTAGATTTGGAATTTTACCTCAGCTTTCAGCTAATTTTATTTCAACTGGTATCTATAGATTTGATATGAATTTAAGAGATGCCTCTGTATTAGGTTTAGTTGGTGCAGGTGGTATTGGTTCTCCACTTATGTTTGCTATAAATTCTTACAGGTGGAATCAAGTAGGATCTATTTTAATTGGCTTAATCGTCCTTGTTATAATTATTGAATTTTTCTCAACAAAAATAAGAAGAAAATTAGTTAGAGGTTAATATGACTAAAATTATATATACTTCAGATGTACATGGTTATTTATTTCCAACAGATTATTTAGATAGAAATATTAAGAAAAAGGGTTATATATCCTTTATCGACCAAATAAATTCTTACAGAGATGAAAATACCATACTTCTTGATGCTGGTGATATTTTACAAGGCTCATCACTAGCTTATTATTTAGAAAAAGAAAATAATCCTGAACTCATGGCTGACATCTTAAACGAGTTTAAGATTGACTATTACACATTAGGAAACCATGATTTTAATTATGGTTATGCTTACTTGAAAAAATTTGTTGACCGTAGAAATTCTACCCTTATTTGTGCCAATGTTAAGGATAAAAATAAAGAAATAAAAACAAGTGATTATATTATAAAAAAACTAAATAATGGCAAGACTCTTGGAATCATAGGAGTTGTTACAGATTGGATAAAGCTTTGGGAGAGAAAAGAAAATATTGAAAATTTTATTATTACTAAGCCTTTAGATGCAATTTCAGATAATTTCAAATATATTAAAGACTGTGACTATAAAATATGTCTTTACCATGGGGGCTATGATATAGATCTTGAAACATTAGAAAAAAATACAAAAACAGATGAAAATGTAGGTGGGGAAATTCTAAAAAATTTCAATTTTGATTTACTTTTAACTGGTCACCAACATATGCCCTTTGAAGGAAAAAAGATTTATAATACTTATACTAGTCAGGCTCCTGCAAATGGAGAAGGTTTTGTTTTAGTAGATTTAGATAAGAAATCTTCAAAAATAATTAAAGGTCAAAAAATAAATACCAATTTATATAATAAATACAAATATATTGATGATAAAGTTCAAGATTTTTTGGATAATAAATTATGTAAATTAAAAAGACCTTATCCCGCTGAAGATAAAATTCAAAGAGCAAAACATGGAAGTATTTTGGCAGATTTTTTTAATAAGATAATTATTGATTATTCAAAAGCTGATATTTCCATAACATCTTTTGCTAATGAAATTTCTGGACTTAGCGAAAATGTAAGTATAAGAGAAATTTTAAACACCTATAGATTTCCTAACACTTTAATCGTTTTGGAAATTTCTGCTGAAAAATTAAAAAAAGCTTTGGAACAAAATTTCACCTATCTTGAAAATGAAAATACAATTAATAAAAATTTCTTGATTCCAAAAGAAGAGCATTATAATTTTGATTTTTTCTATGGTATAGATTTTGATGTTGATTTTACAAAAGATTTTTATGAGAGAATTTTAAATATAACTTTTAAAGGCAAGCCTGTTAAGGATGGGGATAAGTTTAAAATTGCCATGAATAATTATAGGGCAACAGGAGCGGGAAACTTTGATATGTATAAAGATTTGAAAGTTGTTAAATCTTTTGACAAGGAGATTTCAGAAATTCTTATTGATGCCTTTAGAAGTGGCAGAGCTTCGGAACTTGAAAAATAAAATATATTTATTATAGACTCTTTATGGGTCTATTTTTTATTAAATAATTGTAAATTTATGATATTATAATATTGTAAAAGGACGTGATTTAATGATTTTAGATAAATTAAGAAAAGAAATGAAAAAATTTGGAGTTGATTATTATATAGTTCCAACATTAGATCCTCATTCTTGTGAATATTTACCTGATTATTTTAAAGAAAGAGAATTTATAACGGGTTTTACAGGTTCAGCAGGTACTGCAGTAATTGGTGATGATTTTGCATATCTTTGGACTGATGGAAGATATTATATTCAAGCCCAAAAACAAATTAAAGATTTTGGATTTTCTTTAATGAAACAAGGTCAAGAAGGAGTACTAAATTTTGATAAATGGATAGTAGAAAATATTAAAGATGGACAGAGCTTAGCTTTTAATGATCTATATTTTTTGCAATCAACCTATGAAAAATTAGAAGAAGCTTTAAAAAAGAAAAATGTTAAAATAAAAAGTTGTGATTTAATTAAAGACCTTTGGGAAAATCGTCCGGAATTTCCTCGTGCTAAAGCTTTTATTTTTGAAGAAAAGTATGCTGGAGAATCTTTTGAAGATAAATTAAAAAGAATAAGACAAAAGCTTAATGATAAAAAGGCTGATATGACTGTTATTACAAACCTTGAAGATATATGTTGGGCATTAAATATTAGAGGGGAAGATATACTATACACTCCAGTTGTTTTATCATATTTAATAATAGAAGAAAACAATGCAACATTATTTTTACAAAAGGAAAAAGCTAAAGATATAAAAGAATCTCTGAAAAATTTTGTGGAAATCAAAGAATATGATGATTTTTATAGGGAATTGGAAAAGTATAAAAATAAAAATATATTTATTGATAAGGATAGGGTAAATAGAAGGGTTTTTAAATCTCTTGAGGATAATAATAACTTTATTTTTGGTACAAATATTACAAATGACTTGAAAGCAATAAAAAATCCTATAGAGTTGGAAAATCAGCGTCAAACATATATTAGAGATGGGGTTGCCCTCACTAAATATATTTATTGGTTAAAGAATAAGGTTAAAGATGAAGAAATTGGTGAATATGATGCTCAACTTCAACTTGATAAATTTAGAGCTGAAGAAGATCTATATTTTTCTAATTCTTTTGAAACTATATCTGCTTATGGGTCAAATGCAGCTATGATGCATTATAGTGCTCATAAAGACAAACAAAGCCCTTTAAAAGCTAAGGGATTTTATCTTGTAGATTCTGGAGGGCAATATTTCACTGGAACAACAGATGTAACAAGGACTATAGCTCTTGGGAAGTTAAACAAAGAAGAAATTACTGACTTTACATTAACTTTAAAATGTCATTTAGATTTGATGGACGCAATATTTTTGAAGGGAACTACAGATTTGGGACTTGATGCTATTTGCAGATATCCATTATGGCAAAATCATATGGATTATAAGTGCGGAACTGGTCACGGAGTTGGATATTTCTTATCAGTTCATGAAGGTCCACAGAGAATTTCACCTAATACAAGTGTTCATGAAATGAAAGTAGGCATGATTGTTTCTAATGAACCTGGAGTTTATAAAGAAAATAAACATGGTATCAGAATAGAAAACATTATGGAAGTTATAGAAGATGGAAAGTATAATGATGGAACTTTTTATAAGTTTAATACAATGAGCCTTTGCCCTATAGAATGCGAGGCTATTGATGTAAAACTATTGACTGATAGGGAATTAGAAGTTATTAATGAATATCATAAGAGGGTTTATGAAAAACTCTCACCATTTTTACAAGAACCAGTTAAAGAATGGTTAAAAGAGGTAACAAAAGAATTAGAAAGGTAAAAGTTTGATTAATATAAAAGAAAGATTAGCTCAGCTTCCAGATAAGCCTGGAGTTTATATAATGAAAAATTCTACTGATGAAATTATATATGTTGGGAAGGCAAAGTCTTTGCGTAAGAGGGTAAGACAATATTTTGGCTCCTATGGCAAATCTTCTGCAAAAGTAAAATCTATGGTTAGTCATATTTATGATTTTGAATATATAATTGTGGAAAATGAAGTAGAATCCTTAATTTTAGAATCAAACTTAATAAAAGATAATTTACCCAAGTATAATATTTTACTTAGGGACGATAAGCAATATCCATATATCAAAGTTACAACTAACGAACTTTATCCAAGAGTAATGAAAACTAGACGAATTTTAAAGGATGGTGCTAAGTATTTTGGTCCCTATCCAGATGTTTATGCAGTTAATGACTCCATAGACACTTTTGAAAGTTTATTTCCATTGAGAACTTGTTCCTTAAATATGGAAAAAAATATGGGTAAATATAGACCGTGCTTAAATTTTTATATAGGAAAATGTCTAGGTCCTTGTCAGGGAAATGTAGATGAAAATTCTTATAAAAAAATGATAGATGAAATACTTGATTTTTTATCTTTGAAGTCTGATGCGATTTTAACTAGATTAGAAGATAAAATGAAAGAATTTTCTTATAATTTGGAATATGAAAAAGCAGCAGAAATAAGGGATAGGATAAAAAATTTGAAGGAATTGAGAGAAAAACAGTTAATCTCTAATCCTATGTCTACAAATGATAAGGATATAATTGCACTTGCTAAGGGAATAGATGAAGTCTTGATACAAATATTTTTCATAAGGGATGGAAAAATTATTGGGCGTGAACATTATATGCTAAATGATTATTTTAATGAGCCTTTAGAAGAAATATTTTCTGCATTCATAAAACAGTTTTACAATGGCACTTCCTATATTCCTAAAGAGATAATAATTGAAGAAGAACCAGCACAGAAAGAGGTTTTGGAAGAATGGCTTTCAACAAAAAGATCAAATAAAGTTACAATAACAGTTCCACAAATTGGTCAAAAGAAAGAATTAATACAAATGGTGCACAAAAATGCCCTAGATATGATCAATAAATATGGGGATAAGTATGCAAAAAGAGCTAAGACTAATGCACTAGCCCTTGAAGAAATAACAGACATCTTGGGACTTGATATTAAACTTAACAGGATAGAAGCTTATGATATTTCAAATATATCTGGCGTTGAGTCTGTAGGTTCTATGGTAGTTTTTGAAAAGGGAGAATCTAAAAAAAGTGACTATAGAAAATTCAGAATTAAAACTGTTATCGGGCCAAATGATTATGCATCTCTTAAAGAAGTTTTAACTAGAAGATTTTTGAGGGGAATTAATGAAAGAATTGATAAAGAAAAAGGTCCATCTTCTTTTTCTAGATTTCCTGATATGATTATGATGGACGGTGGCAAGGGGCAAGTAAATATTGCCTTAGATGTATTAAAAGAACTGGGAGTAAATATTGCTGTTATAGGTCTTGTTAAAGATGATTTTCACACTACAAGGGGTATTATTTATAATAACAAGGAATACAGTTTAGATTTAAATTCTAAAGGATACAAAATGATATATAAAATTCAAGAAGAAGCACACAGATTTGCCATAAACTATCACAGAAGTCTTAGAAATAAAGATATGTTTAAATCAGAGCTTGATGATATACCTTTAATTGGTGAAAAGAGAAAAAATAATCTTTTAAAATATTTTAAATCTTTAGATAAAATTAAAAAGGCTTCGGTTGATGAACTTAAAGAGGTAAGTGGAATGGACATAAGGAGTGCCGAGTCTTTATATAATCATTTCAATGGAGTAAAAAAATGACTATAAAATTAGAAAATCTTGTAAAGAAGATGAAATTGGAAGTTATTAATAAGTCTAGCGATTATTCTAATATTAGTATAGAAAATGATGAAATCAATAGACCAGGCCTCCAATTTTTAGGGGGATTTGATAAATTTGTTGATGGAAGAATACAAATTATTGGTGATAGTGAATGGGGTTATTTAAATTCTTTAACAGAAAAGGAGGCTAGAGAATCCTTTGAAAAGCTACTAAAATTTAAATTTCCCTGCATAATTTTCACAAGGAATAATGAAATCTTTCCCTTCGTTTATGAATTAGCAAAAAAATATGATATCAGCATTTTAAAGAGTTCAGATACATCTACAAAATTTATTATTGAACTTATTTCAACGATAGATGAGGAATTAGCACCTACACTTAGGGTACATGGATGTTTACTAGATATTTATGGAGTAGGAGTTTTAATAATGGGTAGAAGTGGGATAGGTAAGAGCGAAACTGCACTTGATCTTATTTCAAATGGTGCAAGACTTATTTCAGATGATATAGTAATTATTAAAAATATTAACGAAAGATTAGTGGGAAAATCTCCTAACATCACAAGGCACTTCATGGAAATAAGGGGTGTAGGTATAATAGATGTACAAAAAATGTTTGGTATTGGCTTTGTAATGGAAGAAAAGGAAGTTGAAATTATTGTAGAATTAGTAGATTGGGATGAGTCTAAGGAGTATGACAGGTTAGGAATAGACTATGCTTATGAAAATCTATTGGGAATGAATGTGGTAAAATTTACTATTCCAGTAAAGCCAGGAAGGCATACTTCATTAATAATTGAAGTAGCCACAAGACATTTCAAACAAAAAGAACTGGGTTATAATCCTGCTCTTGAATTAAACAAGAGAATTATAGAAGAGAGAAAAATTTAATTAGGAAAATTGTTTAAACTTGTTAATAATAGATAATATTCTATATATAATATCTATTTATTATATAATAATGTATAAATATTGTAGACTATTAAAAAAATTTAAAAATAATGGGGAAAAAGCTTTAAATTTTACTTTATATTTCACAGATTTTTATAAAAAATTAATGGAATTTATTGCAAAACATAAAGCAGGGTTTTATACTTATATTAAGTACGGTTGTTTAATATTAATAAAATTAATAAATGGAGGCTAATATGGGAAAAAAATTCAAAACCATGGATGGTAATGAAGCTGCTGCTCACGTTGCTTATGCGTTTTCAGAAGTTTCATGTATTTATCCTATCACACCGTCTTCACCAATGGCTGAACATATTGATGCTTGGTCTTCTCAAGGAAGAAAAAATATTTTTGGTCAAGAAGTTTTAGTTAAGGAATTACAAGCAGAAGGTGGAGCTGCTGGGGCAATGCACGGTTCATTGCAAGCAGGTTCATTAACATCAACTTATACAGCATCACAAGGTTTACTTTTGATGATTCCAAATATGTATAAGATAGCAGGAGAATTATTACCAGGAGTATTTCATGTTGCCGCTAGAGCTTTGGCCTCACATGCCTTAAGTATATTTGGTGACCATCAAGACGTCATGGCTGCTAGAGCTACTGGCTGTGCTTTGTTATGCTCAAATTCAGTTCAAGAAGCTATGGACCTTGCCGGAGTTGCTCACTTGAGTGCTCTTAAGGGAAGAGTTCCATTTATTCATTTCTTTGATGGTTTTAGAACTTCACATGAGGTTCAAAAGATTGAAGTTTTAGATTACGATGATTTAAAAGATTTAATAGATAAAAAAGCCCTTAAGGAATTTAAAGAAAGAGCTTTAAATCCCAATGGTGCCCAAACAAGAGGAACTGCTCAAAACCCTGATATTTATTTCCAATCAGTTGAAGCAAGCAATAAATATTATGATGAAATTCCAAGTATTGTAGAAGAGTACATGGATAAAATTTCTAAAATTACAGGTCGTAATTATGGATTATTCAACTATTACGGAGATAAAAATGCAACGGATATTATTGTTGCTATGGGATCTGTAAATGAATGTATAGAAGAAGTTGTTGATTACCTAAATAGCAAAGGACAAAAGACAGGACTTCTAAAAGTACATTTATATAGACCTTTTGCAGTTGAAAAGTTTTTGGAAAGTATTCCTAAAACTGTAGAAAGAATTGCAGTATTAGATAGAACTAAAGAAAAAGGAGCTCCAGCTCAACCTTTACACTTAGATGTTAGAAATGCATTTTATAGTTCTGATAGGAGACCACTAATTATTGGTGGTATCTATGGTTTAGGTTCTAAGGATACAAACCCATCACAAATACTTGCAGTATTTAAAAATCTAAAGGCTGCTAAACCAATAAATAATTTCACGATTGGTATTGTTGATGATGTTACGAATAAATCACTTGACACAAGTGAACATATATCAACTGAACCAGAAGGTACAATCAGATGTAAATTCTGGGGATTTGGTTCCGATGGTACAGTAGGAGCTAATAAATCTGCAATTAAGATTATTGGTGATAATACAGATATGTATGCACAAGGTTATTTTGATTATGATTCTAAAAAATCAGGTGGTGTTACTATGTCCCACTTGAGATTTGGTAATCACAAAATCACTTCAACATATTTATTATCAGAAAGTGATTTTATCTCTTGCTCTAAACAATCATATGTTTATCAATATGATTTACTTAGAGGATTAAAACAAGGCGGTAAATTCTTATTAAATACAACTTGGGATGATGAACAGTTAGAAGAACATCTACCAAATTCTTTAAAGAAAGATATTGTAGATAAAAAAGTTGATTTCTATACTATAAACGCAACAAAAATTGCAGCTGAAGTTGGCTTAGGCGGTAGAACTAATATGGTTATGCAAGCAGCTTTCTTCAAACTTTCTCAAGTGTTACCTCTTGATCTTGCAGTTAAATTATTAAAAGAAGGTATTGTAAAAGATTATGGAGTAAAGGGCGATGATATAGTTCAAATGAACTATAAGGCTGTTGACGAGGGTGTAAAATCTATTCACCAAGTTAATATTAATCCAAAATGGGCAGATTGCAAGGTTGAAGATGAACATTCAATAAAGGGTGCACCTGAATTTATAAATAAAATTCTTATCCCTATGACAAGACAAGTTGGTAATGACCTTCCTGTTTCAGCTTTAATGGATCATGTTGATGGTTCATTCCCCAATGGAACTAGTAAGTATGAAAAGAGAGGAATTGCAGTTAATGTACCACATTGGAAGATAGAAAATTGTATTCAATGTAATCAATGTTCATTAGTTTGTCCTCACGCTGTTATAAGACCATTCTTACTTGATAAAGAAGAAGCTAAAGAAAAGCCTGAAACATTTGAAACTATGAGTGCTAGAGGCAAGGGATTAACTGATTATGAATTCAGAATTCAAATTTCTCCGCTTGATTGTACTGGATGTGGTAACTGTGCTCAAGTTTGTCCTGCTAAAGAAAAAGCTTTAGTAATGACTCCTTATGAAAAAGAACTTGAAGTTCAAGCAATTAACTGGGAATTTGCAACAACAGTAAAATCTAAACAAGAAAATATAGAATTAAATAATTTTAAAAATTCTCAATTCTATAAACCATATCTTGAATTTTCAGGAGCGTGTGCTGGCTGTGGAGAAACTCCCTATGTTAAACTTGTAAGTCAATTATTTGGAGATAGAATGTCTATAGCAAATGCTACAGGTTGCTCATCAATTTGGGGTGCATCTGCTCCATCAATGCCATATTGCACAGATGATTGCGGAAGAGGACCTTCTTGGGCAAACTCTCTATTTGAAGATGCTGCTGAATATGGATATGGTATGGCTGTTTCTCAACATCAAACTAGAGATAGAATTAAGAACTTAATGCAAGAATTTATTGATTTAAACATAGATAAAGAAGTAAATTCAATCTTTAGTGAATGGATTGAAGGTATGGATGAATATAAGGATTCAAAACTTGCTAGTGCTAAAGTAATAAATATTCTTGATAAGAAATTTAATGATACTAAAGCTGATCAAATTATAGAAACATTAAAATCTCTTGAAAAATTTTTGATTAAAAAGAGTCAATGGATAATTGGTGGAGATGGTTGGGCTTATGATATTGGTTATGGTGGTCTTGACCATGTACTTGCATCAGGTGAAGATTTGAATGTTTTAGTAGTTGATACAGAAGTATATTCTAATACTGGTGGTCAAGCTTCAAAGGCAACACCTACTGCTGCTATTGCACAATTTGCAGCTTCAGGAAAAATAACTAAGAAAAAAGACTTAGGTTTAATGGCAACTTCTTATGGTTATGTATATGTAGCACAAATAGCTTTAGGTGCAGATAAAAATCAAGCATTTAAGGCAATAAAAGAAGCAGAAGCTTACAAAGGACCTTCATTAATTATCGCTTATGCACCATGTATTAATCACGGAATTAGAGCCGGCATGGGCAAGACAATAGAAGAAGAAAAGAAAGCTGTAGAAACAGGCTATTGGCACTTATATAGATTCAACCCTGAACTTAAAGCACAAGGTAAAAATCCATTTGTTCTTGATTCAAAAGAACCTACAAGACCTTACAGAGAATTCCTTGATGGTGAAGTTAGATACACTTCACTTAAGAAATTGTTCCCTGAAAGAGCTGAAAGACTTTACGAAGAAGCTGAACAAAATGCTAAGGATAGATATGAATCATATGTAAATGCTGACAAGGCAACTTTAGATTGATATTTATAAAGATTTTAATATTTGTTGGTGGCAATTCCTCAACAAATATTTTTTTATACAAGTTTATTACAATTAATCAATTAGCATTTATTGAAATTTATTTCTAATAATATTGATTTTTCTTATGCGATAATATATATTAAAATAGTATTTGGAGGTTATTATGAAAGTAATTTTTGATGCTAATGGCGGAGATAATCCAAAAGAGATTATAAAAGGAGCAGTTGATGCTTCTAATGAATTTAATATAGATATTATTTTTGTTGGTGAAGAAAATTTTATTAATGATTGTCTAAATGATTTAGATTATGATAAAGATAAAATTTCAATTGTAGGTGCTAGTCAAAAAATTGAAAATGACGAAGACCCTGCATTTGCTTTGAGGAAAAAGAAAGATGCTTCCATTGTTGTAGCTTTAAATTTATTAAAAGAATCTAAGGCAGATGCTGTGATTTCTGCAGGTTCAACTGGAGCTCTTCTAGCAGGAGGACTTTTTTTAGTAGGTAGAATTAAGGGTGTAAAAAGAGCTGTTCTTCCAACTTCCATTCCGGGACTTAAGAAATCTACAATGATAATTGATTCTGGTGCTAATATGGATACAGATTCTATACTACTTAAGCAATTTGCTCAAATGGGTTCAGTATATTTAAAGGAATATTGCAATATAGATAATCCTAAAATTGCTTTATTAAATGTTGGTAGTGAAAAAGGTAAGGGTAATTCCTTGGCTAAAGAAACTTATGAATTATTAGAAAATTCAAATTTGAATTTTATTGGAAATGTTGAGGCTAGAGAAATTACTAATACAGAAGCTGATCTTGTTTTATGCGATGGTTTTGTTGGAAATGTTCTTTTAAAAGGAATTGAAGGTATAGCAGAATTTATTTTAAAAAGTTTATTTTACACTTTAAAAACTGGCCATGGAAGTGATAATGAAAAGCAATTTATGTCCAATATTTTAGGTAATTTTTCTAAAAAATTAGATGCTAAAGAAGTTGGTGGCACAATTTTGTTGGGTCTTGAAAAACCTATTATTAAGGCTCATGGTAATTCAGATGCTAAAGCAATTAAGAATGCTTGTGCCTATGCAATAGATATTTATAATAAAGAATTAATTAATAAAATTAAAAATAATTTGGGGGAAAATTAATGAGAGATACTATTTTAAAATTAATAGCTGATGAATTTAATATGGAAGTTAGTGATTTAAGGGAAGACATGAGTTTTCAAGATGACTTAAATGCTGATTCTATTGAACTTGTTGAACTTATCATGTCTATTGAAGACGAACTTGATGTTCAAGTCGATGATGAAAAAATAGAAGAATTAAAAACAATTGGCGATGTTTTAGAATATGTTGAAGAATTGGAACAGTGATAGGTGTGTCAGTTGACAAAGAAACTCTTGAAAAAAATTTAAATTATTTTTTTAAGAATCATGCTTTATTAGACAAGGCTTTGACCCATTCTTCTTATGTAAATGAAAATAATCTCAAATCTTTTGATTCTAATGAGAGGTTAGAATTTTTAGGAGATGCAGTTTTGGGACTTGTTATGGGTGAATATTACTATAAAAAATATGAGCTTTATAATGAAGGTGAACTTTCAAAATTGCGTTCTGCAAGTGTAAATGAACACGCTTTGGCTGTTGTAGCTAATCATATAAAATTAGGAGAGCTTATACATTTTGGCAAGGGTGAAATAAAAAACGGAGGAAAATTTAGGGAATCAATTTTAGCAGATGCTTTTGAAGCCCTTATTGGAGCAATTTTTTTAGATTCTTCCTTTAAAATTGCAAGAAAAGTTATATTAGCCTTATTTGAGGATATTTTTGATGAAATAATGCTATATGACAGAGATTATAAGTCTAAGTTACAGGAATTTGTTCAAAAGGACTCTTGTACTATCAAGTATGTTTTAACTGATGAAATAGGTCCAGATAATGACAAGACATTTTCTTCTAGTGTTTTTATTTCAGGCAAAATCTATGGCAAGGGTATGGGTAAAACAAAAAAGAAATCTGAACAGATGGCTGCTTATGAAGCTTTAAAAGTTTTAGGTGATTTTGATGAGTAAATTAAATATCATACCTATTTTCGTTCCTCACTTGGGTTGCCCTTTAGATTGCTGCTTTTGTAACCAAAAAAAAATCACAGGTGTTTCTACAGATATTTCAAGTGATATAGTTGAAAAAACTATTTTGGAATATCTGTCTTATTTTAAGAGGAAAGATAATGTTGAAGTTGCTTTTTATGGAGGGTCTTTTACTGCTATAGATAAGAATATTCAGTCGGAACTTTTATCTGTTGCTTTTAAATATAAAAAGAAAGGTTTAGTCAATAATATAAGGTTATCTACCAGACCTGATTGTATAGACACTGATACTTTGGATAATTTAAAAAAATTTGGAGTAGACATTATTGAATTAGGGGTTCAAAGTCTTGATGATGGTGTTTTAATTCTTTCAAACAGAGGTCATGATAGCAAGTGTGTTCAAAAGTCATCAGAGCTAATTAAGGATTATGGATTTAAATTAGGTCTGCAACAGATGATAGGTCTTCCAGGAGATAGTTTTTCTAAATCTTATTACACTGCTAAAGAGTTTGTTAAGTTAAATCCATACTGTGTAAGAATTTATCCGACTCTTGTTGTTAAAGATACTGCTCTTGAAAATGATTTATATGAAGGGACTTATGATGCCTTGAGTCTTTCTGATTCAATAAGTATCGTTTCTGATATACTTAATTTGTACTATAAAAATAATATCAATGTTATTAGGGTAGGCTTGCAACCAACAGAAAATATTAATTATAATGGAGATGTAGTTGCAGGACCATTTCATCCGGCTTATAGGCAGTTAGTTGAAGGAAATTATTTGTATAATTGCCTTAAAAATTATTTGCTCGCTAATGATGAGAAAAAAGATATATTAATCTATGCTAACGGAAGAAATATATCAAATATAGCAGGTCAAAAATCAAAGAATAAGAAAAAATTAATTGAAAATTTAAAGTTAAATAAGTTGGTTTTAAGGGAGAAAAAATTAGATAATTTCACCCTTGAGATAGATGATAAAAATATAGATATAAGAGATTATTATAAGATGGAGAATAAATGTATTTAAAAGCTGTTTATATTGAAGGATTTAAATCCTTTGCAAAGAAAACTAAAATTGAATTTAATAAGGATATAACGGCTATAGTCGGCCCCAATGGTAGTGGTAAATCAAATATTACAGATGCTATTATGTGGGTCTTAGGAGAATCTTCAGCAAAAAACTTAAGAGGTCAAAAAATGGAAGATATTATTTTTTCAGGCACTGATAATATGCGACCTCTTGGCTTAGCTCAGGTTACAATAGTTTTTGATAATTCTGACAAGAGTCTTTTCAGTGATTACACTGAGGTTTCTGTTACTAGAAAAATGTATCGTTCTTTAGAATCAGAATTCTTAATAAATAATGTAAAATGCAGGCTTAAAGATATCAAAGAACTTTTCATGGATACAGGAATTGGTAAAGATGGGTATTCACTTATAGGTCAAGGTAGAATTGATTCTATTTTATCCAATAAAGCTGAAGATAGAAGAAGTATTTTTGAGGAAGCGGCTGGAATTTCAAAGTATAAATTTAAAAAGAAAGAGTCTCAAAACAAATTACAAAGGGCAAAGGATAATCTCACCAGGCTCTCAGACATCATCTCAGAAATTGAAAATCAAGAAGGCACTTTAAAAATTCAAATGTTAAAAGCTAAAAGATATCTTAAAATTTTTAATGAATTAAAAGAGAAAGATATTAACTTTGTTTACTTTAATAATCAAAAATTGCAAGTTGATCTAAAAAATTTATCTGAAGAATATAATCAAATAATTACTAAAATAAATTCAATTGAAAATCAAATATCATCATTAAATATAGAGGAAGAAGAACTAGAGAAAAACTTAGAACTAACTGAAGTTAAAATTGATAAGAACCAAGAGCTTATAAATACAAATAATTTAACTAAGCAAAAAAATAGTTCTAACATTGAAATACTTAAAGAAAAAATTTCATCTTTACAGCTTACTATTAAGAATTTAATAAGTGATGCCCAAAAAGACAAAGAAAAAATTGAAACTAATAATGAAAGTATTAATAAAAATACAGAAACTCTTAAATTAAATGAAGATAAACTTTCTGAACTGAATGTAATTATTGATGAAAATAAAAATAAGTTGGACATTTTAAAAAAAGAAATTGATTCACAAGAAAAATTTGAGGATTCTAAAAGAAAGACTGAACTTGAATTAGAAAATCAAATTAAAAATTTAACTTTTAAAAATCAAACTTTAGAAAATTTCCTTGAAGATAAAAAACAAAGATCCCAAATTTTAAAGAATAATATTTCTAATTTTAGTGAAAATCAAATAGAACTTATAGATTCTTTAAAAGTCAATGAGGAAAAATTAAAGACTTCACAAGATAAATTAAAGGCTAAATTAAAAGAGTCTGATGAAATAACATCTAATTTATCAAAGCTTAATGGAGAATTTCAAAGTCAAAGTAAAAATCTAGAAGATTTAAATTTTAAGTCTAAAGACATACTAAATCGTTTGAATTTTTTAAAAAGTTTATCTGAAAATTATGATGGATACAATCGTAGTGTAAAATCTTTTATGAATTATACTAATAAAATAAACTTATTTAATAATAAAATATTAGGTAGTGTTGGAGATAATATTTATTTTGAAAAGAAATACCAAAAAGCTATTTCTGTTGCTTTAGGTGGTTCTCTGCAAAACATAATAGTAGAGAAATTAACTGATGTTAGCCCAATGATAGAACTTTTACAAAAGGAAAAATTTGGCAGAATTACCTTTATGCCTCTTGATAATATTAAAAATAATAATTCAAATCTAAACTTAAATCCCTATAAGAATATGGGCGCTATTGATTTTGCAATAAACTTAATCTCTTTTCAAGATAAGTTTTATAATATTTATTCAAATTTATTGGGGAAAATTATTGTATGTGATAATTTTACCAATGCCTCAAAACTTCAAAAAACTTTGAATAACAAATTTAGGATTGTAACCTTAGATGGAGATATTTTTAATACTACAGGCTCTATTACTGGTGGATATGTAAATAAGTCAAACTTAGATTTAATTTCTAGAAAAAATGATTTAAAGGAAAAGAAAGAACAATTTGATGATATTAATTTAAAAATACAAAGTCAAAGCGAAAAACTTGAAAATTTGAGCAAAAATCTTGATAAATATAAAATTCTTGAACAAGATAATAAAAAAGAGATAAATGAACTGGAACAAATAATAAATAGTTTAAAGATTAGTATAGAAAATATAAAAAATTCTAAATTAAATAACGAAGAGTATTTAAGTAGATATAATAATGAATTGGCTGATATTTATAAAAGCTTAGCCTCAGATGAGTTAGAAATTGAAAATAATAAGAAGAAGTTAGAAGAGGTAAATACAAACCTTTCATCATTAAGTTTATCTAAAAATGATTTTTCAAATAATTTACTTGATAAGAAAAGTGAGCTTGAAAGCCTAAGAGAAGAATTTCAAGAAAATATCTTAAATAGAAGAGAAATTGAGGAGAAAAATAATTATTTAAAAATTGAGATAAAGAGATTGACAGATGAGATTAAGGTTTTAAATGAAGCTATCAATAGCTCTTATGAAAGAGAAAATAATTTAAAAAATGAAATTACTTTAAATGAAGAAAGTATAGCTACTTTTGAAAGTGATTTGATTGAAAATGAAAATTCATCGTCTTACAATATTGAAATAGACAAGACTTTGAGAGAAGAGAAAACTAATTTAAGTCTTAAATTAAAAGAAATTAGAGAAAATAAAGATAAAATTAAAGAAGAGCTGATTGATTTAAATAATTTAAGAGAAAAGAACAGGTCAAAAGTTGAAAGAAAAGAAGAAATTTTAAATGATTCTTTGAGAAGAATAGAGGAAGAATATAATTTAACTTCTGTAAATGAGGCAGTAAATAAAGATTTAGGTAGGATTTCTGAGAAAGAAATTAAAAAGTTAAAAAAAGATTTGCAGGATTTAGGACCAGTAAATTTAAATTCAATTGGTGAATATGAATTGATAAAAGAAAGACTAGAGATGAATTTAAAGCAAAGACAGGACCTATTAAATTCTGGTGAAGAAATTGAAAATATATTGAGAGATTTAGATAAGGAAATGAAAGAAATTTTTAAAAAGTCTTTTGCTGAGATTTCTAAGAATTTCAATGAAATTTTTAAAATTTTATTTGATGGAGGTAAGGCGGAAATAGAGTTGACTGGCGAAATTTTAGATGGAGGCATCGAAATAAAGGCAATGCCACCAGGAAAAAGACTTCAATCACTATCATTACTATCTGGTGGAGAAAAAGCTCTTACTGCTGTTGCACTTTTGTTTGCCCTATTAAAAGTTAGACCAGCTCCTTTCTGCATATTAGATGAAATTGATGCCGCACTTGATGATGCTAATATTAAAAAATATTGTGATTATCTAAAAACTCTAGAAAATATTCAATTTATTATGATTACACACAGAAAACTAACTATGGAAATTGCAGGCACTATGTATGGAGTGACAATGGAAGAAAAAGGTGTTAGTAAGCTATATTCAGTAAAATTACAATAGGAGGACTTATGTTTAACTGGTTTAAAAAGAAAAATAAAGAAAAAGAATCTTTAATTAAGGAAGATACTATAAATAACAAAGAAGAAAATGAGCAAATACCAGAAGAAAATTCTAAGGTAAATGAAGAGATTTTTAGCGAAGCAAATACTCTTTTAGATGAGGAAAAAAATTTAGTTCTTACTGAAGAAATAGATAATAAAGAAAATATAGAAGAAGATAGGCTAGAAAAAACATCTAATAATTCAGTTGAAGTTAAAGAAGAAATTGAGGAAAATTTTAATACTGAAGAAATTAAAGAAGAAATTGAGGTAGTAAATTCTTCAGAATTAGATAATGATGAAGCCCCCAATGAAGACAAGGGTAAGGTTAACTTCTTCAAAAAATTAATGAGCGGTCTTGATAAGACAAGAAAAGAAGTAGGCATAAAAATCAATACCGTAATGGGAAATTATGTAAAAATTGATGATGATATGCTTGAAGACCTTGAAGATATTTTAATTTCGGCTGATGTTGGAATGGATACTACAATGAAATTAATTGATAATTTAAGGGAAACTATAATCAAGGAAAAAATTAACGACCCATCTAAAGTTAAAGATATTTTAAAGTCAGAAACAAAAAAATTAATGAATGAAGAATTAAATAAAGGAATAAGCGATATTTCTCCATCAATAATTTTAGTTGTAGGAGTAAATGGTGTAGGTAAAACTACAACGATTGGTAAACTTGCAAAAAGATATAAGGATGAAGGAAAATCTGTTTTAATTGCAGCAGCGGATACTTTTAGAGCTGCAGCAATTGACCAACTAAAAGAATGGGGAAATAGGGTAAATGTTGATGTAATTAGCCATAGTGAAGGTCAAGACCCAGCAGCCGTTGTTTTTGATGCTATTACAGCAGCAAAAAGTAGAAATGCTGATATACTAATAGTCGACACAGCCGGAAGATTACACAACAAAGCTAATTTAATGAAAGAATTAGAAAAAATTAATAGAATAATAGACAAAAAATATCCTGAAGCTTACAGAGAAACACTTCTGGTTCTTGATGCAACAACTGGTCAAAATGCTATGAATCAGGCAAAAACTTTCAAAGAAGCTGTAAATATTACAGGTATTGCTTTAACTAAACTTGATGGGACCGCCAAGGGAGGCGTTGTCATAGCTTTACAATCTGAACTACAAATTCCCATAAAACTTGTGGGAGTAGGTGAAGGAATCTACGATTTACAAGATTTCAATTTAGATAATTTCTTGCAAGGAATTTTTGGATAATATTTTATATAAATAAGTAAATAATATTGACAAAAAAAGAAATTTATGGTTTAATACTAGAGGTCAAGTAAAAAGGTTGACCCTTATAAATATGGTGATTATATGGAAGATAAGTTTTTTCGCATAAATACTCTTATGGATTTTTATGGTTCTTTACTACCACAAAAACAGAGAAGAGTAATGAGTATGTATTATATTTATGATTGCTCTTTAAATGAAATAGCAAATGAATTTAATATTTCAAAACAAGCTGTTTCTGATAATATGAAAAGAGCAGAGAATAACTTAGAAAATTATGAAAAAAAACTTAAACTCATAGATATTACAGAAAAAAGAGATAAAGAAACTCTTTTAAAAAAAGAAAAACTAGAAAAATACTTTGATGAGTTTGAAAAAAATAGTAGAGAATATGATAAAGTTCTCTACAAAAAGATTAAAACCTTAATCTTGGAATAGGGGGGTGTATTGTGGTTTTTGAATCTTTATCTGAAAAATTACAAAATACTCTTAATAAATTAACAGGCAAGGGTAAATTAACTGAAAAAGATATTGATGCAGCTATGAGAGAGGTTAAGCTTGCTCTTTTAGAAGCAGATGTAAATTTTAAGGTAGTTAAGGATTTTATAAAAAACACTAAAGAAAGAGCTTTAGGCTCTCAAGTTTTAGAATCATTAACACCTGGTCAACAGGTAATTAAAATTGTTAACGATGAGCTTAAAAACCTTATGGGAAAAGAGCAGGTAAAAATTGATTATTCTAAGAAGCCAACAGTTATTTTAATGTGCGGTCTACAAGGGGCTGGAAAAACTACAACAGCCGGTAAGCTTGCTAATAAGATGAAACAAGAAGGCAAAAGGCCACTTTTAGTAGCGTGTGATGTTTATAGACCTGCTGCAATAAAACAGCTACAAGTTGTAGGCAAATCTGTAGATGTTCCAGTTTTTACTATGGGTGATAAAATTGATCCTGTTGACATTTCAAAAGCATCTCTTGAACATGCTAAGAAAAATGGAAATGATGTTTTAATTATTGATACTGCTGGAAGACTTCAAATAGATGAAAAACTAATGCAAGAATTAAAAAACATCTATGATGCCTTAGAACCATCTGAGGTTTTACTGGTGCTTGATTCTATGACAGGACAAGAAGCTGTAAATGTAGCAGACACTTTTGATGATACCTTAAAACTTACTGGGGTTATTTTAACTAAACTTGACGGTGATGCAAGAGGTGGAGCGGCCCTTTCTATAAGAGCTGTAACTGATGTGCCTATTAAATTTATTGCATCAGGCGAAAAGATGGATAACATTGAAGTCTTCCATCCAGATAGGATGGCTTCAAGAATTTTAGGCATGGGCGATATGTTAAGCCTTATTGAAAAAGCTGAAGCTATTGTTGATGAAAAGAAGGCTAAAGAATTAGAAGAAAAAATAATTAATCAGACTTTTACCTTTGATGATTTTCTTGACCAAATGATGCAAATTAAAAAGATGGGTCCTTTGGAAGATATTTTAGGAATGCTTCCAGGAGTGAATTCAAAAGCTTTGAAGGGAGTAAAGTTACCAGAGGGTGAACTTGCAAAAGTAGAAGCAATAATAAGGTCCATGACCAAAAAAGAAAGAATTAAACCCGATATTATAGATTCGTCAAGAAGAAAGAGAATAGCTTTAGGTTCAGGGACTAGCCCTGCAGAAGTTAATAAGTTGATAAAACAATTTAAAGATTTAAGAAAACTTATGAAACAATTTGGAAACATGTCTAAGGGCATGAAGAAAAAAAGGTTTAAAATGCCTTTTTCATTTTAGGAAATTTATTTTTTAAATAAATTTATTTTAATTATGGAGGTGAATTAATTGGCAGTTAAAATTAGATTAAGAAGAATGGGTACTAAGAAAAAACCATTTTATAGAGTTGTTGTAGCGGATTCACGTAGTCCTAGAGATGGTAGAGTAATCGAAGAAATTGGTTATTATGATCCATTGACTCAACCAAAGAAATTTGTTGTAAACAGTGAAAAAGCTAACACATGGATTCTAAATGGAGCTAAACCTACTGATACAGTAGATAGACTTTTTAGAGAAAATTCTGTTTATATAAATAAAGAAGCTTCTAAAAATGAAGAAGCTCAAGAAGAACCAATAAATAAATAATTGGAGGCATACATGGTTGAATTAATTGAATACATTGCAAAGTCTTTAGTTGATGAACCGGAAAAGGTTAAAGTAAGCTCTCAAGAAGGCGAAGATGTTAACAATATACTTCTACAAGTCTCTTCAACCGACATGGGAAAAGTTATTGGAAAACAAGGCAGAATTGCAAAAGCAATCAGGTCTATTTTAAAAGCTGTATCATTAAAAGAAGAAATAAAGGTCAATTTAGAAATAGATGAAATCCAAGAATGATTTAACTTGTATAGGCGAGATTATTAATACTTTTGGTATAAAGGGAGAGCTTAAAGTAAGACCTTTTACTGATAATATCAAAAGATATTCTAAGCTGGATTATATACTTTTAGGTCAAAATAAAGACGCTTATGAAATCTCTTCTGTAAGATATGACAAAGGTTTTGTTTTTTTAAAATTAAAAGGACATGATGATATTAATGATGTCTTGAAATTTAAAAATTCATATCTTTATATTTATGATAAGGACAGAGAAAAATTGCCACAAGGGACTTTTTATGTATGGGACTTAATTGGTAAGGAAGTTTATGATTCAAATAATGAATTTCTTGGAATTTTGGAAAAAATAGATTCTTATCCAGCAAATGATGTTCTTGTTATTAAAAACGAGAATTTTCGCTACTATATACCAAATGTTAAGGAATTTGTTAAGGATATTGGAGATGTTATTATAGCTGACCCCATTGAAGGGATGAGAGAGTGAAAATTTCTGTACTAACTTTATTTCCGGAGTTTATTAATTCGCTTAGGAATTATTCAATCGTTGGAAGAGCTATAAAAGACAATATTGTAGAACTTGAGGTAATAGATATTAGAGATTTTGCTATTAATAAGTATCTACAAGTAGATGATTATCCTTTTGGTGGTGGGCCAGGAATGCTTATGCAGGTTTCTCCAATAGTTCAAGCTATTGAAAGCTGCAAAAGCCAAAAGGCAAAAGTTTATTTTTTAAGTGCTCATGGAAAAACTTTAAATCAAGAAAAATTAAAAGAGCTGAAAAATGAAGAGCATATTATTTTATTAAATGGTCATTATGAAGGTATTGATGCTAGAGTTATAGATAATTATGTCGATGAGGAAATTTCCATTGGTGATTTTGTTTTAACTGGTGGAGAGATAGGCTCAATGGTTCTTATTGATGGAGTAACTAGACTCTTAGATGGTAGTCTTTCCTCAGAAGAATCATATACAGATGAGTCATTTTATAATGGCTTATTGGAATATCCTCAATATACAAGACCAAGAGATTTTAAAGGTTTAAAGGTTCCTGATATTTTATTATCAGGAGATCATGAAAAGATAAGAAAATATCGCTTGAAAGAGTCACTAAGGATTACTCTTAAAAAAAGACCTGATTTATTAGAAAAAAAAGAATTAAATAATGAAGAAAAAATTTTATTAAAAGAAATACGAGAGGAGGAGGAAAATGGATATAATTAGATCAATAGAAGATGAATTTATAAAAGATAATTTACCTGAATTTAGAGTAGGAGATACAATTCAAGTCCACTATAGAATTATTGAAGGTACTAGAGAAAGAGTCCAAGTTTTCGAAGGTATTGTAATCAAAAAACAAGGTAAGAGTTCAAGAAAAACTTTCACTGTTAGAAGAATTTCTTACGGTATAGGAGTTGAAAGAACTTTCTTAATTAATTCTCCAAGAATAGCTGAAATTAAAGTTGTTCGTAAGGGTAAAGTTAGAAGAGCTAAACTATACTATCTAAGAGATAGACAAGGTAAAGCTGCAAAAGTTAAGGAAAAAATAAATTACTAAAATGAGCTAAGACTCATTTTAGTTTCCTTTATTTTGAATGAAGAAAGGAGCTTTATGAAAAAATTTTTTATAGGAATATTTATTTTATTGGCACTTGCTGCAGGATTATTTTTCTTTGTTGAAAATAGGGGAAACAACAAACAATCTGATATGTATGAAGGACTAAGTTTTTTATACGAAGATAAGTTAGTAGACAAGAAGGATTATTATAGACAAGAGGATGGACAATTATATATTTCTTATGATTTTATAAAAGAAAATATAGACAAAAATATAAATTTCAATGAAAGTGAAAATAAAGTTTATATTAATAACTCAAAAGGTTCAAAAGTTTTGCCTTTAGACAGCAAGAAAGCAAACTTTTCTGGACACAAGGTTATTTTGCGTTCACCTGTTAAAAAAATAGACGGTAAATTAATGTTACCTATTGAATCTTTTATTTATGATTATAATTTTGATTTAAGATATGATAAAGATAACAAGTCATATGTACTGGATAATTTAAGTATTTCTCATAAAATTGCTACAACAACAACTGATGTAAACTTGAGAGAAATGTCTAAGAAAAGATCAAAATTAATTAAAAAAGTTCCTAAAAATAGTCAAGTGTTTCTATATGACCAAGAAAATTCTTATTATAGGGTAAGAGAATATAACGGATATGCTGGTTATGTCCATAAAGATTATTTAGATAATATTACAGAAATTCCGCCGCATGAATTGAATACTCAAGCAAAAAAACCCTTAAACATTACTTGGGATTACACTTATGCTGGACACTCTGAAGATAAGATTGCAAATATTAAAAATATACCAGGTGTTGATATCATAATTCCAACATGGTTTTCTATAATGAATGGAAATGGGGATTTAATTGATAGGGGAAATATTGATTATGTCAATAGATATAGAGCTATGGGTATTAATGTTTGGGGATATCTTGATAACTCTTTTGATGCAGAGATTACTAACAAGGCATTGTCAAATGAAAATTCAAGAAAAAAAATAATTGATAAAACTATAGAATTATGTAAAAAATATGGCATGAAAGGTCTAAATATTGACTTTGAAGGTTTTAAAATTAGTGACAGAGATTTATTTACAACTTTTGTAAAAGAATTATCTGAAAAAGCAAAGTCAGAAAATATAATGATTTCAGTTGATGTAACTCCACAGATATCATCGGATGTAACAAAAGAACCCTACGATAGAAAAGCACTTGCAGAGATTTGTGACCTAGTTGTAATAATGGCATATGACCAACATTGGTCATCTTCTGAAAAGTCAGGTTCAGTTGCTGAATATCCTTGGGTTGAAGGTTCAATTAATGTTTTGTTCAAGTCAATTCCTAGAGATAAAATGATTTTAGGAGTTCCTTTATATTCAAGGCTTTGGTGCGAAAAAAATGGTAAAGTTTCTTCTAAAGCAATTTCTATGGACCAAACTAATAATATTATTGGGTCTAAGGGATTAACACCTAAGTGGAATGACGAATGTGAACAATTTTATGTGGAATTTAACGAGGGTGATGCCCTTTATAAAATTTGGCTGGAAGAGAAAAATTCTTTAGCTCTTAAAACTAGTCTAGTTAATAAGTACAAGTTAAGAGGGATTGCATCTTGGAGATTGGGTTTTGAAACTTTTGATATCTGGGATGCTATAAACAATGAAATAAAAGATTTGAAATATTAATAATAATTTCTAATGAAAATGTCAATCACTAACATTGACATTTTTTTTATTATTAGATAAAATTATAAATGAATTGCAGAATTAATTGTATTTTAATTAAAGGGAGTGCTTAAAATTTTAGCTAATACTCATAAAGTTATAGCAACTATTATTCATCAAAGGGTAAAACAAGATTATAACATTAATTTAAATTTGAATAAGATACAATGGGGAAGTGTTTGTCCTGATGTTTTGCCTTATTATAAACTAATAAGACATTATCAAAAGGAGTCAATAAATTTTATTTCTAAAGAGATATCTAACCTGATTTATTTTTGTAGATATTCAAATTTACAAGAGAACACCAATCCTATTTTAATTAATTATTTATCTAAGAAGTTAGGTATAATTTCTCATTATCTTTCTGATTATTGTTGCTATCCACATGCTTATAGGATGACTTTTTTTGATGATATGAAAGCACATATTAAGTATGAATCAGACCTTAATGTATATGTCTTATCACAAAAATTTAAGGAAGAAAATTATGAGTACGTTATAAATACTAAAAATTTAGATTTATTCGAAAATGTTGATAAAAAGCTTAAAGTTAGAGTTAAAGAATATATAGAAACAGTTATATGTGAATATAAAAATGCTCCTATAAGTTTTGATACTGATATGAATTTTGCACTAGATATAAGTTCTAAAATAGCATCCTTTGTTATTGAATCTGCACTTGTTTACAATGAAGATTTAGAAATTCAATTTTCATAGACGAATGTGCAGTATATTAAATAGAATAGATTGTTATATTAAGGCAAAGGTCATTTACCTTGCCTTTTTTTAATTAATTTGGAGGAAAAGATGATTAATAATTCAGAAGCAAAGTATTTAGATCTAAGAGAAACACAAATTGCAATAAAATCTTTAAAAGATTATTTTCAAAGAGATTTAGCAAGTACATTAAATTTGGCAAGAGTTTCAGCACCTCTTTTTGTTAGACCTGAAACAGGTTTGAACGACAATTTGTCCGGAGAAAAAGCTGTTAACTTTAATATTAGAAAATATGATATTAATGTTGAAATTGTGCAATCTTTAGCAAAATGGAAAAGAAATGCATTAAAAAAATATAATTTTGGTATGTATGAAGGAATCTATGCAGATATGAATGCAATAAGGGCTGAAGAAAGTCTTGATAATATTCATTCGTCTTATGTTGATCAATGGGATTGGGAAAAAATAATAGGAGTTTCTGATAGAAATGACGATTATTTACATCTTGTCGTTAAAGAAATATTTTCGGTATTTAAAAGAAGTGAAGAATATATTAATCAAACTTATCCATACATTTTATCCAAAAAGTTGCCTGAAAAAATTTTCTTTGTTTCATCTCAAGAACTTGAAGATGCTTATCCTGATTTAAGTCCTAAAGAAAGGGAACATGAAATTACAAAGGATAAGAAGGCAGTTTTCATACAAGGAATCGGAAAAAAATTAAAATCAGGCAAACCTCATGACCTTAGAAGTCCAGATTATGATGATTGGGACTTAAATGGAGATATAATATTTTGGGATAGTGTTTTAAATGATTCTATTGAGTTATCAAGCATGGGAATAAGAGTCGATGAAGATTCTATAGTTAGCCAATGCAAAATTTGTGGCAATGAAGATAGACTTACCCTTCATTATCACAGAGATATAATAGAAAAAAATCTTCCCTATACAATAGGTGGGGGTATTGGCCAATCAAGAATATGTATGTACTTTTTAGAAAAAAAGCATATAGGGGAAGTTCAAGTTGGCGTTTGGGATGAGCTTACAAGGCAACAAGCCAAAAAAGATGGTATTATCTTATTGTAATATAAATTTAATATTAAAAAATTTGCTTTCTTTTTAACAATTACTCTTAAATTTATAGTATAATAAAAAATAGATTTCGGAGGAATTTTTATGAGCTTGGCAAATATTAAAATTTCAAATAATAAAAACTATGCTTTTAAAGATATAAAAAACTATCTAGTTGAAAATTTCCTTTATAACAACGAAACAGACTGTATTAATATTCTTTTAAATATTTATAATATAGAAGAATCTATCGAAAATATTTTTCCCAGATATGTGTCTTTGGAAAATTTACGTTTAGATATAATAAAATTATATAAAGAAAAAAGAGGCATAGAATTAATTGCCAGAAATCTATCTAGTTTGATCCATGATGATATAAATAGATTAGAATTATATTTATATTTAGAGGGCTACAGAAGAGGTTTCAATTCTTCAAAATTAATCAATAAACTTGAAATGATAGCCTTGAACTATTTGTCAATTGAAGAACTATACAGTAGGAAGAAACTTTATAACTATGAATTTAAAAATAAAGATGTGGTTATTTTTAAAAAGGAACTTTTTAAAAGTTTAAGAAGGGATAGGTTTACTAGATCTTATATATCATCAATCGTTAGGGGCGTTGATAAAAATCTTCTAAGAAAAAAGATTTTTAATATTAACTCCCACCTTGATTTACAGCTTGTATTTAGTGATGATTCTTCTGCGAGATTTAAGGAAATGAATTCGTATCTCTCCGTTAATGAGATTTCTAATCTCTATAAAAAAATATTAAAATTTTTATATGTTGATGGTTATAGAATTCTTACCAATGGATATTGGGATGGAATTAACGATAAAGTAATGAAAAGATATAAATAAGGGTAGGTTAACTACCTTTATTTTTTTAAGAGGGAATATGAGAATTTTAGGAATTGACCCTGGACTTGCAATTATAGGTTATGGTATTTTAGATTTCAAAGGAAATTCTTTTAAGACCGTAAGCTATGGTCAAATTAATACTCCTGCAAAAACCCCAATTACTGATAGATTGGATATGATATATTCTCAAATGTCTGAATTAATAATTAAATTTAAACCAGATGATATAGCATTTGAAGAATTATTTTTTAATAAAAACGTTAAAACTGCAATTACAGTTGCTCAGGCAAGAGGGGTAGAAGTTTTAGCTGCAAGACAGTTTACAAGAAATGTTTATGAATATACACCTTTGCAAATAAAAAAATCTTTGGTTGGTTATGGTAGAGCTACTAAGGAACAGATTCAATATATGGTAAAGGTTTTACTTAATTTAAAGGAAGTACCAAAACCTGATGATGTGGCAGATGCACTTGCAGTTGCCATAACTCATGGTTCTTCTATCAATTTTAAAGAAAGTTTTAGGATGATATAATGTTAGATTTTATAAAGGGAAATATATCAGAAATTTATGAAGGTGAAATAGTTCTTGATAATAACGATATAGGATATTTAATATCTATTAGCCAACTTGATATTTCAAAGTTAAGTTTGAATGAAGAGTTAAAAATATATTTGAGATTAATATTAAGAGAGGATAATATATCACTCTATGGTTTTTTGAATAAAGATTCAAGAACTCTTTTTGATTTATTAAATACTGTATCAAGTGTTGGACCAAAGCTTTCTATGACAATTTTAGGAGCTTTGGGTTCATCTCAACTTAGAAGTGCCATTTTAAGTGAAGATGCAAATATATTAACAAAATCTCCAGGAGTTGGAAAAAAGACTGCTAATAGAATAATTCTTGAACTCAAAGATAAGATTTCTAAAAAATCTTTTACGGAAGATTTAGATTTAAGTATATTAGACAGTAGTGATACAATAGATATCAATAATGACCCTGCTCTTGAGGCTCTATTATCCTTAGGCTATAATGAATATGAAGCAAAAATTGCTCTGAGAAATGTAGATCAAAGTCAAGAATTATCTGAAATTATTAGACAGGCACTGAAGGTGATGGCAAAGTAAATGGATGAAAGAATTATTGATGCAAATTTTTCTGTTGAAGATAAACAGGAAATTAATTTAAGACCTAAGTGGCTTTTAGATTATATTGGCCAGGATAAGGTTATAAATAAATTAAAAATTTTTATTAAGGCAGCAAAAAATAGGAAGGAACCATTGGACCACACTTTATTAAGTGGGCCACCAGGTTTAGGGAAAACCACTTTAGCTGGAATTATTGCTAATGAAATGGGCGTAAATATAAAAGTGACGTCTGGTCCTGCCATAGAAAGGCAAGGAGATTTGGCCTCAATTCTTACAAACTTAAAAGAAGATGATGTTCTTTTTATTGATGAAATTCACAGATTAAATAAATCTGTTGAAGAAATTTTATATCCTGCTATGGAAGATTATGCACTTGATATAATTATTGGTAAGGGGCCTTCCGCACGCTCTATTAGGCTTGATTTGGCAAAATTCACTTTAATAGGAGCGACAACAAGATCAGGTATGTTGACATCGCCTTTAAGAGATAGGTTTGGAGTTCTTTTAAATATGGAACTTTATTCAATTGATGCTCTTACTAAGATTGTTATAAGATCTGCTGAAATTTTAAATATACCAATTGAAAAAGAAGGCGCTTTAGAAATTGCCAAAAGGTCAAGAGGAACTCCTCGTATTGCAAATAGACTCTTAAAAAGAGTTAGAGATTATGCAGAAGTTGTGGAAAGAGGGGTAATTACCGAAAAGGTTGCTGTTAAGGGACTTAATTTGCTAGAAATAGATAAATATGGTCTTGATAATATTGATAGAAAGATAATCTTAACAATGATTGAAAACTTTGTAGGAAGACCTGTAGGGATTGATGCAATTTCTGCATCAATTGGTGAAGATAGAATTACTGTTGAGGACGTTTATGAACCTTATTTAATGCAAATAGGCTTTATAGTTAGAACACCAAGAGGTCGACTTGCAACAAAAAAAGCTTATGACCATTTCGGTTTGGAATATAAAGGAGAAGAAGAATGAAAAAAATTTTACTTATTTTCTTACTATTTCTTATGCTCTGTCCAATGAATTTATTGGCAGAAGAAAGACTTAATATTAAAGTTGGACCATCTAACCCTGTTGATAAAGAAATTAAGCTTTCTACTAAGGCTAATTTTCAAATTATATCATCAGATTTTTCATTATTAAATAATACGAATTTAAAAGAATTAAAAGTTACTTTAAAAAATGGGAAGGTATATTTAAAAGGTGAGAATTTTACAATGGAAAATTTCCCATTAGATGGTAGTATGCTAATTAATTCTTCTAAAGAAATTAAAGTTGAAAATTTAAAAAGAAGTTACTTAGGTGCTATTTCTTTTAGAATTAACAACAATAAACTTGATATTATTAATAATATTGATATAGAAAATTATTTGAGGGGAATCTTACCCAAGGAAATGAGTCCGTCTTTTGCACAGGAGGCTTTAAAAGCCCAGGCTGTAGCCTCAAGATCATTTGCAATAAGTAACAAAAATAAATGTATAAAGAATGGTTATAATCTTGATGATACAACTGCTTGTCAAGTATATAGGGGTAGCTCATGCTATAATAAAATTACAGATAAAGCTGTTGAAGCCACCAAGGGTCAAGTTTTAACCTATAAGGGAAAAGTTATTGAAGCAATATTTGGAGCATCTTCTGGAGGCTATACTGCTGATGCAAAAGATGTTTGGGGTGGCGAGATTGTAGATTATCTAATTGCAAAAGAAGATCCTTATTCCACTTATGAATGGGATGCTATTCTAACTAATCAGGAACTGTCAAAATTAGGTCTTGGTGAAATTTATACAATTGAGATAGCAGATTATGACTCATCAGGAAGAATTAAAAATATAACAGTAACAGGAGCAAATGGAGTTAAGAATTTCACAGGAAATCAATTTAGAAATAAAGTCGGCTCTATGAAATGTAAATCCACACTATTTGAAATAATGAATTTAGGTGATAGTTTTTCACTTAAGGGAAAGGGATTTGGTCATGGAGTAGGAATGAGTCAATATGGTGCTCAAAAGATGGCAAAAAGTGATTTCAAATATGAAGAAATTTTGGGCTTCTATTTTCCTGGGACAGAATTAAAAAGTATGGAAGGCGTAAATGAAAACAAGTGATTTTTCATATGATTTACCAAGTGAGCTAATAGCTCAACATCCAGCGCAAAAGCGTGACCAGTCAAGGCTTATGCTTTTGAATAAAAAGACTGGAGAGATAAATCATAAAAAATTTTATAATATTATTGACTATTTAAATAATGGTGATGTTCTTGTATTAAATGATACTAGGGTTATGCCTGCAAGAATTTTTGGACACAGACCAGAAAAAAATGAGAGTATCGAGATATTGTTGTTAAATCATAAGGGAGATACTTGGGAAACACTTGCTAAACCAGGCAAAAAATTAAAAATTGGAACTGAAATAATTTTTTCAGATGAATTAAAAGCTGAAGTCATAGATATTTCTGAAGATGGCTCAAGGTTTTTAAAATTTATCTATCTTGGAATTTTTGAAGAAATCCTTGACAGATTAGGTGAAATGCCTTTGCCACCATATATTCAGGAAAAACTTGAAGACAAGGAAAGATATCAAACTGTATATTCAAAAGAAATAGGTTCAGCAGCAGCTCCGACTGCGGGTTTGCATTTTACAAAAGAACTATTAAAAAAGATAGAAGAAAAGGGAATTGAAATTTGTTTTATAACTCTTCATGTTGGACTTGGTACGTTTAGACCAGTTAAGGTAGAAGATGTTACTAAACATAAAATGCACAGTGAGTTTTATATTATTCGTGATGATGTAGCTCAAAAAATTAATAAAGCAAAAGATGAAGGTAGGAGAATTGTTGCAGTTGGAACAACATCTATAAGAACTTTAGAATCTGCTGCTGATGACAAGGGATATGTAAAGGCAAAAAGCGGATGGACAGATATTTTTATTTATCCACCATATAAATTCAAATGTGTTGATGCACTTATAACAAATTTTCATTTACCTGAATCAACTTTAATAATGCTTGTGTCTTCGTTGAGTACAAGAGAAATTATTTTAAACGCTTATAATGTTGCAGTCAAAGAAAAATATAGGTTTTTCTCCTTTGGTGATGCAATGTTTATATATTAGGAGATTAGATGTTTAAGTTTGAATTATATAAAAAAGCAAAAGATTCTAAGGCAAGATTAGGTAAAATAATAACTGACCACGGAGAGATAGAAACACCTATTTTTATGCCTGTAGGAACTAGAGCTACAGTTAAAACTATGGCTAGTGAAGAATTGAAAAAAATTGACGCACAAATTATTTTATCAAACACCTATCATTTATTTTTAAGACCAGGGTCTGAGATTATAAAAAAAGCCGGTGGACTTCACAAGTTTATGAATTGGGACAAGCCAATACTTACCGACTCAGGAGGATTCCAAGTTTTTTCTCTTTCTGATAATAGAAAAATTACCGAAGAAGGTGTTGAATTTAGATCGCATATTGACGGTTCAAAGAAATTTTTATCTCCTGAAGTTTCAATTGAGATGCAAAATATTTTAGGCTCTGATATTATTATGTCATTTGATGAATGTGCACCATATCCTGCATCATATGATTATGTTGAAAGATCAATGCAAAGGACTCTAAGATGGGCAAAAAGAGGTAAAGATTTTCATAAAAATTCTGAGCATCAAGCACTTTTTGGTATAATCCAAGGTGGTATGTATAAAGATTTACGAAAAATTTCTGCTCAAGAGATGGTTGACATGGATTTTCCAGGGTATTCAGTAGGCGGTCTTTCTGTAGGTGAACCTAAAGAAATAATGAATGAAATTCTTGATTATACAACAGATTTTATGCCTGAAAATAAACCGAGATATTTAATGGGAGTTGGTAGTCCTGATTATTTATTTGAAGCAGTAGAAAGAGGTATAGATATGGCAGATTGTGTTTTGCCAACTAGAATTGCAAGAAATGGTTCTGTTATAACTCATAGGGGAAAACTCGTTATTAGAAACGCAAAATATAAGGAAGATTTTTCTCCATTAGATGAAGAATGTGATTGTTATGTTTGCAGAAATTATACAAGAGCCTATATCAGACATTTATTCAATGTAGACGAAATATTGGGACCAAGACTTGCAACTATTCACAATTTATATTTTCTACTCAATATGATGGAAAATATAAGAGAGTCAATAAGGGGAGATTATTTTCTTGAATACAAAAATGATTTTTACAAGAAGTATGGATATAATTAAGCTTGTTAAAAAATTATTTTTTTTGTATAATTATTTATAAGAAGGGAGCAGTTTAATGAACAGTCAGTTTCTTATTCAGTTTGGACCTTTAGTTTTAATTTTTTTAGTATTTTATTTTATGGTTATTAGACCTCAAAATAAAAAGCAAAATGAAATTAAAGATATGCGTGCTAATCTAAAAGTTGGCGATAGGGTACAAACAATTGGTGGAATCATAGGAAAAATTATTGTAATAAAAGAAGATTTTGTTGTAATTGAAACTTCCGGTGATAAGAACAAAATGGAAATTATGAAATGGGGAGTATCTTCAGTTTTTAAAGATAATTCCGATTTGAAAAAGGATAATAAATAGGAGGATATGATGAAGCATATTAAGACTTTAACAACAAGAAGATTAAAAGATACTTATGCTAAAGGTGGATGTGGAGAATGTCAAACTTCATGCCAATCAGCTTGCAAAACTTCTTGTACAGTAGGAAATCAAAAATGTGAAAATGTACAATTAAAGGGCTGTTAACAGCCTTTTATTGTGCTTAAATTTATTAAATGGGGAATAATGTTAATAATTGGGAGAAAAGATGGAAAATATTCATAAATTTTATTTAAATGGTAAATATATAGTGCTCGATATACCTTCAGGTTCTGTTCATATTGTAGACCAAGCAGTATACAAAATAATTGATGATTTTAAAGATTTGACAAGAACTGAAATTTTAAGCAAGTATAAGGACGAATTTCCTTTAGTCCAACTTGAAGAAGCTTATGATGAAGTTAAATTTTTAGTAGATGAAGAAATGCTTTTTACTGAAGATGCTAAATATTTAAAGCCCATGTATAATCCCGCAAACATTATTAAAGCCATGTGCTTAAATGTTGCGCATGATTGTAATTTGAGGTGTAAATATTGTTTTGCTTCACAAGGTGATTTTAAGGGAAAAAGATTACTTATGGACTTACAAACAGGTAAAGATGCCCTTGATTTTCTAATTAAAAGTTCTGGATATAGAAGAAATCTTGAAGTAGATTTCTTCGGTGGAGAACCTTTAATGAATTTTGAAGTTGTAAAAAAGCTTGTAGAGTATGGAAGAATTCAAGAAAAAAAATACAACAAACATTTTAGATTTACAATCACAACCAATGGAACTTATTTAACAGATGATAAGATAGATTTTATAAATGAAAATATGGATAACTGCGTACTTTCATTAGATGGTAGAAAATGTGTTAATGATTATATGAGACCTACAATAAACGGAAAAGGGTCTTTTGATATAATTGTGCCTAAATTTAAAAAACTAATTTCCAAACGTGGAGATAAAGATTATTTTATTAGAGGTACTTTTACCAATGAAAATTTAGATTTTTCTGAAGATTTAATGGAATTTTATAAGCAAGGTTTTAAAAAAACATCTATCGAACCAGTAGTTACTGATGAAAAAGAACCATATGCCATTAGAGCAGAACATTTAAATAAAATTTTAGAAGAATATGAAAAATTATCAAAAGAATATATTGATATCAAGAAAAAGGACAAAGAATTTTCTTTTTATCATTTCATAATAGACTTAAGTCAAGGACCTTGTGTTATTAAAAGGACTGTTGGATGTGGAGCAGGTTCTGAATATATAGCAGTAACTCCTGATGGAGAAATTTATCCATGCCATCAATTTGTAGGTGAAGAAGAGTTTAAATTGGGAGATATTCACAGTGGTATTGTAAATACTAAGCTTCGTGATACATTTAAGTGTGCCAATGTATATACTAATGAAGATTGTCCAGATTGTTGGGCTAGATATTACTGTTCAGGCGGTTGTCACGCTAATGCTTATTATGCTAATAAAAACCTATCAAAACCTTATAAAGTGGGTTGTGAAATGGAAAAGAAAAGAATTGAATGTGCTATATCAATTGTAGCAAATCAAGATTAATCTGTTATAAACAATTTTGTTTATATAAATAAATATAATAGAACAGGGGAGCATTCGCTGAGAGGAGATAATATCTCGACCCTTAAGCTGATCCAGGTAATACTGGCGTAGTGAGGAATAAGGACTTAAAATAGGGCTCGGCTCTATTTTTTTCTTTTGTTAATTAAGGTTCTTATTTTCCAACCTTGTTCTAAAGGAGGAAAATATGGAAAGAAGAAGTACAAAAAATTTAGTAATGGCAGGTTTATGTATAGCCTTGTCACAGGTTTTATCTTATGTAAAAGTTTTTGAGATGCCTCAAGGTGGTTCAATAACAGCCGGTTCAATGGTTCCCATAATACTTTTTTCATTAGTATATGGATTTAAAGATGGATTTTTAGCAGCCATTGTTTATGGACTTTTACAATTTGTTTTAGGTGGAACTTTTTCACTTCATCCATTATCAATAATAATTGATTATTTATTGGGATTTGGTGTATTAGGTTTAGCTGGAATATTTGGTGGAAAGAAAAATCTAACAAGTGCTTTACTAGGAACTTTTGTAGCCTGCATATTAAGATTTGTAATGTTATTTTTGTCAGGAGTTTTGGTTTGGGCATCTTATACACCACCAGGAATGGCTCCATGGTATTATTCTTTAACTTATAATGGAACTTATATGATTCCTGAAACAATACTTACACTTGTTATAGTCGCTCTTATATATAGTAAAGTATATGATTCTATGAAATAGGTATTATATAAAAATAAAACCTTATGAGCTAATCATCAACAATAACCACTTAGTATTGGTTATTACTAATATATGGTTTTTGATAATTAAATAAAAAAGCCTAGTAAATCACCATGATTAATCTTAGTAAGTTAAGTAATTACGCTAATTAATTTGTAATTGATAGTTATTTCTATTTTCAAAATATTACACTAAATATTTGATAAAATATTAAAGATATGCTATCATTAATTCATAAAGACAAATAAAGGTATAAAATTTATGGAGGTGTACTATGGCTTATAAAATTACAGATGCTTGTATCGCTTGTGGCGCTTGTCAAGCAGAATGTCCAGTAGATTGCATTAGTGATGGAGATATTTATCAAATAAATCCAGACCAATGCATAGATTGTGGCTCATGTGCAGGAGTTTGCCCTGTAGGAGCACCAGTACCTGAAGACTAAGTAAGGTTTAGCGAGGCTATATGCCTCGCTTTTTTGTTGTAATTTTTTAAAAATAAAAGTATAATACTTTTATCATATAAGTTTTTTATTTTATACATTTTGCATCATATAAGCTTTTAACTTATTCATTTATTTTCATTTCTTACATACTCTAAATTTTTCATATAAATTTTTATTTTTATTTAGAGTTTAAATTAATTAAAGTGGTATATATGTTATATATTAAAGATGGTATTTAATATTTGAAAGGAGAATAATATGAGGATTCATATGGGATTAGATGTGGGGTCTACTACTGTTAAACTTGTAATCTTGGATAATGAATTTAATATTTTATATTCGACTTACAGAAGACATTTTTCCGATGTTAAAAAAACTGTCAAAGATGTTATTAATGAAGTTTATGATAAATATAAATATGATAGCTTAACATGTGCTGTTACTGGTAGCGGTGGTCTTTCAGTAACAAAATTACTAGATGTTGATTTTATTCAAGAAGTTATAGCAGGTAAAGTTGCTATATCATCTTATATTCCCCAAACTGATGTCGCAATTGAACTTGGGGGAGAGGATTCTAAAATTACTTACTTAAAAGGTAGCGTAGAACAAAGAATGAATTCGATATGTGCTGGAGGAACCGGAGCTTTTATTGACCAAATGGCTTCTCTATTACAAACTGATGCTTCAGGTTTGAACGAAATGGCAAAATCTTATAAAAAACTTTATCCTATAGCTTCACGCTGTGGAGTTTTTGCTAAAACAGATGTGCAAGCTTTGATTAATCAAGGTGCAGAAAAAGAAGACATAGCTATTTCAGTTTTTCAATCTGTTGTTAATCAAACTATTTCAAATCTTGCTTGCGGAAGACCCATAAGAGGCAATGTTGCCTTTTTAGGAGGACCTCTACATTTTTTAAATATGTTAAGGGAAAGATTTATTAAAACTTTGAATCTTAAAGATGAAGAGATTATAGTGCCTGAAAACTCTCAAATTTTCGTAGCATTAGGAGCTGCGATTTCTTCTTTTGAAACAAAATCTATGCCATTTATAGAGCTTTTTAATAGGGTTAATTCAAATATAAAAGTAATTGAAAAAGAAACAACAACACTTGAACCTCTTTTTAAAGATAAAAAAGATTTAGAAGATTTCATAGAAGACCATAAAACTAAAAATTTAAGAGAAATTCCCATTAGTTCATATAAAGGACCTATTTTTATTGGAATTGATTCTGGATCAACTACTTCTAAATTAGTGGCTCTTTCAGATAATAATGAAATTTTATATAAATACTATGGATCAAATAAGGGGAATCCTCTTGAAATTGTTATTGAACAATTAAAAGAAATATATAAAAAGAAAAATAATGAAGCCTATATAGCTTCTGCTGGTTGCACAGGCTATGGAGAAGATTTTTTAAAGGCAGCCTTAAATTTAGATTTAGGTGAGGTAGAAACTATTGCTCACTTTACAGCAGCTAAATTTTTTGACCCTGAAGTAGATTTCATTCTTGATATTGGAGGTCAAGATATGAAGTCAATGAAAATAAGCGATGGTGTTATAGAATCGATATTATTAAATGAAGCATGTTCTGCTGGCTGTGGGTCTTTTCTCGAAACTTTTGCACGTTCTGTTAATTTATCGGCAAAAGAATTCGCAAATCAAGCAACAATGGGGGAAAACCCAGTTGATTTAGGTAGCAGATGCACTGTGTTTATGAATTCTAATGTAAAGCAAGCTCAAAAAGAGGGGGCAGAGGTAACTGATATAGCAGCAGGCTTAGCTTATTCAGTAATTAGAAACGCTCTACAAAAAGTAATTAAAGTTCGTGACCCTAAGGATTTAGGTAAACATATTGTGGTTCAAGGTGGAACTTTCCTATCAAATGCTGTTTTAAGGGCTTTTGAAAATTTAACAGGTGTAAAAGTTACAAGACCAAATATCGCTGGACTTATGGGTGCTTTGGGAATGGCTTTAATATGTAAAGAAAAATCTCAAGGTAAATCTTCAATTATTGATGAAGAATGTCTAAGTAATTTTAAATATAAATCTATATCAACTAATTGTCATCAATGCACTAACAACTGTGCTTTGTCTATTAATATATTTTCTAACGGAAAAAGATATATTACTGGAAATAGGTGTGAGAAGGGTGCAGGACTTGTTAAAAGTAATGAAGAAAAACTTCCAAATCTATATAAATATAAATTAGAAAGATTATTTTCTTATAAATCCTTAGATGAAAAATATGCTCCCAGGGGAATAGTTGGAATACCTAGAGTTTTAAATATTTATGAAAATTATCCCTTCTGGCATACATTTTTTACAAGTCTTGGTTATAGAGTTGTTTTATCAAGTAAATCCTCAAGAGAAATTTATGAAAAAGGCATAGAAACTATCACTTCTGAAACTGCTTGTTATCCAGCTAAGATTAGCCATGGACATATAGAAGATTTAATTGAAAAAGGTGTAAAATTTATTTTCTATCCTGCAGTATTTTATGAAGAAAAACAATTTAAAAATGCAGATAACACCATAAATTGTCCTGTTGTGGCAGGTTATAGTGAAGTAATTAAAAATAATGTTGATAAGATAGTAAATGGTAATATAGTATTTTTAAATCCCTTCATATCTTTTAATGATAGAAAAAGATTAGAAAAAAGGTTAAATGAAGTATTTACTGATATACCTTATGATGAAATAAAAAGAGCAGTAAGAGCTGCTTATCAAGAAGAAGATAGATATAGACTTGATGTTCTCAATGAGGGCAATAAAGCTTTATCATATATTAAAGAAAAAAATATTAAGGGTATAGTTTTATGTGGTCGTCCTTACCATGTTGACCCGGAAATTAATCATGGTATACCAGAGTTAATTAATCAATTAGGTCTAGCTGTGCTTTCAGAAGACTCAGTTGCAAGAAATGTTGAAATTGATTCTAGGCTGAGGGTTTTAGACCAATGGAACTATCATTCAAGACTTTATAGAGCGGCTAAATTTGTTGGTCAATATGATAATTTAGAGCTTGTTCAGCTAAATTCTTTTGGCTGTGGAATAGATGCTGTTACAACTGACCAAGTAGCAGAAATTATGAAAGCCTATAATAAAATCTACACAGTCTTAAAAATAGATGAAGTTTCTAATTTAGGTTCCATAAAAATTAGGTTGAGGTCTTTAATCGAGGCATCAGAAAAGAGAGAATTTATTAAAAAAGAAGCTGATAAATTAGGACTTATCAATGAAAAACCTTTATTATTTACTGAAGAAATGAGGGAAAATTATACAATTTTAATGCCGCAAATGTCCCCTCTACATTTTGAAATTTTTGAACCAATTTTACAAGCTGAAGGTATAAATATAAAGGTCTTAAAAGATAGTGGAAATAAAGTTGTCAATGAGGGCTTAAAATATGTAAATAATGATGCTTGTTATCCTTCTATGTTTGTTGTGGGTCAATTTATAGATGCAGTTAAGTCTGGAAAATATGATACAGACCATTTGGCACTTCTAATGAGTCAAACTGGAGGAGCTTGCAGAGCATCAAATTATGTAGCCTTTATAAGAAAAGCCTTAAAAGACGCTGGATATGGTCATATACCTGTTATAGGTTTGTCTTTCCAAGAAATTGAATCTCACCCTGGATTTAAATTTACAAGAAAACAAATAATTAGGATGGGTAAAAAACTTGTTCAAGCTTTACTCTATGCAGATTTAATTTCAAGATTAACACTAGCCACTAGACCCTATGAACTTATTAAGGGATCTACTAATATATTAAGGGATAGATGGATAGAAATAACTACAAGTAAAGACTTATCTTATGAAAAAGAAGGTTTTATAAGAAATGTATATACTATGGTAGGAGAATTTAAGAGGCTTGAAATTTCTAAAATTAAAAAACCAAAAGTCGGTATAGTTGGTGAAATTTTAGTTAAATATGACCCGGCTGCTAATAATCACTTAGCAAAAGTTTTGGAAGGTGAGGGGGCTGAGGTTGTCATTCCAGATTTGACAGATTTTATGATGTATTCATTTAAAAATCAAGAATACAAATATAGATTACTTTCAAAATCTTGGTTACCATCATTTGTTTGTAATTTAGGAATATATTATATAGAATATTACAGAAAATTTGTAAGTAAAGCCTTAGAAGGAACAAGATTTACAAAACCTGAAAAAATTGAAAATATCATAGATTATGCGAAAAAGTATGTAAGTTTAGGAAATCAATATGGAGAAGGTTGGCTTTTAACAGGTGAAATGGTAGAACTTATAGAATCTGGCACAGAAAATATAGTTTGTGTTCAACCTTTCGGATGCCTACCAAACCATATAACTGGTAAGGGCGTCATAAAAGCCATCAGGTCGACATATGAAAAAGCAAATATTATTCCTCTTGATTTTGATGCTTCAGCTTCAAGCGTTAATCAATATAATAGAATTAAATTAATGTTATCTCAAGCAAAGAAAAATATGGAACAAGAAAAATCAATATATCACAGAGGATTCTTGAAAAATAAAGTTGCTTTAGAAAATTAAATAATCTAATAAAAGCGTGCGTGATGAAATAACATCCATTAGTTGTTTTTGAGTATTACTTTTGGGGTTAGGATTCTAATCACGCTTTTTTATATTATTTTATCTATTATCTAACTTATGGAATAGATATTTAAAATATTATTTTTATTTTTTTGAAAAGGTTTTGAATTTAAAATATATAATAAGATATGAGTTTTAATTATGGAGAAGTATAAAATTATTTTTTAGTCTAAGCTTAACTAAGCTTTATTTTTTAATACAAATTTATAATTATTTAGTATATAATATTACTTTAGTGAAAAATATATAAGGAGGAAATTATGGCTTGTACAACAATTTTAGTTGGTAAAAATGCTTCTTTTGATGGTTCAACTCTAGTAGCCAGAAATGAAGATTCACCAGCGGGTCTTTACAGTCCTAAACAAATTTTAGTAATGGAGGCTAAGGACCAACCCAGAAAATATAAATCAGTTTTATCTCATCTTGAGTTCGACCTTCCAGAAAATCCATATAGATATACTTACTGTCCAAACTCTGATCGCAAAGAAGGAATTTGGGGAGCATTTGGTGTTAATGAAAAAAATGTTTCTATGACAGCAACTGAAACTATTACTTCTAATGAAAGAGTTTTAGGAGCTGATCCTCTTGTTGTTTATAAGAAAGGAACAGATAAGGAAAAAGAAGTTATTGGTGGACTTGGTGAAGAGGACTTTGTAACAGTTACTCTTGCTTATATTTCTACAGCAAGACAAGGTGTTGAGCGATTAGGAAAACTACTTGAAAAGTATGGCACTTATGAAATGAACGGTATTGCTTTTCAAGATGAAAATGAAATTTGGTGGTTTGAAACTATAGGCGGTCATAATTGGATGGCAAGACGTGTAAAAGATGATTCTTATGTGATTATGCCAAATCAATTAGGTATTGATTATTTTGATTTTGCAGATGCTTATGGTAAAAAAGAAAATTTCATGTGTTCACAATCTCTAAAAGATTTAGTTGAAAAGTATGATTTAGACCTTAGAATGGATAAAAATCAAGATTTTAATCCAAGACTTGCTTTTGGTTCACATGATGATTCTGACCACACCTATAACACTCCAAGAGCATGGGTTTTATTAAAAAAATTTAATCCAACTTTTATGAGAGAACATAGTGAACTTGGTCCAGAATCTGATAATCTTCCTTTTGAAATGGTAGCAGAAAGAAAAATTACTGTTGTTGATATTAAGTGGGCTCTTTCTAATCATTATCAAGAAACACCTTACGACCCATATATAAAAGGTAATGCAGAAAAATCTAAAAAATATAGACCAATAGGAATTAATAGGACTAATGTATTGGGTTTAGTTCAAATAAGATCTAACTTACCTGATGAGTTAAAATCTATTGAATGGTTCTCTTATTCATCAAATATCTTTAATGCAATGGTTCCTTTATATATAAATGTTAATACTATTCCTAAATATTATGCAAGTTCAGAAACTAAAGTAACAACTGATTCATTTTATTGGGTGAACAGGTTAATTGCAGCTATTTGTGATAAAAATTATATGGATACTTCTAATGCCTGTGAAAGATATCAAAATTTGATTGCAAATAAAGCTATGGAGCATATCAATAATACTGATAAAAAATTCAAGGAAGAAAAGCCAAAAGATATAGAAGAATTTTTCCAAGCAGCTAATCAAAATTTTGCAGACTTTGTTGAAGAAGCTAGCCGTGATTTTCTTGATAAGGTACTGTGGATTGGTTCAAATAATATGACCAACTCTTTTTCAAGGTCAGATGCCTAATATAAATTTTTAAATTCAAAATTATAAAATATTATGATATAATATTTAATATATTATTTGGAGGTATTTTTCATGAATATAATTAATACAACTGATACAATTAAAGTTGCATTTTATTCAATTCCTTTGGACTTTGAACCTGGATGGGAAATTTTTGCCTCTTTTTCAAAATTAGATATTTATTTTATGAGTTAAATAGGGAGTCTTTATAAGGTTCTCTATTTTTTTATTGGAAACAACATAATTCCAATTCTTACCAGTAAAAATCTTTCAAATGCTGGGGTTTATATTCGTATTTAGGGGGAAATATGCAAAATAAAGATGTAAAGATTAATAAGGTTTATGTAAGAAAAAAGGATTCTTTAGATTTTCTTTCTAAATCTACAAAGGCTGAAATTGAAAATTCTTTAAAAATTAAGTTGGCTGATTTAAAAGTGTACAGAAGATATGATATGGATATAAGTGATGAATTACTTGACAAAATTCTATATACTATTTTAGCTGAAAAACCTGTAGATTTGCTTTTCTATGGAGAAGAAGCAGACAAGTTGGAAAAAACTTTTGAAAATCCTATTAGAGTTTCTTATTTACCTGGTCAATTTGACCAAAGAGAACAAGGTTTGTTAGATACAATAGCTTTATTTACGGATAAAAAAGTTAAGGCAAAAGTCAGCCTTTGCTATGATATTATGGGAGTAGATTCCGATGATATAGAAAAGATTAAAAATTTTCTAATAAATCCTGTGGATTCTCATGAAGTGTCACTTGATGATAATTTATTAGAAGAAAGACAGGTATCTGATGAGCATTTAGAAAATATTGTTTTTAATGGTTTTACAAAATATGATGACTCTAAATTAGAAGAATTTTTAAATAATCAAAATTTAGCTATGAGTCTTGATGATTTAAAAGTATTTCAAACTTACTTTAAGAAGGAAAACAGAGACCCTAATGAAACTGAACTAGCTATAATAGACACTTATTGGTCAGACCACTGTAGACATACAACTTTTAATACAGAGCTTGATATTTACTTTAATGAAGTTTCTGCCTTAGATAGAGAAATAAGAAAAGCTTTTGACTTATATTTAAAATTAAGAAAAGAATTAAATATCGAAAAACCAATTAGCCTTATGAGTTTTGGTACTATTTTATCAAAATATTTAAGGAAAAATGGTAAATTAGATGACTTAGAAGTTTCAAGTGAAATTAATGCTTGTTCCATAAAAATAAAGGTTAAATTAGATTTTAATGGAGATATTAAATATAAAGATTTCCTTTTAATGTTTAAGAATGAAACTCACAATCACCCCACAGAAATAGAACCGATAGGAGGAGCAAGTACTTGCTTAGGTGGAGCTATTAGGGACCCACTTTCAGGAAGGGCTTTTGTTTATCAAGCAATGAGAATTTCAGGAGCGGCTGACCCCTTTACACCAATTGATAAAACCTTAAAAGGAAAATTACCACAAAAGAAAATCTGCACAGAGGCAGCAAAGGGTTATTCATCATATGGTAATCAAATAGGGCTTGCTACTGGTTTTGTTGATGAAATTTATCATCCAAATTATGTTGCTAAGAGATTAGAAGCAGGAGCAGTAATTGCGGCAGCTCCAATTGAAAATGTAAAAAGATTAGAACCTCAAAAAGGCGACATTGTTATATTACTTGGTGGAAAAACTGGAAGAGATGGAATTGGAGGAGCAACAGGTTCTTCTAAATCTCACAAAACATCTTCAATAAAAACTGAATCTGCACAAGTCCAAAAAGGTAATGCACCTGAAGAAAGAAAAATTCAGAGATTATTTAGAAGAGAAGATGCTGCAAAACTTATTAAAAAATGTAATGATTTTGGCGCTGGTGGAGTGAGTGTAGCTATAGGTGAACTATCTGAGAGCATTGAAATACATCTAGATAGAGTTCCACTAAAATATCTTGGTTTAAAACCTAAAGAAATTGCAATTTCTGAATCTCAAGAAAGAATGGCTGTACTTATTGGCGAAAAAGACAAGGAAAAGTTTTTAAACTTAGCTAAGGAAGAAAATCTTGAAGCTACTCATGTAGCAACGGTTACAGATACTGGTAGAATGATTATGTATTATAAGGACAAAGTAATCTGTGATATGTCCTATGATTTTATCAACTCTACTGGAGCAAATAGAAAAACAAAAGTACAAGTAGAATCAGAAAATCCTGCAAAGTTCCTTTTTAATTCTGATAAAGACGCGGGTAATTTAAAGGATTATTTGGGACAATTAAATATTGCTTCAAAGAAAAACTTAATTGAACTTTTCGATTCATCTGTCGGTAGAGCTACTGTTTTGTGGCCTTTAGGTGGAAAAAAACAAAGTGTACCAATTCAAGCAATGGTTGCAAAAATTCCTTCATTTGAAGGTGATGTTTTAACAAGTTCTCTAATGACTTATGGGTTTAATCCTGATTTATCTATCCAGTCACAATATTTAGGTGGATATTATGCAGTTATTGAATCAATATCAAAATTAGTTGCCAGTGGAGCATCAATTGATAAGATAAGATTATCATTCCAAGAATTTTACGGTAAATTAACTGATGAAAAAGCTTGGTCTAAGCCTCTAAAATCATTATTGGGAGCCTTAGAAGCATCATATTTCTTTGATGCACCACCAATAGGAGGAAAAGATTCCATGAGTGGTACTTTTGAGGATATTGATGTAGCACCTACATTAATTTCTTTTGCAGTTACAACAGAAGATGTAGAACATATAATTTCTCCAGATTTTAAGGGCAAGGGTAAGATAGGTTTAGTATCTTTAGATTATGATGAAAATGGAAAACTTAACTTACATGAATTAAAAAATAATTTTGAAAATATACACAAAGAAATTTTGACTGGAAATATAATTTCTGCTTGTGCCATTACTCATAAGGGAACCTTACCTATGATTTATGAAAATGCACTTTATAGAAGTGGATTTGATGTTAAATTAGATGATTTATACTCTCCTAAATATGGCTCATTTATTGTGGAATATTTAGAAGATAGACCATTTATTAAAAATATAGGAGATTTTGCAGAAAATATTGTAGTTAATGGTGTTAAGTTAAATGAAAGATTATTAGAAGAATCATATATGCACACTTTCGATTCTATATATCCACCTAAGGCTTCTAGTCCATTAAAAGAATTAGAAATAAAAAAATCAAATAAGAGAAATTTCAAATCAAGAAAATGCGTAGATATTCCAAAAGTTGTTATACCGGCTTTCCCTGGAACAAATTCTGAATGGGACACTAAAAAAGCCTTTGAGAATGAAGGTGCAAAAGTTCAAGTTATCTTGTTTAGAAATAGGACTGATGAGGACTTAAAAGAATCTCTAGATATTTTTGCTAAAGAAATTAAAAATGCACAAATTTTGGCTATACCAGGAGGATTTTCTATGGGTGATGAGCCTGATGGTTCTGGAAAATTTATTGCAAATGTAATAAGGTCTCCAAAAGTTAAGAAAGCTATAGAATATATGCTTGATGAAAATGATGGATTAATTCTTGGTATATGTAATGGATTCCAAGCCCTTGTAAAAACAGGACTTCTTCCCTATGGTCATATAAAAGAAATGGAAGAAGACGACCCAACGCTAACTTTTAATTCAGTAAACAGGCATATTAGTTCTATTGAAAATATTAAAATTCTAACTAATAATTCACCTTGGCTTAATACTTTGGAAGAAGGAAAAGTTTATAGAATGCCTATTTCACATGGTGAGGGAAGATTTTATGCTGAGGAATCTGTTTTAAACTCTCTTATGGAAAATGACCAAATTGTTGGAGTTTATGAAAATGCACCAAATGGTTCAGCTTTAAATATTGAATCAATTATATCTAAAGATGGAAAAATTTTTGGAAAAATGGGTCACTGTGAACGTGTAGATAAAAATCTTTATAAAAACATTGATTCAGTTGAATACCAAAATATTTTTAAAAGTGGAGTAGAGTTTTTTAAAAAATAATTTTTGAGAGAAGAAAATATTTCTTCTCTCAAATTACATATAAGTTTGAATTATATCATTAAAAATTTGTTAAATTAAATTACTTGTTTTGTAATATAATAGTACTATATAAATAGGAGTAAATTATTATGAAAAAATTATTAAATAAAAAGAAGAAGGGTTTTACACTTCTTGAACTTGTAATTGTAATCTCAATTATTGCTATATTAATAACTATGGCAGCTTTATCTTATAGAGGTACAAATTTGAGAGCACAAGCAGCAGCTCATAATTCAAATGTTAAGACAATCAAAAATGCAGCGGTATTGTATCTTATAGATAATCCAGAGTCTACAAGTATTACTGTTAGTGATTTAAAAGATTATTTAGAGGATGCAGACAAAATAAAACCTGCAAAGGGTTCAGGAGCAGATAGTTTTTCTATTAATGTGACTGAAGGAAAAATAACTGTTAGTCCTGGACTTGTAAAGGTAGAAAATAATAAAATAGTATCAGATAATAATACAGGCAAATAGATGTATTTTTTAATATTTATTTTAGGGACTTGTTTTGGTTCTTTTTTCAATTTATTCTTTACAAGAAGAGAAATAAAAGAAGATTTTATTTTTAAGGCTTCTTATTGTTTGAATTGCAATAAGAAGCTTAAATTTTGGAATATGATACCAATTTATTCGTATATAAAACTTAAAGGCAGATGTGCTTATTGCAAGACTAAACTACCTTTAGATTTATTAATTTTTGAAATAACTTACGGATTAATTTTTCTTGTGTCTTTCTTTTATTATGGACTTTCAGTTAATTTTATAATTAGGGCACTGGAGCTTTCCATTTTATTTTTAGTTTCTTACTGTGATTTTAAAACTACATATATCTATAGCATGGATATAATATTTTTAATAATCTTGCAAATTTTATTTATGATCTTAAATCATGGGGAATTACTCCAATCTCTAAAATTTGCACTTATCATTTCTTTTATTTTTTTAATAATCATCATACTTACAAGACAAATGGGGCTTGGTGATATGCAACTAGCTTTTGTTAGCGGATTATTTGCAAATTCTTATATGGACTTACTTAAAATTTTCACCTTATCCTTTGTCAGCGGGGCTATATTTGCAATTTTTTTAATTATATTTTATAAAAAAGGCTTAAAGACTCAGATGCCCTTTGGACCTTTTATTGCAATTGCAATTTTATTTCAATTAATGATGTGAGGTTTTTATGAATTATTTATATATTTATTTAAAAACTGGATACCTATATATAAAGTATAAATCTAGGACAGAAATTAAATACTTACCAATTGACATTTATTCTTTAAAAGGAGTAGAAGACTATCATCATTTCTTTTATTTACTCAAAAAATATATTGAAGATATGGAAATACCAAATAATACTAAAGTAATATTATTTGTAACAAATTGTGATATTCAATATATTAATTACAAGATTCCCAAAATAGAAGAAAAAGATTTAGATGATTTCCTTAAATTTGATTTAGAGGATTACGGAAATTTAAATATGCAAGATTATATAATAAATTATGATTACAAAACCTATAATAATATTATGGAGCTATCTATATATCTTATTCCTAAAGAATTTTACAGTAAATTTGAAGAAATATTTGATAAGTTTAAATTGAATTTATTTAAAATCTTGCCGGCAAATAGGATTTTTAAAGAAGATGGCAAGTATATTGACTTTAATTTAGATGGAATATCTTTTATTGAGATAAAAGATGGACTATGGAAAAAATTTGATTATATTTTTATGCCTGAATTACTTGGTCTTTTTAAAAATAATAAGCTTGAAACTCCAAATATTACAAATATACTAATGGGTAAATATGACCAAAAAAATCAGACTATTGATGAAGATTTTTCTTTAAAATTAATTAATATTTTAAGCAATTATAAAAATAAAATTACTTCTTTCACATCAAATAAACCTGTATTTTTCACAGGTATATTAGGTCAAGCTGATATATTAGATAATTTAGATTTAAATAAAATTAAATATATATATCTATTGAATAAATTAGAGAATTTTTCATATAAGTCCAAAAGTAAAAAGGATATAAATTGGAAACCCTTATGTATAACATTTGTCTTTTTACTTTTAATTTTTGCTAATTTATTATATATTAATAAGTTAGACAGAGATATTTCAAAACTCTCTGAAAAAATTAATAAAAAACCTATTCATGAACAAAAAGTTAATCAGGACCTTTCAAGTGATTCTCAACAGTCAGCTAATGAAAAGTTTTTATCAAAAATTATAAAAATACAAGAGCTTGAAAATAAGGACTTGCTTTTTACTGATTATATTTATGATAAAGATTTTATTATTGTTAAGGGAGTTACTCAAAATAAGGATAATTTATCAGTTTTCGATAAATATACGATTATTGATAAAAATTTGACTTTAGAAGATGGACTTTACAAATTTGAAATAAAGCTAAAAAATGATTAGTATATAGAGGTGATATAATTGGAAATTGGAAAAGTATCAAATAATGATTTAGAAAAATATGTTTTTAAAAATATAAATTCACATAGAAAAGAAGTTTTAACAAAATCATCAATAGGGATTGATACAGCAGTCTTAGATTTTAATGGAGATTTGATTGTTACATCTGTTGATCCTATTACTGGAGCTAATAAAAATTTAGGCTATTTGGCAATAAATATTTCAGTTAATGATGTATCTTGCCAAGGAGCAGACCCTGTGGGTGTTTTAATTAGTATTTTATTGCCAGCGGAATCTAAACTTGAAGACTTAAACAAAATTATGGAGGATGCAGATAGAGCGTGCCGACAAAATAATTTAGAAATAATTGGTGGTCATACAGAAGTCACGGATGCTGTAAATAAAATTATTTTGACAACTACTGTCATAGCAAGAGTAAATAAAAATAAAATGCCCGACATATCCTCAATTAAAGTTGGAGATGTAATTGCTGTTTCTAAGGATATAGGACTTGAAGGAACTTCAATTATTTTGGAAGAGAAAGGTAATGAATTTTTAAGCGAGGATGAATTAAGAAAAGAGTCAATAGACATAAAAGATCTATCAGTTTTAAGAGAGGCAAAAATTGCAGTAGATTTTAATGTAAAATATATGCATGATGTAACAGAAGGTGGAATATACGGAGCTTTATGGGAATGCTCTGAAGCTATTGGTAAGGGTATAGAAGTAGATAATATTAAAATACCTGTAAAAGATGTAACAAAAAAAATAGGAAGTCATTATAATATAAATATATATGGACTAATATCTTCAGGTTCTATGCTTATGGTTTTTAATGAAGAAGATTTTAAAGCTTATAAAAAAGTATGCTTAGAAAAAAATATAAAAATTACGCAAATAGGTAAAGTTACAGAAGAGGATAAAAAAATTCTAATTGATAATGGCAAAAAAATAGAAATCCCTGAACCTGCAAGTGATGAACTTTATAAAATAATATAAATTAGAGGATAAAATGAAAAAATTATTATTAATTTTAACTGTTTTTGCAATGTTAATAATATCCACAAGTGCTAAAAATAGTTTTCCAGTAAAAATTAAGAAGAAAAACTACAATGTAAATTCCTGCAATGTTAAGATTGATGGTAAAGATTTACAAACAACTTATAATGCATATGTTAAAGATGGAAGGACTTTTGTTCCAATTAGAGAAATTACAGAAGCCTTAGGTGCTGATGTTTTATGGGACAATGTGAAAAAAACTGCCTTGATCAGCATGAATGATAAAAATATAAAACTGCAAATAGGATCTTCTATAGTATTTGTAAATGATGAAAAAACTAAAATTGATAAAAATTCTGTACCTGCTCTAGTAGATTATATTGACGCTAAAGGAACAAAAACCATGGTTCCCCTTAGGTTTTTATCAGAAACTTTTGGATATGATGTATCTTGGGATCAAGATAAGTTCTTAGCACAAGTAAATTCTTATAAAACCGACTCAATTATGGATAAGGATGAGAAAAAATTAGTAGATAAGAAAGATAATACTACAAATAAAAATGATAAAAAAACAAAAATAAAAAAGAAAGATAATAAAAAAAATAAAACTAAAAAGACTAAAACAAAAAATCCTGAAAAAAACAGTTTAAATAATATTAATTCCATAGTTAAGAATCAATACCAATCAAAAGAAGAAATTAAAGAAACTAAATATTTAACAGAAAAAATTTATGAAGATGAGAGTGAATCAGCATTAAAAGCAGTTGGCCTTGACTCTGAAGATATGGAAAAGAAACAGGTAGTTAATGAAAATCTTTATGTAAATGGTAAAGTAAGAATTATTTTAGACCCAGGACATGGAGGTAAAGATAGCGGAGCTAACTCAAAGGATAATAAAGTCCACGAGAAAGATTTAACCTTATTAGTAGCTACAAAACTTTATAATAGGCTCTTAGAAGATGGAATGGATGTAAGTATTACTAGGACAAGAGATGAATTTATTAAGTTACAAGATAGAGCAAGTTTGGCAAATGAAACAAATGCTGATATTTTCCTTTCTATCCATATTAATTCTTCTGATAATACTAATGCAAAGGGAATAGAAGTTTTATATGCTTCAGAAAAAAATATTAAGATTAAATCAACAGTTCAAAAATATTTTGCTCAAGAATTACAAAAAGCTTTATTAAAAGAAACTGGAGCTGTAAATCGTGGAATAAAAAATAGACCAGCCATTATTGTTTTAAATCAAACAAAAACAGTTGCAGCGCTAGCTGAATTAGGTTTTATTTCAAATGATGAAGAGTTAAGCAATTTAACAGACGATGATTATATAGATAAATTAGTTAATGGTCTATATAATGGTATATATAGTTATATTGATAAGTATGTAAAATATTAATAGAGGTATTATGAGAACAGACAGACAAAATAGTGAAGTTAGAGAAATAAAAATAAGTCCTGATTTTGTACCAAATGCTGATGGATCAGTTCTTATTGAATGTGGAAATACAAAAGTAGTTTGTACTGCAATAATAGAAGAAAAAGTTCCACCTTTTTTAAGAGGCAAGGAAATGGGCTGGGTATCAGCTGAATATTCAATGCTACCAGGTTCAACTGTTATAAGAAAAGTAAGAGATATTTCTAGAGGCAAACAGGATGGCAGAGGAACTGAAATACAAAGACTTATAGGAAGGAGCTTAAGAGAAGCTGTAGATCTTAAGGCTTTGGGGGAAAGGACAATTTGGCTTGATTGCGATGTAATTAATGCTGATGGAGGAACTAGAACTACATCAATAAACGGTTCTTATATAGCCCTAGAAATGGCTGTAAATAAAGCACTAAAAAATAAAAAGCTTGAGGTAAATCCCATAAAATGTAAAGTAGGTTCAATAAGTGTCGGTAAGGTAAAAGGGATAAAATTAGTTGATTTAGACTATAAAGAAGATTCAAATGCTGATGTGGATTTGAATTTAGTAATGAATGATAAATTTGAAATAATTGAAATTCAGGGAACAAGCGAAAGGGATACCTTTACGACAGAAGAATTGGCAGAATTTTTAAAATTTGCTCAAATAGGAATTAAAGACATTTTTAAATATATGGAAATTGTGGAAGAATATATATGAAATTAATTGTATCAACAGACAACAAAAATAAATTAAAAGAAATAAAAGAAGTATTAAAAGAACTTGACATAGAAATATTGTCAAAAAAAGAAATTGGTGCATCTAATCTTGAAGTTGAAGAAAATAAAGATAGCTTAGAAGGAAATTCGGAATTAAAGGCAAAAGCTTTAAGCTCAATGACAGATGCATATATACTAGCTGATGACACGGGGCTATTTGTTAATGCACTACATGGTGAGCCTGGAGTAAAATCTGCTCGTTATGCTGGAGATCATGACGAAAAGGGAAATAGAAAAAAATTATTAAATAACCTAAAGGATAAAGATGACAGGTCTGCATATTTTAAAACAGTTCTATGCTTAATTGACCCTAAAAAAAATATAAAATTTTTGGAGGGAGTATGTAAAGGTCATATATCAGAAGAAGAAAAAGGTGCTAATGGATTTGGTTATGACCCAATATTTATACCTGAAGGATATGATATCAGTTTTGGACAAATGACTCTTCAAGAAAAGGATAAAATCAGTCACAGAGCCAAAGCTTTAGAAAATTTAAAAAAATATTTTACGGACTTAATATGAAGTCTTGACAAAGATATAACATTTTGTTATTATAAATATGCTCTTATGTGGTGGGTATGGCCTAGCTGGTTAAGGCGTCAGATTGTGGTCCTGAAGATCGTGGGTTCGATTCCCACTATCCACCCCATATTTAAAACCATCTTATACTGCGTTTTACTTATTAAAGTAAAAAATGGTGTAAGGTGGTTTTTTAATGTTTATTTATAAAAATTCATTATAATAATAAGCAATTTAACCTTAGTTTAAGAGTTTTTAAAGATAATCTTATAAAATGTATTAATATAATTATCTTTATAATTTAATTTGACTTAGGGGCTATATCAGTTTATAATTAATAAATATTTATTGGAAAGGGTAGCGGGAAACCGTATTTTATGGTGGTTTATGAGATTAAGAAAAAAACATTTTGCAATTCCTGAAATGAAAGAAAATCCTTATGTAATATTTGATGGAAAAAAATATAAGGGTAAATGGAAGGATGTTTTTGGAAATGATAATGATATATATTTAGAAATTGGTGCTGGAAAGGGTACTTTTACCGCAACATCAGCATTAGAAAATTCTAATATCAACTATATTATGATAGAAATGGAAACAAATGCTTTCATATATGCTACAAGAAAGATTTTAGATTACAATCTTAAAAATGTAATAGCTTTACCAATGAATGCCAAAGATATACTTGAATATTTTGGTGAAGATGAAGTTTCAAGAATATACATTAACTTTTGTAATCCATGGCCAAAGCTAAAGCATCAAAAAAGAAGATTAACTTATCCTGATTTTCTCGAAAAATATAGAATAATTTTAAAAGAAGGTTCGCAAATATATTTAAAAACAGATCACAAGGAATTTTTTGAGGACTCATTAAAATATTTCCAAGAGCAAAAATTTGTTGGATTAATTAGTGATTTTAACATGAAGGAAGAAGATTATCCATTAAATATAGAAACAGAATATGAGAAAAAATGGAGAGCTGAAAACAAGCCCATTTGCTTAGGAGTATTTGAAAAATACAGTTAACCTTATTACGAAAATACATTGACAATCTTTTCTTAAGTAAGTATAATACTTTTGAGGAGTTGAGAAAATGCAAGTTTTGGAAAAAATAACTGTTGAAGATTTAAAAAATAAAGTATTAGATGGATATGAAATAAGTAGGGAAGATGCAAGATTTTTATATAATGCAGATTATAAGGAATTGACACAAGCATCTAAAGAAATTAGGGAAAAATTTTGTGGAGAATCTTTCGATATGTGCACTATAATAAATGCTAAAAGTGGTAGATGCCCAGAAAATTGTAAATTCTGTGCTCAATCAGCTTTCTACAATACTGATGTTAAAACATATAGCCTATTAAGTAAAGATATAATAGTAAATGATGCTATAGATAAATATAATCAAGGTGTACCGAGATATTCATTAGTTTCAAGTGGAAAGAACCTTAGCAGTGAAGATATAGATAATGTATGCGAAATTGTTGAAGAAATACACAGACAAGTTCCTGTTGAGGTTTGTATCTCTGGTGGTCTTATAAATGAAGAGGGATTTGAAAAGTTAAAAAAAGCAGGGGTAACAAGAATTCATAATAATCTAGAAACATCACGTAATTTTTTTCCAAGTATTTGTACAACTCATTTATATGATCAAAAAATAAAGGCAATTAAAGCTGCTAAAAAAGCGAATATGGAAATATGCAGCGGTGGAATAATTGGATTGGGAGAATCACGAGAAGATAGGCTCGACATGATATATCAATTAAAAGAACTAGAAGTTAATTCAATACCTGTTAATGTTTTAAACCCAATACCTCACACTCCTTTAGAAAATAATGAAATTTTATCAGAAGAAGAAATAAATAGAACTATAGCTGTTTTTAGGTTTGTAATACCTGATGCCACCCTAAGATTGGCAGGTGGTCGTGCAAATATGGATGGACTTGGCAAAAGTGCATTTGAAGCTGGAGCCAATGCTGCCATAACAGGAGATATGTTAACAACACATGGTGTTACAATAAATGATGATAAAAAAATGATAGAATCACTAAACTACAAAGTAAGATTAATATCTTAATGATTATTTATAGCTGGTCGACATAAAATATGTCGATCTTTTTTTATGAAAACATAATTGACATTAAATAAGTAATAATCATATAATCTAATAAATATAATGAAAAATAGAGGTACTTATGAACAAAAAAATATCAATAATAGGGCTACCATTAGATATGGGAGCTTCAATAAGAGGAGCTAGATTAGGACCTAGCGCTTTGCGACTAAATGGACTTATTAGAGAGCTAAAAAGTTTAGATTTGGAAATTAAAGACTTAGGAGATATAGAAGTATCAAATAGCTACGAAGACCAAATAGGTCCTAAGAATTTAAAAAATTATCAGATAGTAAAAGAAGCCTGCACAAAATTATATAACAAAGTGGATGAAATAATAAAAAATAAAAATTTACCCCTAGTACTGGGAGGAGATCATTCATTAGCTATAGGTTCAGTAAAAGCTGCATTAAACAATTATCCAGATTTGGGAGTAATATGGATAGACACACACGGTGATATAAATAACGAAAAAATATCGCCTTCAGGAAATATTCATGGCATGAGTTTATCTGCAATTATGGGACTCACATGCGAAGAATTATCGAGCATAGGACAAAATAAAAATTTCTTAAAAAGCCAAAATTTAGTATATATAGGTTTAAGAGATTTAGATAAGGAAGAAAGACAAGTACTAAAAGACTATAACATAAAAGCCTTCAGTTTACAGGAAATAGATGAATACTCTATAGGAAAAGTAACAAAAGAAGCACTGAAATATTTAAATGAAAAAACAAACCACATACACGTAAGCTTAGATATAGATGTTGTGGATCCGATATATGCTCCTGGTACAGGAACTAGAAAAAACGGAGGTCTAACACCAAGAGAAATTTTCCTATTGACAGAAATTTTATCTAAATCCGATTTAATAACAAGTGTAGATTTAGTTGAAGTTAATCCCTTATTGGATATAAAAAGTCAAACTTCAGTACTTGCAATAGATATTGCTAAAAGTTTGTTTGGACAAAAATTATTATAAAAAACATTGACAAATTATATTATAAATGTTAGACTATAAAAGCTGTCTAAGACAGTTATATCTCTTTAAAAAAATTTTAAAAAATACTTGACAGAAATGCAAGAGGGATATATAATAAAAAAGCTACTTCAAAAGTAGCCAAGAAACATGATAATTAAATAGTGTAAGAATAAATCACAAAGCAGTTCGAAAGAACA
>QWCQ01000502.1_pt1 | contig 72767 bp, 64 predicted proteins | sample 1972701 | NCBI WGS metagenome assembly QWCQ01 (sample SAMN09866704, study PRJNA288562) | Human gut metagenome isolate pre4_stool, whole genome shotgun sequencing... | reverse complement strand
TACCTAGGAATTTGCCAATTCCTAGGTAGGAAATAAAAAATTCTTCGGAGGAATCAAATGAAACTTCGGAGGAATCAAAAAATAAGTCCGAAGAATTTGCCCATTTCCTAGGTACTTATTGGGCAAATTTCTAGGTAGGAATTGAGACGAGCTTATTTTTATCCTGCGTCACCCCTGACTTCCCTAGGAAGGTGATACGGTTTATTCGCAAAATCTTCGTACCTTTGAAGAGTTGTACGATGAAGGCTACGTAAAGGCTGATACTTACGGCATATCGAAGGGTGTGCTATGCGGAGAATTGCTTGGTTTCTCCTTACGCCGAGCGGTTCTGACGCTATGCCCGTGCCTAGAGGCTTGACGCCTCAGTAGCTATGTCGTAGCGGTGCCAAGAGCAGGTGCCAAGAGCGACCAAAAACAATCAACGATAGTAAGTTCAAAATATATAAACACACAGATCTATGAAAAAATCAATCGATAAAGCAGGGCTCAAAGCTAAGCTGCACGATGGTATGTCTATCATGATCGGGGGATTTCTCGCTAATGGGACTCCTGAGCGTATTGTCGACGTGCTGGTCGAGAGTGGGGTCAAGGATCTCACGATGATCGTCAACGACACCTCCTATCCCGACCGTGGCTGTGGTCGTCTCATCGCCAATAAGCAGGTCAAGCACCTGATCGTCTCGCACATTGGTACGAACCCAATGACCGCTGAGCAGATGAACAATGGCGAGCTAGAGGTCGAGTTTAGCCCTCAGGGTACACTCGCTGAGCGTATCCGTGTGGGTGGCTGTGGGCTCGGCGGCGTCCTGACGACGACTGGACTAGGCACCATCATTGCTGAGGGTAAGAAAGTGATCAACATCAACGGCCAGGACTACCTCCTCGAGCTACCACTACGTGCTGACATGGCTTTCATCAAGGGTACTGTCGGTGACGAGACGGGTAACCTAGTCTACAAGGGTACGACCCAAAACTTCCAGCCTCTGATGGCTATGGCTGCTGACTGTGTCGTTGCTGAGATTGACGAGATCGTCCCTGTAGGGCAGATTAGCCCCGAGGCGGTACATACCTCTGGTATCTTCGTGGACTACATCTTTGAGTAAGTCGCACAGAGACTCTATACACATTCGGAGTACTGTCGTAGGAGCTCCTGAGTAAGCTTTTCCAAAGACAGACTCTGAGCAATCATTCACTTTAACTTTCCCAGAAAAAATGGCAAATCCAAAATCAATGATCCGTCTACGCATGTCTAGCGCTGATGCGCACTACGGTGGTAACCTAGTAGATGGAGCTAAGATGTTACAGCTCTTTGGTGACGTGGCTACTGAGCTACTTATCATACAAGATGGTGACGAGGGTCTCTTCTGCGCCTATGACAAGGTTGAGTTCCTGGCTCCTGTCTATGCAGGCGACTATATAGAGGCTGTCGGTGAGATAACCAAGGTCGGTAATTCATCACGCCAGATGCAGTTTGAGGCACGCAAGGTGATCGCTCCACGTACCGATATCAGTGCTTCTGCAGCAGATGTACTCGAGGAGCCTGTCGTCGTATGTCGTGCTCATGGTACCTGTGTAGTACCTAAGAAGTGCCAGCGCAAGTCTTAATCTATAACAACTCTCTAAAGCTATGGATAAACTAATCCTAACGGCAGCGATCTGCGGTGCCGAGGTAACCAAAGAGCAGAACCCCGCTGTCCCCTATACGATCGATGAGATCGTCCGCGAGGCTAAGTCCGCATATGATGCTGGAGCAGCTGTTATCCACGTCCATGTTCGTGAGGATGATGGTACGCCGACACAGTCCAAGGCTCGCTTTAAAGAGGCGCTGGACGCTATCTATAAGGTAATCCCCGACGTGATTATCATCCCCTCAACGGGTGGTGCCGTAGGCATGACCGCTGAGGAGCGTCTACAGCCTACAGAGCTGATGCCCGAGATGGCTACGCTAGACTGCGGTACGTGCAACTTTGGCGACGATGTCTTTGAGAACACGATCCCCATGATGCGTGCCTTCGGCAAGCGTATGATCGAAAACAAAATCAAGCCTGAGTACGAGTGCTTTGAGATGGGTCATCTGGACACCATCCTGCGTCTAGCTCAGAGAGGTGAGGTGCCTGGAGAGCCTATGCAGTTTAACTTCGTGCTAGGTGTCTTCGGCTGTACACCTGCTACGGCTGACAACCTAGCTTGGCTGGTCAACAACATCCCCGCAGGCTCCACCTGGACGGCCACTGGTATCGGTCGTCACGAGTTCCCCCTAGCAGCAGCTGCTATCGGCATGGGCGGTCACGTACGTGTCGGCTTTGAGGACAATCTCTACCTCTCTAAGGGTGTCCTCGCTAAGAGCAATGGCGAGCTAGTCGCTAAGGCTGCACGCATAGCTCATGAGCTGGGCCGTGAGATAGCTAATCCGGCTGAGGCGCGTCAGATCCTTTCGCTGGCTCCTCGCCACTAAAGGGATATTGATTCTTCCCCTAGTCACTAAATACAAATCACATAATCAATCATATCAACTTTATATGCAGAAGAAAGGAAACAAGTATGGCACGCACCGTGTCATCTCTCCTAAGGGCGTACTTCCACAGCCCGCAGACAAGATCGACAACAACATGGATGAGATCTACGACAACGAGATCCTCATCGATGTACAGACGCTAAACATTGACTCAGCTAGCTTCACGCAGATTGCGGAGCAGGCTGGTGGCGACAAGGCAAAGATCGCCGAGATCATGATGGGTATCGTCGAGAAGCAGGGCAAGCACCGCAACCCAGTCACAGGCTCTGGTGGTATGCTCCTCGGTACTGTCGAGAAGATCGGTGATGCGCTCAAGGGTAAGATAGACCTCAAGGAGGGCGACAAGATCGCTACTCTCGTGTCTCTCTCACTGACACCTCTACGCATTGACAAGATCAAGGATATCCGCCCCGACATTGACCAGGTTGACATCGACGGCAAGGCTATCCTCTTCGAGAGCGGTATCTATGCTAAGATCCCCGAAGACCTACCCGAGAACCTCGCACTCTCAGCTCTAGACGTAGCAGGTGCACCTGCTCAGGTGGCTAAGCTAGTCAAGCCAGGCGACACGGTCCTCATCATCGGTGCTGGTGGTAAGAGCGGTATGCTCTGCTGCTACGAGGCTAAGAAGCGTGCTGGTGTCACAGGTAAGGTGATCGGTATGTGCCACTCACAGCGTAGTACGGATCGTCTGAAGGCGCTCGGCTTCTGCGACTATGTCTTCTCAGGCAATGCTACACAGCCTGTACCCGTCATGGAGGAGATCGAGAAGCTCACCGACGGTAAGATGTGTGATGTCACGATCAACAATGTCAACATCACCGATACAGAGATGACCAGTATCCTCTGCACGAAGGATGACGGTGTCGTCTACTTCTTCTCTATGGCTACGAGCTTTACCAAGGCAGCTCTAGGCGCTGAGGGTGTCGGCAAGGATGTGACGATGATCGTGGGCAATGGCTACACGAAGGGTCACGCAGAGATCACACTACAGGAGCTCCGCGAGAGCGAGGCGCTGCGTAAGATCTTCACTGAGCTATACGCTTAAGTGAACCGCTGAGAGATTAGGGTGTATCCAAGACACTCTAATCTCTTAGCCTTAATCGAAATTCAATCCCCTAGCAATCACACACAATGAACGAAAGCAGAAGGAAAGAGTTCTTTCCCGAAGTATCTGACGCTGACTGGAATGATTGGCACTGGCAGGTACGTAACCGCATAGAGACACTGGACCAGCTCAAGAAGTACATCAAACTAACTCCCGAAGAGGAGGAGGGTGTACGTGAGTCGCTCAAGACGATCCGTATGGCTATCACGCCTTACTATCTCAGTCTGATCGACCCCAATGATCCTAACGACCCCGTGCGTAAGCAGTCGATCCCGACGATCAATGAGCTACACGTAAGCCCCGAGGATCAGCTAGACCCTCTGAGCGAGGATGAGGACTCACCCGTACCTGGATTGACACACCGCTACCCTGATCGTGTACTCTTCCTGATCACCGACATGTGCTCTATGTACTGCCGTCACTGCACGCGTCGTCGCTTCGCTGGACAGAAGGATGCGGCCTCGCCTAAGGAGCGCATCGAGAAGTGTATCGAGTATATCGAGCAGACACCTGAGGTGCGTGACGTGCTACTCTCTGGTGGTGACGCCCTGATGGTCAGCGACCAGATGCTAGAGTATATCATACAGCGTCTGCGTGCTATTCCTCATGTAGAAATCATCCGTATCGGATCACGTACGCCTGTCGTATGTCCACAGCGTATCACGCCTGAGCTAGTACAGATGCTGAGCAAGTATCACCCGATATGGCTCAATACGCACTTTAACCACCCCAACGAGGTGACACGCGAGAGCCGTGAAGCGTGCGAGCGCATGGCTAATGCGGGCATACCTCTAGGTAATCAGTCGGTGCTACTACGTGGCATCAACGACTGCCCCTCGATCATGATGCACCTCGTCCATGAATTGGTCAAGATGCGCGTACGTCCATACTATATATATGTATGTGACCTCTCACGGGGTATCTCACACTTCCGTACGCCAGTCTCTAAGGGTATCGAGATCATCGAGGCTCTACGTGGACATACGTCAGGATATGCTGTGCCTACCTTCGTCGTAGACGCTCCAGGTGGTGGTGGCAAGACACCAGTCATGCCAAACTATGTGATCTCTCAGTCGCCTCACCGTGTGGTGCTACGCAACTACGAGGGAGTCATCACGACCTACACCGAGCCTAGTGACTACAAGGAGGAGCCCTGTCAGTGTCCTGACTGTAAGAAGGCTCGTCACGAGGGAGTCTATGGACTCCTCACGGGCGATCGTCTAGCTATGGCTCCTGAGCATCTAGACCGCAAGGAGCGTAGCCGTAAGTGGCGCGAAGCTCACAAGGGATAAGCTCCTGAAGCCTTTGATTACGTAGCTCTCCAGATATCAAATCAACTATTCATGCCATTCATCGCAAACATAGCTCAGCTCAAGAGTCTCGCTATCGTAGGGACCGCTAAGAATGTGGGCAAGACGGAAAGTCTTAACTACATCCTTGGCGCGCTCCGAGAGCGTCATCCTGAGCTGCAGCTAGCCCTGACGTCGATCGGCATAGATGGAGAGCTACGTGATCAGGTGACACAGACGGACAAGCCGGAGATAACCCTCCACGAGGGGATGCGCTTTGTGACGGCGGAGAACTTCTTTCGCAAGAAGCTCCTTCCAGCCGAGATATTTGACATTGATCGCATCTACTCCTCTTCCATCGGGCGACTTATCTATGCCCGAGCACGTGGCATCGGCAAGACGCTCATCGCGGGGCCTCCCTCGACGGGTGGTCTGCGCCGTGTAGTCACGAGGATGAGGCAGGAGGGTGTCGATCTGACACTCATCGACGGAGCGCTCTCACGTCTCTCGCTAGCATCGCCCTCGGTGGCCGAGGGGATGGTGCTGGCTACGGGTAGTGCCTACTCGGCTCAGCCCGAGCAACTCATCAAGCGTATGCGTGAACTGATGCGCCTGATTCGTCTGCCTCAGCTGGCCGACAGAAAGCTTGCCGAGCAGCTCTCAGAGGTGGACAAGGGCGTTCGTCTCTTAACTGATGAGGGGGCTATCGTAGATCCAGGCTTTGCCTCGGCGCTCACGCCCGATATGTGGCGTGACACGACTTGGCTGGCTGAGGGCGATATGCTCTATGTGCCAGGTGTGGTCAGCGATAAGCTACTCAACCAACTGAGGCTCATAAAGCGGCACAGACAGCTTGTGGTCAAGGACTTTACTCGTATCTTTGCATCGGGACAAGCTGTACAGAGTTATCTAGCTACTGGCAGGGAGATCAAGACTCTATATAGTAGTAAGCTCATGGCGGTCACTTTCAATCCCTTAGCCCCCTCGGGCTATCGGCTGGACAGTGAGCGCATGTGCGAGCGACTATCCGAGGCGCTGGAGGTCCCTGTATATGATATCAGAAGGCTATGAGAGACCTACGTAGTTGTATAGACCAAATAAGCGGACTGCGCTATGTCGTGGAGGAGATGCACTTCAACTCTTCCCCAGGACGTATGGCTATGCTAGCTACGCCCTGGAGTGTCGAGGTGGAGACTATCGAGCAGCGACTGGATGAGGTCGCCCGCTACATAGGCTATCTCTCCGACCATGAGCAGCAGAAGGGTATGCAAGAGGTGGCGATACACCTTTGCGAGCTGATGAATGTGTCGGGCTCTATCGAGACGATCAGACAGCCTCAGGTCATCTGTAGCGACATTGACCTCTTTGAGATCAAGCGACTGGCGCTCATCGAGGAGAAGGTGCGTCGCCTCACCGAGCAGTATCATCTAGAGATCCTACAGTGCCACACACTCACTGAGGTCGTAGATATACTGGACATTGACGGGGAGCGACTACCGAGCTTCTACATCAGCGATAGCTATAGTACGGTGCTACGCTCGCTACGCAAGCAGATGGAGCGCACCTCCGAGGAGAGCGAGCGAGACGAGCTGGCTGTCCAATGTGCTATCGAAGAGGACCGTGTGCGCAAGCGTCTCACCGAGGCGCTACACCCTTATGCTGATCAGATAGAGGAGGCGCTCACGGCTTTGGCCCAGATTGACAAGCTTCACGCTATCGCTCAGTGGGCTGTAGCCCACGGGTGCTGCCGTCCTAAACCGATACGCTCTGGCGAGAGCACGTTGACAGACCTGATACACCCAGAGGTGGCTTACCATCTAGCTGAGCGACAGGATAGATTCCAGCCAGTGACGATCTCTTACTCCGATCAGCCTACGCTCATCACGGGGGCTAACATGGCGGGCAAGAGCGTCCTCCTCGCTTCCATAGGACTGGCGCAGTGTCTCATGCAGTTCGGCTGCTATGTGACGGCTCAGCAAGCTCAGCTGGTGCCTGTCGATGAGGTGATCTTCTCGATCGGAGATGACCAAGATATCAAGTCAGGTCTCTCATCTTATGGTGCCGAGATGCTACGCCTCAATCGAATCATTGAATCGGTCAAGGAGGGCAAGCAGGTCCTAGCTCTCATTGATGAGCCAGCACGCACGACCAATCCCGAGGAGGGACACGCTCTGGTGAGTGCACTCGTACAGCTCTTCGCTCAGTATGCTGTGCGAGCTATCATCACGACACACTATAGTGGTATCTTGGGGCGATGCCACAGATGGAGAGTACGCGGCTTCGTGGAGGAGCGTCTACGCAAGCCACTCGAGATCAACCAGCTCAATCGTTGTATCGACTACTCTCTCATATACGACACCCAAACCGATGCGCCTCACGAGGCTCTCCGCATAGCAGAGATACTAGGCATGGATAGGGAGCTATTAGATTTATGCGAAAAGAACTTAGCAACAAAGAATGAAGACAAGTAAAGTAGGTATAGACTTTGCCAAAGTGGACAAAGCACGCAACGCCGCCGGCACTATCGCCGAGGAGGTGCAGAGCTTTGTTGACCGCTATACGACTGTTACGGTCGAGCGCACGCTCTGTCGCTTCGTCGGGATTGACGGAGTAGACGAGCATGATGTGCCTCTGCCCAACGTCGTCGTGACACACATTAAGGAGCAGGAGGCTCTCTCAGACGGAGCTTTCTTTTACCTTGCCAACGCAATGCTGGCTACGGGCATGGATCCACAGCAGATTGCTGAGGGGGTAGCTCGTGGTGAGATAAACTTAACCCACTATCCGGCACGCACGCCACAAGAGATAGCCGACGTACTAGAGCCCTACATCCTGAAGGGTATGCAGCGCATCGTCGAGCATAGAGAGCGTCGTGAGAACTACCTCAAGACGATCGGTGAGGGCCCTAAGCCTTACCTCTATGTGATCGTCGCTACGGGTAATATCTACGAGGATGTGATCCAGGCACAGGCTGCTGCACGACAGGGAGCTGACATTATCGCGGTGATCCGTACTACGGGACAGAGCTTGATCGACTACGTACCCTTCGGTGCTACGACCGAGGGCTTCGGTGGTACCTATGCGACGCAGGAGAACTTCCGCATCATGCGCAAAGCGCTTGACGAGGTAGGCGAGGAGCGTGGCAAGTACGTGCGTCTCTGTAACTATTGCTCTGGTCTCTGTATGCCAGAGATCGCTATCATGGGAGCTTTCGAGGGACTGGACGTCATGCTCAACGATGCCCTCTACGGCATCCTCTTCCGTGATATCAATATGCAGCGCACGATCATCGACCAGTACACCAGTCGTGTGATCAATGGCTTCGCCGGCGTCATCATCAACACGGGTGAGGACAACTACCTCACGACGGCTGACGCTATCGAGCAGGCACACACGGTGCTTGCGTCTGACTTTATCAATGAGCAGTTTGCCCTACGAGCTGCCCTCCCTGAGGAGCAGATGGGTCTAGGACATGCCTTCGAGATGGATCCGATGACCGAAAACGGCTTCCTCTTCGAGCTGGCGCAGGCTCAGATGACGCGTGAGATCTTCCCCAAGGCTCCGCTCAAGTATATGCCTCCTACGAAGTTTATGACCGGAAACATCTTCCGTGGTCACATACAGGATGCACTCTTTAATATAATAGGTATCTGGACGCATCAGGGACTACAGCTCCTCGGTATGCCGACGGAGGCTATCCACACGCCTTTCATGAGCGACCGCTTCCTCTCGATCGAGAATGCGCGCTACATCTTCAACAACATGCGCTCCATCGGTGACGAGGTTGAGTTTAAGGAGGGTGGTATCATCCAAAGTCGTGCTCGTGAGGTACTAGACAAGACGCTAGACCTCCTCGAGGAGATCAAGGGCGAGGGACTCTTTACCGCGCTCTCTAAGGGTATCTTTGCAGATATCAAGCGTCCTCTCGACGGAGGACGAGGGTTGGACGGTGTCAAGCCAAAGAGCGAGCGCTACTACAACCCAACACTGGAACTAATGAAGAACCGTAAGATACAAGGCAAGCTATGAGTGGAGGACTATATTCAATGGAGGCGAAGGACTTTGACCGTACCCTCGACCTTTCGCAAGTAAAGCCTTACGGTGACACCATGAACGATGGTAAGGTACAGCTAAGCTTCACGCTACCTGTACCTAAAGGGGCTGAGGCCGAGGAGGCCGCTAAGCTCCTACTTAAGGAGATGGGACTACAAAACCCGATGGTTGTCTTCTCTGAGGAGCTGACCAAGGGCTTTACCTTCTTCAATTGTTATGGTAGTTGCACCCATACGGTTGACTACTCCAATATTTACGTGCCCAAGGTCGAGTCGACCACATGGGGCATGGAGGAGACCGACGAGTTTATCCGCACACACATCGGACGCAAGCTGGTCGTGCTAGGAGCTAGTACTGGAACTGATGCGCACACGGTCGGTATCGATGCGATCATGAATATGAAGGGCTTCGCAGGTCACTACGGCCTAGAGCGCTACGACATGATCGACGCCTACAACCTCGGTAGCCAGGTGCCCAACGAGGAGCTCATTGCCAAGGGTATCGAGATGAATGCCGATGCCCTCCTCGTCTCGCAGACTGTCACGCAGAAGGATGTCCACATCAAAAACATGACCGAGTTCATCGAGCTCATCGAGGCTGAGGGCTTACGCGACAAGATGATCGTCATCTGTGGCGGACCACGTATCTCGCACGAGTTGGCCAAGGAGCTAGGCTTTGACGCTGGCTTTGGAGCCAACACCTTTGCCGACGATGTGGCTTCCTTTATCTGTCAGGAGATCGTGCGTCGCAAAGAGGCTGCCGAAGGTAAGTAGTACTCAGCCCGCTATAACTAAGAAGTAATATAAATCAAGGTATAATACGATATGGAACTAGACAAGAATCAAGTCAGAGAGGTTATCGCCAAGCGCGTAGCCCTAGAACTAAAGGATGGCGATGTCGTCAACCTCGGCATCGGTCTACCCACGATGGTACCCAACTATCTCAAGCCAGACGTGCATGTGATGCTACAGTCTGAGAATGGTATGATCGGTATGGGAGGTGCTCCCGCTCCAGGCCAGGAGGATCCCCTTTGGATCAATGCTGGTGGTGGTGCTATCACTGCTGTGCCAGAGGCTGCCACCTTCGACAGTGCTACCTCCTTTGGTATCATCCGTGGAGGTCACGTGGATGTAAGCATCCTCGGTGCACTACAGGTCGATGAGGCTGGTGACCTAGCTAACTGGATTATCCCTGGCAAGCTCGCCCCCGGTATGGGTGGTGCTATGGATCTGCTCGTAGGTACACGCAAGGTGATCCTTGCTATGACTCACACTGCCAAGGGCAAAGCCAAGATCCTCAAGAAGTGTACTCTGCCGCTCACAGCAGCTGGTCAGGTAGACCTCATCATCACCGAGCTATGCGTCATCGAGGTACGCAAGGGTCAGGGACTCTACGTCACAGAGATTCGTGACGGCGTCACACGTGAGGAGATAGAGGCAGCCACCGAGGCTACGCTACACTACGTGGACGATGTCAAGCCCATGCGTCAGTAGTCCTACTACACTACTTCTAGAGCCTGCCGCCCTCGGGCGACAGGCCTTATCAAGCAACAACACACTATTATAGACAATCATATTTCAAACTATGGACTTTAGTAAGACCCCACAAGAGGAGCTATTCTTGCAAATGATCAGGGAGTTTGCAGAGAAAGAGGTTAAGCCTCTCGCTGCAGAGATCGATGAGCAGGAGCGCTTCCCCATTGAGACTGTTCAGAAGATGAGCAAGCTGGGCATCATGGGTATCCCCATTCCCAAGGAGTACGGAGGATCAGGCTCTACCGTACAGATCTACACGATGGCCGTTGAGGAGCTCAGCCGTGTCTGTGCTACCACAGGCGTTGTCGTTTCTGCCCACACATCACTATGCTGTGATCCTATCATGAGCTTTGGTACGGAGGAGCAGAAGAAGCATTATCTACCTAAACTAGCCTCTGGTGAGTGGATCGGCGCATTTGGTCTCACGGAGCCCAATGCTGGTACAGACGCTTCCGCACAGCAGACCTTTGCTGTCGAGGAGGAGGAGTGCTACATACTCAATGGTAATAAGATCTTTATCACCAATGCTGAGTACGCTCACGTCTACATCATCTTCGCTATGACGGACAAGAGCAAGGGCAACAAGGGCATCTCAGCCTTTATCGTTGAGAAGGACGACCCTGGCTTTACTGTAGGTAAGCATGAGCTCAAGCTCGGTATCCGTGGCTCCGCTACGTGCGAGCTGATTATGGAGAATTGCCGCATCCCCAAGGATCGTCTCCTCGGCAAGGTAGGCGGTGGCTTCAAGGTAGCCATGCACACCCTCGATGGCGGACGTATCGGTATCGCTGCTCAGGCGCTCGGTATCGCTCGTGGCGCTATGGATGAGACTGTCAAGTATACCAAGGAGCGCAAGCAGTTTGGTCGCAGCATTGCTAAGTTCCAGAACACCCAGTTCCAGCTAGCAGACCTCAAGGCTCGTATCGACTGCGCTAGCCTGCTCGTACGTCGTGCAGCGTGGTGCAAGGACAATGGTCTCTCTTACAACCTAGAGGCAGCCGAGGCTAAGCTCTTCTGCGCTGAGACCGCTATGGATATGACGACAAAGGCTGTACAGTTCCACGGTGGCTATGGTTACACCCGTGAGTATCCTGTAGAGCGTATGATGCGTGATGCTAAGATTACCGAGATCTACGAGGGTACCAGCGAGGTACAGCGTATGGTTATCGCAGCGCACCTACTCAAGTAATGACCCCTTAGGACACTTATTAGACATATGAAGATTATAGTATGTATCAAGCAGGTACCCGATACCACAGAGATCAAGCTTGACCCCGTCAAGGGCACACTGATCCGTGATGGCGTACCCAGCATTATGAACCCCGACGATAAGGGGGCACTCGAGCAGGCTCTGCTCCTCAAGGATCAGTTTGGTGCTGAGGTGAGCGTCATCACCATGGGACCTCCCCAGGCTACCGCCATCCTTCGTGAGGCTTTTGCTATGGGTTGCGACAAGGGTTACCTCATTTCAGATCGTCGCTTCGGAGGTGCCGATACCCTCGCCACCAGCTATACCATCTCTCATGCACTCAAGACGCTTGATTACGATATCATCCTAGCAGGTCGTCAGGCTATCGATGGTGATACAGCACAGGTAGGACCTCAGATCGCTGAGCAGCTAGACCTGCCTCAGATCACCTACGTAGAGCATGTAGATTATGATGGCAAGAAGACCCTGACCGTCATGCGCAATGTCGAGGAGGGACACGAGACCCTAGAGGTTGATACTCCCTGTATGCTCACCTTCCTAGCATCTGCTTACCAGCCTCGCTATATGAATGTCAGCGACATCATGACCGCCTTCGACAAGGAGATCACCACGCTGACGGCTGACAGCTTCCCCGTCGAGGAGGAGCGTCTAGGACTCAAGGGCTCTCCCACGCGTGTCAAGAAGTCCTTCACCAAGGGTGCCAAGGCTATGGGCACTCTCTACGAGGAGCTCACACCTGAGGAGGCCGCTGATTTGATTATCGAGAAACTTAAAGAGAAATTCATCATCTGATATGGATAAGACACAGTATAAAGGAATTCTAGTCTTCGCTGAGCAACGCGAAGGCGTCATCCAGAATGTAGCCTTTGAGCTCATTGGCAAGGCACGTGAGCTAGCCGATCAGATCAACGAGCAGGTCACAGCCATCCTATGTGGCTATCAGGTCAAGGGTCTAGCCGACCAGCTCATCCATGCAGGTGCTGATCGTGTACTAGTCGTCGATGACCCCAATCTCAAAGATTATCTCACCGAGCAGTACGCACAGGCAGTCTATCACATCATCACCGTCTACAAGCCTGAGATCGTCCTCTTTGGTGCTACCACCATCGGGCGTGACCTAGCTCCACGTCTCTCTGCTCGTCTACGCACTGGACTCACGGCAGACTGTACGTCTCTAGAGATCGGTGAGGATCGTAACCTCATGATGACCCGCCCCGCTTTCGGTGGTAACCTTATGGCAACCATCCTCTGCGATCAGAATAGACCTCAGATGTCTACCGTCCGCCCAGGCGTCATGCGTCGCAAGGCCGACGACAAGACACGCACCGGCGAGGTTGAGGAAGTCAAGGTGCCCTTTGACGAGCGTCGCTTTAAGGTACGCCTCGTCAGCAAGAAGCACGAGACCAAGAACATGGTCGACATCACCGAGGCTAGCGTACTCGTATCTGGCGGACGTGGTGTAGGTACCGACGGTGGCTTTGACAAGCTCAAGGCTCTCGCACAGACCATCAAGGCTGAGGTATCCTCCTCACGTGCTATGGTCGATGCTGGTATCATCGGACATGAGAGACAGGTCGGACAGACTGGTAAGACCGTACGTCCTGACATCTACTTCGCATGTGGTATCTCAGGAGCTATCCAGCACCTCGCTGGTATGGAGGAGTCGGAGTACATCATTGCCATCAACAAGGACAAGTTTGCTCCCATCTTCCAGGTAGCCGACCTCGGTATCGTAGGCGACCTGCACAAGGTACTGCCCGTCCTCACTGAGCGTCTCAAGACGCTTCAAGCTAACAAGAAGTAAACACTCCATACTGCCATGACAGACTTCCAGACCATACATTATAGTGTCAGTGCCAATGGGCAGATCGGTACTCTAACGATCGATCGCCCCGAAGCACTCAACGCACTCTCTACGCAGGTACTCAGTGAGCTCGAGATCGTCATCGATCAGATAGCTCAGGAGCGCACCCTGCGCGTCCTCGTCATCACAGGAGCTGGACGCTCCTTCGTTGCGGGGGCTGACATAGCCGAGATGGCAGAGCTAACGCCCCAGGAGGCACTCGCCTTCGGAGAGCGTGGTGCTCGTGTCTTTCGCAAGGTAGAGTTGCTCTATTGCCCCGTCATAGCTGCGGTCAATGGCTTTGCACTCGGAGGTGGCTGCGAGCTATCCCTAGCGTGCGACCTACGCATCGCCAGTGACAAGGCTAAGTTTGGTCAGCCCGAAGTCGGTCTAGGCATTCCCCCAGGCTTCAGTGGCACACAGCGTCTACCCCGTCTCATCGGGGCAGGCGCCGCCAAGGAGCTCATCTACACCGCACGTGTCATCAAGGCAGACGAGGCACTCACTCTAGGACTGGTCAACCGTGTCGTAGAGCCTGACGCCCTTATGCCCACCGTGACCGAACTGGCTGAGGAGATAGCGAGCAAGTCGCCACACGCCGTAGCGATCTCTAAGCGAGCTATCAATAGGGGACTGCAGAGTGATATAGATACAGGCATTGCCATCGAGAACGATCTCTTTAGCAACGCCTTCGCACATCCCGAGCAGCGCGAGGGTATGTCCGCTTTCCTAGAGAAGCGCAAACCACAATTCTAAAACTTACTAGAGCGTGTCGCACTCCTGTGGCACGCTCTATTTTAAACCAATAACTCTATGAAAATAGTCGTATTAGGCAATGGCACCATGGGTGCAGGCATCGTGCAGACGATGGCCCAGAAGGGTCTCGCCGTCACGATGAAAGGACGTAGCAACGAGTCACTCGACCGTGCTATGCAACGTATGAACAAAGGGCTCAACCGCCTCGTCGAGAAGGGCAAGATGACCGCCGACGATCTCAAGCAGATCATCGGACGCATCACCGTCACGACAGACTATGCCGACATCGCTCAGGCTGATCTCGTCATCGAGGCTATCTCTGAGGAGATGGAGGTCAAGAAGGAGATACTCCGCGAGATCGATGGTCTCGTCCAGCCCTCAGCAATCTTTGCTACAAACACCTCTTCGCTCAGCATCACCGAGCTAGCCAGCGTCACCAAGCGCCCTGAGCAGGTCATCGGTATGCACTTCTTCAACCCCGTACCTGTCATGAAGCTCGTCGAGGTCATCAGTGGTCAGTGCACCTCTGAGCAGACCCTCCAGACGACCCTCACACTCTGTGAGCAGCTCGGCAAGACAGCCGTCAGAGTGAGCGAGGCTCCTGGCTTTGTCGTCAACCGTATCCTCATCCCGATGATCAACGAGGCTATCGGTGAGTATGCCGATGGTGTTGCCACCGTCGAGGAGATCGATACCGCTATGCAGCTCGGTGCCAACCATCCTATGGGACCGCTCGCACTGGGTGACTTCATCGGTCTAGACGTCTGCCTAGCCATCATGGAGGTGCTCAACAACGAGTACGCCGATCCCAAGTATCGTCCACACCCCTTGCTCCGCAAGATGGTTCGTGCCGGACAGCTCGGACGCAAGAGTGGCAAGGGCTTCTACGACTACTCTAAGAAGTAGTCCGTCCCCCTAGAGGTCGGCTCTATCGCATCAAGCCCAAAGCTAAGCCCAAAGGCTAAACACTAAAGCTAAACATTAGAGCCCCCCACCTTCATCAGCGAGGGAGTATCACCAGCAGTGGTGGTACTCCCTCGTTTGGTTTGTTAAAAGAGACTATTGCTAAAGTCAACAGTCTTATAAGACGTAAGGAATAGTCTCGTCATCAACTACGACGAGAATCTTCTCCCCAGAAGCCATTGGCAAGGCTAGATCATAGCTCTCGACAAAGGAAGTCGCCTCCACGATTGTCGTGCCATCAGCACGGTAAATGGTCAGATCGTGATGCTTACCGTCAGCTACACGTATGGTCAGTCCTAGCTGATTTCGAGAGATCTGCAAATCCAGAGGTGTAGTCTTAGACGCTTCAATCGTCTTATTGCCAGTAAAGCCATTGACAGCCTCACAGATACCTGAGTGGTGGAAGCGGTACACATCTCCATTGGGTGCTGTATAGCATAAGGGTATGCGTGTCTCGTAGCCATAGCCTCCGGTACTCTCTTCAGTCCTAATACCCGCAAATAAAAAGCCAAAGGAGTAGCCGATGCCCTCTATCCAGTAAACTTCATTAGCTGGTAGCGGGATACCCGTCATATCCTTCATAATATAGACTAGGCGATCAGCATCATACAGGTGCCTGGTCTCAATAGCTGAGACGACTAGTGTATAGCGACTTTTCGTAGACTCACGCTGAGCTGTCGACCCATCAATGTCGTGAAGAGTAACCTGATCTCCTACCTTGAGGTTATAGTCCCAGAGCACATATTCTGGGGTTTCATCTTTTGCCCCTCCATTGACGCCGCTCTTGTGTCGCGCATAAATCTTTCCGCCCGTTAGATCCTCTCTCAGGTAAGTGTAGCTGTAGCCGTAGTCGGTCTTATCACCTAAGACAAAGTAGGTCTTGCCATCTATTGTCTCTAGCTTCGTCAGAGCGTATCGCTCTGTACTAGAGTTCCAATAGTTCCAATGTTCAGGCTTTTCACTAGTCTGGCAGTATCTTCCGAAGACGACTTTGTATACCATCCATTTGGCTCCCGCCTGTATGGTGGGGATGGTCGGATGCGTCTTTGGGGTGGGCGGGGTCTCTTGAGCTGATAGGCTCCAAAGGCTAGAAATGAGGACAACTAATGTAGCTGTGATTAGGTTGGTGATACGTCTCATAATTGTTATTGGGCTATAGGGTGTGGATTCTTAGAGCATTTATTTGGATGGTAGTACCTCGTGCAGGGGAGTGATACCACAAGGCAAATCGTTGTAATGAGCTGTACTAGTGATGTCGCTTGTAGCAGTTGCGCCTGCAAGTTACACTATTCCCACTAAATATGCAAATGTTTGATTCCGACCTCAGTTTCAGCAACTCTGTCAATGAACGTGTCGTCGGTGAGATGTTTCCAAAAACTTTCCAAGGGAGGAACAGGGGTGACGCATTATAAAAACGCACTCGTCTCATTTCCTAGGTCTCGTAGACACTGTGTAGCGATAATCGAAATGCCTATTTCCTAGTTATCGTCATGTGCCACTTCTAGACGGCTGATTATAATGCGTCAGCCCTGAAGGTAGGAAAGATAGTTTTCCAAGGGAGGAAACCTTTTAGAGGTCGTGGCGTAACAGCCATTGAATGAAATAGTCGTACCTTCGCAGTGTCTTTAGGTAGACAGATCTATAGAACAGACGCAAAATGATACCACAATACAAGAGTAATCCACCACAGTGGACAGAGATATACAGCCAGTCTAACCTTCCCGCAGAGCTGCAATCGCTCAAGGACTTGACGATGAACTTATGGTGGTCTTGGCAACCACGTGCTATACGACTCTTTCAGTCTATCGACCCTGAGCTATGGGCGCAGACTGATGGCAACCCTCGCTGGATGCTTCACCTCCTAGGAGCGGAGCGTATAGCGGAGCTCCGTCAGGATCAGCACTTCCTCGCAGAGGTGCAGGCACTGTACGATGAGCTGCAGGCCTATCTGCAGGAGCGTCCCGATGAGACGCGTCCCTCGGTCGCTTACTTCTGCATGGAGTACGGCATTAGCAATACGCTGCACATTTACTCGGGTGGACTAGGCATCCTCGCGGGTGACTATGTCAAGGAGGCGAGCGACAGCAATGTCCGATTGACAGCTGTAGGGCTCCTTTATCGCTACGGTTACTTCACGCAGAGCCTTGATCCGAGTGGTAATCAGGTGGCGCACTATGTGCCGCAAAACTTTCACAACCTGCCCCTTGAGCCCGTACTCAACGAACGAGGTGAGCGTCTGACGCTACATCTAGAGATGGCTTTACTGCCGGTCGTTTGTCAGGTGTGGCGCGTGCCAGTAGGTCGCGTGTCGCTCTATCTGCTGGACACGGATGTGCCTGAGAATGGGGATCTAGCGAAGAGCATCACCCACAGCCTCTATGGCGGCGACTGGGAGAATCGTCTCCGCCAGGAGTACCTCCTAGGCATCGGTGGTACGATGCTGCTCAAGCAGCTCGGCATCACGTGCGATGTGTACCATATGAATGAGGGGCATGCAGCCTTTATGAATGTGGAGCGACTGGTCAATCTGGTGGAGGATAGGGGCTTGCCCTGTGACGTAGCGCTGGAGGTGGTACGCGCCTCTTCGCTCTATACGGTGCATACGCCTGTACCAGCAGGGCATGACTACTTTGAGGATGCCCTGATCGATCGTTACTTCACGCCCTTCTATAGTCGTCTGGGTATCTCTCGGAATGAGTTTATCCAGCTGGGCAAGGATAGCCACGGGAGCGGAGGTAAGTTCTCCATGAGCGTCCTAGCACTGCATACCTCGCAGGAGGCCAATGGTGTGAGCAAGCTCCATGGCGATGTGTCGAAGCGCATGTTTGCTCCCGTGTGGGAGGGCTTCTTCCCCGAGGAGAGCCACGTCTCCTATGTGACGAATGGGGTGCACCTGCCTACCTGGGCAGCGCCTGAGTGGCAGCAGTTCTTCGTCCGTCACTTCGGAGCCGACTATCTGAGCCATCAGTCTCAAGAGGAGATGTGGGCTAAGATCATGAGCGTGCCGAGTGAGGAGATACGTCAGATACGCCAGCGACTCAAGAGACGACTGATACAGCACATACAGAGCACGATCATAAAGACCCACGGAGAGATAGGACTGCCACCACAGCTTGCTAAGGCAACGCTCGATGAGCTAGAGGAGCGGGCCCTTTACATAGGCTTCTCACGCCGCTTCGCCACTTACAAGCGTGCTCATCTGCTCTTTGAGGATCTAGAGACTTTGGCAAAGATCCTGGACAATAAAGAGCGTCCTGTCCGATTTATCTTTGCGGGCAAGGCGCACCCTGCCGATGGCGGTGGGCAGGCGCTCATCAAGCGCATCATAGAGGTGAGCCGTATGCCGCAGTTTGTCGGTAAGATCATCTTCCTGCCCGACTATGACATAGAGCTTGCCAAGACGCTTATCCCAGGTGTCGATGTATGGCTCAACAATCCGACGCGCCTCATGGAGGCCTCTGGTACTTCTGGCGAAAAGGCCGAGATGAACGGGGTACTCAACCTCTCCGTACTGGACGGCTGGTGGTACGAAGGCTACAGGGAGGGCGCCGGCTGGGCACTCTCGGCAGAGTCTACCTACATCGATCAGCATCTGCAGGATCAGCTCGATGCGATGACGATCTATCAGCTCATAGAGCAGGAGGTCGTACCCGCTTACTATACCGACACGCTCGCTGGTTGCTCGGATCGCTGGGTAGACTATATCAAGCGCTCGATGCTCTACATAGCGCCACACTTTACGATGCGCCGCATGCTGGACGACTACTACGAGCGCCTTTACAATAAGCTGGCGGTACGCTCCGAGCTCCTAGAGCATCAGGGCTACCAGCAGGCTCGTGATATCGTTGCTTGGAAGCAACGGGTCGCTGCCACCTGGGATACGATCACTGTCCAGGAGGCGACCTTCGAGGGGGTCATGCGAGAGCCAAACTATGATGGCCAGCCTAGCGATCCGACCTTTAAGGTGACGATCGATGCGGGACAAGTGGAGGCCGATATCGTTGCCGAGCTGATTGTCACGACGCGGAACGAGCTGACGGGCGAAGTAAGGTATGTGGGCAAGGATCTCTTTCACGAGGTGATGCCACGCATGGGGACGATTCGTACCTATGAGCTAACGGTGCCGTCGGCTCGGCCTGGTAAGTATCAGATAGCGGTGCGTCTGCGTCCTTATCTGCCCGAGCTACCTCATCTGATGGACTTCGCTTACGTTCGCTGGATCTCGTTCTGAGAGCTAGCCTTTGGCTGTTAGCTCTTGGCCTTTGGCCTTTGGCTGTTAGCAACTAGGGCGAAATAAATAATGAGAGGACTCGATCGCTGAATGGAAGCGGTTGAGTCCTCTGCTGTTATTCTGAGCCTCGCTTGATAACCTATTGGTAGCAAAAAGACAACAACAGGGCAATCGACAGACGATATCTTTGCGTAGACAATCTAGGAAACGCAATATATATCGTAATCGACTATGAAACAAAAAGCACAACCTCTCACACGACTCGTCACGCTACTCGCCACGCTACTCGCCACGCTACTCGTCAGTGCCATCATCTTGCTAGCTCTCCCTCTGGAGGGACGGGCTGAGCGTCCCCCGCTTAGCACGAAGTCGGAGTACACCCTCCTCGTCTGTAGCGATCCGCACATCATGGCTCCCGAGCTAGTCGTTCAGGAGGGCCCTGCCTTTGAGGAGACATTACGTAGCGATCGTAAGCTACTCCTCGAGAGCGTACAGATCTTTGATCAGTTAATCAAGGAAGCTCTAGAGATACGTCCTGATCTCTTTCTCATCTGTGGAGACCTAACGAAGGATGGTGAGCTGGCCAGCTATCACTACCTCACGCAGCAGCTAGATCGACTCACAGAGGCTGGCATCAAGGTACTCGTCGTGCCTGGTAATCACGATGTCAACAACCCCCTTGCTCAGATCTACCTAGGGGATCATACGACTGCTACGGAGCATGTCACTCCCGAGCAGTTTGTTCAGATTATGGCGCCTTATGGGTATGACTCGTCTTCAAGCATCTCGCGAGGCCCAGCGCTCTGCTACGTGTCAGAGCCACTCCCAGGGCTTCGCGTCATCGGCATCGATGCTTGTCAGTACGAGGACAATATTGCCAATAACTATCCTACGACAGCTGGCCGTCTTGATGAAGAACGTGTCCAGTGGATCGAAGATCAAGTGCGACAAGCCAATGCTCAGGGCAAGCAAGTCATAGCGATGATGCATCATGGCATCGTAGAGCACTTCCCCGGGCAGTCGCTACTGGCTAAGGAGTATCTGATACAGGATTATGATCGCATCGCAGAGCGCCTCGCCGAGGCTGGCCTGCAGTATGTCTTTACGGGACACTTTCATGCTCAGGACATCGCAGCCAAGAGCTACAACCAGAGCGTCATACATGACATAGAGACTGGATCCACAGTCACATACCCCTGTCCATATCGTTTGGTCCAGGTCACCCCGACAGAGTTACGTATATCTTCTCGTCAGATCGCCTTAGCGATGCCCTCTCACAGAGCTTCAGAAGGTACGATCTCTTTGCAGGACTACGCTTATCAGCACCTAGAGCTTGGTATAAATGATCTGGTACGCTTCCTCACGGAGCATCTAGAGAGTCAGGATAGTACCTCGGTTATAACTCCTTATAAGGGAGTGATCAATCAGGCGATACCTGCTCTCAAGCCTCTATTTATGGAGATCTATGCGAATCACCTGCAAGGCGACGAGCAGGGCCTGCATCACAACCCAGATAGCACGGCAAGGGTGACAGAGCCGTATCCGGGTGATCTCTTTGATCAGACGAAAGGGTTGATCCAAGGAATGCTACCATCGCTAACTCAGCAGATAGAGCTCTTTGAAACGGCTCTATACGACACCTCTGAGTCGGACAATAACGTGTCGCTGCCTTACGATCACACCGCTCGTCTTGACCGACAAAGACTTGCCAAGAGCAAGCCTTAGGATTGCTTGCTAGACTTTAGACGTGCGAAATGATCTTTCGGTAGAACTGTAGTACCGAAGGGGCGGTGCGTAGGTTGTGTGGCTTGAGAGGCTGTGTGAGCGTCAAGCCCTCGAGCGTGCGACAGCGACTGAGTGCCACGTACCCTTGTCCCGGGGCAAAGAAGCGACTCGGGTCAACCACGATCTGATCGCACGTTTGCCCCTGCGCTTTGTGTACCGTGATAGAGTAAGCGACGATGAGCGGTAGCTGCGTGTAGGAGCCAGTCTGCCGCTCGACGATCTCCCCCTTCTTCTCGTCGTAGTCGTAGTCTACCTGCGACCAGGTGTGAGGCGTGACAATGATGGTCTCGCCATCGGGCGTCTCCACCTTGGCATACGGCTCCGTAATGTCGCCGACAGAGCCCCCGACGAGCTTCGTGATAACGCCCGTCGTGCCGTTGACCCACGCCCCGTCGGGATGATTGCTCACGAGCATCACCTGAGTGCCCACCTTGAGCGATATCTCTTCGGGCACAGGCAGTGCAGAGGCCGGGATCTTGCCCTTAAGCTTGCCTCGTATGGTCACCTCTTTGGCATCAAGCTGAGCACAGCGAGATTGGTTGTACGCCTCCACATTGGCTCTATGCGAGAAGAGTAGCACCGCATGCTGGTCGCTCTGGAGCAGCTCCTCCTGCCACTGCGGGGAGACGCGGCTGTTGAGCAGGGCGACCGTGTCCTCGCTGACACGTCCTAGGCGGATCTCCTCAAGTGCAGAGACAAAGTGCTGGTCACTCTGGCGATACATGCGACGCAGGACTATGGAGATGGGCGCTAGTGCAGCGTAGGAGTGCGCCTCGAAGAAGTAAAAGCCGTCGCTCTCAGGATAAGCGCGCTGCATCTCCTCCTGATCGGCTGTTGTCGTGACGGGTGGTAGCTGAAAAGGGTCGCCCACCATGAGGAGTTGCACACCCCCAAAGGGCACCTTGCTATGTCTCACACTACGCAGGATACGATCCATCGCATCGAGCAGGTCGCACCGCACCATCGAGATCTCGTCAATGATGATCAAGTCGAGCTGACGAATGAGCTCCCGCTTGTCCTTGCGGTAGCGACGCGTGATGGCGGAGGTATGGTTGGGATCTGTCAGCGGAGCGAGTGGTAGTCGGAAGAAGCTGTGGATCGTCTGGCCATGAATGTTGAGCGCAGCGAGTCCTGTCGGAGCCAGCTTGACAAACTTCTTATGAGTCACCTCGCAGTAGTGCTGCAGGAAGTAAGATTTGCCAGTTCCCGCGCTACCTGTCAGGAAGAGACTCATAGAGGTCTGCTCCAAACATTGCAGGGCAGACATCTGCTCGGCATTGTTCTGATCGAAAGCTTCTGGGATAACGAGCATACCGCCACCTACTCCTCGTAAAGCGTCGGGTCCTCCAGCCCGTTTGCGACAAAAGCATCGTGCCGCTCCCGACAGGTGCCGCAGCGTCCGCAGTGGCGCTCGCCACCCTGATAGCAACTGTAAGTTTTGCCGTAAGGCACTCCAAGACGAGTGCCCCGCGCCACGATCTCAGCTTTCGTGAGGGTCGTGTAGGGCGCCACCAGCTTGACCCCATTGCTGGTGCCAGCCGTGATCGCCTCGCCCATAGGCTTGACAAAACTCTCCCGACAGTCTGGGTAGATGGCGTGGTCGCCAAAGTGATTCGCTATGAGTACCTGCTGCAAGTCTCGGCTCTCAGCCAACCCTGCGAGGACGCTCAGCATGATGCCATTGCGAAAGGGCACCACCGTCGAGCTCATATTCTCCTCCGAATAGTCCCCGAGCTGCATCTCGCCACCCGAGAGAAGGAGGTCACTACGAAAGTACTCCCCGATGAAGGCGAGCGGGATGATCAAGTAAGGGATCTTTAGCTCATGGCAAATAGCCTTGGCAGCGGCCAGCTCACGCGCATTGTGCCTGGATCCGTAGTCGAAGCCCACGGCACAAGCTATCTCCTCACGATACTCGTAGAGGAGCGTCGTGCTATCCACGCCGCCTGAGAGAGCAATCAGCGAATTGCGCATTACTGCTGTCTTAGTAAGAGCGAGCGATGATGACCCGGCACTTAGAGGGGCGACCAGTCACCATGCAGCGACCAGGCTCCGAGGGGATGTCACGAGGTATGCAGCGGATCGTTGCTTTGGTCTCCTCTTTGATACGAGCCTCGGTCTCGGCAGTGCCGTCCCAGTGGCAGAGGAAGAAGCCGCCGTCCTCGATGCGCTCCTTGAATTCATCGTAGCTGTCGCAGATGTAGGTGCGCTCTTTGAGCGACTGGAGCGAGCGGTTGTAGAGATTGTCTTGGATCTCCTCGAGCAGCTGCTCAATATGTGCGGAGATGCCCTCTAGAGGCATGGTCTCCTTAGTGAGCGTGTCACGACGAGCCACCTCGACGGTGCCATGCTCGAGGTCGCGCATACCGAGAGCAAGCCGTACGGGGACACCCTTCATCTCATACTCAGCAAACTTCCACCCCGGCTTCTTATTGTCATTGTCATCGATCTGAACCGATACGCCATGCTGACGAAGCTCGCTGACGATCTTGTCTGCTGTCTCGTGGATGCGCTGCAACTCCTCTTCGCTCTTGTAGATCGGCACGATGACCACCTGGATAGGCGCAATGCGTGGCGGTAGAACTAGTCCGTTGTCATCGCTGTGCGCCATGATGAGCGCACCGACGAGACGTGTGGACACGCCCCATGAGGTAGCCCAGACGTAGTCACGATTGCCCTCCTTATCGAGGAAGGTAACGTCAAACGCCTTAGCGAAGTTTTGCCCTAGGAAGTGCGAAGTACCAGACTGCAAAGCTTTACCATCCTGCATCATAGCCTCGATGGTGTAGGTGTCGATAGCTCCGGCGAAGCGCTCGGTCTCACTCTTGACCCCGACGATGACAGGCAGCGCCAGCATCTCACGGGCAAAGTCCTCGTAGACACCGATCATCTTGCGAGCCTCAGCGATTGCCTCCTCTTGGGTAGCATGTGCCGTGTGACCCTCTTGCCAGAGGAACTCAGCCGTGCGGAGGAAGAGACGCGTACGCATCTCCCAGCGCACCACGTTGGCCCACTGATTACAGAGCAGTGGCAGGTCACGGTAGCTCTGGATCCAGTTCTTGTAGGTACTCCAGATGATGGTCTCACTCGTCGGACGAACGATCAGCTCCTCCTCGAGCTTAGCATTGGGGTCTACCTCTACGCCATCGCCCGCCTCGTTGGTACGCAGTCTGTAGTGCGTCACGACGGCACACTCCTTAGCAAAACCCTCGACGTGCTCCGCCTCGCGGCTAAGGTAGCTCTTCGGGATAAATAGTGGGAAGTAAGCGTTGCTGTGTCCCGTCTCCTTAAATCGACGATCGAGGTCCTGCTGCATCTTCTCCCAGATGCCGTAGCCGTAGGGCTTGATGACCATACAGCCACGTACGGAGGAGTTCTCCGCCAGTCCGGCCTTGACAACGATATCTTGGTACCACTGTGAGTAGTTTTCGTCACGTGGTGTGAGTTCTTTGATCTCTTTTTTAGCCATGATGCTAGTCTGTCTAAATTATTTGCTAGCAAAGGTACCGCTTTTCGCTAGAATTCACAATCTGAGACGGTTGTCTAGATGTCGCAAGTCTTACGAGTAATCCTGTGTAGGGCCGCTCGGTTGGACGCAAACCGTCGGTGCGTCCGTTGTCGTACAGCTCTACGTGTAGCGACTTGTAGGGACGCACGGTCGTGCGTCCGTCCCCGTTAAAATCTCGATGCTGTAACCTTTGACACAATGGACGCACGACCGTGCGTCCCTACAGGAGTAGTCACATTATCGTGCTGAAATTGTTATAGATACGAGTTCCAAAAGTTGTTCCCCTCTTGGAACTAAAAAGTTCCAAGGGAGGAACTTTAAAGTTCCAGCGGAGGAACTTTTCGGTTCCAAGGGAGGACCCGTTTAGCCTGCCTGCAGAGAGGACAGAAACAAAAGAAGCCCCCTCATCGCTAGACGAGGGAGCTTGGTTAATTTATGGGGCTTCGGTGCGAAGCTATCACGACTGTGAGATGAGCTGCTCTAGCTGGTCTACCCAGCGGGGCAGGCTGTCGCCATCTTGTAGGGGAGCATAGCGTGTGAGCTCGACCTCTGAGAGGAGGGTGAGCCAGGCGTTGACCTCTGCGTCCGCTACGCCTTGCTGCTTGAGTGCACTCGCTAGTTGCTGTCGTGTGAGACTGGAGGTGGTGAGTGCGTAGCGATCTTGTAGATACTGTGTTATGGTCGCATAGAGTCGGGTTGTAGCCTCGGACTGCTGCCCCGCCTTGACGAGCTGACGTATCCCTTGGATCTGCTGCTCCGCCATGGGCGCAGAGCGCTTCTTGTGATAAGCAACATGGTCGGCGCGCAGGCGCTGACCGCTATGTATGATCCAGTAAGCGACCCCACCAGCGATGATAAGTAGCAGGTAAAGAAGCCAGTAAGCCCATCCAGCACGGCTCCAGGGTTGCCACCCGCTAATCGGAGCTGGTGCCTCGTAGGGGTAGGGGGCATATTGCTGTGAGTTGGTGCCTGCCTCTCCAGCTTTACCCACTTGTGGCACATCGTTGGAGCCTTGCGCGACCTCAATACGGATAGGCGCTGTGGTGGCGGTGCGGTAGCTACTCGTAGCTGGATCAAAGTAGGGGAGACTGACGGCTGGTAGCGTCTGCTGTCCCGTGGCATGCGGTATGATGGTGTATTCGTAGGTGCGGTGTACCTCGGTATTGCCGTTGCGCACCTCTTGGTCGTCACGGATGAGCTGTGGCTCGTACACTTCAAATTTATCGGACAAGCCTAGCTCTGGAGCTAAGAGTAGGGAGACATTGCCCCGCCCCGTGATGTCTAGTCGATAGGTCATGGCGCGGCCCGTCTCGTAGGTCGGATCGGGTGCGGAGAGAGTGCCTTGGACCTGGTAGGAGCCGACCAACTGATCGTACCCCTCGGGAGCACCCTCGGGGAGTGGTCGTACGGTCAACTTCAAGGGTTGCGAGCGCAACTTCTTATGAGCCGTTGCGACAGCTTTATTGGCAAAAAGGTCCTCTTCGTTGTCCACATTCCGATTCACCGCCACTTGAAATTCATACTCAAAGGAGGGGATGATCAGCTCACCACTGCGCTGCGGGTAAGCGAGGATTTGCCAGATGAGTGCCTTGTACATGAGCCTGCCACCGACTCGCTCGGTGCCCCATGTGGTGCGCTGTATCGGTATCTCCTTGGTGACGAAGTCGGTCACCTCGGGGGGCTTGCGATCTACGCCCGCTAGGTTGCCGTAGCGTGAGTAAAGGTAGAGCGATACGAGGACTGGCTGCTGCGTGTAGACCGACTGCGACGAGACGACAGCACGCATATACATGTCTCGGTCCGCTATCCGTAGCGACTCGCCCGAGGCGAGTGACTGCTGTGACAGGCCCTGAGCCCTGACGACTTGTACGCGCTTGGGTAGTGCCCTGAGGCTCCGCTGCCCGACACGTAGCTGAGCTGCGCTGATGGCGTAGGTGCCCGCCTTGCTCGCTTGCAGGGTATAGGTAATGGTGGTGTACTCTTTGGAGGCGCCTCCACGCATCTCATGTAGCACGTTGAGCTGCGGACCGTAGAGGACCTTCAGCGCAGAGGCAATCTGCGGAGCGGTAAAGGCGCCCAGCTCGTGCGCTCCGGCAGCACGATAAACTAACCGAAAGGTCTCTCCCTCGGCGACCTGCGGAGGAACGATCACTGTGAGCTGTGCTAAGCCCGCGAAGGCGACGGCACAGAGCCATGTGAGCGTCAGAAGGGTGCGTTGTATCGAAGTGCGTAGGCGTAGCATTACCAGTTCTTCTTGTTCTGATTCTGTTGCTGTGGTTGGCGCTGATTGATGCGCTGGCGTGTGTGCTGCTCTTGCTGGCGGAGCGCATCGAGGAGACGGTCAGCCTGTGACTTGTCTAGGTCGGGCTTCTTGCCTTGCGGCTGCTCGTTGGGCTTCTGCTCGGGAGGCGTCTGCGACGGATCGGACTGTGACCCTCCGCCACCGTCTCCACCGCCACCTTGCTGTGGGGGCTGCTTGTTGAGCTTGATCGCTAGGGCTAAGTTATAGCGTGTCTCATCGTCGGTAGGGTTTCTGCGGAGGGACTCTTTGTAAGCCTCGATCGCTTTGTCATACTGTTGGGTATCCATACAGCGGTTGCCCAGGTTGTGCCACGCTAAGGCCTGCAAGCGTGGATCTGCCTTGCTGTCGCTCACTATACGCTGCCACATTTGCACGGCAGCAAGCGTGTCGCCTGACATATAGAGTGCGTCGCCTAGACCAAGTCGGGCTGGAGCGTAGACCGAGTCACGAGCTACAGACGAGAGGTAAGCCTTACGTGCTGACGTGTAGTTGCCCCGCTGGTAGCTCTTGTTGCCCCGCCGTGCGTCCAGTCGTACAGTCTGCCCGACGAGTGTCAGGCTAGAGAGCAAGAGTAAGACAATGTATAAAGACTTACGCATCATGATGACCAAAGATTTGAATACGACTGAACAGGCGACTCTTGCGACGCATGATCCCGTTGGCGAGCAGGAGCAAGATAAGCGCCGCTAGCGTGGGTAGCGCATAGAGCTCCTCGATCTGATCTCCCTCGCCACTCAGATTGGCTTGGGGCAAAGTGCGGAGCTGGTTGACCAACTGATTGCTAATGGCTCGGGGACTGCTACCGACGAAGCTCTGCCCGCCCGTAGCGTCGGCAATATCAGCCGTGATCTCAGGATTAGGCTTCGAGAGTACAGGCACGCCGAGCGAGTCGGTGAGGAGCGTTTCGCCTATGGGAATGTTGGCTCCCTCGGGGAGTCCGATGGTTACGACGTAAGCTTTGACGTCCTGCTCCTTGAGTCGATCGATACCTTCCTCTAGGTTGCCTTCGTGGTCCTCGCCATCGGTCAGGATGATGACCGCTTTGCCAGCTCGTGAAGGAGCGGAGAGCGCCTGGGCGGAGCGTTCGAGCGCTTGTCCTAGGTTGGTGCCTTGGTTAGAGACCATGCCCGGCTGTATGTCTGCGAGGAAGGTGCGAGCCGTCGGTAAGTCGGGCGTCAGTGGCAGACGTATGTAAGCGCCTCCGGCGAAGACGACCATGGCTATCCGCGAGCCCGCCAACTGCTGCATCGTATGGGTCACAATCTGCTTGGCAAAACCGATACGGTCGGGCTTGACGTCACGCGCCGCCATCGAGTTGGAGACGTCTATGCAGAAGGCGAGGTCGACGCCGACCGTCTGCTGTGACGAGACGGGTGCATGGGTGTAGAGTTGCGGACGAGCCAGCGCCACGATGAGCAGAGCGATGGCGATAAGCTTGAGCGAGGCGCGCCACCAGTCGCGCTTGACTGAGCGGTCGGGCATGATCTGCCGTAGCATCTGAGGCGTGGCGAAGCGTAGCTGCTGCTTGCGCCGCCGTCTCTGATCGACGATCATAACGAGTAGCAGGAGCGGCACGAGTAGCAGGAGCCACAGCAGGAGGGGATAGGCAAACTGTATCATGGGTTAGCTCGCAGCAAGGTGTTTCGTAATAAGAAGGCGGCGACAAGGAGCACGATAGCGAGCAAGGCAAAGAGCATATAGCGCTCTTCGTAAGCACTTACCGAGCGAGAGGTCAGACGAGACTTCTCGAGTGAGTCGATCTCCTTATAGATCTCGTGTAGCTTCGTCTCGTCGGTCGCACGATAGTACTTCCCGCCCGTCTGCTGGGCGATGTGTCGTAGCGTACCTTCGTCAATCTGTACATCAGCCTCCACATATTCGATGCCAGAAGCGGTCTGCACGGGGAACTTGGCGACGCCATTGGTTCCAGCCGCCACGGTGTAGATACGTATGCCGTACTGCTGTGCTAGCTCAGCGGCCATCGAGGGGGTTATGTCGCCCGCATTGTTTGACCCGTCAGTCAGAAGGATGATCACTTTGCTCTTATTGTCGCTACCGCGGAGCGTATTGATAGCGGTCGCTAGCCCTAGTCCGATGGCGGTACCGTCCTCCAGCTGTCCTATCCCCGTGGCCTCGAGCATCTGCAGGATCACTTCGTGGTCCACCGTCAGCGGACAGAGCGTAAAGCTCTCCCCGGCGAAGACCACCAGACCAATGTTATCATTCGGACGAGCAGCGATCATCTCGCTCGCCACAGTGCGCGCTGCCTCAAAGCGGTTCGGCTTTAAGTCTAGCGCCTGCATACTGCCACTGAGGTCCATGGCGAGGACAAGGTCGATGCCTTGTATCGATCGCTCCTCCCAGTGGTTGGAGTCTTGCGGGCGAGCCAGTGCCACGATCATTGCCGCCAGCGCTAGGAGCTCTAGGGCAAAAGGCAAAGCCCGCAGATAGCTTCGCCAACCGCTTCCTTTAGGCAAAAGGCGGTACGCCGAGAGCGAAAGCTTTGCTTGGTGACGCTTGTTGTAGCGAATGTAGAGCAGCACCAGTATCGGTAGGAGCAGGAGCGCCCAGAGCCACTCAGGATGAACCCATATCATAGCGACTTATCCTCCTTTCTGCTAGCTAGTTGATGCACTACCTCGTAGATGGTGGTCGCGTCTTCGTCTTGCCAGGCGTGCTCCGCCCAGGTGTCGGCAAAGCGCACCCACTCCGAGTGGATTACCCACTGCGCTAGCGCATTCGGAGCTACATCGTAGGGAGCCTTTTGGAGTAGCTGAGCTAGTTCGCGAGCGGTCAATTCGTCTATCTCCAAGCCTAAGCCTTCTGTCAGATAGCTTCGCAAGGCGGTGATCAAGCCATCGTAATAAGCTATCTGCTCCTCTTGCTGGTCAAAGGGTAACGCACGCAGCGTGGCAAGCGTTTGGTCGAAAGTCTCCAAAGCGGTCAACGGGACCACGACCACCTCTGGCTCGGGTCGTGTGCGCCTGTAGTGTCGGTACCACAAGATGAAGAGCACCACTGCGGCGATGCCCAGCACCACCCACGTAATTGGGCTCATAAGGACGAGGAGGATGTACTCCCACCAGCGTAGCGAGACTGAAACAGGGGCTTTGATCGGGTTGTACTTGAGCGGCTGTGTCGTGTCCACCTCGGGCATCGTCACCTTGAGGTAAAGGGGCTTGGAGAAGTAGCTCTTACCGCCTACTGTCAAGCCAAAAGCGGGTAGCTCCGCCATCCCTTCGGCAAACGAGGTGATGGTCATCAGCGCGTTCAGCTGTACCTCGCTCCCTTGGAGCGGTATGGTGTCTAGCACCTCGAAGGCGATCATCTCCGCCTGTCCCATCTGCTGTTCCTCAGGAATGACGAGGAGCGTGTTGTCCAGATCGTTCGTGCGGATAGTCATCTTGATCTGGGCATACTCGCCGATCTGAATCGTCGAGGGCGTCAGCTCCGTCGTGATCGCAATATCCTGCGCTGCTGCGAAGCTCCATAGACCTCCGCCGCCACAGATCAGTAGTATATATAGTAGTAGACGATATCGCATAGGTAGTTAGATGCGCTTGCGGAAGAGCTGTGAGAGGACGGGGATGATGTCTTCGCCAGTCTCGGCGATGGCGTGGTCGATGCCTGACTCACGCATTAGTCGCTCCCACTCGGTGGCAAAGGTCGTATAGTTGGTTGCGTACTGCTCACGAAGGCGTGCCGATGAAGTGTCTACGTAGCGACTTGCTCCCGTCTCTAGGTCACGCACAAGTGTCAAGCCCATAGCCGAGAGGTCGTAGTCACGTCTGTCCACGACGCGTATCGCCAGCAGGTCATGTCTGCGTGCCGTGCGCTGGATCAGAGCTCGCTCCGCAGGGGTCGGTTCGTCGGTGATAAAGTCGCTCACGATGAAGGCTGAGCAACGCTTCTTGACCACTCGCGAGAGCATTTCTAGGCTAGAAGAAATCTGCGTAGAGTGACGCTCGGGGCGGTAGGTCAGGATCTCGCGAATGAGCTGTAGCACATGCTTGCGCCCCTGTCCTGCAGGGATGTAGCGTTCCACACGGTCGGTGTAAAGCATCAGCCCGACACGGTCGTTGTTGTGTATGCAGGCGAAGGCAATCGTTGCGGCAATCGTTGCGACCAGATCACGCTTCGTCTCACTCGTAGAGCCAAAGTCTAGACTGTGGGAGACGTCCACGAGGAGCATGATAGTCAGTTCGCGCTCCTCCTCAAAGACCTTGACGTGTGGCTGCGCATAGCGTGCCGTCACGTTCCAGTCAATGTCTCGCACATCATCTCCTATGTAGTACTCACGCACCTCGCTAAAAGCCATCCCTCGGCCCTTAAAGGCGGAGCGGTACTGCCCAGCCAAGATGTTTTGGCTGAGGCCCCGAGCTTTGATTTCGATGCGCCTGACCTTGCGCAAGAGATCTTGCATGAGACTTTAGACTTTAGAGGTTAGACTTTAGAGGTTAGAAGTTAGAGATTAGACCTTAGAGGTTAGACATTAGAGATTAGGAGCTAGATGTCCGATCATTCCGATGGTTCCGATACCTCCGATGGCTCTGATACTTTTAGCCAACAGCTAACAGCCAATAGCCAATAGCCAATTAAGGTACCGGCACCACGTTGATGATCTCGTCGATCGCTTTGTCGGCACTCATGCCGATGGCATCGGCCTCGTAGCTCATGCCGAGACGATGACGTAGCACGTCGTGGCACACGGCACGCACATCCTCAGGGATCACATAGGCTCTCTGAGCGATGAAGGCGTATGCCCGTGCAGCAGCTGCTAGCGAGATCGACGCACGTGGCGAAGCTCCATAAGCGATCATCCCTTGTAGCGCTGGGACGCCCTCCGTCTGTCGTGTTGCCATCACCAAGTCTACGATGTAGCGGAGGATCTTCTCGTCCAGATAAACCTGCTGTACCGCTTCACGAGCTGCTAAGATCTGCTGGGCAGTCGTCACAGGCTTTACCGAGGGTAGCTGGCTCGCTAGATTCATCTCAATGATCTTCATCTCCTCCTCGTGCGAGGGGTAGTCCAGCACCACCTTGAGGAGGAAGCGGTCTACCTGCGCCTCGGGCAGTCGGTAGGTACCCTCCTGCTCAATGGGGTTTTGCGTTGCCATCACTAGGAAAGGCGAGGGGAGCGGATAGGTCTCCTCACCGAGCGTCACCTGTCGCTCCTGCATCGCCTCGAGGAGCGCACTCTGCACCTTGGCTGGAGCACGGTTGATCTCATCAGCGAGGACAAAGTGAGCGAAGATAGGACCCTTCTTGACCGAAAAAGACTCACTGCGCTGACTGTAGATCAGCGTACCGATGAGGTCGGCCGGAAGGAGGTCTGGGGTGAACTGTATGCGGCTATAGTCTGCATCAATGAGCTTAGCGAGCGTCGTGATAGCGAGCGTCTTAGCGAGCCCTGGCACACCCTCGAGGAGAATATGCCCATCTGCCAACAAGCCGATCAAGAGCGACTCCACAAGATGCTCCTGCCCGATGATCGTGGTGTGCATCCCCTCCTGTAGCTGGCGTATGAAGCCACTCTGCTGGGTGATGTATGCTTGACGATTCTCTAGATCTGATACCTGCGTCATAGTTTTCTTCTAGCTTAGATGCTACAAAAGTAACGATAATCTCCGAATGGACGCTCTCCCCGCTTCCCAACCTCAGTGATTTAGCCCTCTCGACAATTCTTTTCTGATACCCGTTTGCTAGCAGGAGCGCTAAGTAGAGACCGTAAAAAACGAGAGCGACACCATGCTCCATAGCGTAATGCTAGAAACGTGGTGCCGCTGTCGTGTGTGGGGAGACGGGAGGCTGTGCGGCCGTCGTTTCCCTCTGTGTGGGCGTGCGCTTACTTCAGCGCTGCGATAGCCTTGTCGTAGTTAGGCTCCTGGGTGATCTCGGGCACTAGCTCCTCGTAGATGACCTTGCCCTCGGCATCGATGACGATGACGCAGCGAGCCTGTAGCCCTGCGAGAGGTCCGTCCTGCATCATGAGCCCGTAGCCCTTGCAGAAGGCAGGCTCTGAAGAGGGAACCGTGCAGCAACGGAAGGAAGAGAGTGTCTCTACATTGTCCAGACCCTCAGCGCCGCAGAAGCGTGCCTGTGCAAAAGGTAGATCCTGAGAGATGCAGAGGACGACGGTGTTGTCGAGCTTAGCAGCCTCAGCGTTGAAGCGACGTACAGATGCTGCGCAGACGCCAGTGTCGATGCTGGGGAAGATGTTGAGGACGACACGCTTGCCACGATAGTCTGAGAGCTTGGCTGTGGAGAGGTCCTTGCGAACTAGCTCGAAGTTGGGAGCCATCGCACCTACCTTAGGTTGCTCACCAGAGAGTTTGACTGTGATCTTATCTTGAAATTTTACTGTAGACATACTGTTTGTTTGGTTTATAGTTACTGTGTATTAAGTGTTTTACTGATTATTCGTCTTGACGCCTATCTTGCCGAGGAGCCCCTCGATGTGATCCATGGGGAGGTCTCCGAGGCTCTTGTAGGGCAGGTCATTGAGTGGCACGAAGAGTACCATCGGGATGCTCTGTACACCAAAGAGTGAGGCCAGCTGCGGGTTCTCGTCCACGTTGACCTTGTAGACGACGAGCTGGTCAGCGTATCGGTCGGCTACCTCTTGTAGCTTGGGGGATAGCTGGCGGCAGGGACGGCACCAGTCGGCGTAAAAGTCGATGATGGCCGGCTTGTCGCCCTTATAGACGAAGGTGTCGGGATGCGCCTCAAAGTCGTAGATATGCTCGCGCATATAGTTGGCATTGATGTGCTGGATCTCGGCCTTAGGCGTCTCTTTCTTGCTCTGAGCTGTGCAGGCGACACTGAGCGTGAGGAGCGCAGTCATGAGTAGGAGAGACTTCTGTATGAATTGTATTCGTTTCATCTGTTATACTCGTTAAAATCGCCCTCTAAGATAGGGAAAACTTGCGACACTGCCAAAAGTGCACATTACGAGAAAGGCTGGTGGCGCTATCGAATCGGGCCAAAACAATGAAAGAAAAGCGCGAAATCGGGACAGCGTGCCCCGATTTTGCGCAAAAAGGGAGGCTTCTTGTCCCGATAGCAAGAGAGCCAGCTCTCCGACGCGCATGGGTCGAGGAGCTGGCTCTGTGTGTAAAGGCTCTGTCTCTACAAGACTAGAACGTTACTGTAGGTGTCTTGGTGAAGACGCCCATTGAGGTGTCTTGTATACCAAATACTAGGCTGTACTCAAAGTAGATTCCCAGCTGTGCGTTGTAGTATTGATAGAGGTCGGCTTTCATAAAGGGCTCGTCGATCTTCTCCTTACCCTTGTAAGTAAATCCGTTCTTTGTCATAAAGTCCTTGATGAGGGCATTATCTCCAGCAATCTTGGCCTTCACCCAGTCTTGGGAGAATACGTAAGAAATCTTCTCTATAGTCGAGCCACTTAGAGATTCGTAAACGTAGCTTACCGCGCGAGGTTTATTGCGATCAGCGGGATCGAGTTTGAAAGAGAGAGGCATATTTACCTTGATGGCATCATACTTGTACCCCTTATCTGGATCTGCTGGCTTAAACTCGATGTCGCAGTCGGGGTGGGTCTCTTTCTCACGGGCGATGATGGGACTATCCTTGCTGATCTTCTGCCCGAAGACGTCTAGCAGTGGCCGGTAGAGCGCCTGGAAGGTTGGCTTCGCAGGTTTCGGATCCTTGTGATAAAGGTCGGGAGCGTCCTCAAATGTGATGAAGGCTCCAGGTCTCTTGTCGGAGAGACGAAGACGTACAGCGAGATCCTTGTTGACAAACTTCTGTGCATAGGTTTGGAATGCCCCCTCATAGGTGAAGCCGTTGAGCTCGAAGTAAGAGCGTAGCTCAGGCTGTCTGTACATTGACATCGAAAAACGGTCGGTGCGTACTATAGGGCCAGACGGTTTGTTTTCATCGGAGTTGATGTCGTAGCGGACATAGGTCAAGTTCACCTTGCTGGGATCTATCGCCTGATAGATGACATAGGTATTAGTCTTGCTGGTCTGCTTGCGCAGTCCGAGCTTCTTCTCATAAGCATCGATCTCCTCAAAGGTGTAGGCACTCATCTTGGTCTCCTTCTTGAGATAGGGGAAGTCCTTGATCTGTAGGATGCCTGCGAGCTGGGCAGGATCGCCTGCGGACTTGTATGCGATAGCCCAGGAGCTATCGTTGACCTTAGAGAAAACGAGCAGGTAAGTGCCGTTGGAGTAAGCGATGCCCTTAGCTTCGGGGACCTTCTGATAGCCTGCGTCGAAGAGCAGGATCTCCATGTTGTCATTGATGTCGTCTCCGTCGGCAACTAGATGCGCTGCAATCTGTATGGAAGAGGTCTCGAGGCGAGAGTTCTTGGGGTTGATGATATACATACGTGTGGGCTGCTGTCCCTTGGGGTCACCCGTTTTGTAGCGAAGAACCTTGAATCCACTCTTATCTATGGAGCCTTCGAAGGTCGCACCCTTGCTGTGCTCGAAGGCTTGGACCGCCTTCTCGCCTCCAAGCCAATCGACGCAGGGGAAGGGGATGGCTGTGAGCTTGCCATTGTCATCTAGCTCGAGGATGGACTGGAAGGGCTGTGGCCCTGGATTAGGCTTAGTACCGGTCGTGTCCACGCCTGTCGTGTCGGGTCCAGGGTTGGGCTCTTGTTTGGGGTTGCAACTACTCATCGCAAGGGTCATGCAGATGACTGCGGTGAGTGCTGCAAGTAAACGCTGTAAGTTTTTCATAATGATAAGTTTATGTGTAGTGAATTACGAGTGATGCAGACGAGCTGGGGATAAGCAGTGGGCAACTAGCATGAGAGATAGTAAGAGGTAGCGGAGCCGTGCCACTAGGTCTTACTAGGCTCTTTTGCTGTCCACTCCTTAATCCCAGCTCGCTCTATAGTTGGTCGTCAGGACTCCCCTTATCCGATGATGAGGATGTCTGTACCCTCTAGGATGGAGTCTCCAGCCTTGACTTTGATCTCGGTGATGGTGCCGTCACACTCTGCGTTGATGCCGTTTTCCATCTTCATAGCCTCGAGTACAGCGACCTGCTGACCGCGCTTGACCTGCTGACCGACCTGTACGTCTACCGATATGATGACGCCAGGTAGGGGAGCCTTGACCGCTTTGCCCTTGCCAGAGGAGGCTGGAGCCGCAGCGGGTGCGGGCGCTGCAGTAGCAGCGGGTGCTGACTTAGGAGCAGACTTGGCGACCTTAGGGGTCTCCTTCTTCTTCTCCTGTATGATCTCGACGCTGTATGGGGTGCCGTTGACCTCTAGCTGAGCTTGGTCACCCTCGATCTTGTCTATCTTGACGGCGTACTCTTTGCCATCGATCTTATACTTATATTCTTTCATAAGGGATTTGATATGGGTGCTTAGTAGTCTAGCGAGCTAGCCTGCTAAGGTACTGCCGTTTGGAATTAGATATAATACTGCTTCTGTGGTGTGACACGCATGTTCTGTAGATTGAGCGACCAGGGGTCGAACTCCTTGTGCCGTATCGTCAGGCGGTAGGACTCCTCGTCGTGAGGGGAGCCCAGAGCCTGCGCTAAGGCGAGCGCTATAGCAACCTCTTCGGGAGAGGGCGCTGGCGCTGCTTTCTTAGCTCTCTTGGCGGGTGCCTTCTTACCCTTTTCTATCTTCTTGGTAGCCATCGGTAGGAGGGATTAGAGAGGTACGTTGTCATGCTTCTTAGCGGGGAGCGTCTGGCGCTTCGTGCGTAGCTGCTGTAGCGCACGGACGATGCGGAAGCGGGTGTTCCTCGGCTCGATGACGTCATCGATGTAACCGTAGGAAGCAGCATTGTACGGATTGGCAAAAGCATCACGATACTCTTGCTCTTTCTCCAAAGCTGTCTTGGCGGGATCGTCGCTCGCCTTGACCTCCTTGGCAAAGACTACCTCGACGGCTCCTGACGGACCCATGACGGCGATCTCGGCAGAGGGCCAAGCGTAGTTGATATCTGCGCGAAGGTGCTTAGAACCCATCACGATGTAGGCACCACCGTACGCCTTGCGTAGGACGACCGTGATCTTAGGTACGGTAGCCTCGCCGTAAGCGTAGAGAAGCTTAGCACCGTGTGTGATGACGGCGTTGTACTCCTGACCAGTACCTGGGAGGAAGCCCGGCACGTCGACGAGTGTGACGATGGGGATGTTGAATGAGTCGCAGAAGCGTACGAAGCGTGCTGCCTTGCGAGAGGAGTTGCAGTCGAGGCTACCAGCCATTACCTTGGGCTGGTTGGCAACGATACCGACGCTCTGCCCGTTGAAGCGTGCGAAGCCGACGATGATGTTGCGTGCGTAGTCACGATGTACCTCGAGGAACTCGCCGTGGTCCACGATAGCTCCGATCACTTCGTACATATCGTAAGCACGGTTTGGCGAGTCGGGAATGATCTCGTTAAGCAGGTCCTCACAGCGGTCTGCGGGATCGTCGCAAGCAACGAAGGGCGGCTCCTCCATGTTGTTTTGTGGCAAGAAGGAGAGCAGCTGACGGATGAGCTGAAGGCCAGCCTCGTCGTTGTCTACGGCGAAGTGTGCCACGCCACTCTTAGATGCGTGTACGTCGGCACCGCCTAGCTCCTCCTGTGTGACGTCCTCGCCAGTGACCGTCTTAACCACCTTAGGACCAGTGAGGAACATGTAGCTGGAGTTGCGTACCATAATGTTGAAGTCGGTCAGTGCAGGCGAGTAGACAGCGCCACCAGCGCAAGGCCCGAAGATACCAGAGATCTGAGGTATGACGCCCGAAGCAAGGATGTTGCGCTCGAAGATCTCGCCGTAACCACAGAGCGCGTTGACCGCCTCTTGGATACGCGCACCACCTGAGTCGTTGAGACCGATACAGGGAGCGCCCATAGTCATGGCTAGGTCCATGACCTTGCAGATCTTAGCAGCGAGCATCTCACCGAGTGCGCCACCGATGACGGTAAAGTCCTGAGCGAAGACGTAGACGAGACGTCCGTCGATGGTACCACTACCTACGACGACACCGTCCCCGAGGAACTTCTTCTTCTCCATGCCAAAGTTCGTGCAGCGGTGCTGGACGAACATGTCTATCTCCTCAAAGGAACCCTCATCGAGGAGCATAGCGATACGCTCACGAGCTGTGTACTTGCCCTTAGCGTGTTGCTTCTCAATGCGCTCCTCGCCTCCTCCGAGACGAGCCTCCTCACGCTTGGCAAGGAGTTGCTTTATCTTCTCTTGTTGTACACTCATTATTCTATGTAGCGTTTGTTTGATTGGACGATATTACTTAGCGACATCCTTGCAGTCGCAGATCTCTAGGAGTATGCCGTGTGTACTCTTGGGGTGAACGAAGGCAATGTTGAGACCCTCAGCACCCTTGCGAGGCTTCTCATCAATGAGGCGTATGCCCTTGCCCTTGAGCTCCTCGAGGGCTGGTGCCACATCGTCTGATGATAGTGCTAGGTGGTGGATACCCTCGCCACGCTTCTCGATAAACTTTGCAATAGGGCTCTCATCGCTTGTGGGCTCTAGGAGCTCCAGCTTGACCTCGCCTATCTTGAGGAATGCGGTACGCACCTTCTGGTCAGCGACCTCCTCAATGTTGTAGCAGGTTAGTCCGAGGACTCCCTCGAAGAAGGGTAGTGCCTCCTCTATGCTCTTGACTGCTATCCCAAGATGCTCAATGTGTGACAGATTCATACGCTATACTGTTTTTTGATTTATGTGTCTATTCAAAGGGGTGCGGACATGCGCCCACCCTATGGGGTCAATCTCTTTGGAGATCAACACCCGACTGCAAATATAATAATAATCGCTCACGTAGCGAAAGGGTTTGACACCCAAATATCGATTTGCTCTCTTGGAAGAGCCAGCTCAGGCGAAGGTGAGCGCATGGACAGGTGGGCGACTGGTCAGTTGACCGTCACGGTAAGCGACCTGACCATTGACCCAAGTAGCTACGATGCGATGCGAGAAGGTGTAGCCCTCCAGTGGCGACCAGCCACACTTGCTGTAGAGACTCTCCTTAGTCACTGTGGTCTCCTGATGCGGATCTACGAGGACTAGGTCGGCGTAGTAGCCTGTGCGGATGTAGCCTCGCTCACGGACCCCAAAGAGCTGGGCGGGAGCGTGTGCCATCTTCTCAACCACTAGTTCTGGCGACCAAAGCCCCTCGTGAGCCAGCTCCAGCATCATCAGAAGGCTGTGCTGTACGAGCGGACCTCCAGAGGCTGCCGTGAGGGCGTCGCCCTCCTTGTCGGCTAATGTGTGAGGTGCATGGTCGGTAGCTATTACATCGATGCGACCCTCGACGAGCGCTTGGCGTAGAGCCTCACGGTCACGAGCCGTCTTGACCGCAGGATTCCACTTGATGCGGTTGCCTAGGCGGCTGTAGTCCTCATCGGTAAACCATAAGTGGTGGACGCACACCTCAGCGGTGATGCGCTTCTCTGGCGAAAGCGGTGCTGCCGAGAAGAGCTCCATCTCCTCCGCTGTCGATAGGTGTAGCACGTGTAGCCTAGCCCCAAGACGCTTGGCACGCTCTATGGCGCTGTGCGAAGACTCGTAGCACGCCTCACGAGAGCGTATCAGCGGGTGCGCCTCAATGGGGGGATGCCCGTCGTATCGCTGGCGATAAAGCTCTTTATTGCGTGTGATGATCTCCTCGCTCTCGCAATGCGTGGCGATGAGCTTGGGGGCATGGGCGAAGAAGTAGTCGAGAGCCTCCTCGCTGTCCACCAGCATATTCCCCGTGGAGGCTCCTAGGAAGAGCTTGTACCCAGGGATCAAGGCTGGGTCAATGGCACACGCTTCGGGCGCATTGTCATTGGTTCCGCCGAAGTAGAAGGCATAGTTTGCCCAGCTTGTCTCCTGAGCGCGCTGACGCTTGTCGAGGAGCGCCTCGAGGGTGACCGTCGGGGGCTTTACATTCGGCATATCCATGTAGGAGGTTACACCGCCAGCCACAGCAGCACGGCTCTCGTGCGCTATGTCGCCCTTGTGAGTCAGTCCAGGCTCTCTAAAGTGCACCTGATCATCGATGCAACCTGGTAGTAGCCAGAGCCCGTGCGCATCCACGACCTCCGCTCCTTGTAGTAGCTCGTCTGGGAGGTCAGACGCTTGGTCCACACCTATATATATAGACTCAATGCGCTCGTCGGAGAGGCATACGGAGCCGACGACCTGCCGACCTTCGTTGATTAAGGTAGCTCCGAGTATGATCTGTTTCATATTATTTCTCAGGATTACGACGCTTGGGAAAGCCCTTGAAGAGTCGCCAGTAGCGTAGCTTGAGGACACCCGTGAAGGCTTCGCCAAAGATCGACCCATTCATCTTCGAGTTTCCGAGCTTACGATTGACAAAGGTGATGGGCACCTCCTTGATCTTGAAGCCCAGACAGTGAGCCGTGTACTTCATCTCAATCTGGAAGGCGTAGCCCTTGAAGTGCACCTCGTCTAGTCTCATCGCCTCCAGCACCTCACGTCTGTAGCAGACGAAGCCCGCCGTCGTGTCTCGTACAGGCAGCCAGGTGACGAGGCGCACGTAGACCGATGCGAGATAGCTCATGAGGATACGGTTCAGTGGCCAATCCTTGACCCCGCCGCCCCGCACGTAGCGCGAGCCTACCGCCACATCGTAGCCCTCCTCAGAGACCGCACGTAGGAGATGGGGTAGTGCCGAGAGTGGATGGCTAAAGTCGCAATCCATCTCAAAGATATAGTCGTAGCCATGCTCTAGAGCCCACTCGAAGCCCGTGAGATAGGCGGTGCCTAGTCCCATCTTGCCTGGGCGCACGATCAGATGCAGACGATCTGTATGGTCAGGTTCCTGCTGTAGCGTACGGACGATCTCAGCGGTTCCGTCTGGCGAATTGTCATCCAGGATCAGCAGGTCGAAGGCTTCTGGCAGTGCCAGGACCGCACGAATCATCTCAGCGACATTCTCGCTCTCGTTGTAGGTAGGTATGATGACAAGGCTAGCGTGCATAGTGTGGTGGACTCGGTGGGTGTCATACACAGGGTGTGGAGCGTGCTCAGCTGCCCCACACCACTGCAGCACAAAGGTAGTAAAAAACTATTTGCCGTCTGACCGAGATACCTCAAAACGGATAGCCCGATTTGCGGAGTCTAGGAAGGTTGTGACTGATGCCTTAGATGCGGTAAGCAAAGCCCGCAAAAGCGTAGATATTGTACAGCGGGAAAGGCATCATCGTAAAGCTTCTATCCAGAGCAGGCTCGAAGCTCATGTTGAGCTGAGCGGTCACGCCGAGGCGCTGGTGGAAGAAGTAGTCGAAGCCTACTCGTACACCCATATCCAGCTTGTTGAAGTGATCCGACAGGTCGTAGTCGACGAGATGACCTGGATTGAGGGGGATACTATTGAACGTGCCGTCTCCATCCAGTGTCACCTTAAAGCTCTGCTGCATCAGGTAGGAGAGGTAGAAGCCTACTTGCATGCGAAATTTGTCACTAGTCGTATGGTAGGCGACCAGCATCGGGAGCGTGAGGTAGTAGTTGATGAACTCGGTGCTGTTATTGCCCGTAAAGAGTCCCCAAGCGACATCCTGTCCATCGCCCATATTGATGCGCATATCTGTCGCATGGGTACAGACATACATTCCCTTGCGCTCCATTTCTAGACCGGTGTCTAGGTGCCACCCTTTGGTATCGGGAAGCTGGTAGGAGAGCCACCCCTTGATGGCTATGTTCATGTGGGGATTCCACGTATAGATCTTGTCAATAGCCTTCGGTTTGGGCAGTGGTGTGGTAGCTCCGATATTGAGACCAGCCTTGACGCCGAACTCAAGATTATCTTTTTTGTTTTCCTTAGGCGTCTGTGCCCATAATAGAGGAGTCGTGAGGAGTGCCAGCAGGAGACCGATAGCCCCCCTGTGTAGTTGCCGTATAGTCATATCTGTAGCGGGTTACTTCTTGGTGGGTATGCCGAGTGTCACAGTAAAGTCGTCGATGCGCAGGCGACTGCCGACAGCTCCGATGAACTTGTCTCCGCGAGCACTTGACGAGAAGATAAGTGCCATACGGTACTTGCCCTTCTGAAGGTCTATCTGCTTGTAAGCTGTCTCATTGACGATCTCTAGCTTTGCCTCAAAGGCTGTCCATGCACCATCCTTCGTAGGGGTGGGGTGTAGCTGTACCTTTGCTAAGATGCGTGGGTCCTTGTAGAGCGTCTTACCATTGAGGTAGCTGTCATCTTGTGAGATGTCGTAGAAGACGCAGGCGATGGTGGCCTGATCCTGCTCTCCCTTAATCTCTCTTGCTATGATTTTGGAACCGTCTATTAGCTTATCCCCTGGGAGCCACTGATAGAACCCCTTGATAGAGAGAGGTATGGCAAAGACGGATTGACCGAACTGTGTACACTCGAGAGGATTACTGATCATCAGGTCTTGTATAAACTGCCCATTGAAGAGAGCTCCTGCGATGATGTGGCTGCCCATATTGCCAAACTTCATTCCTTTGATAGTCATCGCCTCTAGTGCTTGACCACGACGTCCCTTCGTCAGCGGGTGTATGGGGTAGTCTTCGGGCTTGGCTTTGCCTATCGCAGCTGCACCCACATTGCTGACTGCCTCCCAGAAGGGGTCCCCAGCTACAACCTTAGGCAGAGACTTCTCCACTGGCATTAGATATTTAGCATCCTCTCTAGGACTGACCCAGTCGTCAAAGGTGAAGGTGATATTCTGTAGATCCATTTTGCCATCAGGATCAGGATTGGGATTGGGGTCAGGGTCTGGATTGGGATCTGGATCGGGGTTAGGGTTTGGATCCGGATTGGGGTTCGGCTCTGGCTTCGGCTTTGGGTTCGGCTTATAGGTGCCGTTCTCGATGGCGATACGCTTAGCCTTGATAGGGTCTTCGCCACTGCAACTCATCGTCATGAGGAGTGACAAGGCAAAGAGCAGACCGAGGGTCCAATAGGTTCGTTTCATACCGTACTACGTTTACACTAAGATGTGGCAAAGATAATTATTTCCACTTATATAGCTAGACCCCCTGCGATGGCTGGCGCATGATAGCCAGCTGGCTAGGAGTGGTACATGACGATAGCTAGTGATACCCGGTTTTCGGAGGAATCAAATGAAACTTCGGAGGAATCAAAAAATAAGTCCGAAGAATTTTTTATTTCCTAGGTAGCAAATCAGAAATATCTACGGAGGAATTTGGGCAATTCCTAGGTAGGAAATAAAACGAGCTCATTTTTTATGATGCGTCATCCCTGGATGGCTGTCGCCAAGATTGTCTCAGCTCAGATATTATTGTTATCTTTGCGAGTGAATTGTGTGAGCCACCGCTCGCGCTAGAGGGGCGGGGGCCTTCGCACACCCGATGTATGACGACTAACGTATTTAATTTCACATAGAATGAAAAGAGACCAAGAAATCTTTGATCTGATCGAACAGGAGCATCAGCGCCAGCAAAAGGGCATTGAGCTGATTGCCTCTGAGAACTTTGTCAGCGACCAGGTCATGCAGGCTATGGGTAGCTGTATGACCAATAAGTACGCTGAGGGATACCCCGGCAAGCGTTACTACGGCGGTTGCGAGGTTGTGGACAAGTCTGAAAGCTTAGCTATAGAGCGTGTTAAGAAGCTCTTTGGCGCTGAGTATGCCAACGTGCAGCCACACTCAGGTGCTCAGGCAAACATGGCAGTCCTCTTCACCTGCCTCAAGCCAGGCGACACTTTCATGGGTCTAAACCTAGACCACGGTGGTCACCTCTCACACGGTTCGCCTGTTAATAGCTCTGGTATCCTCTACAATCCTATAGGTTACAACCTGAGCAAGGAGACTGGTACGGTCGACTACGACGAGATGGAGCAGCTAGCTCGCCAGCACAAGCCTAAGCTCATCATCGCTGGTGGATCAGCTTACTGCCGCGAGTGGGACTACGCACGCTTCCGCAAGGTAGCTGACGAGATCGGCGCTATCTTTATGGTTGACATGGCTCACCCCGCTGGTCTGATCGCTGCTGGCCTACTCGAGAACCCTGTCAAGTATGCTCACATCGTCACCTCTACGACGCACAAGACTCTACGTGGTCCTCGTGGTGGTATCATCCTCATGGGTAAGGACTTTGAGAATCCTTGGGGTCTCAAGACACCTAAGGGCGCTGTCAAGATGATGTCTCAGCTACTCAACTCGGCTGTCTTCCCAGGCATCCAGGGTGGTCCGCTAGAGCATGTCATCGCTGCTAAGGCTGTTGCCTTTGGTGAGGCTCTTGATCCTTCATTTAAGGAGTATCAGAAGCAGGTCATGAAGAACGCTAAGGCGCTTGGCGAGGCTTTCGTCAAGATGGGCTACAACTGTATCTCTGGCGGTACGGACAATCACTGCCTCCTCATCGACCTACGCTCTAAGTACCCTGACCTAACGGGTAAGGTAGCTGAGAATGCACTCGTACGTGCTGACATCACGGTCAATAAGAACATGGTTCCCTTCGACTCACGCTCTGCATTCCAGACCTCTGGTATCCGTGTGGGTACGCCCGCTATCACGACGCGTGGTGTCAAGGAGGACAAGATGCCATACATCGTCGAGCTCATCGACCGCGTACTCCGCGATCCTGAGAACGAGGCTGAGATAGCTAAGGTACGTAAGGAGGTCAACGAGATGATGTCTCCACTACCTATCTTCGCTTGGTAAGATAAACTACACAGAGGCCACGCCTCTTAACCTGATAGAGACTGAATGCAGGGGGGACGCACGCTTAGACTTCTAAGGAGCAGACCCTAGCACTCAGTCTCTTGCTTTTCCCACTATTTGAGTCTGACCAATCCGTTGGCAGACTCCGTACACACTTAACAGACACACGAGAGATGCCCACACCACCGTTTAAGTACCAGCCGATGTATCCCGTAGGGCCCGATCGGACTGAGTACGAGTTAATCACCTCTGACTACGTTCACACGGTCGACTGCAATGGTCACCAGATGCTCCAGGTCGATCCTGAGGCGCTACGCATACTTGCGGAGCGAGCTATGCACGATGTAGCCTTCTACCTACGTCCCGCTCATCAGGAGCAGGTCGCATCGATACTGTCCGACCCGGAGGCTTCGGACAATGATAAGTTTGTCGCTCTCACCTTCCTGCGCAATGCCGAGGTGAGCGCTCTGGGGCAGCTCCCCTTCTGCCAAGACACCGGTACCGCCATCATCTTGGGTAAGAAAGGTCAAAACGTCTGGACTGACGCTTGCGACGAGGAGTACCTCTCGCACGGCGTCTACGATACCTACACGCGCTACAACCTCCGCTATTCGCAAAATGCGCCCCTCGACATGTACCGTGAGGTCAATACGGGGTGCAACCTCCCCGCGCAGATCGACCTGATGGCGACCGAGGGTGACGAGTATAAGTTCCTCTTTATCGCTAAGGGAGGTGGCTCTGCCAATAAGACTTACCTCTATCAGGAGACCAAAGCACTACTCACGGAGGAGAGACTCTTCCCCTTCTTAGTTGAGAAGATGCGTTCGCTAGGCACCGCCGCCTGCCCGCCTTATCACATAGCCTTCGTCATCGGAGGCACCTCGGCAGAGGCAAACCTCAAGACGGTCAAGCTCGCCAGTGCTAAGTACTACGACGAGCTACCGACCAAGGGCAACGAGCTGGGACACGCTTTCCGTGATCTAGAGATGGAGCAGCGACTCCTGGAGGCGACCCACGAGATTGGCCTCGGAGCGCAGTTTGGCGGTAAGTATTTCGCTCATGACATACGTGTGATCCGTATGCCACGCCACGGAGCTTCCTGTCCAGTCGGACTAGGTGTGAGCTGCTCTGCCGATCGCAATGTGCGGGCTAAGATCAATAAGGATGGACTGTGGATCGAGCGACTGGAGAAGCATCCCGCACGACTCATCCCTGAGGCTATGCGCCACGGCACCGAGGGCGAGGTCGTGAAGGTGGACCTCAACCGCCCGATGGACGAGATACGCAAGCAACTGAGTCAGTATCCTGTCTCTACGCGTCTCTCACTCTCAGGCACTATCGTTGTAGGACGTGACATAGCCCACGCCAAGCTCAAGGAGCGTCTGGATCGTGGCGAGGAGCTACCTCAGTACATCAAGGATCATCCGATCTACTACGCTGGTCCCGCCAAGACACCTGAGGGGATGCCGAGCGGCTCTTTCGGTCCCACCACTGCGGGCCGTATGGATCCCTATGTCGATCTCTTCCAAAGCCATGGCGGCAGCCTTGTTATGATAGCCAAGGGCAATCGTAGTCAGCAAGTTACTGATGCTTGCAAGGCACATGGAGGCTTTTACCTCGGTAGCATCGGTGGTCCCGCAGCTATCCTAGCGAAGGAGAGCATCAAGCGTGTCGAGTGCCTCGAGTATCCCGAGCTAGGCATGGAGGCGATCTGGCGCATAGAGGTGGAAAACTTCCCTGCGTTCATCCTGGTCGATGACAAGGGCAACGACTTCTTCCAGCAGATCAGACAGTGCGCTGGCTGTCCCCGCAGTTAGTTTCACGGCACGGCATCACCGCGTCACCGCTGAATAAATAAAGAAGAGTAGGAACACGCAGACTAGTGTGCGTTCCTACTCTTCTTTAGTTTGTGGAATGAGGAAATCTACTTGGAGGTGAGGAGTAGCCTTTGGAGAGCTCGGCGATCGAGCTTGCCGTTGTCATTGTGTGGCAAGTGCGACACGAGACGGATCTCTTTGGGGCGGTGGTAGGGTGGTAGGAGCTCTTGGCAGGCTTCAGCAAGAGTTTCTGTAAAGCCTTCGGGGAGACTGTCGCCTTCTAGTACGAGTACCAGCTTTTGCCCTAGAGCTGCATCGGCTATCCAGCTGATGGCGAGCGGTCTATCTAGGACTTCGGCGAGCTTTCGCTCGATCGGTTCGGGGCTTATCTTGATCCCGCCACTGTTGATGATGTTGTCGGCTCGCCCCACGATGGTAAAGCCACCATCGGGGTGTAGCTCGACGAGATCATGGGTCGTGAGGATCGGACCATCGGGGCAAAGCAGGCGATCCTCAATGATGAGTTCGCCTGTGGCTCCCTGGGTGAGGTGCACTCCCTCGAGGGGATAGAAGAGCGGCGAGGCGTGAGGACCGTTGAGCCGTCTCAGAGCGATGTGCGAGATGGTCTCTGTCATGCCATAAGTGGCGAAAGCTGCCACGGGTAGCGCGCTGAGCTGCGCCTCCACGGTGGGGTGAATGGCTCCGCCCCCAATGATCAGTTGCTCAGCCCGACTGAGCAGTTCACGCTCCGCTGGCACCTCCAGGGTGTGGTGTAGCTGTAGGGGTACGAGGGAGACGAACTGCGGTGCCGTGCTGAGCGTCGCTAGCGGGTGGCTCGAGGGTTGCACCACGACCAGCTCGGCTCCTGCGAGTAAGGCACGCACCACCATCATCTTAGCGCCTATGTAGCGAAGGTCCATCGCGAGGAGGAGATGAGTGCCCGCTTGGATCTGGAAGTAGCGGTTGCTCCTGAGTCCGCTACGTCGCATGGCAAGCTTCGCCAGCTGAAGCCGTTTGGGCGTGCCAGTCGAGCCGGAGGTTTGGACGGTCACACACTCCTCTTCGCTCCACCACTCCCTGAGGAAGGTGAGCAGTGGCTCTAGCACCGCTCTCCGCTCGGGTGCTAGCCCTCGGGCGAACGGCTCTAAGCTCTCCGCATCTACGCGTGCGCTATCTATATATAGGTGCTCGGACATGGGATGGCTGTTAGCTGTTGGCTGTTGGCTGTTGGCTGTTGGCTCTTAGCTGTTGGCTGTTAGCTGTTGGCTGTTGGCTGTTGGCTGTTGGCTGTTAGCTGTTGGCTGTTAGCTGTTGGCTGTTGGCTGTTAGCTGTTGGCTGTTAGCTATTGGCTGTTGGCTGTTAGCTGTTGGCTGTTGGCTGTTGGCTCTTAGCTGTTGGCTGTTGGCTGTTAGCTGTTGGCTGTTGGCTGTTGGCTGTTGGCTCTTGGCTGTTAGCTGTTGGCTGTTAGCTGTTGGCTGTTAGCTGTTGGCTGTTGGCTGTTGGCTCTTGGCTGTTAGCTGTTGGTGGCTAAAAGCTAACGGCCAAAAGCCAAAAGCTAATTTCTAACTTCTAATCTCTAACCTCTCTAAAAAACATCTGGTCGGCTACGAGTCGTAGCGTGGAAGTCGTGTTGTTGAGATAGAGAGCTCCTGTGCCAAGTCCTTGCGGGCGGACGATCGGGTACTGGCTAACCCACTGAGCGATGGCGCTAAGTCCCACATTTGACTCCAGCGCTGAGGTTGCCCACCAGCCGATGCCTCGCTCCTCGGCGAGCTCGATCCACTCATCGACCCCGCTATGAAGCGACGGCTTGAGGATGATGTAGTGCGGCTTGCCTTCATCTAGTAGTTGCGCCTTGCGCTCTCGGCTGTGGATCCCGATGAGCTCCTCGTCAAGCGCTATGGGGAGTGGCGACGCTGCCGTGAGCTTGGCCAGTTCGTCCCACTGATCGCTCGCAGGGATCGGTTGCTCGATGGAGTGTAGGTGAAAGTCGCTCAGCCTTTTCAGCCGCTCCAGAGCAACCTCTGGGGCAAACGCTCCGTTGGCGTCCACCCTCAGCTCCATCTCCTCAGGCGAGAAGTGCTGCCGCACGTAGCGGAGTAGCTCTAGCTCTTCGGAAAAGTCTATTCCGCCGATCTTAAGCTTCAGGCATCGGAAGCCTTGCGCCAGCTTAGCTTTGATCTGCTCGTACATATAGGCTTTGTCGCCCATCCAGATCAACCCATTGATCGGGATGCCCAGCTCGCCACGGGTGAAAGGGGTATCGCAAAAGGGCTTTACCGACCCCTCCTCACTACTGTGGCCGGCAGCGATGAAGCTGTTGATCGCTGTGGCTAAGCCAAAAGCGATGGAAGGGTAGGGGCGTAGCGAGGCCACGTCAAACTGGTCGGGAGCCTGCGCCATCTGATCCGCCAGCTGCTCCAGCACAGCCTGATAGTTGGGCAGATCGTCGCAGCTGAGCTGAGGCATCGGGGCGCACTCGCCACAGCCCACATGACCTGCCTGCTCGAGGCTCTGGAGGCGTAGGTAGTAGACCTGCTTCGTCTTGTACTCGCCACGGGAGGTCTTGGCAGGGCGACGGAAGCGCAGGGTGTACGGCTCCACGCTAATGGTCACCCGCTCAGCTATCTGTGGTAGCAGTGCAGGGAGGTGAAGGATGCTCTCGTGTGGTGACATCGGTCGCTAGGGAAACTTAGGGTACTGCTCGAAGTTGGGCTTGCGCTTCTCCAGGAAAGCGTTCTTACCCTCCTGCGCTTCGTCCGTGAGGTAGTAGAGGAGCGTCGCATCGCCCGCCAGCTCTTGGATACCTGCCTGACCGTCCAGCTCGGCATTGAGCCCCGCCTTGATCATGCGAAGAGCGAGCGGACTCAGCAACATCATCTCTTCTGCCCACTGCACGTACTCATCTTCCAGTTGGTCGAGAGGCACCACTTTGTTGACCAGCCCCATGTCGAGAGCCTCCTGAGCGGAGTATTGGCGGCAGAGGAACCATATCTCACGCGCCTTCTTTTGTCCCACGACACGAGCCAGATAGGAGGAACCAAAGCCAGCATCAAAGCTGCCCACACGGGGGCCTGTCTGCCCGAAGATAGCATTCTCCGAAGCGATCGAGAGGTCGCACACCACGTGGAGAACATGTCCGCCACCGATGGCATAACCATTGACCGCAGCGATGACTGGCTTGGGGATACTGCGGATCTGCTTCTGCACGTCTAGGACACTCAGGCGAGGCACGCCGTCCTTGCCAATGTAGCCACCCCGACCCTTGACGTTTTGATCTCCGCCAGAGCAAAACGCCTTGTCGCCAGCTCCCGTCAGGACCACCACGTTGATGCTCTGATCCTCACGGCAGATGCGCAGAGCGTCGCTCATCTCGGCCGTCGTGGTCGGCGTAAAGGCGTTGCGGTAGCGCTCACGATTGATCGTGATACGAGCGATGCCGTTGTAGTAGTCAAAGAGGATATCTTCGTACGCTTTGAGGGGCTTCCACTCCCGTTGGTTCTTTTCACTCATAACTCTTCTCTTGATTGTAATTGCTTGAAATAGGTCTGTAGTTCGGCGATCTCATCCTCTGAGGAGACGAAAGCCTCGAGGAGGCGAGGACGCTCGGCGGGTCCGACGAAGTAAGCCATCGTCTCCTCCAGCTCGCTTGCCTCGTGCACCGATAGGTACTCCCAGCCACAGCTCTCCGCCCAGCCCTGCGCTCGCAGCTGATGCTCGGCGGTGATGTAGCGTCGCGACAGTGGGTCCATCTCTAAGGTCGGCAGACTCTGGAAGATGCTTCCTCGCTGGTTGTTGAGCAGGAGCACCCGCACGTTGCTCCCCACCTCGGGGAGCCCCAGCGCATTGAGATCATAGAAGAAGCTCAGGTCTCCGATGACGATGAAGTGGCGCTCCTCGGCTCTCTGGCGGGCAAAGCCTAAGGCGGTCGAGAGAGAACCCTCTATGCCACTGGTGCCTCGATTGCAAAGCGTGAGAAGCCGACGAGGCTTGCGAAAAAGCTCCGCATAGCGCACCGACGAACTGTTCGCCAGGTGTAGCACGCAAGGCTCTTCGGGGAGATGACTCAGAAGGTTTCCCACCACGGCCAGAGAACTGTAGCGTGGCATCGGTGACGGCAGTCGATCAATTCGCTCCCGCCACTGAAGGACGTAGGGAGAGCTAGCCTGACCAGCCAAGCCCTGCGCCAGCGTCTCCAAGCCCTGCGCCATTATTTCAAGGAATGGCCCGACAGGAGCGGTGATCAGCTCGGTGAGACTGCAAAAGAGGTCCACCACGCTGGAATCAGGCGACAGGTGCCACGTCTCGCGTGGCGGATAGTTGCGCAGGTACTGCTTTATCTTGTTGGAGACGATATGCCCGCCGAGGGTGATCAGCAGGTCGGGCTGCAGGGCTCGTCGATCCGCCTCGCTGAGTGACGCTAGGAGCGCATCGAGCGAACAGATCGTCACGGCCCTATTGGAGAGCGACTCGCCGATGCAGAGGAACTGCTCCCGCAAGCTTTGCGGAAAGGTCGCCCCCGCGCTAGTCGTCGCTGTCCAAGTCTCCTGTCCTACCAATATCATCTTGCGCTCAAACGTGGCGAGCCTCGCTAGCAACGGCTTGACCGCCTGCGCATCCACACCACACGGACAGAGTTGCTCGATATGGCGTCCTGGCTGCATTCCGATGGGTCGTCTGTCGCTTGGATCAGACTGTTGCTCTGCTGGAGTTGGCGGGAGCAAAGATACGCTCGGGTCGCTGATCGGGACATTGATCTGCACGGGACCTGGGAGCGGAGCCAGCGCTACGAGGAGCGCTTCGTTGATCAGACGGTTGCAGTACCACCGCTCCTCATCGTTGTGTGGCTCGGGGAGCTGTACCGCTTTCCGCACCAGTGAGCCGAAGAGCCCTGGCTGAGGAAGCGTTTGCCCAGCCCACTGCCCGATCCATCGCTCGGGTCTATCGGCCGATAGGACAACCAGCGGGACACCCTGATAGTAAGCCTCAGCGACCGCTGGGTGCAGGTTTGCCACCGCCGTGCCAGAGGTGCAGCAGACCACGACCGCTCTATGCGTGGCGAGTGCCAAGCCGAGGGCGTAGAAGCCCGCGCTACGCTCATCGATGATCGAGTGACAGGTCGCTCCCGTGAGCTGGTGGCTGAGCGCATGCACAAGTGGTGCGTTGCGACTGCCCGGGCAGAGCACCACGTCACGCACGCCGTGTGCTTGAAGCAGAGCGATTAGTTCGCTGATCACAGGATCGTCCATCGGTATCATTGCGCTCCTTCCTCCTTTACCTTATAAGACTATGTATTGCCGAGAGCTTGTGCAGAACCTCCTGCCACTCGCTCTCTAGACTGGACCCACGCACGATGCCGCCTCCCGCATAGAGCCGTAGAGCTTGCTCGGGAAGCAACTGCAGACAGCGTATCTGGACAAAAAGATCGACCCGTCGCTCAGGCTCGTACCACCCCAGGAAGCCTGCATAGTAAGAGCGCGCTGCAGACTCCTCCTCGAGGATCAGACGCTGCGCCACTCGCTGGGGCGTACCACAGACGGCTGGCGTGGGGTGAAGGCGCTCCGCCAAGGTGATCGGCGCGTACTCCTCGGGAAGCTGCAAAGCGAAGCGAGCCTGCAAATGTTGTAACTGCCCCGTCGTTGTCGTCTCCACATCAAGCGCACGGTAGGGGATCCCCTCCTGCTCCAGTAGCTCTCCGATGAAGCGCTGCACGTAGCGATGCTCCCGCCGATTCTTCTCACTCCAGACGGACGGCTCGCCATCCGCCTGCCGAGGCATCGTCCCAGCCAGTGCCACCGTCTGCCAGTCGGTGCCGTCCCCTCGGAGGAGCATCTCCGGCGTGGCACAGAGCCACAGCCCCGACTGAGGTGTGTAGCAGAGCGACACGAAGGCATTCGGGTAGTGTGTCAAGGCTTTGTCAAAGAGTCAACAGTCTCACAATCTTGCTTGCAAGATTGTCCTGACTTTGCAGAAAGGATGAAGCGCAAGGCGCTGAGGGTGAGGTCTGAAGGGAGCATACCTCTGTATGTGACCGAAGCCGAATCCCGAAAGCAACACAGCGATTCGCCTTTATGCAACAGTCTCATAAAGCGAGCGAAAGTGACACGGTAACTATCGGGCAAAGCTTGCGGTATCGGTGCCACAGGCGGAAAGCTCTCTAGCTCTGCCTCGTCACACGCCACAAGCTGTAGCACCCTCGCCCCTTGCTCCTTCTGCTCCTCTTCGATCCAGAGCATCGGCGTCTCGGCCGTCACCGCAAAGGGTGCCATCAGAAAGCCCGCCAAATGCTTCCGCTCTCTCAGCTCTTCAGCCGTAGTCGCCACAGCCCGAGCCTCGTCCTGTAGCCCGATCTCATGCACCGTACGACCTTCGCCAGGTAGGCGAAAGCAAGCAAAGGGCGCGCAACGATTCATCCGCTCCGCCACCAGCGTGACCAGTTCGTCACAACTACAGCTCCTCCCGTTTAGCTCCTTATGATATCTCTTTCTCAGCACAGCATTTACCTCCGTCGACCGCTTGGGGGCAAACCTTTTACTTCTTGCCCAGCTCTCGGATCACTGCCACAATGCGCTGCAAATCCTCCTCCGTCACCAGCGTACCGCTAGGCAGACAGAGCCCCCTGTCGAAGAGTCGCTCACTCGTACCATCCACATAGCGAGGCGCCTCGGCAAAGACAGGCTGCAGGTGCATCGGCTTCCATAGCGGACGGCTCTCGATAGCCTCAGCCTCTAGTCGGAGTCTCAGATCCTCACGGGTGAAGCCCGCTTTCTCAGGATCCACTAAGACGCAGGTGAGCCAGTAATTGCTATCGTACTCCTCCGTGGGGGCGCACTTCACCTCGACGCCAGGACAATCAGTCAGCAGGGCGCAGTAGCGAGCATGATTGTGCCGACGCTTAGCCACATGCTCCTCGAGGACGAGCATCTGCCCACGACCTATCCCCGCCGATATATTGCTCAGACGGTAGTTATAGCCGATGTGCGTGTGCTGATAGTGTGGTGCATTGTCACGAGCCTGCGTTGCGTAAAAGAGGACACGCCTAGCAGCCTCTTCACTAGGACAAACCAAAGCTCCACCACCCGACGTGGTAATCATCTTATTGCCATTGAAAGAGAGCGCTCCGTAGCGACCTAGCGTACCGCACTTGCGCCCCTTATACTCAGATCCGAACGCCTCAGCAGCATCCTCTAGGACAGGTATGTCGTACTCCTCAGCGATCGCGAGTATCTCGTCCATCTTAGCGGGCATGCCATACAGATGAACGGGTATGATCGCCTTAGGCTTGCGTCCCGTCTGAGCGATGCGATCCTCGATAGCTTGACGTAGTAGCGTGGGAGACATATTCCACGTGTCAGGCTCGCTATCGACGAATATAGGCTTAGCCCCTTGATAAGTAATCGGGTTGGCCGAGGCAGCAAAGGTAAAGCTCTGACAGATCACCTCATCATCACGCCCCACGCCCAGTATGACTAGTCCTAAGTGCAGAGCAGCCGTGCCAGCGCTGAGTGCTATGACATGCTTGCCTGGCGCTCCGAGGTAGCGAGTCAAGTCCTCCTCGAAGCCATTCACATTGGGTCCCAGAGGCACCACCCAGTTGGTGTCAAACGCCTCCTGTATAAACTCCTGCTCTCGTCCTCCCATCTCGGCGAGTGAGAGCCAAATCTTCTTCTGCGCCATACTTGTTAGCTCTGATTTAGTTGTCTACAAATGTAGTGAAAAAGGGGCTTATCCCAAGCCCCTCGAGAGGAAATCTCTAGAGATTAGCTTTTGGCTTTTGGCCGTTAGCTTTTAGTCCATCAACAGCCAGTAGCTAACAGCTAGTCGCCAACGGCCAACGGCCAACGGCCAGCCGCCAGCACCCAACAGCTAACAGCTAACTGCTAATAGCCAACAGCCAACAGCTACCTCCCACACACCGTCCTCACGATGTACCTTATATCTTGCCAGAAAGACCGATTGTAGTAATACTCCTTATTGATTCTTACTTTGTCGGGGAAAATCACTTCATCATTGTACCTAATAGGATCCTCCACAGTTGCCAGAAGAGTCTCCTCATCTCTATACTTTAGGGAAGCGGGACCTGTAATCCCCGGACGGAGCTTCAGTATCACACGATCCTCCCCCACGAGCTTATCTGCATAGCCTGGCACATCAGGACGAGGACCTACGAAGCTCATATCGCCGATGAATACGTTCCACAGTTCGGGGAGTTCATCTAGCTTGTACTTACGTAGCTTAGCCCCTAGCGGGGTGATGCGCGACTCCCCAGCAACGGAGACACTGCTTCCACCATGCGCCACACTCATACTGCGAAACTTGACCATCGTAAAGCGCTTGCCCTCTTTGCCCACCCTCTTTTGCTTGAAAAGGACAGGACCACCTGGCATCTTCACCCGAATCAAGATCGCTACGACAAGTAGCACAGGACTCAGTACAATCAGCCCCACGAGCGACATAATCCGATCAAATAACCACTTCGCACACATACGTGTAACAAGGTCTATTGTTATTCGCTCACATTAGGCGTGAGCAACTGTACAAGCCTCTCTACCCACTCTCGGAAGTGAGGACACTTAGAGAGCATTCGCTCCATACCTATCTCCTCTAAGGCTGTTTTGCCCTGGATGATTTTGTTATACCCTACTATTTTCAGCAACCTTTTGGACGGGGCGGTCTTTGCTCCATTATTGATAGTTTCGGGATTTTCTGTGCTCAAAATTAGATCGCGCACAGCTTTATATTCCTCATTATTGTCCACATCATAGATTGCATCAAGTCCTCTCACATCAGAGAATACTAGAGTCTCAAACTCGTGTAGCTGAATATGAGGAATGAAGTTCCTACAGTCTCTAGCTAAGCTTTTCTGCATGTCTTCCAGCATTGCTCGCTCTATATTCAGGACTTGCTCATAATGGTTAGTGCCATTGCTATATCCTGGGAAGCTATTGGGCAACTTATAGAAGTCGAAAATCGTGGAGACGATAGCACCTTGCTCACAAATAACACTTTTGAGTTGCTTACTAACGTCTGAATACTTCGACAGTCCGCCACCCGTCTTTTTCGGCTTGATAGCTACGATAGACCCTTGAAACCCTTTGGAATACAAGTAGGGTGATAACAGAGTATCCACAAACATCTCCTCCGTCTCACCCTCAACGATCAATATCACTCTCTCTACTATCATACTTTCAGATTCCTCTAGGCTGGCCATCTAGTACCCCCATTTCCCACAATTCTCCTAGAGAGTAATCCTCTAGCCAGCTCGCAAGATCATCACTAGAGAGACGCTTGAATACAGATACTCCATCCTGCATATCGACTGTAATCACATCACTAGGCTCAAAGTGATTGATTAGAGCTAGAGACTGTGTGGAGATAATCACTTGAGTCCCTCTATCCCTAGCAGACTGTATCAACCCTGCGAGTACAGAGATAGCTCGTGGATGAAGCCCCAACTCAGGCTCATCAATGATGATTACCTTAGGTAGATTAGGCTGTAGAAAAAGAGTTGCCAGAGCCAAAAATCTAAGGCTACCGTCTGAGAAGTCTTTAACAGAAAACGAAGCGTCTAAGACAGCTCTATTGCTCCACCAAATACCGACTGTATTCCTGTGGGGCTGATCGTTACTAGGGAAAACGAACCTATCAAAGATAGGCATCACACTCCTCAGCGTAGACTCTATGAGGGATAGTGTCTTGGGATGCTCCCGACTTAACCAAAAGAGATAGGCAGCCAAGTTACCTCCGTCAATAGCTAAACTGTGATTGTCGTACAAGTCAACCTCCCTACGCCTTAAGGGTGAGGCACTCCCAGTGTCATGGAAATGATATACCTTGCTCCCCCGAAAGTACCCCTGTAAATATTGATCCCTATACCAATCAGATACTGCAACAAGGCTCTCTTCTAGATCATGTCTAGATAGGACATCGGAGCCGTATATACTCTTTTCTTCAGCTATAAATAGAGTCTCATCCTCTCTAGGTTGAAGTGTAAATTCGTAGGTGTTCCGGTTGAAACGAAACAGGCCCCGTATTTCCTGGGTATGCTTCCTCCCATAGTGTAAAAGCCGATCCGCAGACTGCGCCATCGTATAGTTCTTGAGCTTCTGATCGAAAATCATCTGCACCAATCTAAAGAATGATATGAAGTTGCTCTTACCAGCTCCATTAGCCCCAATCAGCAGATTTATAGGAGCCAAGTCTAGCTCCAGCTCCCTAATAGACCTATATCCCTCTATCTCTATTTTATCTAGCATTGTCTAATTACATCTCAGCTACTCGTTGCAAAGATAGTATTTCCCTTTCAAGTACATCGAAGGGCTCTTTCTTTCGTATGACTGCGAATTGTCAAGGATGCTTGCTCTACCACTGTTTTTTATCTATTAGCTTCAGCGACGAAAGAGCGATTGAAGAGGAGGCGCAAGATACCATCTAGGTAACCGATACCATAGTTGACATGGATAACGGGATAGATGCAGAGTAGCCATAGAGCAACCTTTGGCTTGGCTATATGCTGCAAGGATGCCACAATATCTATCAGTAGATAGAGGATCAATGGGATGGCAAACCAAAAGGTCAGCTTCGGCAGAATGATGCTCAGCACTGCAAAAAGTATTAGATAGAGCACGAAGAAGAGTGGCACCATACGTCTCAGCGAGGTGAACTGCCCCAGCTTCTTATCTACCAATGGGTTGAAGAGTCCATACTGATAAAACATCCGTCCACACTTCCTTACCGTGGGGCGAGCATAGTAATCTATAAGCAGGTCAGGAAGCAGGAAGATGCGTCCTCCATGCTGCTTGAGGCGAGAGTTCAACTCGTTGTCCTGGTTGCGTGTCAGCTCCTCGTCATAGCCTCCGATCTTATCAAAGACCTCTCGACGATAACACCCGAAGGGGACCGTGTCTACCTCTTTGATCTCTTTGACTCCTACACGAAACTCTGAGTTGCCCATACCAAACTTAGAGCTGAGTGCGATAGCGATAGCCTTAGCTCTTGCGGTCTCATTGGCTGGGAGCGTTTTACAGACACCGCCCACATTGTCGGCCTCTGGATGAGCCTCCATAAATTGGACAAGCCGACTAAAGTAGTCATTGGGATAGACGCAGTGTACATCTAGCCGGATGATATAGACTCCTTGAGCCGCCTTAATCCCGATATTCATGGAGACAGGCACTATCTTCCGAGGATTGTGCAAGAGCTTTACTTGAGGGAACTTCTCACGGATGATCTCCGCAGTACGATCGTGGCTATTGCCATCTACCACGATCACCTCTAGTAGCTCCTTGGGGTAGTCTTGCTGATAGACCGAATTGAGACAATCCTCGATAAATCGCTCTTCATTGTATGCGGGAATGACGATAGAGATTCGCTTCATATATTGGAGTGGTTGAGGTTAACACAAGCCCCCATCTCTTGTAAGGCTTTCGGCGTATAATAGAGCATCATTCCTCCTAGAGAGGTAAAAGTCAATTCACCAAAATAGACTCGCCCATTAACATCGTACAAATCCACTCTTACTTCTGGAAAGGGCTTAGAGAGCTTCTCCGCAACATCTATCATCTTAGAGAGATCTTCTGGACGAGGTAAAAGCTCTCCTGCTGGATAGTCTCTTGAGGGGATTAGAGCATCCTCTAGCCTATTCCAATTCAAGTCATAAGCACCTAAGGCTACAGAGTTGTTAGAGCGATCCGAGCAGGTAAGAATAGAGTGAGCTCTACCATTGAAACACCAAATCTTGTAGTCAATAAGGCTACCTGACTCAGGCTCCAATAATTTTTCAGCAAGGACTCTCGGAGGGATATTGCGATACTGAGGCTCTGCGGCTAAAGCTCCAATGTTTCTTTCAGATAGCCATTTAGCAGCTTGCTGCTTAACCTCTTCAAGATTTATAGCCTCCTTATCTTTTACTACGAGGAAACTACCTTTGCCATCACCATTGTTTGCTTTAAGGATAAAGCTCTTTGGCAAGTTCGTCAGTGTAAGGTCTGAAGCCTTATCCCATACCCCATACAAGGGTATCAAAATATCACTCAGTCCACATTCCTTGATATATTCACGTACTCTATACTTGTCAGCTAAGCGAGCCCATTCTCTTGTGTCCGTATAAAGCTTTAGATATAAGATTTTCTCATTTAGATCTTTCGGATTCTTTAGATTTGGCAGTCTCCTAAACCGCACAAAGTACCGAAGCTTGATTAGAAATACTGGATAATGTGTTCCCAGATACTCTGTAAGCTTTATCAATGGATAAAGCATCTTAGAAGCCGTTTTGCTTGTTGTTATGTGCATAGCTAAAAACGTCGTTTTACAAAGTCAGATAACATGTATCGAAGATCTTTTCTCCTGAACTTTGGAGTGTTACGTAGGATATCAAGAATGTTTCGGATCCGATATCGCTTATACTTCTTTTTCGTCTCAGCGTAGTACTCTTCATTGTTCTCTTTGTTTGCAAATAGTTTATTGAGATAGTCAAAGCGGAATTCTTCTGGTACGAATTCTTTGGATACGATGCTGGGGAAGTAGTCTTTACCTATTCGAATATATTCAAAATCTACAGAAGGCTTTCCAGCTGAATCGATGGTAAAGGTTACGACAGCTCCGTATTTAGCATCTTGTATTGGCATATTGAAGACGAAGTTACCAATTGAATAGAATATGTGTACCCCCCTATACACCTCAAATCCTTGTAGAACATGAGGATGCATACCTACAATAAGATCAGCTCCTTCATCAACTAATAGATGCGCAAATAGTTTTTGATCTTGATAGGGGTAGTTGATAAATTCATTTCCCCAATGAACGTACACTACTAGAAAGTCTACCTCTTGCTTGACTTCTTTGATCTTAGCTAATATATGGCTATACTCAGGGCTATAGTAATACGGGCTACTTTCATCTGTGAAGTATTCTATACGTTGAGAGAAAGCAAGAATAGCGACTTTTTTCCCGTGGATGGATTGTGTTATGCAGGGAACATCTACAGCACCTACGCATGAAATCTTTTCACAGGCGAAATACTCTTTCATAGACTGGTATGCAGCCTCCCCATGTTGCATTACGTGGTTATTAGCAATTGCATAGCAATCTAAGTGAGCTACAGACTTCATAACAGAAGGATCTATTCTAAACAGATTCTTCCTCAAATCAGAATAGCAAGATTCTTCAGAAACAACGCACTCACAATTACCCACCCAATAATCCGTTGGGGAGCGCTTGATGTGCTTAAAAGGATTCTCTCCTTTCTGAATAGCAGAGCCAACTCCAAAGCCCATATCAAAATAAGCATCAGAGAAGTTGATATCTCCCGTAAACACAACACGCTCAATCATACCTTATGAGGGATCATTGCTTTTAATAAGTTTTGCAGGAACTCCTCCGTAAATAGAGTTAGGTTTCGATAGCTTTGCTCCTAAAAAGCTATTGGCAGCAAGAGCAGAATTGTTGGGGAGTACGGCACCTTTTGCTAAGGTGCAATTTGCAGCCACCCAAGAACCTTTGCCTAGGTAAATACTTCCAATATCTCCCTTACTATTATAGTATGATCCATTTATTGAAACATGATTTCCAGAGGCAAGCACACAATTAGGCCCTATCTGCACTTCATTTTCAATTACAATCGTGCCACTTCCAAGTATTATATTGTTGTTAGCCACATAGCAATTGGTTCCTACGGACATTCCGTCAAGGCATTTGATATTCGCATCATGAGCCACTTGAAAGTTTTTGCCACAGCTCTTCATGCCTAACCCATAGAGCCATCCACGAAAGCGCATAATAAATGGCACATCGGGGAGCCAGATTAGCACAGTTCGCACGAACCAGCTGTATAGTAAAAGTAGCTTATGCTTCATGATTATAGGTGGTAATTATTCGTATGAATTCCTCCATAGTAAACCTTTCAGAGACCTTTCTATAGGCATGGTCTCGTAATTGCGTCAGCATTTCTAGATCTTCGCCTACTTCAATGATCTTACTTGTGGCAATCTCAGCATCCTTAAATGGGAAGAAGAGTATTTCCTTATTCTCTTCAAAGCAACCAGGCAAAGATCCTACTGGAGTAGATAAGACTGGACACCCTTGACTCATTGCCTCAATGACGACACGTGGAGACCCCTCACTCAGACTAGGAAAGAAAAAGAGATCACTAGACCGAAGGAGAGAGAGAAGTTTGTCTCGATTATCAATATGTCCATGTAGATAGATGTGATCGTCTAATTTCAAATCATTAATCAGCTGTTGTAAGGTGGAGTACATATCACCATCGCCTACAATATGAAATTGATAATCAAAGTGTCTCTCTTCAAGCCTCCTGATTACTTCGATTAGGGTATCTATCCCTTTAGCATAGCGCAGATATCCCACATAGATAATGGTTAGCGGCTTGTTACTCAGAGCCCGCAAAGGTTCGAGAGCTAAGTCTTCCTTAGTGATGGTTGAGCTAACTACTGGAGTAGCATTTACCCCTTGCTTATGGAGCTTCTCGCTTAGGTGTGATCCATTTGTGTATACAGTTGATTTTCGAGCACTTTTCAAGATACGCCTATACTCAAAAGAATAGCCAGCGAGTAAGATCTGTTTCTTCAGCCAAGAGAAGTGAATGTTGTGCTTCGTAGCATCTGCTGTATCTCCTACGAAGTGCATAATCACTGGCTTGTCGGTCATCTGAGCAGGCATCCAGCAGAATGGATCTGGCACTCTGCAGTAGAAGAGATCTGTCTTTGAAGCAACTTCCTTGATGGTTTTTTTATACGTCCGCCTATACTTAAGAGCATCTACACTTCCATTACTATAGGGAAGAGCCTCTATAGACAGTTGATTTGACGGAATCTTCCTAAGAGATTGCACATCATCTTTTATCTTAACTACTTTAACGGGGGCGACAAGAGTTATCTCTTCAAATAACTCTAGCATTCTCTCTATATAAGAGTAGTGCAGCGATATTGTATAATAGGAACCCTCGTATAGAGATAGCGTCCAACCAGTAAGGATTGTCAATTGCTTATCTTGTATTGATTCTTTCATTTTGTCTTGTCGGATAACTCAAACTTTTTAAGTGAGAAGAGGAACGTCCCATTAGAATTCCTAAAGTGATAAAAAGAAGATTTCCCCCCACATCTAAATAAACACCGCTAATAGAAGCTTTCAGAATGAAGATGAGCATCGTAGAGAGGATGAAAAATGAGACATCTCGTGATCTCTTCCGTTGTCTAAATCCAAAACGTAGGATTGAAATGATTATAGAACAGTAAATGCAAAGTCCTAGCAAACCGAAGTCGTAAATAACTTCTACAAAATCGGAGTGAGCATATAGATGGCGCCCATAAAATGACAAATCCATTGTAGCATAAAAGCCATGACCAAACAAGAGCCTTAGAAACGACCCATCCATCCAGTTAGAAAGGTAAAAAGAATACATTTCATTGCGTCCACTTGTGTTACCCTCTACAAATCGATGGAAGAAGAAAGTGGATCCACTATAAACTAAATAAATCAAGAGTATGGCTACAAGCAACGAAATAAAGCGTGTTATTGTTTTGCTTTTACGCAATGATATATATAGGTAGGATAGTAAGAAGATTGAGGCGCATAGAATAGCTCCACGCTTTTGTGCCACAAGGACTAATAAGAAAGAAGGAATAACAAGTAGCCAGTGTAGAAGTCGTCTTTTGATTAAAAAGAAGAAAGGAAAAAGCAGGGCTATCGTATAGCTACTATTGTTAGTGAAGTTACCTTCATATATTTCTTCTAAAGAATGGGAGTCTAACATATAGTAGTATTGGATAGTATTGTTTGAAGCCAAGACTAATCCTATAAGCAAGAAAAAACCAATTTGCCTATTGGAGACTTTCCCCTCTAAAGACACACTATAAAAAAAAGGAAAAGAAAGAAGAACGTATAAGGGTGCTAATGCTAACTGAGGATTCGTCGCGAAAGGCGTTGAAAGGAGAATGACTAATACAAACAGCAGGTTACATCTAACCACTTTTTGAGTCCATAAAATAGGGAGATGTTTGATAGTCTCATATAGGTACATGATAATACACATTCCCTTTGCACATGCTTGAGCCATTCTTAATGGACCTCCTTTTTCAATGTACGGAGACACACCAATAATAAACAAGAGCAAGAAGAAGATCAGACTTACAATAGCAGTACTCTTGTTTTTATTAGCAAGCATATCGTTGGTTTTTTCTAATAGATAGCTCATTTGAGACAGTTTATTCGCAGTGTAGTTAAGGAGTTTTCAGTATCTTCTTTACTGAGTATTACGTGTTCAAAAAGTCATCATCTCTATAAGCTAACAGGACGCTGAAAACTGTCTAGTTTCAATAGATACTGCCCCTTTTCAGGAAGAAGTCTACATAGAGGGCGTAGTAACTTTATTCCCAAGTATATATACCAAGGGTAATAAACCTTTAGATGACAATACGCTTTTCTGAATAAGAATTTCTGCTCTAGAAACGGCTGTATGTTGCTATGCTCGGAGATTGTTCGAGCACCATCTGTTATGTATAACATCTTTCTTTCGTCAATGAGCAGATGGTTTAGATAGAAAATTAGACCGTAGAATGGATAGTATCTCAAATGATCTGGATTAGCCTTCATTTCTGTATACTTTGCACTTTCGTTTTGGATAAGGACCGCACAATAGGCAACTAAAGAACCCGATTCCTTCTCAAAGGCGCCATAGTACTCTTCACTATTGTTCAACATATGTTCAACCCACTTCTTTCTAACTAAAGGCTGGGATTGAGTAGTTTTGTACCTACTCCAAGAGGATTTGTAAACCTCATATCCTCCTTGATTTATCATATCCTCTTTGGATACAAGGCGAAAGTCAAATGTCTTGTATGCTTTTCGAACTTGGTTACGGCACTTGGCTGATAAATCCTTAAGTTCAAGAGTAGTGTCCTTTATTACAAACCAAAAGTTTGTTTCCTCTTGGCAATCAAAATCGTAGACGTTTCTTAGATAGAGAGCAGAGTGGCACTTGAGTATCGCCTCTGCTTCTTTCTTTGTCAGTCTTTTTTCCATATGCGGAGCTCCTTTGAATATAGCTCCTTTTTGGTAACTCTTGTAGTCTGTAGTAAGGCTCATTTTTGTTCTGTATTAGTTGGCAGATTCGTTTGTTGAGTGTTCTGAATAATCCATTGCTTTATAATCGATTCTGCTACGAGTTCAGGGAACCAAAAAGCACCTTCTTGATAGTGTATGTTGTTTGGATCTGAAATGTCATAAAAGCCAGGAACTCCGCCTAGCTTAGTTTCAATGCTAGGTGGATCTATCTCGTTGAATATTGAAGCTTCTATAATTAGATGCTGTTTATACTTAGCCGAGTATAGAAAATCTACACCCAACACTCTAGCCCCTAGTGCTTCTCTAACACTAATAGCCTCTCTAAGTACATCTATAGGGGTTGGGCGAGAGTGATCCTCATTACCTTCTCCCGATGCTCTAAAATCACCTTTATTGGGATATCGATAATACCCATAGGCTTTATCTCCTACTAACATTACCCTTAGATCATAAGAAGCATCGTCAATGAACTCTTGGAGTAAGATGTAATCCTTTTGTCTTTCATAAGGGTATAACGTGTGTGTTCCCTTAGAAGAGAATACCTTTTTGATATGTCTGCGTAATTGAGCTTTGTTGTCAATCTTCTTTACCCCAAAAGACCCCGCGCCTGTCCGTGTTTTTACAATGACTGGATAATTGATTGTTTCGGATAGTTTGATCGATTCTTCCCTAGAGTTAGAAGATAGAGTTGGAATACAAGGTAGATTGTATACTTCGTATAGGTAGTATGCTCTACACTTATCTTCATATTGCCAGATTTCATGGTAGGAGGGGAAGCAGGTCTTTTTGAGAATTTTCTCCAGTATATATATTTTGGACTCAGCCTCGTAGAGTGTTGACGGAGTTGAGTCAACGTGCCAAAATATGACATCAAGTTCTTTAGCTTTATCCAGCCAATCGCTAGCATGAATATCGTAGTTTTGATACTTAATGCCATTTGTCTTGCAGTAGCGCTCATACAAATATGCAGAAGCTTTTGGGTATACATATCCAGAAATTAGTTCTTCTGGATATACGATGCCAACAACAGGCTTTGCTTTGATAGAAGAGTCCAGCCTCAAAGCGGTACCCTCTGCATGTACTTGAATGAGTTCTTCTCGAGATACAAGCTTACCTGTTCTGATAAGGTACTTTTTACCCCAAGATGTTTTTCGAACAGCTTGATAAAGTGGGCTTTTCCGAATGATTCTAGGTACTTTCATGTTGTGAGTGTTTACTTTAATCTATGTCGAACAAACAACCCCCCTCCCATTAAGAGTCTTGATAGAGTTAGGTTTATGGAAGCTCCGATTATTCCTAGGTAGCCAATTAAGGGATATGCTAGGATTAACCCAACGAGAGATGCTATAAGTGTATTTCTCATGACAATCTTATCTTGCCCTCTAGCGATGAAGTAGTTGACTCCATATACATCATAGAGAACAACTCCAAAAACACCAACCATTAGCGTTACCAAGACTGCAACATTCCCTTCAGGAGGCATATTTAGATAGAGAAAAACAAGCTTAGCGAAGACAACGGGGAGTAGACAGTAGAGGAGTCCTATCGCTATCATCCCTCTACTGTAGCGATTGAACTTCTGCTGATTACGTACAATGTTTGGGAATATCGCTCTTGTAAAGAGATCTGTTAGGGTCACGAAGATATCTGCCACCTTCTTGATAGCAGAATAGATGCCAACCATTGATATGGGCGCAACCAGCCCAAGGATAAATCCACTCGTGTTATTGTATAGGGTTGGCACAAACTGGTTTATAAAGATTGGGAAGTCTACCCTTAGCCTCTTTGAGATATGCTTAAAGCGACATAGTCTGAACTTCAACCCAAGCAGTCGTCGTAACAACCTGTGACTAATGAAAGCACTCGCTATATAGGCTACTGAGAGAGAGAGAGGATACACCCAAAGGTCTTCTTGCCCATGAATAAAGGCAAAGACGATAATAAGAAATATGAGACGAACTCCTGTGTTTAGAATAGCAATGTACTTCATCCGCTCAATACCTTGATACATCCAATCAGAGAGGAGGGCGCCCCCCCATATCATCGGTGTAAATAACAAATAGAGAATAGCGTACTCTCTAAACGAAGGAATACTAAAGACCAGCCCAACAATGAGTATCGACGAAACAAAGCAGAGAAACAACCTTGTCGAGTTAACCACCGTATAGATATACTGCAGGCGCATCTTAGACCCCTTGTTGGCTGCTACAAACCTTGTTCCTGTAAGATTGAACCCATAGTAGGCAAAGCCTATAAAATAGTTAATCAGCGCAAGAGCAAACATAATCTGCCCATACCCATCATTTCCGATAACCCGAAGTAGATAGGGTAGCGTGAGTAGTGGAATAAGAAAGTCTATCCCCTTCAACAAAAAAAGGGAGAGGAAGTTGCCAGCAACAACCTTGCTCTCTTTATTAAGAGGGCTCTTAACTCTTGTCAGTAACTCCATTGACTAGGTTTTTCTAAATCAAGGCGTAGCTCTCCTTACCCTTCTAGGATGATACTCAATACTTGTTGCATGATTCTTTCGGTCATGCGGTTTTGATCTAGATTGGCATTAAGCTCTACCAGATCAATTGACTTGACCAAATCCGACCGCACAGCCTGTCGAACGATAGTATACGCAAGAGCTGGCGTGATGCCATCCTTTTCCGGGACACCCGTACCAGGGGCATACCTAGGATCAATCACATCCACATCAAAGCTTAGATGGATATGGTCAATACCTTTGCGCTTGATGTCAGAGAGGATATCAACGATAACCTCTGCAGGATCTGAGGCGTTGAGCTGCTCGGAGCTACGGACGTACATATTGAGCTTAGCGGCCATCTCTATCTCTCCTGGATCTAGAGCTCTAGCTCCCAAGAAGTAGATGTTTTGAGGCTTCAAGAGCGGGCTTACTCCCCAAAAATTAGCGATATCAGCCTCTCCATACCCCATAAGATAGGAGAGATGCATGCCATGCATATTGCCCGTCGAGGAGCTAGTCTCCGTATTGAAGTCTCCATGTGCATCAATGTATATAACGGCATAGTTGTCTGCTCCTTTAGCCAGGCCAACGCCTGCGATACTACCGAAAGCCATTACATGGTCACCTCCCACACATAGGGGAATATGTTGCTGCTCTATCGAATGCTTGACCCGTTCAGCTAAGGGACGGGAGGCTGTTAAAATAGAATTGAGGAACTTGATCTTAGGGTGTGAAGCATACTTCTCCTCCATGATAGCTGCCCTTGGTGTGCATGGTAGGTCGCCCAAGTCATTCACTTGATGCTTAGCGGAGGTATAGCAACCATCCCGCCTAAGTATAGACGGGGTTAACTCGTTGCCATCTTTATCGCAACCTAAGTTGATGGGGTAACCTATGACATCAAATGCTTTCATACTAGATATAATATAGAGGATTTTATATCATAGGACTTTCTTGAATGCTTCTACCACAGCTATGGAGCCTAAAGCTCCTATGATGACGAGGGTAAAAGGTATAGCCCATGCCCCCACGAAGGACTGAAGTTGAAGTAGATGATTGTCCACCACTTCGACTAGGATAAACTGGTGTACCACATACACTCCAAAGGAAATACTGGATAGGTAGACCCATGCTCGAGCGACCCTAAAGGAGTAGCTATACCGCTCCATAAGCAGCCAAGTTGTGTACATAGCTAACGTTCCCATTAGTGCGCAGATAGGACTGACCGCAAAGTCTATGAGTCTCTCAATGTTATTGTCTCCAACTAAGTGCCAGTTGTCAAACATACTAACCACCCACAGGAGAAGGAAAAGAAGAGCAAAGAGGATGGTATATTGTCGTGCTCCTCGATGAGCAGAAGTGCCTCTGAGACGATTGTCTATTCGTGTGTTGCGAATAGAAGCTCCCAGCACGAAAAAGAAGTAGTAGCGAGAGACTCGACAGAGCAGATAAGTGAAAGCACCAGGCAGGAGATGATAGATCACAGTCCCCGCATAGATAGCCAGAAAGGAAAGTATCAGATAAAGCTCTAGATGCTTATGTCCCCACTTGGCTAGAAGGCGGTGTATCGCAAAGCACCAAAAGATAGTAGGCAAGAACCATAAGTGTCCTTTCCCTAAGAGTAAAGCACCCAATAAGTCACTAGGCTCTATAGGCGAAGTGAAAAAGTAGAGGTAAAGCAGACTAAATACAATGGAGGGAATATATAGCCTCGCAAACTTCTTCTTGATGAACTGGTAGTAAGTACCAGGAGTAAGCGTTTTCTCAACATATCGTCCCATCCAAAAGAGATAGCCAGATATAAAGAAGAAAGCCTCTAACTGGAAGCTGATGAAAAAAGAGTTCTGCCAGCTATATGCTGCAATATAATCTACACCACGCTCAAAGTCATACTGCCATGCACCACTATAAATGGCAAAGCTATGCCCTACCACGATAGAGAGTATCAATATAGGTCTCCATATAGATATAGGGAGATACTGCTTATTGATATTTTCTTGAGTGATCATTGGGGGTATGAGACTTAGGGTTAGTGTTGCTTAGGAGTGGAAGAAGGTGTCTAGAAAGTCAGTGGTGATCATCTCTTTGTAGAGAGGGGTTTTCTTTGAAGTGTATTCCACAAACTCGCTATAATGTAGCTCTTTTCTAAGTAATTCACCTACTAGGTTCCTTCTCTTATAGTTTATACTTTGACAAATTTTCTATGTTGAGTCTATTTGCAACTTGAGGTAGACGTCGTTTACCTAGCTTGCCAAGCAATTCTTTGTTGGTTAGCTTGCGTAGGGTTTGAGCTTGTCCAGCGATACCCTGTATACGAGGAAAAGCCACTACAGCATACGTAAGCTTAGGGAATCTCTTTTTACAAGAAGTGCAAGAGTGAATATGCTTTTCGGTATCAAGAATTTGAGCAACTGCTTTACTATATTTCTCTTGAATATTAGAATCGTATTTTTCTTGTTGGTGCTTATCTCTTAAAGGGTCACTATACTTTAACTCGACCAATAACACCCACTGTTTTGATTCTGCTTCAGAGGGATATATTATTTGGTCGCACTGTTCGACATTCTGTCCAAAGGCATTTGGGGGAAGGTCCAAAAAGCAAAGGCTTTGGGGTCCTCTATTTTGTATTTCAAAAGTATGTGCTTTTCGCTGGTTGGTAAGCTGTGGTACTTGTCCCTTAGGGTAGGACATACATCCTTCACAGGGAGCGACATTGGCTCTAAAACAGTTCTTTTGGCTATCCATATAATATGCCCAATCAACAACGAGAAGCTGGTCATAAGCCCATTTTCTAACGGAAGCGCCCTCTAGACAACAAGCTACAGTCTTACTCTTTGTCATTATCCTCTGCTTCTAATAGTGAATACAACTCAGACATTTCGTCGACTGAATATCCGAGCTGACTATTAAATTCGTTTTCTCCTAGGGCGTGGGTATCTGGGGCAATCAAGGGTGTAATGCCTCCCTCAGCAACTAGCCAAAGTGCTACTTCATCATCTGTAAAGTCTGAAGGAAGATTTTGGGGAATTTGATTCTTGACCTCTGCAGATACACGTGCAACTTGCCCAGCAACAAGGGCGTTGTCGAAGGCATATAGAACATATGGACTATGCGTGGTAATAACTAGAGAGCTATTGTTTTGTAGTCTGTTGAGTAAGTGATAAATAAGAGTCCTTTGAGTGGCAGGATAAATGTTTTGCTCAGGCTCCTCAACTGTCAGGTGAGTCTTGGAATAAGCTCCGTTGTAGCCTACGGCTTGCCATAAGCTATCAACGACTTGCTTGAAGCTATCATCTTTTGCCACAACTCGAGATCTATCATTAAGCTCTTTAATAATTGGCATAAGCTCCCTAGGAGCAATCCTTTCAAGGTTCTTCAATTCGCTATAGCTGAAGGGTTTCTCATTGTTGTATATCCGTTCTAACACTTCATCAGCGACCAAAAGCATAGGAAGTATAGATCGTATACCGCTAGAGCTATTAAATAACTCGACATCAACTTCGGTATCTCCTATTCGTACATAGTCTTGTGTTCCATCTCGAAGCGTTCGAAAATGAAGTTTCATATCATCCACATCTTCTACTTCGTAGCAAGTCCTAAGGTCTCGATATTGGTCTTTGTATGCATACCAATCTTGTAAGAAGTTGAAAACATTATCATTGCTTTCGTTGTACTTCTCTAGATTGGAAATAGAGGTTACAAAGTTTCGTTCTGCTGGAATGTATTGTATTTTTAGGTTGTTGTAGTATGAATGCCTTGGATTGACTCGAGTATAGAAAGTTTTGAAGCGAAGTTGCTTTCCATCACTCTTCTGAAGGGTTATCGTAGTCCAAGGTGAAATGTACTCAATACGACTTTGCTCTGAGAAGTAAACATCAGAAAAGCGATGAAACTTAATCAATTGTTCTTTGAAGTCTACTTCATCCCCTTTGGTGATGAAATTCTTTTCGCACCATAGTGCTTGGCTAATTATTTTAGCTATGGTACTCTTGCCACTTGCAGAAGCCCCAATGAAAACATTGACTCTCTTTAGATCATCGATCTCGACCTTCTTTATAGGTCCTACGTTGTATATCTTGATACTAGTTTTATTCATACCTCTAGGTTTGCCTTATTACAACATACTGTGGTTGTTCTGATTTGACGGTGTTACAGTCGCTGGTCGTAGGCGTGGGGCGGGAGGAAGGACTTGACGTCGTAGACGACGGCATTGTTAGCCTTGAGTTTGTCGAGGTCGAGGCCCTCGAACTCTTTGTGGGAGACGGCGAGGATGATGGCGTTGTAGCGAGCGGAGGGGAGTTCGTTGTGTAGCTCCACACCATACTCACGCTGTGCAATCTCGGGATTGGCCCAGGGGTCGTGGATGGTGACGTTGACATTGTACTCACGAAGCGTCTTGACGATGTCGATCACCTTCGTGTTGCGCACATCGGGGCAGTTCTCCTTGAAGGTAAAGCCTAGCACCAGCACGTTAGAGTTCAGCACCTGTATACCCCGCTTGAGCATCAGCTTGACCACCTGCTCAGAGACATAAGCACCCATGCCGTCGTTCATACGCCGACCAGCGAGGATGATCTCCGGATTGTAGCCATACCGCTGCGCACACTGAGCTAAGTAGTAAGGATCGACACCGATGCAGTGGCCACCGACGAGTCCTGGACGGAAGGGCAGGAAGTTCCACTTCGTGCCAGCAGCTTCGAGCACCTCTAGCGTGTCGATACCCATGCGATCGAAGATCTTCGCCAACTCATTGACAAAAGCTATGTTGATATCTCTCTGTGAGTTCTCAATAACCTTAGCCGCCTCAGCCACCTTGATGCTAGATGCTAGATGGGTACCAGCGGTGATGACGGAGCTGTAGACAGCGTTGACATACTTCCCCACCTCGGGTGTGGAGCCTGAGGTAACTTTCTTGATATGCTCTACGGTATGCTGCTTGTCGCCTGGGTTGATGCGCTCAGGACTATAACCTGCGTAGAAGTCCACGTTGAGCTTAAGTCCCGACACCTGCTCGACGACTGGTATACATTCGTCCTCCGTGACGCCTGGATAGACGGTACTCTCGTAGACCACGACATCGCCCTTGGAGATCACCTTACCGATGGTTGTACTGGCACCCACGAGCGGTGTCAAGTCTGGGTTGTGGTTCTCATCTACGGGGGTCGGCACGGCTACGACGTAGAAGTTGCAAGAGCGTATCTCCTCGATGTCTGAGGTGCAGCGAAATCCGTTGTCCAAGGCAGACTGGAGTAGTTCGTCAGAAACCTCTAGTGTGGCATCGTGTCCCGCCATCAGTGCCTCGACGCGCTTGGCGTTGAGGTCAAAACCGATGGTTGTATATTTAGTCGAGAAAAGTCGGGCTAGTGGTAGTCCTACGTAGCCTAGTCCGATAACGGCGATTCGAGTAGCCTTTAGATCGTTCATCTATTATTGATTGTTTTCGGTTTACGTTTAGTAGGGTATTAGCCAACAGCTAATGGCTAATGGCCAACGGCTAATGGCCAACGGCCAACAGCCAACAGCCAAGTTATAGGTTTTCCCAGTACCAGTCACAGCAAGCGGCTAAGCCTTGACGCATAGAGTACTTAGGGTCGTAACCTAGTAGTCTCTTAGCCTTGTCAATGCAGGCTAGTGAGTGGGGTATGTCACCGACACGATTGGGACCATGCTTAGGCTCGATGGCCGCAATGGTGGGGTCGTGCTTGGAGAGGTTCTCCTTGAGGTAGTCGACCAACTGATTGAGCGTGGTGCGCTCACCGAAGGCGGTGTTGTATACTTGGTTGACCGCCTCGGGAGAGGTCGTCGTCAGGGCACGCTCGTTCATCTGGATGACATTATCTATATAGGTGAAGTCGCGACTGTAGGAGCCGTCGCCATTGATGACGGGCGCCTCGTGAGCCATCAGCTGCTTGACGAAGAGTGGGATGACCGCAGCGTAAGCTCCGTGAGGATCTTGCCTACGCCCGAACACGTTGAAGTAGCGTAGCCCGATCGTCTCAACGCCATAAGTACGCGCGAAGACATCAGCATATAGTTCATCGACATACTTCGTGATGGCATAAGGAGATAGAGGGCGACCGATCACCTCCTCCACCTTGGGGAGCTTCTCGCTATCGCCATAGGTCGACGAACTGGCCGCATAGACTAAACGCTTGATGCCCGCATCGCGTGCAGCTACGAGCATATTGAGAAAGCCTGATATATTGACCTCATTGGTCGTGATCGGGTCTTTGATAGATCGGGGTACAGATCCTAGGGCTGCTTCGTGCAGCACATACTCCATACCGTCGACGGCCTTGCGGCAGTCGTCTAGTTTGCGTATGTCGCCGACGATGAGCTCGAAGCGGTCGGGATAGGAGGCTAGGAGTGGTAGGATATTGGCGGGCTTGCCCGTCGCAAAGTTGTCGAGACAGCGGACAGTGTGTCCTTCACGAAGGAAGTGCTCGCAGAGGTTGGAGCCTATGAAGCCTGCTCCGCCAGTGATTAGTAGTTTCATGTTTGTGTAAAGATGGGGGCCGAAAGAGGTCATTCTGACATCTCAATGCAAATGTACATATTTCTGAGCAGTTAGGGGTCGAAGCAAGGGTGACGCATGATGAGACTGTTGCATAAAGGCGAATCGCTGTGTTGCTTTCGGGATTCGGCTTCGGTCACATACGGAGGTATGCTCCCTTCAGACCTCCCCCTCAGCGCCTT
>QWCQ01000388.1_pt1 | contig 74981 bp, 58 predicted proteins | sample 1972701 | NCBI WGS metagenome assembly QWCQ01 (sample SAMN09866704, study PRJNA288562) | Human gut metagenome isolate pre4_stool, whole genome shotgun sequencing... | reverse complement strand
GACCGAACCGAACTTTAATTAGTAAGATTGTCAAAGAACTCATTGGCTGGCAGCCTAAGGCTGCGTAGCTATATACTCAAATTTTAACGAACTATTGATAAAATACTCTTTGGCGATTGCAAAATTATCCTAAATCTGAACTTTATACAATACCCAAAAATAGTGATTTTGCATTGTCTCACCACCCCACGAAGCTCAATCCCCATTTAATTTCATCCTCATAAATGATGAGGAGAGTTCTAAGACGAAAGAAAATATTTTGTCAACAATGTGATTTCAATTACCTTTGCAATTGAAACAGAACGATCATTGATTGCTCATAATAGAGAAGGTATGGGTATTTCTGAACTATACAAATTGTTTTTGAAGCATCCTGTGGTAACCACCGACAGTCGCGACTGCCCCAAAGGCAGTATGTTTTTTGCCTTGAAGGGAACCTCGTTCATGGCTCTTAGAATTATTTTTTCCCGAATGGTTGTTTCACGCAACCATTTCTGAAGTCGTAAGTTGTCAAATTTCGTGTTGTCCGCATAGACAATGCCAAGAGAGCTATGGTTAGGCTTTATCATACAGACGACACTTTGTATATTCATCTGATACACCTTCCCTGCCACAGAAATTATCTTTGCTTCTTATCGAAGGAGTATCATGTCAGCCTTGAACCAAGGCAAAACGATAATATGGCGAATTAAGTCGAAAGTACGGGTTAATCCAGAACTGTAGTTCTTTCATTATTAGATGTTCCATGTTTTATCCAGTATTTTATCATACAGCTTACCAGTACTGTTTATTTTCAAACCATAGAAACGAGTTCCTTTGTTATGCTCAATAAGCATTTTCTTTTTTGTAGGCCCGAGAGGAGGTGGGAAATAAAAATCACTTATAATCAGGACATCTGCCATACCAAAGGATTTGCTCTGCAACTTTTCGATTGCCCTGTTAAGCATTGCTTCACCATCTGTTCCACCTGTAAATCTTTCTTCAAGAAAAGCATTCAGGCGTATCCAATTTCGAGGCAACGACAAATCCAAGAACTTTGCTCTGACAGAGAATGACATTAGAAAGACTTTACGTTTTTGCTTTATTGCCAATCTGAGGAGCTGCGTAAGAACGGAGTAAGCAATTTTCAACCGCTTTCCATTCATGGAACCGCTGGTATCAACGGCAACTATGATTGGACCATTCTCCAACCGAGGTTCTTTCTTTTTCGTCTGTTCAATTTTGAAATGGCTTTTGTTCTTTGGACGATTGGCAAATAATTGAAGCTGTTGGGTTACAAACTTGTAGAAAAACAGATTTTCCGTTTGGCGATCAGATAATATTGCGGTCTCAGATGGCAAGAGATGCTGTAGTTCATTGCCGTTGACTATCTCCTCTGCTTCTGCAGCTGGCTTTGGTGAGGATGGTAATATAGGAAGGTATCGTTGTATCGTATCATCCATCTCATCTTCACGTTTTGGTTGTTCACGTCCTATCATCCTAATCAATTCTCTAAGTTCTGGATAGGAATAGAAAAAACGTTCAACCTTCTGTCTTTCTTTATAGTCAGATAGTCCATGTTCTTTCAGATGTTGTACCCAACGTTGTTGATTTGTTGAAAGTAGATTTTGTTTCCGTTCTTCCTCCTTATCATCACTGGCTTTCTTCCATTCGTGTGCCAAAGCATTGAGAATTATTTCTTTTTGTTGTTCTGAGTTGCATTCATTCAGTTGGTCTTTATAACCTTCAAGATTAAGTTCAACTGGTTTATAATTTTGTTCGATAATCTTTGTAGTTTGTCTCCACATATTTCTTTTTTGCGTTAATCCTCCACCTACAAAGGCCTTAATGAACGCTTGTTCTTTGCGGTGGTACTCTTTTATCGGTTGAAGGACTTGCAACATAGTCTCAATGAATTTCATAAGTTCCTCCTTCATAAGTTCTGTCCATAAAGGATCTCGGCTTTCCAGTTGTGGATTATCTTGAATGGTCTGAACTATGAACCCGCCTAACAAGTCTCCTTTTGACATGCTTTCTGGCAATTTCCCGTAATCCATATAAAAATCAAAAGCTTCATCATACTCTTTGAGCTTCTGATCAAAATCATTGTTTTGTGGAGTGTTCATAATAATTGTTGGGCATTTTTAATTACCACTTCCAGCTCTTTTGTGCGTATGTCACATTGGTCAAGGTACTTCTTGACAACCTTTTTGTCATCATCAGAGAGGAAAAGGTGCTTTGTATGTGCGAATAATTTTTGTATTTTTTCCAAACCGGGAACTATCTCTTTTTGCAATAAAGAAAGAGCATTGTCGGCCACTGTCGGCTCTGTAAAGAAGCTATTTCCGAACAATTCTTGTGAGTTGCCCAAAGAGTTAGAAATTAATACAGGAAGTGGATTTGCCCTTTCAAAAGCGTATGGCGTATTGTCGATAATAATACCTCCGTAACATTTCTGTAGCTTAATTTTCTTCACGTTCTGAACATTCCTTACTTTGTAGTCGAATGGTGTTCCAGTATAGATTGCACGAATAATCCACGATTTCTTCTGGTCATCCCGATATAAAATGCCATCAGAGACATTATTCGCATCCACATGATTGTAGTCTGCCTTATAGAAAAGACATTTCCCATGTGGAAAATTACAGATGCTATAATAGAAATAACTGACCAATGTGAAATGTTCTGGCATATTGCGAAAGTCTTCCTCTTTTTTAGCGGGTTGTGACTTCATTTTTATAGCAATATCAATCTCCTTTTGTATTTTATCTATTTTCTTATCGATTTCCCCTGTCAATGAGTTGGCCACAATATCAATGATAGAAGGTATCACCTCTGCTGTATTCCAAAGGCAATGGAATAAGATGGGTATGTCAGTTAAGTCGATGTTGTTTCTCCCATTAAGAAATGCTGCGGTCTGCATAATGTGAAAACACTTTTTCCACCGACGGTCTGACACGTAGAAATCCATGTCCTTGTTTCCATCTTTCAAGGCTTCTTCTCTTAGACGTTTGCGGATGGTCGTAACAACTGCACAGACGTTATCTGGAATAGCAACAGCATGTATTTCCTGCTGCCATGATTCGTAGGTATCATCTGTTATTTCCAATTCTTTCGGCATGGTTATGTCCTTCACGGGTTTCTGGCGAATCATTTTGAAAAAAACACTTTCTGTCTGGATGCAGTTAGAAACCATACGAACAAGAAATCTGTCCCACAAAGCTTCAAGCCCTTCGTCCTCCATTGGAAGTTCATTACTGGCGGCAATTAGAACCTTCATCGGCAATGACAGCGTTGAACGTCCGTTTTGAAAGATACGCTCGTTGATTGCTGTTAATAATGCATTTTGAATAGAAGGTCCTGCTTTCCATATCTCATCGAGGAACACAACAGTTGCAGTGGGCAGGAAACCGTTCACAACGCGTTCATATCGGTCTTCATTTTTTAGCAATGAAATCGACACGGGACCGAATATCTCATCTGGTGTCGAAAAACGAGACATAAGATACTCAAAGGCATTTGCATTACTAAATGCTAGTTTCAGCCTACGTGCTACCAAACTTTTTGCAGTACCAGGAGGACCAAGCAAAAATATACTTTCTCCTGCAATAGCGCATAAGAGTGTCATTGCGAGGATATGCTCTTTTTCGTAGATACCTTCAGACATCACTTTGAGCATAGCTCTTATTTGAGATTCTTTATTCATCTATTTCTGACCGAAATTTGGGAAACTTACGAACAGTCTTTCATGACTTGATTGAACACTTCAGGATAGTTCGCTTTGAAGTAGCCCATCTGATAGCCTAACCATGAATAGCAAACAGCATGAGCTTTATTGAAGGCGTACATACCTTTGTGCTCCCAGTCTTTCCATATCTTTTCAAGTGTACTTTTTTTATATCCATTTCTAAGACCACCCTCGATGAATTTGGGTTTTAATTCAGCTATCTTGTCTTGCTTCTTTTTGCCCACTGCCTTTCGTAAATTGTCACTTTCACCTCTATTAAAGTTTGCAATCAGACGGGAAAGCATCATCAATTGCTCTTGATATACTAAAATTCCATACGTATCTTTGAGATATTTTTCCATCTTGGGTATAGCATATCTGATTTTACTTTCACCTTTTTTTCTTTTGATTAGCAAGGGAAGATTTTCCATCAAACCAGGACGACACATGACATTCAGCAGCACAACATCCTCAAATGATGTTGGATGGAATTCAAGAAGATATTGTTGCATTCCTTGTGTCTCATACTGGAAAACACCTTCTGTATCACCTCTTTGAAACAGTTCAAGGGTCTTTGTGTCATCAAGAGGTATCTTCTTTATATTGAAGTCTTTCCCTGTATTAATTTTGATTCTTTCGCAAATCTTCTTTAATTGAGAAAGTGTTTTCAGACTCAGGAAGTCAAACTCAATCAGCCCCGTTTCTTCAATGGTTCTGCCATCATATTGTGTACATCTAATTGTTCTGCTTTCTACGTCAGGATCGTCTTGAACACAAACTGGCACCCACTCACTGATGGGACTGTCGCTGGTAATGAAGCCACTGGCATCTACTCCCATTCCTTTAATTGTGCCTTCCAAAAGCTTAGTGTCACAAATCGCATTTTGAATAGTTTGGTCTGCAGAACGCACTAACTTCCAAAGTTCTGGAGAATACCTTATGATATTATCCATAGTCTTCGGATAATAAGGGAAATACATAGGAATGGCTTGCTGAATGGCATTAGCAGTTTCTGCCGGCAACTTTTTCACTTGGGCAATAGAACTAAAAGCTGTTCTTGTGTTAAATGTTGAGTAACTTATTATATGTGCACAGCAATCCTTTCCATACTTTTTTTTCGAGCCATTCTATGACACGCGAACGTCCATCTGCATCAATGTCCAAATCTATATCCGGGAGTATTTTCCTATCAGGACACATGAAGCGTTCAAACAACAAATCGTGTTTCAAAGGATCTATCTTGGTTATTCCCAAACAGTATGCAACCAAACTCCCAGCAGCTGAACCACGTCCAGGACCAACCAATGCGCCCAACTCTTTTTCTGCATAGTTAACTACATCCTGTATAAACAGGAAGTATCTTTCTACTCCATTCTTCTTGATGATTTCCAATTCAAATTGAAGACGGCCATCTACTTCTTCTGGAAGTGGATTCCCGTATATAACCTTTGCTTTTGTATATGTAAGTTGTTCCAAATAGTCTGCATCACTTTTGAACCCATCTGGTATTGAAACTGGCGGCATAATAGGAGCATGATGAATGTCGTATGTCTCAACCTTGTCGAATATCTCCATCGTGTTAGAAATGGCCCTTGGAATATCTGAGAACAAATCACACATCTCACGTTTGCTTCTTAACCAGCGAAATCTAAGTGGATCTGTATCGAATTCTTCCACAGTTTTCCCAACGAGAATACATTGTTGTATGTTATATACGGCCAAGTTCTCAGGATTGACATAATGGACATCGTTTGTTGCAACCACCTTAACGCAATATTTTTTTGATTTTTGTATGAGCACCTGATTGACTTTCTCCTGTTCAATCAGTAGGTCGCTTGGAGAATCTTTTGAAAGATCATAGTCTGCTTCACGGCGAATTTCAAAATAATAGTCATCGCCAAAGACATGTTTATACCATTTAATGGTGTCATCTAATGCTGTCATATTCTCCTTCATGGCATGAGTGAATACCTCACTCCCAAAGTCGCCTGATAAGACAATCAATCCCTCGTGATATTTCTCCATATCTTTACGATCTGTTCGAGGAGCCGCATAGAATCCGTCAGTCCAAGCATTGCTTACAATCTTGATGAGGTTCTTATAACCAATCAGATTTTTAGCAATAACTGTCAGACGATAGCCTTTTATATCCTTGACACCATTCTTCTTTTCTTTAGAACCATGCTTGGTAACATACAACTCACAACCAATAATAGGCTTAAATGGCTTTATGCCCTTCTCGTGTCTTTCTTTATTGATGCGATCCACGTATTGAATGAACTCCATAATGCCAAACATATTCCCATAGTCTGTGATGGCTATGCCTGGCATCTTGTTTTTTATGGCAGAGTCCACAATTTGTTGGATAGTGGAGCATCCGTTAAGAATCGAATAATGTGAATGAACATTAAGATGTACGAAATTTGGCCTTTTCATATTTGTTTCGTTTTATTGTTAATCCCATAAATTGCGAAAATACTTACGGAACAAATCAAGTCCTTGCCCGATTGTTTGCTCCTCGTCCTCAGATGTGTTGCATCAGCAGGCGTCATCAACTCAAAGGCATCAACCATCTTCTGAATAGTATCGTTCCATTTCAATTCTAATGTCAGCCGTATGGCCTTTAATGTCAGCAAACGTGGTACTATCTGCTGTGTTTAGATATAGTCTGTGTTCCACACCTCCTCTATGGGATAGTCATTTTTGTGACTCCAGTTTTCTGTATTGTTCGGTTTTCCTTTATCTATAATTATAAGATTTCTGATACAAAGAAAACAAAGCCCCCTGCCAACTGGTGGCAGAGGTCAAAGAAAAATGCTTAATATTATAAAAATTATGCGATTGGGCCTGAACAATAATCTCGGCGTTTACACAATTTGTAAGGTTTGTACTGCCAATATACACCTCTTTACCATCAAAGACAAGTATTTTGAAATGAACACGTGAACAGAGGGCTCGCTCCAAACGGTCATAGAGTACAGCGTACTTGTCAAAATCTTCTCTGAAGTTTTGGCCAGATTCTTTAGCATGAATAAGCCGCACCTCCACACCACGCCGAATGAGTTGGGCGATGAGAGCCAAAAAGGCTTCCTCTCTTTACTTTACTCAATATAAAGATCTTTTATGTCGGCTGTACCAATCCAAAACATGTGCTTCACGGATTGAACCCGTGATAGCACATCTTTGTAGTGGCCAGTGTTGGAGATATAGGTAAGCATCTCATCAAGAGTTTAAATATGCTTGCATTTCAGAATCATCATCAGGGTCAATCTCCTGTGCAAATTGAATCGCTATTATTACTGCAACCATTAAATATGCAGGTAGCCATAGTTCCAAATCACTTGTTCTTGCACTGTTTTCATCAAGATAATGAAGAATCCTACTGTGGATAATTGCAATTTTCCCTACAACATTGGTAAGTTTCAATTGAATATATTCAGGAAGATCTGGCTCATGGTATTCAAAAGCCTCTTTAAGTTCAAATTGAGTATCGACCTCTTCCCCCATCAATAGCTTGTACAGTGCTTCCGTAACTTTGTCAAAAACATACTGGAATAATGTTCCACATTCATAATCATCCGGAATATTACCATCCGCAACTTGTTCTAACTGATGAGACAATTTGTTGATGATTTTCTCTGTTTCCATAGAGAAACCCATAATTTGTTCTTTTGTCATCTTTTTAATGCGATGACGTGTTAGAAACCCTGTTTCTATATTTTGTGGACCAATAAAGGCCATCATAACAAATTGTGAAAGGCCTTGGGCAATTTCTTGTTTATTCATACTAATTTTCTTTTGCAAATGATTCTAATAGAATTTTAAACATTTTGGCTTGATGATTATTCTTTATGTCAACTTTCCAGCCTGAAGGTGACTTCTCCGCATCAAGATACATTAGATACATTTTGATACTCTGTAGTGCATGATTGTTTGTTTGACCCATGATTCTAGCAAATTTGACTGTCACAGGATCGTCGCTTTGTTGAGAGTTGAAACTTTGCGAAATCATTGCAAGATTGCCAAATGAGTGTATATCCTCATCATCCCATACATCATTGTTTTCTTGATGTTGAGGATGAAGATGTTCAATGGATCTGTTTGCCCTAAACACATACTCGTCAATAATTTGTTTCTCTTCTTCTGTCAACCCCAATTCTTCTTTTCGCTCCCACAAATAGTAGTCCAATCTCCAGAACCAATATCTATCTATTCCATTGTCATACGTCATTTCGCTTACGTCAGCTGGAAGAGAGTGAAGAGAATTGTCTATCTCTTTTATCCACAGCAACAAATGATTAGTGTCTTGTACTTGCTCCTTATGAAGTCTTTCCAAAGTAGGTTTCAGCCAGTTATAAAATGGAGTTTGAGATACATATAGCATGGACTGGTATTGCTTCAAAGCTTCTGCTGATGACCCTCTTTTGAAAACGATGTCATATTTGTTAGCGTTCTCGTCACCTTCTTTGTAAACAATATAATAGTCAAGCAACAATCGATAGAATAGAAGCTGATTGTAAAAGTCTTGTTTGTCTGGAATAGAATGTGAATCGTATATCTTCAACAACTCATTTCGATAGAACGAATAGGATCCTGCAAGATCCAAATGCAGGTCGATTACCATCATTAAGAACTCAGGAAATGTGATAAAACTCCGTTCTCCAGTTTCGGTAAACGACTGTTCAAAGTCCTGCTGCTTGGCTTCAATGCTGCCAATCTCATTATTGTCCTCTGAATCATAAGAACTCTCGCACAATTCAAATGCTTCATCATATTTGTGGCTTCTACACAATCCTATGGCGTGTTCGTACTTGGAACGATAATCTTCCTCCAGATCCTTTTCGTCTCGTGTTATTATAGGACGATTTAGGTCACAAACGGCATTCCATATTCGTGTAAGATGCTCTTTTTTGTCCTCGCCTTGCATTAGTCGTACTTTCAGAATCTCATGTTGTTCCAAGCCTTTGCCCCCTGCATTCATGGCTTCAAAGTATTTGTTAAGTGAAGCAGGGTTGTTTGCGTATGATGCAGGCAACTCGGAAAAGAAGAACGACATTCTACTATAAACACTCTTTGCAAAAGCTACTCGCATTTCTTCAGTGGAGAATTGGGAAACCATGAAATCTGATATTACTTGTTTCCCCTCCTCCATTTTCCTATTAGGATCAATCACCTCTGCCTGACCATTTATCACAGCTGCAAGGTATTCATTATCTTTTGTTCTTGAAATGAATCTCAGCCTCTTTCCATAATCTAAGAAGTTACTCCATTCATTATAATAATATCGCAAGACAATGGCTACAAGCGTCATTACAGTAAATCTTTGTTGACCATCAATTAAATCATAATGATTGCCAGACTTGATACATGACAGCATTCCCAAGTAATAAGGGGTACCATCATCATGGGACGGCTCAAAGTGGTTCTTTAGGTCGTAAAGCAGTCCTATGACCTGTTCTTCTCCCCAGGCGAATAAACGCTGATAGAGAGGAATGGAAAAATACAATTTTTCCTCTACAATCTTTTCTGGTGTATATCTATAGGTATTCATTGTTGTACTTATCAATTATTGTCAAGTCTGTAAAATCATCGTATAGTTCGGAGAACATATCCTGTAAACGCTGATAGAATCTCATGCCTATCCCCTGTTCCTCAACATCTCTGCCATTCTTCTTTATTGTGGAAACACATTCAGCCAGAAAGAATGTGGGTGAAGATGCTTGATCTATCATCATCACGATTTCAGAATCTTTTGCGTACTCTCTTATCTTATAAGCCAATGCGCGGGTAGCTTCATATCTATGTTGAGCAATATATCCAGATATACAGAACAAAGCCTCTGTAAGATACTGCTCACCGAATATCAAATAATACCCAAATAACAATGTTTCGATAGCATCTGCATATTTCCAATGCGATTCCCATTTTAAGTGATTACGCAAAGCCCTTACTTGACGCGTCCCTGAGAACTGCTTAAACCTATGCACAAAGTGTTCGGTATATGCAAAGAAGTGAGAACCACCTTGGATTTTCTCGTAAAAATCAAATTTCTCGCCAAAAGGAGGTATCTCTGGGAGTATAAGGGCAGAAGAAAATTCTTCCTTTACACAGAAGCGTTCATCTGGGTTGAAGTTCTTTTTCCTCATCCATTTCCTGAGTCGGAACAAATGTGCGGCAAGAGTTTTTTCCAATGAAGGATAATCATTTTCAATCAGATCATTCCACCTGCTTGCCAAATGTTCTGCTTGTTTTTCAATAAAAATATAGCGTAGATGATGGGCTTTTAACAAGTCATAGTCAGATAGTGGTACACCCTTTGAATTTTCATTGGAAAAGAAGGTGTATGCCAAATCCAAGCGACTTTCTTTAAGAATCAGTACAGTAAAAATGAGTTTGTTTATGATTCTACGACATAGAGTTTCATCATACGACCTTGATGTCAAATTCTTGATTAGCCATCGGCTGTTTGCAACATGCTTCTTGGAGTTTTCAGAAAGGAATTTTTGGGTTAGCAATGGCATATTCCCCTGATAGTTTAATTCTCGGATTATTAGGGTTAAAGTAACAAGTCTTTGTTGCCCATCAATAATAGCATAATTACCATTTGGGGCTTTTTGCAGAATGATAGTACCTAAATGGTATTCGCCATCATGGGGAATTTCCTTCAAACTATCCCAAAGAGCCTTAACCTGTTTATCTTCCCAGCAATAGTTCCTTTGATAATCTGGAATAACAAGGTTGTTCCCAAATAGTTTGCCCAAAGAACACGTAGCCAGGCATACTTCATCATCATTTAGCCCTTCCTCTGAGAAAACGGTATCTCCCTTATATGGTTCCACACTAGGATTGACAGTTGTCTGACGAATTATCTTTTCAATAATAGGATCAAAGATACCCATTATTTCAATAAAAGCATTCATAAGCTGTTCCCAATTATCTGTAGCAGCGTCTATCCTGCAACGGCATTGATTCCTTCCTTGCCAACCCAACCAATGTAATTTCGGGTTTCTAGAAGTTTTGAATCTCAATTCCTTTGCAAAATACTTATAATCCGCACTTTGGTATTTTCCCTCAAGATGTAGCTCAACTGCACCACCTATATACTCATAATGGAGATCTTTATCATCTTTCAAGACGGTAGTGACATAAAGATACCTACTGGACTGCCATGTACGATACTCATGGTAGGCGTATATATATCTTTCAGGAAAGCAATCTTTGATAAACTTTTCTAAATGTTGATCAATCCATGCCATAATAATACTACTTAAATCGATTCCTTTTTTATTTCACAATATTTCTCTCGCAATCCATGCACATGCTTCTGCATCCGCAAGTGCATGATGGTGATTCTCTAACTGATAACCACATTCTGCTACCACTGTATGCAACTGGTGATTTTCTATATCTGGAAAAACACGCCGTGAGACACATAGTGTGTCATAAAACTCATACTCAGGATAATCCATCTGATAGACACGGAACACAGCTTTCAGACATCCCTCGTTGAAAGACTTGTTGTGAGCCACAAGTGGCAGGCCCTCAATCAAAGGTTCTATCTGCTTCCATACCTCTGGGAAGATGAGAGCTTCATCCGTATCTTCGCTGCATAGACCATGTACCTGACTGCACCAGTAGTTATAATAGTTTGACTCTGGCTGAATGAGTGAGTAGAAATTATCTACTATCTCTCCATTTCGGACAATGACTATTCCAACGGAACAAACCGAAGAGCGTTCGTTATTAGCCGTTTCGAAATCTATTACTGCAAAATCTTTCAATTATTTGTCCTCTTTGTATTTGTTCCACATTCTTTTAATCTTTCCGGCAATTTCCTTACGAAGCCAAATAGGCTCCAGCACTTCCATGTCCTCGCCATTCCAAAGAAGTTCTTGCAGGAAGTCAAACTCTGGACGAAGATTGAAGGTGAAGATGCTATATTCTTCGTTTCGCTCTATTTCTTCCTGAGTCTCGTGCATCTTCAAGTCACGTATGTAGTTCGCCTGTCCAGCAGAGACCTTCAACTTTACAAGTTGTATCTTGACAGACTGTTCTGCAATGATGCCAAAGCAGCCATCAAAGAAGTCATTGGCTGTCCAATTCTTCGGCATTTCAAATGTCTCTTCTGTTGCATGAAGATATTTGATGCGGTCAAGAGAATAGATGCGTGGCCCTTTCTTATAGTAATATGAATAGGTACTGCGTGCTACCATATACCATCGCTGACGGAACAGCTTTACACAGTATGGCTGCACGTCGAAGTTATTCTCTTCGTCCTTCCAATAACTATGGTAGGTCATGTTAAGGACACGGTTCTCTTTCATGGCTTCGATAATGGGCTGAAGATTCTCTTGACCTGAAGGTACATATTCAAGTATAATACGATCTTTGATACTCTGGCTATTCGCTATAGCATTACTGACACAGAATGTGTTGTATAGCCATGAACGGAGCCCATTCTTACTAAAGTCTTCCTCGTTCTCAATGTAATAGCGGTACTCACCGCGGTTCTCATTGACGATGTTGATTCCAAACATGTCCCAAATAACATGTCGCCAGTTATCAAAGGTGCGCTTTGGAATATCCACACCTCTACTTATGTCCGTATCACGAAGCCATCGTTCATTCAGCTCTTTGAACGAAATCTTGCGGCTGCGATAGATTGTTTCTATCACCCAGACATATTTGCTTATTAGGCTTTGACCTCTATCGTTATTAATCATATTGATTTATTTTTTTGCAAGATTACACCAAGGGTACGCCAAGCTGTGGCAGAGGTAATGAAAACATTTCAAATGCTTTTTATTTTCTTATATAATAGATTCAACTTCAAAACGCAACTACGTTTGCAAATTTAACTAAAAGGACTCAAGTGATGTTCTAAATCCCAACTTTTTTCTTGTTCTTGATTCTATTTTATGTTGATATTCCTTGATTTGATTATCCTTGAAATCACTTTTTTTTTTAATTCGCCGAATCAAAAGAAATGACGAAAAGATACTAAAAGGAACATGATGTAAAGACTCAAACACACGGTGTTTTCATTAAAGGTGTGGCCTATTAATTACCCTCCCCCCCCCCGAAACAAGTGAATGAAATTACAGGTTATGTTTTGCCAACTATCTGATTTCAATTACCTTTGCAATTGAAACAGATTGATCATTGATCAATCATAATAAAGAAGGTATGGATATTTCTGAACTATACAAACTGTTTTTAAAGCATCCAGTGGTAACCACTGACAGTCGCGACTGCCCAAAGGATAGCATGTTTTTTGCCTTGAAAGGAACTTCGTTTAATGGCAACGAGTTTGCACAAAGTGCCTTAGAAAAGGGATGCGCGTACGCTGTGATTGACCAAAAGGAATACCAAATACAAGAAGACGAACGCTATATCTTGGTAGAGGATTGTCTGCAAACGTTAAAACAGTTGGCCAACTATCATCGCCGCACACTGGGTACGCCCATCATTGGCATTACCGGCACCAATGGCAAGACCACTACCAAAGAACTGTTGGCAACCGTACTGGCCGAGCGTTTCAACGTGTGGTACACGCAAGGAAACTTTAATAATGAAATAGGCGTACCCAAAACGCTCTTACGCTTGACGCCTGAGCATGAGATAGCCGTCGTAGAAATGGGTGCAAGTCATCCCGGTGACATCCAATCATTGGTAACAGTAGCAGAACCCGACTATGCGCTCATCACCAACGTGGGGCGCGCTCACCTGCAAGGCTTCGGCTCGCTTGAGGGCGTGATGCGTACCAAGGCCGAACTGTACGACTACATGCAGCAGCACAAACCGCAAGGACTCGTGTTCATCAACCAAGACAACGAGTACCTTAAAGAGATGTTCCGCACCCACTGCCCCAACGTCAAAGCCATGGGATACGCACAGACCGACCGCTCGGACATCAGCATCCGAGGCGAGGTAGTGAGCTGCGCGCCCTACCTGAAGTTTAGATGGCGCAAGACTGCGGCTGCCCCCTCACCCTGCGAGGACACACGGTGGCACGAGGTGCAGACACAGCTCATCGGCGCCTACAACCTCGACAACATGCTCGCCGCCATCACCATTGGGTCGCACTTCGGCGTGTCCGACGAACAAATTAACCATGCCTTGGCCGGTTATGTGCCGAGCAACAACCGAAGTCAGCTGCAGATAACGGCCCACAACAAGCTCATCGTAGACGCCTACAACGCCAACCCAACGAGCATGGAGGCCGCGCTGACCAACTTCCAGCGCATGGACGTGCCGAAAAAGATGGCCATCTTGGGCGACATGCGCGAGCTGGGCGACGTGAGTCTGGCTGAACATCAGAAGATTGTAGACCTCATCGCCACGCTTAATTTTGACAAGGTATGGCTCGTGGGCGAGGAGTTTGGCCGCACAAACACGTCGCTTCGCAAGTTCAAGGACATAGAGGCTGTGAAAGAAGTCCTGCGGCAAGAGCCGCCACAAGGCTATTACATCCTCATCAAAGGCAGCAACGGAATCAAGCTGTTCCAACTTCCCGAGTTGTTGTAAAAGCATTCGTTTGCAACGAATGGACACGAATGTGCAAGGACTTACCGTTCCGAAACATTCCCTGTCCTACCGTTGCGAGCGCACTTCCTTGTTTTTCTTTTCTCTCAACTAATTTTGACAAAAAAGGTGATGATAATCATGTCCCATTTCACCTTGCCACGCACGGGGGCGCAATGTCATTGACTTTGTGCATCAAACCCATTGAGATTGGCGCCCAAACCCATTGCGTTTACCAGTCAAAGTCAATGCTATTAGAATGGGACATTTTCCCATGCGAAATCTTTTACAGCAACGTCATTTTAGTTTCTTTCGCGTTTTTCGTTGTTAAAAAATGAGATACCCGGACGCATCTATGTTGGCAAGCAAGATGTTACCTGTGTTTCATTCGTATTTTTGCCATAGACGAAACCTACGGACGACTGTTTTTTAACGATGTGGATTGTTTCTAATTGGAAGGGCCATATTGACGAAAACAAATAAACACGGTTTTTTTGTTGCGGTTTGCAAAAAATGATGTACCTTTGCACACGCTTTATGGTTTGCCACTTACAGCAAACAACAGAAAGTGCATCGGGATGTAGCGCAGTTGGTAGCGCACTACGTTCGGGACGTAGGGGTCGGGCGTTCGAGTCGCCTCATCCCGACAAAAAAGACGACAAGTGAGTATTTTCACCTGCCGTCTTTTTTTGTTTTTCTAGGCTCTTGTCAGTCCTTTGCTTACGACAATCCCTCTATCACGCCATTTTCAACATACAACCTTTCGGCCTGTGGACTCTTAGGCAAGCCAGGCATACGCATGATGCTGCCAGCGATGGCCACGATCATTTCGGCACCGGCATTGATTACAAAGTCGCGAATGGTAATTTTGAAATGGGTGGGTACGCCGTATGCCTTGGCGTCTTCGGAGAACGAATACTGCGTCTTGGCGATGCAAACGGGGAAATGAGTATAACCCAAAGCAGCGATATGCGCCAGTTTTTTCTTCGCAGCTGGCTTGATAACGACGTCATCGGCACCATAAATGCGTTGAGCCACCTTGCGCACTTTCTCCTCAATGGACTCGTCATCGCTGTATAACATCTTCAATGGGGCAGACGGATGCTTGTCGATGGTGTCGACAACCAGTTGTGCCAAGGCTTCAGCCCCCTTGCCGCCATCGGTATAAGCCGTATTGACGGCACAGCCCACGCCCAGCTCCTGGCAATGCTCCTGTACCAATGCCAGCTCTTCATCGGTATCATCGGGGAAGCGGTTGATGCACACCACGACGGTTTGACCAAAGGCCTGCATGTTGGCAATGTGCTTATCCATGTTGGCCATTCCTTGACGAATGCCATCGGGATGCGGCTGCTTGATCTCCGTCACGTCAATGCCGCCATGCAACTTGAGTGCCTGTGCGGTAACCACCAGCACGGTGAGTTTAGGCGACAGACCAGCCTTGCGGCACTTGATGTCAATGAATTTCTCAGCACCCAGGTCGGCACCGAATCCAGCCTCCGTGATGACATAATCGCCAAACGTCATTCCCATCTTGGTGGCCATCACGCTGTTGCAGCCATGTGCAATGTTGGCAAACGGGCCTCCGTGGATGAATGCCGGCGTGTGCTCGGTGGTCTGTACCAAATTAGGATGGATGGCATCGTGCAAAAGAGCCGTGATGGCTCCAGCTACGCCTAAATCCTTCACGGTGAAAGGCTTGTCTTCAAAGGTGAAACCCAAGAGGATGTTCTCTACCCGACGCTGTAAATCTTCCTCATCTTTGGCCAAACAGAGGATGGCCATGATTTCAGAGGCAGGCGTGATGTCAAAGCCTGACTCATTGACTACGCCGTCGGTACGATGTCCCAAGCCTGTAACAACGTTGCGCAGGTTACGGTCGTTGACATCCAACACTCGCCGCCAAAGCACCTCTTTGAGTGCGAAACCCTGGTCCTGATTTTGATAACAGTAGTTGTCGAGCAACGCTGATATCATATTGTTGGCCGAAGTGATGGCATGGAAGTCGCCGGTGAAATGGAGATTGATTTTCTCCATGGGCAGCACTTGCGCATAGCCACCACCAGCCGCTCCACCCTTCATGCCGAAGCAAGGGCCAAGGGATGGCTCGCGAAGAGCAACAACCGCCTTTTTTCCAAGACGGTTCATGCCTAGGGCAAGTCCCACGCTGACCGTTGTCTTGCCATTACCTGTCTTGGTGGGCGTGATGGAAGTGACCATGATGAGATTAGCTTTTTTTACTTTTTCCTCATCGATGAGCGTGTATGGAACTTTGGCCATGTACTTGCCATAAGGTTCAAGAGCCTCTTGAGGAATGTTGATTTTCGCGCCTATCTCAGCGATAGGCAGTAGCTTTGTTTCGTGTGCGATTTGTGAATCTGACTTCATTTTTTCTGATAGTAGTAAGTGTTAAAGATTGATTTGCACGTCAAATGTACTGGAAAAAAATACAATAGACAAAGTTTTCAGCAAAAATCTGATGATATACAGACAGAAAGGGCAAAAAAAAGAGTTGGCATTTGCGGTGTCAACTCTTGATGGGTATGTTGTTTTATTCGTAAAGAAAGATACTTTCAGTACAAAGTCTTGCCGGTATTAGTCGCGCAGACAAGCATCCAACTCCTTGGTGATGGCTTCCTGATCGAGGTTTTGTCCAATGAACACCAACTTCTGCATGCGGTCGCCATACGTTTCATCCCAATCGCGACGCAAAGCCGGTGTTTGTGCCTTCATCTGCTCCAATTGGTCGGCCGGCATGGTGGCATACCACTGACCGGCATCGCGTATCTGCACTTGCTTGCCGGCTTGTTCGAAGACATAACATTTATTTTTTTCGTCATTGAAATAGCAAATGCCTTTGCAGCGAATCACATTCTTGGGCCAACGGCGCGCCACGAAGTCGTCGAACAGCCCCAAGTCCATGGCTGGCCGACGATAGTAAACGAAAGTCTGGATGTTATACTCCAGTGCTTCGCCACTCTCCTCGTTCTCAATGCCCTCGGGATGGTCGTGATGATGATGGTGATGGTGTTCGTCTTCGTCATGCTCACCCTCCAATTCTGCTATCCAACTGGCCGACGTAGCGACCTCGTCAAAATTGAATTGGCCCGTGCCAATAATCAAATCAAGATCTACATCGCCGTAATTACACTCAAGGATGTTTGCCTTGGGTTGCAGTGCACGGATGATTTTCTTAACCTTTGCCAACTCTTCAGGCGTTACCTCAGCAATCTTATTGATAATGATGGTATTGCAGAACTCAATTTGTTCGATGACCAAACGCTCCAAATCATCTTCCCCAATATTCTCTTTCAGCAAATCGTTTCCACCGCCAAACTCATCTCGCAGGCGCAGAGCATCGACCACTGTCACGATGGAATCGAGCTTGGCGATGCCGTTCTTGGCAAGCTGTGGGTACAATTCGGGGTAAGCACAGATGGTTTGTGCGATGGGAGCAGGCTCACAAATGCCACTCGCCTCGATGACAATATAGTCGAATTTGTCCATGCTCACGATGTCGTTGAGCTGCTGTACCAGGTCGAGTTTCAGGGTACAGCAGATGCAACCATTTTGCAAGGCCACCAAACTGTCATCCTTCTGTCCAACCACCCCACCCTGTTCAATGAGGCTGGCATCGATGTTCACCTCACCGATGTCGTTAACAATAACGGCAAACTTGATGCCTTTCGTGTTGGATAAGATTCGGTTGACCAGCGTTGTCTTGCCGCTTCCCAGGTAACCTGTGAGCAACAAGACGGGTATTTCTTGTATTTTCATCTCTAAATCAGTTTATGATTGTGCCACAAAGGTATAAAAAAAGTTGGACAGGTGGCCATCTGTTTCCAACATTTTAAGGACTACTCCTCAAACGAAACATAGGGTTTGAGCCGTTCGATGGCCTCGGGTGTGAAATCTTTCAACATGCCCAGGTCTTCCAACCGATGGATAGGTCCTTTCAATCGGCGATAGTCAGCGATGGCACGGGCTCGGTAATAGCCCATATAGGGGTGGCGCTTCAGCTGACTGATGGATAGTTTGTTGATGGACAGGCGATGTATTTGACTGGCATCGCGTGGTGGTAAAGAAAAATAAGCCAATGCTTCTTCGGGGAAATCCTCGATTTCTAACAGCTGCCGGGTGTTGTAAAAGCCTCCTAAGCGTGTTCGATAGTTCACAATTTGGCGTGCGAAATAGCTGCCAATGCCCGGCACTTTTTTCAACATGGACGTGTCGGCGGCGTTGAGAGCGACATGCTCGGTAGATTTGATTTTGATGGGAAAACGAACGGTATCACGCTCCAATTCAGGCGTTTGTGCTGCATTTGCGGCGAGTGTTGACGCAGGAAGATAATCAGAACTGATGTGAATGTATGGCTCCATGGCAAGATATTGCTTACGCGTCAGTCCATACAAGCGAGCAAAATCGGAAGCTTTGCGATACACACCACCTGCCGCTCTGTATTTGTAGATGTTGCGCACCTGCCACGGTTGCAATCCCAATCGCAACAGGTCTGTGCTGTCAGCTGTGTTTGGGTCGAAGGGAAAGAGTTCAACTTGTCGGCCTTCCACCCGATAATATGCTACAGGTTGAGAGCTGGAATAGTAGGATCTGCCTAGTTCTTTGACGAAAACGGTGTCACGTTCAGATGCGCCTGTCGTTGTTTTCTCTTCGTCACTGAGCAAGAAAAACAGGGCCGTAGCACAAATACCAACCGTGAGCAGAAAGATAAGCGCTTTGCGGTCGGACTTGTTGAAATAAAAAAAATCTTTGATGGTCATGGCAGATTCGGAAAATGATTTGATACAATCGTGCTGTTGATATCTTGAAAATATTGTATCTTTGCATAAAATAGGCTGCGCCTCAACAAAGTAAACAAGCTTTCTTTGTCTTCGGCTTGCACTATTTTTGCATGAAAATAGTTCGGTTTCTTATGCAACAAATCATACAATTCATCAAGCGCTACCCCTTTACTACCGTACTTATCTTTGGTATTTGGGTTGTTTGCTTGATTCCTATACCAGAAACACCATTAAGTGGTGTCACGCTCATAGACAAGTGGACACACGTGGCCTTGTACACTATTTTGGGATGTTGCATTTGGATTGAAACTGCTCGTAGCCGCCAAAAGCTAAGTAACAAACAGCTTTTCATCCTCACATTTGCGGCCCCAATCATCATGGGAGGTCTGATAGAAATCGTTCAAGCAACCTGCACAGGGGGCAACCGCAGCGGCGAATGGATGGATTTTCTGGCCGACAGCATTGGTGTTGTGCTGTCATTGCTTATCGGTATTCTTCTGGCAACGTGTCTTTCCAAGCGGAAAAAGGATTCGTGAGCATGTATTTGTTGTAGAAACGCGCATCTCCAGTGACCTCCGGACCTATAAAATCTGGCTTCTCATAAGGTTCATTTTCTGACTTCAATTCCACCTCGGCCATGACAAGTCCCTCGTTATCGCCGTAGAATTCATCCACTTCAAACACATGATTGCCACTTTTAACGAGATAACGACGTTTGTCAATGGTACCTCCTTGGCAAAGCTGTAGTAGATGCGAGGCTTCATCAAGCGTGATTTTTGTTTCAAACTCATAGCGCGTCATTCCGCCATGAGTTGATCTTCCCTTGATGGTCAGGTATGCTTCGTCGTCACGAACACGAATCCTCACCGTCGCATTGAGGCAAGGTATGTATCCCTGTTGGATGTGACTACTGGAAAAGGCGGCACGCTTGAATGCTCCGCCTTTCTTGACAAGGAACTTGCGTTCAATCTCAAATCCGCTCATCCGTTATACGTTCATGGCGACAATAATCCAAATGATGGCACAAACAAGCAATGCAATAGAGAGCCATTTAATGACATTTTGCGCTTGTTTTTCTTGTCTTGCCTCGCGCTTAGCTCGATTCATTTTGCTTTTTTCACTCATAGTTGTATTATTTTAAAGGTTGATTAGTCATTCTCATCCGCAACTGGAAATTCCATGAGGTAAGCCTTAATAAACTCATCCAGCTTACCATCCATCACTGCGTCTACATCGGTTGTCTGATAATTGGTGCGGTGATCTTTCACACGACGGTCGTCAAAAACATAACTTCGGATTTGACTTCCCCATTCTATCTTCTTCTTCCCGGCCTCAATTTTAGCTTGCGCCTCCAACCGTTTCTTCATGGCACGGTCGTAAAGTTGACTCTTCAAGAGCTGCATGGCCTTGGCTCGGTTCTTTGGTTGGTCACGTGTTTCGGTGTTTTCAATTAAAATTTCTTCTTCCTCACCTGTGTCAGGATCTTCGTATTGATAGCGAAGACGAACACCAGACTCTACCTTATTAACATTTTGTCCACCCGCACCACTCGACCGGAAAGTATCCCACGACACTCGAGCAGGGTCAACAAACACCTCAATGGTATCGTCAACCAGGGGTGAAACAAAGACGCTGGCGAAGCTGGTCATACGCTTACCCTGGGCATTGAATGGAGAAACGCGCACCAAGCGATGCACTCCGTTCTCGCTCTTCAGGTAACCGTATGCATATTCGCCACCTTCTATCTTCATTGTCACGCTCTTGATGCCGGCCTCATCACCATCCTGAATATCACTGATGGTACACTTGTAATCATGAGCCTCAGCCCATCTCATGTACATACGCATGAGCATTTGCGCCCAATCCTGACTTTCTGTACCGCCTGCTCCTGAGTTAATCTTCATCACACAGTCCATGGGATCTTCGGTTTGACGAAGCATGTTCTTCATTTCCAGATGCTCTATGGCGGCAACAGCCTTGGCGTAGTCGGCATCCAACTCGTCTTCCGTAATCATGTCATCACGATAGAAATCGAATGCCAACTCCAATTCATCAGCCAACTGACGTACCTGCTGATAACCAACCAGCCACTTCTCAATACCCTTGACCTTAATCATCTGTTCTTGGGCACGCTTTGGATCTTCCCAAAAATCAGGTGCTTGTGTGCGTAGTTGTTCTTCTTCGAACTCTACTTTTTTCTGGTCTATGTTCAAATACCGATGAAGGGCTTCAGCACGCTCCATCACATCTTTTAACTGGTCGCTTGTTATCATTATTCTTCGTACATGCTGTCAATGACGTCCTTGTAGATTTTATAGACGGCCGGACGTCTGATTTTCAATGTATCCGTCAATTCCCCACGCTCCATATTGAAATGGTGAGGAAGAAGTGTGAAACGCTTGATTTGCTCATAATGGGCCAACGACTGCTGTAGAGTCTTGATGCGTTCCATCATCATGTCCTTGATCTGTTTGTTTTCACACAAATCTTCTCTATCCACATAGGCGATACCGTGATCGCTGGCATATTCTTCCAAGAGCCTGAACTCTGGTACAATCAATGCCGAAACAAACTTCCTTTGGTCAGCGATTACAACCACTTGGTCCACATATTTGTCCACCAAGAGCATCGCCTCCACCATCTGTGGTGCGACATATTTTCCGTTACTCGTCTTGAACAGATCCTTGATTCGCTCCGTCAAGTACAGCTCTCCGTCTTTCATGTAGCCTGCATCGCCCGTATGGAAGAACCCATCCTCATCAAAAGCTGCTGCATTTGCATTGGGCAGTTCATAATATCCTCTGGTGATGGTAGGCCCTTTGAGCAGGATTTCATTATTCTCTCCTATCTTAATCTGAATACCATCAACCGGTCTACCTACCGAGCCAACCGTGTATGGCCTGTCCATACGATCACAAGAAACGGTGGCCAAGCTCTCGGTGAGACCATACCCAACCATCATGTAGATACCAATGGAATGAACAAACTCTTCGACTTCCGGTGAAACATAAGCACCCGCCGTTGGAAAGAAATGTGGGTTCTGCAAACCAATTTGTTTGCGAACCAATGCCATGACACTCTTATTATATACTTGATATTCTGCAGACAAGGCAAAAGGAGGTCGTTTTCCTTTACTCAAATAGTCGATATTATATTTCTTTCCAACGGCCAATGCCCTGTTGAAAAGTTTCTTTTGTACGGGATTAGCACTATCAATGCGCTCTTTCACCGCTATATAAACTTTCTCCCAAAAGCGAGGAACGGCCGACATAGCGGTAGGTTTCACTTCACGCATGGTCTGCTGTATTTCTTTGGGATACGTGTTAATAATAACGTGGGCACCTTCCGTTAGACACAAATACAACCAACCCCGTTCAAAAATATGCGTAATGGGCAAAAAGCTCACCACACGGTCTTGCTCACCAACAGGCACACTTTTTCCATTTGCTTCCATGGCTGCGTCGTACTGACCGTAGGTCAATACCACGCCCTTGCTTACTCCTGTGGTTCCACTGGTATACAGAATGTTGCAAATATCCTCATCATTGGCATCTGCCCATTGCTTTTCTACCTCCAATTGATGTGGCAGATTCTCACCTAATCTAATAAAGTCTTCAAAATAAATAGCATTTGTATCGTACGCACTCAATCGAACACTGTGATCAAAAATGATAATTCGCTCGAGTGTAGGACATAGGGAAAAAATACGATGTGCTTTGTTATACTGTTCTTGTTCGCCAACAAAGAGGAAGCGTATCTGTGCATTGTTTATTATATATTGTATCTGCTGCTCACTGCTGGTTGCATACAAAGGGATGGAAACGGCCCGAACTCCATACGCACCAAAATCTGAATACAGATACTGAAGGCAGTTTTGTGCAAACACACCGATTTTTTCTTGTGGTTTCAATCCAAAGTCAATCAACGCATTAGACACCTGTTTCACACGCAAAGAGAACTGCTTCCAAGAAACAGTCTTCCACTTCAAACTGCCAAAGCTACGAAAGGTCAGCGCATCACGCGAACCATATTTCTTTGCTTGTTCATGAATCAGTACGGAAAGGTGATGTCTTGTTTGCATAAGATAGAAAATTTTTATATGATGTACTCACAAAGGTACGATAAATTGATTCATTTTCCAAGAAATGGCTCCCTTAATTTTTATTGCTCGATGATTTCAACAACTTGTAGCCAATGAGTCCACCAAGGATTGAAGCCATGAAGATACCTATCTTTGCCTGCGTGAGCATCATGTCTGTTTGAAAGGCAAGGGTAGAGACAAACATCGACATGGTAAAGCCTATAGATGCCAGGAAGCCCAGACCCAACAATTGGCGATTTGACATATCTGCTGGCGTTTTTGCAAAACCCAACTTACTCAATAGCCAGGAAACGCCTACCACGCCCAATGGTTTTCCCAATAAAAGTCCCAGCGCAACCCCTATGGTAATATTCGTAGCAAACACTGCTGACCAATCAATGTCCACCAAGTTTACACCAGCGTTGGCAAAAGCAAAGACGGGTAGCACGATAAACGTCACGATTGGGTTCAGATGATGCTCTATCAACTGCAAGGGAGGAATGGCAGTGGTGGTGTCTTTCTGGATATGAGCGAGTATCTCCACTTGCTCTTTCTCGAGCGTCCGAAAGTCATTCGACTCTGCCGCATCAAATCGTCTGGTCAGCTTTCGCACACGATGCAGGAAAGTGTTCTCATCAATCTCCGAATCTGCGGGGATGGTCATGGCAGCCAGTACAGCAGCAATAGTGGCATGAACACCCGACAGAAGGAAACAAACCCACACGCCGGCAATGCCCAGCAGGGCGTAGAAGAACAGGTTCTTCACACCTAGTTTGTTACCGATGAACATCAATAGCAGAAAGCCCAAACCCAATAACACATTAAGCACAGATATTTCCGAGGTATAGAACAAGGCTATCACGATGACGGCTCCCAGGTCGTCAACAATAGCCAAAGTTGTTAGAAACACCTTGACGGATGATGGCACGCGACTACCTAACAAGCTAACCACACCCAGGGCGAAAGCAATATCGGTTGCCATGGGTATGGCCCATCCCACCGCCTCTTCAGTGCCAGCGTTGAACGAAAGATAAATCGCCGCGGGAATCAGCATACCTCCCACAGCAGCTCCTATTGGCAAAACCGTGTTGCGTAAGTCGGCCAGCTCGCCAGCAATGAACTCGCGCTTCAACTCCAGTCCTACCAGGAAGAAGAACACGGACATCAGTCCATCATTAATCCAGTGGTGAAGGGTGAAATTAAAATACGGTTCACCATTCCATAAGAACCCAAATGTCTGTTGGAAAAAGTCGTGATAACTTGAACCTAATGCCGAATTGGCCAACACCATGGCCAACAGAACGCTGATGGCCAGCACGATGCCGCCCGACTTCTCCTGCCCCATAAACAATCTTACGGGTTCTAATACCTTATTATTTATCCTGGTTGCAATCTGATTTTTATTCATCTCTATGTTTTTTCGGGTTAGCTTTTTATTCACGGCCAGCCTTCAATCCACACACAAAACCGCTCCATGGCGACTGATGGATGCTGCCGCACAAGGCGCTCGGAGCTATCTACCCAGCCACGACTCGGGATTGAGTTTGGCTGTCCCGTTACGCAATTGGAACTGCAAAATGTTATCCCGTCCGACAGTTCCAAGCACTTGACGGGTCTTTACTTTCTGTCCTTGAGAAACGCTAACCGACCCCAAGTTGCAATACACTGAAATATACGAGCCATGGCGAACCATCACCACCGTCGTTCCTGCATAAGACATCACGGCACTCACCTCGCCGTCATAAATAGCCCGTGCCTTACAACCAGGGCTTCCGAGGATATTAACACCTTTATTATCAAGCGTTACATTCTTCAATCCCTCCACATTGTATTGCCCGAAATGGCTCACGATGCGGTACCCACCAGTAATCGGGATGGGCAAACGTCCGCGATTAGCCTCAAACCCTCCTGACAACATACGATCTACCGAACTCATCTTAAGACTCTCATCAGCGCGCTTCTGCGCCCTAGCGATGGTCTCCCTGTTGCGCACTGCGTCACTGGCAGCCTTGCGCTCGGCAGCCTCACGGGCTGCTTGAGCCTCGCGGGCAGTTTGTTCTGCGGCCGAACTGGCTTCTGCTGCTGCCTTTGCCTGTGCAGCCGGTTTCTCCTGTTGAGCCTTCTCTGCGGCGGCTGCGGCAGCACGTGCCTCGGCTTTCAAGCGTTCCTCACGCTCTTTGGCCTCAGCTATCCTACGCGCATTCTCGCGGGCAGCAGCCTCGGCTTCGGCCTTCTTTCGTGCCAGTTCGGCCGCTCTTTTGCGTGCAGCCTCGGCAAGTGCCGCCTTACGTTTGGCCTCAGCTTCTGCTCGAGCCTTGGCTTTGGCCACCTCGATGGCAACCAACTTATCAATCTGTGCGTTGAGCGCAGCATCTTTCTTGCGCTGCTGGGCAATGACGTTTTGAATGGTTTTCTGCTGCTTTTGCAGGTTACTAACCATCTGCTTCTGTTCCACCTGCTGCCCCTCAAGGGTTTCTTTTTCTTTCTTTCCCTGGTAGAGCAGATTGCTTTTCCTTCCCTTAGCATTCTGCAGTTGTACATGTTTTTCTTCCACCTGCGCCTGTTTAGCTTTCAAACCTTCGCCCTGTGCGCGCTGATAAGTGGCATAGTCGCGCACAAACTGAAAGCGACGGTACATCTGTGCAAAGTTCTTCGCTGAGAAGATAAACATGATTTTATCCTGAATGGTATGGCTGCGCGTCATGTAAGCCATCGACTTGATGTACTTTTGTTTGCGCTCCGCCAATTGCGTTTGCAGCGTTTGCAGCTGCGACTTGATGATATCTATATTCCCATTCAAATGATGGATGTCGGCCTCAATGCTGTCGATGTTTTTCTGCCGATCGTTAATCGCCGTGTTGAGAATCATCAAATCTTGCAACCTTTTCTTCACATCCGACTGGTTGGTACGTAACGCTCTTTCCTGTTGCTTAATCTTCTTCTGAATCTGACTGCGCTGACTTTCCAATCCTTTGATGGATGAATTGGAATATCGAACTGTCTTTGTCGACTTTTTCTTGGTTGTTTTTTTCTTCTTAGTCGTGGTCTTTGTGGTTCTTGCTCGCTGTTTCGTGGGCGTACGTTTCTTCTGTGCCGGCAGTGAAACCGTCAAAGCCAATGATAGGAGTATGATTAAATAACGTTTCATTTACCTGTTTAATAGTTTGCCTAATACCGCCTTTACATCCATCTGCTTGTACCGATTAGAGACCGTGGAACGCTCTTCCCAATTGCTGTCTGTCTGTACATCATTCATGTCGATGGTCACTTGGCCTTGTTGCGGTGTCTTAGTAGCCGTGGTCATGAAGGAGAACACCTGCTTGGCAGGAAACTGTTTCACGCCAACGGCCTTAAAATTGTCGTAATTCCAGGTCAAGGTTGACCTCCCGTGTTTGTTGCTTTGGTAGGAAACCACGGTAGACAGGATGCGTCCATTGTCCTTTTGGGCATTCCAACGATATTTCATACTGCCCTTTTTCAGCACCAACGGCACGGTTTCACCCACTGTCGACAGACGCACGTCGAACGACTTCAGGTCAGATTCACTGACCTTTTCCTTCCCGGGAACCAACAACTGATTCCAGAAGAGTGCCTGCAAGCTGTAGAATGTCAGTCCATTGTCGCGTAAGAAATCCAACTCACGATAGTCGGCTCGCACGTACTCTTTATGCATGCGGTCTATGATGAGCACGCCGTCGGGGGTGAATTCAATCCGTCCCACCTCTGTCCCTAAAAAGGGAATGAACACTTGCAGACGAATCACCTTATCTTTCCGCATGCGTACAGAGCCTGGCGCAGAAATCTTCTTACCACCTCGGGTAAAACTAAACGTCATGTTCCCAACGATGTTTTGCGCATAGACCTGATTATCAAACACGCGCTGCACGAATGCCAACTCTTGCATATCCTCAGCAATGCCAGGCGAGGTTGCGCCCGTATGAGGCTCTTTACCTGGCAGGGGTTCTCTGACTATCGCTTTTTTGGAGGCACACGATGCCAACAACACAACAGCACACACGGTCAAAGCCCCATGGAGTATTTTATTCATTTCTTGATGTATTTCTTCTGTTTAATCTTCCGTTCAATCAGGGCTTGATCGCCTTTGGGCGCCCGTTTCAAGGCCTCTTGCCAATATTTCAGCGCCTGATCGATGTTTCCATTCATGGCATAAATATCCCCGGCATGCTCAATGATGACGGCACTTTGCACGGAGTCGGTATCATTCTTCAGCGCCTGATCAATGTACAACTTTGCCTCGGTGTATCGTTCTTGCATGAACAATATCCATGCGTAGGTGTCCAGATAGGTCGCATTGTTGGGCGATGCCGTCACCGTTTTATAACTCATTTGCTCTGCCCGCTTTAAATTCTGACCATCTTCACTTAGAAAATAAGCATAGTTGTTCAAGCAGGCAATGTTGTCATCTTTCCATTGCAGACAACTGTCGTAGGCAGCAAAAGCCCCCTGTTGGTCGCCTTGCTGGTGCAACAAGTCGCCCATCATGGAATAAAACTCGCTCACCAGTTCGGTATCGCTCTTGTCGTTGATGGTACTCACGCCACGTTTGAGGGCATCAATGGCCTTGGGTTGATCATCTTGCTGCACATGGGCCCAAGCCATATAGTAGTAATAAGCCATCTCATCGGGTGTGAACTGCGCGCCTTCTTCACAAAGGGCAATGATTTTCTTCCAGTTCTTTCCGGGCAGATACATGCGCAACAACTGCAAACGAGCCGGCGAGTTGTCGGGCGCAATGTCAATAACGTGTTGCAAGGCTGCCATCACCGTGTCCTGCGGCATCTTCTTCAAACTCATGTAGGCGGCTGCCAAGGAAGCGACGTCAGCATCTTTGGGATGAACTTTCATCATACGCTTGAACAGATTGAGCACCTCGGTGCTGTCGCGCTTGTGGTCTTCATTGTCCCGAATCACTTGCTGCAACATTGTCATCTTGGTCTGAACCTCCGTGTCCTTACTCATCAAGATGCGGTCTCTCAACGCAACTGCCTTCTCTTTGTCGCCCACTTGATTGTGGTAATCGTATAGCGATGCCAGTACAAAACCATTGTCGGGCTCCTCATTCGCAGCCTGGGTAAACAGTTTATAAGCCTTCTTTTGTCCGCCATGCTGCATGAGCCAATTGCCTAACATCACCCTGTAATTCACGTCATTGGGATGACTGTCGGCCAGTTGTTGCAAGGTTTTGCGGGCCGCATCCTTATCACCCATCATTTCATAAACGCTCATTTTCGAAAGCGTAAGTTCCTCATTCGTTCCTTCAGCCTGCTCGATACGCTCCAAAACAGAAAGCATCTTGCCGTAATTTTTCTGCTGATTGTACAACTGTCCCAAAATGCTGAGCACATCCGTGCGCTGATGATCGTTTTCATACAGACGCTCGTAGGCAGCGATAGCCTTGTCGAAAGCGCCCGTTCCGATGTAATATTGCGCCACCCGTTCTTGGTAATGACTGTTTTCCGGTCGCAAGGCAGCCGCTTTCTCGAACTTTTCCAGTGCCAGCGTATCTTTTTTTTGTTGGGCCAACAAGCGCCCTTGCGCATAATAAGCTTCTGCTCCCTGTGGATGGAGGATCAAGCACTGGTGCAACAAACTATCCGCCAACTCCAGCTTGCCGGCATTCAGTTGACAAACAGCCTCAAGAAAGAGATAGTGGTATTGTGACTGCTTGTCCTCAAACAGCATTTTCTTCAAATCCGCTTCAGTCAGCGGTTTGTCTTCTGGCTCCTGTGACCAGGCTGACAATGCCAAACCCGTCAGCATCCAGCCTACAAGCAAACAGCAAAGAATGGGATTCAAACAAATTTTCAAGTTTTGCTTCATCATTTTGACGCTTGCCTATTTCACACCCGTGTGGCCATAGCCTCCCGTTCCACGTTCGGTCTCATCCAGCTCCTCCACTTCAACGAAATGTCCTTGCTCGTGTCGCGCTATCACCATTTGGGCGATGCGCTCGCCATCGCGGATGACAAATTCTTCCTGCGAAAAATTCACCAACAGCACCATCACCTCGCCCCGATAGTCGGCATCAATGGTGCCAGGCGTGTTGAGTACCGTGATGCCATGCTTCAACGCCAACCCGCTACGGGGCCGAACTTGAGCCTCGAATCCCTCTGGAAGGGCGATGAAAAGCCCCGTAGACACCAGCTTTCGTTCCATCGGCTTCAACACGATGGAAGCCTCAAGGTTGGCTCTCAAATCCATTCCTGCACTCTGACTGGTGGCATAAGCAGGCAACTGCTGATGACCTTTATTGATGACTTTTATCTGTATCATAACTATTCAATAATGTGCAAAAATAAGGAATAATCGCCATAAAGTGGCATTATTACTATTAAAAAGAACCAAATTACGCAAATTTCCACTACTTTTGCGTTATGAAATGGCAAAAATTAATTTCCAACAAAAGGCTTGGACAAGAGCTCAAGCACACCGAACGTCATGACGACCGGTCGGAGTTTAAACGCGACTACGACCGCCTTATTTTCTCGGCACCGTTCAGACGCATGCAGAACAAGACGCAAGTGTTTCCCCTACCCGGCTCTATCTTCGTGCACAACCGCCTCACCCACTCGTTGGAAGTGGCCTCGGTGGGCATGTCGCTGGGCAATGACGTAGCTGCACAACTGTGCGAAAAGCATCCCGAACTGCGCGGAACAACGTTCGAACAAATAGGAACCATCGTTAGTACTGCCTGCCTGGCACACGACATGGGCAACCCTCCGTTCGGACACAGCGGCGAGAAAGCCATCCAAACCTTCTTCACCGAGGGGGCAGGAACCTACTTGCAGAAACACGTAGGAGAGCGATTCTGGGACGACATCACCCACTTCGAAGGTAACGCCAACGCCTTCCGACTGCTTACACACCGTTTCAACGGTCGACGAATAGGCGGCTTCGTAATGACCTACTCCACCCTGGCCAGCATCGTGAAATATCCGTTTGCCAGCAGTCTGGCAGGGAGTCACCGAAAATTTGGCTTCTTCTCATCCGAAGAAGACACCTACGTCAAGGTGGCAGAAGAACTGGAAATTAACAAACTCTCTGAACCACACCAACCCTTACGGTATGCACGCCACCCGCTGGTTTATCTAGTAGAGGCGGCGGATGACATCTGCTACGAGATCATGGACATTGAGGATGCCCATAAACTCAAGATCCTGTCGTACGAGGAGACAGAACATTTGCTCATGAATTTCTTTTCCCCAGAGGTGCAAGCGCACATCCGACAACGCATCAAAGACGAGGGCGTGACCGACAACAACGAAAAGGTGGTGTACATGCGGGCCTCGGCTGTGGGCAAACTGGTTAACGAATGCGTGGAAGCCTTCGTGGCAAACGAGGAGGCGATACTGAGTGGAACGCTACAAGGTTCGCTCATCGACCACATCAGTGAGCTACAGCGTAAGGCTTACAGGCGATGTGCGGAGCTGTCGTACGAGCGCATCTACCACAGCAAACCCGTGCTGGATGTGGAGCTGGCGGGTTATAAAATCATGCAAACGCTCATGCAGACGCTCATCGAGGCGGCCGTCAACCCCGACCGTTTCTATTCGCAACAGCTCATGCGGCGGTTCAGTAGCCAGTACGACATACAAAGTCCTGACCTCGAAACACGCATCATGGCCGTGATTGACTATATCAGCGGCATGACCGATGTCTATGCCTTGGACATCTATCAGAAGATTAACGGAATCTCCCTACCAGTTATTTGATGCCGGCAGTGTGACGCCACGATTCCCACTTTGCAAACATCCTATACAACACACTGATATAGAACACTTTACGAACCCATTGACTTTGACTGCCAAACCCATTGACTTTGACTGCCAATAGCATTGACTTTGCACGGCAAACCCATTGACCTTGCCTCGGCAAGGAATAGACACACCTTGATTTGTGTTATAACGACACACAATACCTAACGAAAAAATACTCCAAATACAAGAAAGTATCAATGTTATTCAATAATAACCTTTTTTGCTTGCAGTTATGGTGTGAAATTCTTAATTTTGAGCATCCTAACAATAATACCTTCCATATTACGGCAGAATTTACCTGTAAGAATGGGCAAGACGAATTCCGTCCCGGTGCTTAACAGCTTGAAATTTAATGAGAATATACAGAAAAGGATATGGTAACAAAAGATGAAGCTCTTGAACTTTTACGCAGCACAGAGACCTACAGAATAGAACGTACGATTTCTACAGGCGACATGGATAAGTTTCAGGAGGCTATTTGTGCATTTTCAAATGATTTGCCGAACTGTCGGAAAAAAGGTTATCTTATTTTGGGCGCACATGACAATGGAACTTTATCCGGGCTAAGGGTAGATGATACCTTGATGAAGAAAATAGCGGGGATTCGTTCTGACGGCAATATACTTCCTTTGCCGATTATGTCTGTAGAAAAGTTTGAGTTTGCCGAAGGCGATTTGCTTGTCGTAGAGGTATCGCCCGCTTTGATTCCGCCAGTGCGCTATCGTGGACGCACTTTTATACGTATAGGACCTCGTCGGGACATTGCCACAGAGTCAGAAGAAAGAGTTCTTTTGGAAAAACGGACGTCTTATATGGCTACATTCGATGCCATGCCTTGTTTCGGTTCATCACTAAAGGATATTGATGTCCAGTTTATAAAGCAGGAATATCTCCCACAGATAATAGACACAGATATTCTGATGACGGATAAACGGTCTATACAAGAACAATTAGCAGCAATCCATCTCTATGACATTGCCAACGATTGCCCTACAAATGCCGCCATTATTCTTTTCGGAAAAAATGCCTCGTTCTTCCTGCATGGCTGTTATGTTCAATATGTACATTTCGCAGGAGAGGACACAGGAAGTGAGATTCTTAACGAAAGACAGATTCGTGGCAGTCTATGCTCTATACTGCCTAAACTGGAAAACTTTGTGAAAGATGCTATCGTCACAGCACGTCCGATGCCGGTGAGTATGCTGCGAGAACAGACTGTGTTTAACTACCCTGAGTTAGCACTTCGAGAGTTGCTGATGAATGCCTGTATGCACCGTGACTATCAATCTAACATGCCTATCAGAATATAATTACAGCTTTCGAAGTGATGGTGCAACCATCTTTGTCACTTAACTTAGTCACTGACGGAGAAAAAGTGACTAAGTCAGCGACTAAGTCAACAGAAACGATGAACGAGGTCTTGGCTTTCTGTGAACGCCCCAGAAGTCTCACGGAGATTATGGCGCACTTGGGACTAAAGCACCGTAATAACGCTAAAAGTCGATATATCGACCCTTTAATAGAGAATGGATTTCTTGAAATGACAATACCTGAAAAGCCCAACAGTAGAAATCAAAAGTACGTGCGGGCTTTATCTTAGTCACTTATCTTAGTCGTTTAGAAGTGACTAAGTCGCCTTTTCGTAATTGCAATTACCGAAATACTATTTTCAAAGGCGGTTCTCTTCGTTTGTGATTTGTTTGATACACCCTCATAGGTGCATTTTGAGGAACCGCGCACTGTAGAGGCAAATTCGCTCTTCCGAAGTTGAAGAAGTCTGAAAAAATAGCGACACTTCAGATACAGAGCAACTTGGACAGCATAAGGAAAGCGTGCCTGCCCTTGGCTGACCGAGGGGCTGGCACGCTTCGCTTTTGGCGACGCAACGCCTTCGCGGTGCGCCGAAAGAGAGGGGGGGGTTAATACTTGTCCTTAGGCGTGGCACCCATGGTCACATCCAGCGTGCCGCCCTTGGCGAATGTTGCGAAAGGCAAGTAAGTGCTGTTGAGCGTCTTTCCGTTGAGCTTGTATTCTTGCACATAGATGTTCTCCTTGCTATTGTTGCTCACATTGATGACAAACTTGTCACCCTTATAATAATCCTTGTTCAGACGAATGGTAATCTTGTCGAACAAAGGACTGCCTAAACCAAAGGACGGTTGCTCGGCTGTGAGTCCCTTGACATCGAACATGCCGATGGACGACTGTACGAACCAAGCGCCCAACTGGCCCTGGTCTTCATCCTGTCCGTAACCGTAGCCATGAATACCATCTGTACCATAGAACTCGTCCAAGATGGCACGCACCCACTTCTGGGTGTGCGATGGCTTGCCAGCCTCGTTGAACATCCATGAGATGTGCAGACAAGGTTGATTGCCTTGGTTGTAAAGCGTTTTCAATCCAGCGAAAGCACCCACCTCGGTACCACCGCTGAAGATGAGCTTCTGCGATTGGGTGAAGATGCTGTCCAAACGGTTGTTGAACTCTTCGGCACCCACTTTAGCCACCAACGCTTTGGCATCGTGCGGCGCATAGAACGTATACTGCCAAGCGTTGCCTTCCTGGAAGCCGCGCCATACCTGCATCGGGTCAAAATTCTCAATGAAGCTGCCATCGGCCTTCTTCGGACGAACAAAGTTGGTTGACGTATCATAGATGCGTTCCCAGCCCTTGGAAAGATCCATCAATTTTTTGTAGTCGTCTGTCTTTCCCAACGCCTTGGCCATCTGTGCGGTAGCCCATGCGCCAAAAGCATACTCCAAGGTGTGCGAAGCAGAGAACATGAACATTTCGTCTGATCCTTCACCTGTGTCCTGATGTGGCACATAACCGTGTTCTACAAAGAGTTTGGTATCGGTCTTTCCAGCACCAAATGGTCGGTTCTCACCATCCAACTCGTTCTTGCGACAGGCCTCGTAGGCAAGATTCACATCGAAATCACGGATTCCACAAGCATAAGCCGCTGCAATCATCAAGCTCAACTGATTGGTTCCCACGCCCGATACATAACGGCTATTGGCCAGTCCGTCGCCCAGCCATCCACTGTCTTTGTATACCTGAAGATGACTGCTGATGAAGTCGGACATGTGCTCGGGATAAGCCATGATCCATACTTGGTTGAGATTCCACTGTGCTCCCCACATGGCGTCGGTATTGTAGAGGTTGAAAGCAGGTTTGCCATCCTTCATCTCAATTTGGCCAACGGTACCATCGTGTTTGGGGTAAGCGCCGTTTACGTCACTGGCAATACCACGACCCAAGATGGCATGATACAATCCTGTGTAGAATTTCACCTTATCATCCTTGTTCGTTGTTTCAACCGCAATGCGACTCAAATGCTCATTCCAAGCCTCATGCGACTGCTCCTTAGCCTCATCAAAAGCCAAGTCCTGCGCTTCAGCCTCAAGGTTCTTCTGGGCATTCTCCACCGAAGTGTAGGACACACCCACCTTTACGGTAATCTTTTCCTGATCAGTTGTCTCGAACGTCAGATAAGCACCTGCGCCCAAACCCATAGCTGACAGCGAGTCAGCTTTAACGGTTTCGCCGTTGAAAGTACCTACCCCAACAGGTTTCTTGTCGACAACGGCATGGAAATACAAGGGGACTTCGGCGCCCGGCTGGTATTTCTTTACATACTCAGGCAGGGTGATCACCCAGCCTTCGATTACGGTTCCGTTATCCTTAATCTGTACTGAGGCATCCTTTACGGCACCACTTTCGCCCTGGCGGTTACCGATATCAAAGAGGATGCGGCTCTCCTTGCTGGCCGGAAAGGTGTAACGTTGGAAGGCAACACGCGTGGTGGCCGTCATTTCGGCCGTGACGTCATAGTCCTTGAGCAGCACAGAGTAGTAGCCGGCCGTGGCCACTTCGTCATCGTGCGAGAAGCGTGAGCGGTAGCCTTTGCGCTCGTCCGTCATGGCAGTGTCGCCAGGTACGGTGAACAATTTGCCCACGGTGGGCATCAACGTGATGCCTCCAATCTGGAATTCGTGCAGGCAGGGGAATCCCTCGATGCTGGTGTCACGATAATCATAACCCGTTGCCTCCCAGCCAGATTTATTCCCATAATGTCCATTGGTAGATGGCCCGGGCTTGGCCATGCCGAAAGGTAAGGCACCGGGAGCCATGTGGAAATAACGACAGTGCGCCGTTCCGATGCGTGGCTCTACATAGTTTGTCAGGTCTTCTGTTGTTGCATTGTCAGTTTTCGTACAGGACATCATGCCAAAAATGCCGGCGAAAGCCAGTAATGCCATTGAAATTTTTCTCATGTCTGTTGGTTCTTGTTAGTTAATAATAGTGAATTAGCTAAATGTATACGCCACCTCCTACAGTTTTAATCATGCAGATTCTGACTTTGAAGATGGTGCAGATGAACAAGCATGTGCGTGCCTGTCACTACTAATCGTAACTTTTGGCTGCTTATGAATTGTTGTTGTTTTCCTTATAAATGATATTGTTGACACCCGAAGTGATTTCAAGCGACTCGCGATGCTCCTTGATGAAACTATCGATATGTCGTACACGTTTGTCCTCCAATATCTCGTCTACCGAGATTAGGATTCCCGTTTCTTCCACATCACCGAACCCATTGTTGATGGCAGTGCCAAACAGTTTCATCGTAGGACTTAACCCCATGTAGGCATTAACCAAGGGAGGGATGTTGTATCCCAATTGACGTATCTCTCTGTTGAGGATTCTGTAATCTGACTTGAAATCCGTTTCAGAGAACAACTTTTCCAATTCTTTGGGATCTTCCTGTAACTCCAAAGGATTTCTCGGCACGATAAGATGATCCTTGTCGTCAAAATGTTTCTTCAAAAAATACAAAATCATGTCACGTCCCCTGCGGATATAAGAAGGGTACATCGTCATTTTGCCGAAGAAATACTTGAGATTAGGATTGAGAACGGTCAGTGCACCGAGACCATCCCACAGGTTGTCCAAGGCGAAGATGCTTTTGGTGTTGCGGCGCACGTTTTGATATTCCAACGCCACGAAAGACCTTCCCAGCTCTACGGTATAGGGCATGTAGTCTTGAAGAAACTTATCGGAGAAATGGAAAAGGTGGCTGGTGGCCAACTTAGGCTGCCCATTGTCGTCCAATTCCCAGTTGGAACCGTACTGATACCGATAGCCTCCGATAATCTCATCCGCTTCGGGATTCCACACAATCAGCTGCTTGTAACAGTTGTTGCAAGTGTCGAATTCATCGATATCCATGGACTTTCCGGTGCCTCCGCCAGCGGTACGGAAGGCTATTTCGCGCAATCGTCCAATCTCCTTCATCACGTTGGGTGAGTCATGGGCTGTGACCACGAAAATTTTGTTGTGGCTTTTGTTCGTCATCCGGAGCCGCTTCTCAGGCGTCAATTCAGCTTTCAACAGCTCCCTATCGATGGGCTGGATAATCTCTTCTTGCATGGTTTCTTAGAGGATTGACGAAGAAGGATCATTCATTGCGAGTATGGGATTCTCTCAAATAAGATCTCTCAACGCTTGATTGATATTTCTGTTATCTCTATTCTGCTGTTTGTGTTGGTTGCAGTTGGTATACTTTATTTTGTACATACTGCGCCCATTGCTGCGCATTCTTACGCTTGTCAAAGGTCTGCCAGGGTATCGGTTTGCCTATCGTAACGCGGAATGTCTTGTGTCTGTTGCGATACATTTCATCAACTAAGAACAGCATCGCCACGTTAAACTTTAATTTCAGGGCCTTACAGATATTGGCGATACGATAAAACCGGTCTGAGTTTCGCCCCTCAAAATGAATGGGTATCACGTCTCTCTGATATTCAACACTCTTAGTGATGAAGGTTTTCTTCCAGGGAATGTCACGAATTTGACCATTGATTTTACGTGAACAGAGGCCGGCTGGGAACATGATGATGTGGTTGTCACTTTGGAAGGCCGCATCCACCATTGCGGGGAAATTGCGACTTTGCTTACCGGCTTTGTTGATGCCGACGCCTAAAGGGCGCAGTCCCGGCAGGTTCATCAACAAATCATTCAACAGGTATTTGATGCGGCCACCATAATGTCGGCCGATAATAGCGCCCAAAGCGACCCCGTCAGCACCACCTAGCGGATGATTTGATGCGAAGATGTATAGTCGACCATCTTGTGGATTCGGCAAATTTTCCCTACCTTTGACCTCCAAAGAGGCATCCAGATATTGGACACACGCTTCAAGCCAATCGACTCCTGTCAAGTCTTTGCTTTCCCAAAGAAATTGATTCACTTCATCTTGATGGGTAATCTTCTTGAGCCAACGGGTTGCAAAATGTGGAACATATTTAGCCTTGTCGCCTAGTTTACTGCGCAAGATGTCATCGATGTCTATGGTTTTCTTTGTTACGTCACTCATTTAGGTCAAAAAACTTTCTTTGCAAAAATAACATAACTTTTTGTATTATGCCGCTTTTTTATGCAAAAATGTTCAAAAATTATCTAATCTGTTATACCGTTGTCACACGACGAAACAGGTGTTTCATGGATGTTACAGATATCATTTTGAACGATTGATCTGAGTTAAGTAGAAACCATCGAATCGAGAAGTTGTAGAGAATAAAATACGTTAAATAAACTAAAAATACAATTTTATCATCATTTTATGTATGAAAGTGGGGAAATGTGGGGAAAAATATGTATCTTTGACAACAAATATCGATATGCATATAAAGAGGTACACATGCGATTTTTAGGAAATATAGAAGCAAAGATAGACGCCAAGGGCAGAGTGTTCTTGCCGGCAACGTTCAGGAAAGTACTGCAAGGAGCAGGCGAAGAGAGCCTCGTCTTGCGGAAGGACGTGTTCCAATCGTGCTTGACCCTCTATCCTGAATCGGTATGGAACGCACAGTTAGACACCTTAAGAAGACGCCTTTCACGCTGGAATGCACAAGAACAGCTCATCTTCCGTCAGTTTGTTTCCGATGTTGAACTGCTATCACTCGACGCCAATGGACGTTTATTGATACCGAAGCGTTACCTAAAAATGGCAAATATCGAACAAGCTGTGAAATTCATTGGCATGGACGACACCATAGAGATGTGGTGCAACGACGTGACAGAGGAACCTTTCATGCAACCGGAGGAGTTCGGCAAGGCCCTGCAAGAAATCATGAGCAAAGGCTCGGAGCCAACCAAAGAGACTGAATAAAAATGAGCATCAAGACAGCAGAAACATACCATGTGCCGGTTCTCTTACAAGAGAGCGTTGATGGGTTGAACATCCAGCCCGATGGGATTTACGTGGATGTAACCTTTGGAGGCGGTGGCCACTCCATGCAGATTCTGCGTCAATTGGGGAAAAATGGCCACTTATTCAGCTTCGACCAAGACCTGGATGCAGAGAAAAACATCCAACAAGCGGGCAATGAACTGCTGCAACAAGACAATTTTACGTTTGTACGTTCAAACTTCAGATACCTCAAGAACTGGATGCGATACTACGAAATAGAGCAGATTGACGGACTATTAGCTGACCTAGGCGTATCCAGTCATCATTTTGATGACGAAAGTCGGGGGTTCTCTTTCCGCTTTGACGCACCCCTCGACATGCGCATGAACAAAACAGCGAGCATCACAGCTGCCGACATTGTGAACACATACAGCGAAGAACGTCTTGCCGATGTGTTCTACCTCTATGGAGAATTGAAAAACGCTCGACGCATCGCATCGCTCCTGGTGAAAGCGCGAACCGAAGAGATGATTGTGACCACACAGGACTTCATTCAAGCCACAGCACCCCTATTCAAGAGAGAACGAGAGAAGAAAGACATGGCCAAGCTGTTCCAAGCCCTGCGCATCGAAGTGAACCACGAGATGGAATCCTTAAAAGAAATGCTTGAAGGTGCCAAGCAACTACTTCGACCAGGAGGCAGATTGTCTGTCATTACTTACCATTCTCTGGAAGATCGGATTGTTAAAAACATGATGAAGGCAGGCAATGTGGAGGGAAAAATGACGCAGGACTTTTTCGGAAAGATAACAACTCCTTTCTCACTAATCAACAAAAAAGTGATTGTGCCAGCAGAGGATGAGCAGCAACGAAACCCAAGAAGCAGAAGTGCGAAGTTAAGAATCGCTGAAAAGAAGTAATGAAAAAAGAAGATATAGACAAAGAATCAAAACCCATCTTGTCGGTTTCAGAAGGAAAACAACAGGAAGAATCTGCGAACAACCAAAAGGAAGTTGCAGATGAGGGTCCTACACTTAAGGAAGTAATCCTAGAGCAAGCCAGAGAAGGAGAGGCTCCACTGTCCAAGAATTTCACATTGAAGAAGATTCTTGGTGGAGACATTTTGACTACTTCCACCATCCGCAAGCAAATCTGGGTCGTACTGCTCATTACTTTTTTCATCATCATCTACATTTCAAACCGATACAGCGTGCAGCAACACCTCATTGAAATTGACCAGTTACAGAAAGAGTTGCAAGATGCTAGATACAAAGCATTGTCTACCAGTAGTCAACTGACGGAAAAGAGCAGAGAGAGCAATGTGCTCGAAATGTTAAAGAACAATAAGGACAGCGTCCTCAAAATAGCAAACCAACCACCTTACATCATCACCGTTCCTGCAGAATGAATAAGTTTGATTATAAAAAGATAATGCCTCGCTACAGTGCCCTCGCCATCATGATGACACTGATAGCACTTGCCGTGGTTGGTAAAACAATCTACATCATGACAGCCAAGCGCGACTATTGGACCAAAGTGGCCAATCGCGTAAAGCGCGACAGCGTAGACATCAAGCCTATGCGAGGCAACATTCTTAGCAGCAATGGTGAACTCATGGCAAGTTCATTACCCGAGTTTAAGGTGTACATGGACTTCAAAACCTTGCATGAGTCAAAAACCGACACGCTATGGGATGAGAAGATTGACTCTATCTGTCAAGGTCTGGCAACCATCTTTCCAGAAAAGCCTGCCAGTGCATTCAGAGCCGAGTTGGAAGAGGGAAGGAAGAAACAAAGCCGCCATTGGCCCATTTGGAAAAAGCGCATCGACTACAATACTTTCACAGATGTGAAAGCGTTGCCGTTGTTCAATCTTTCTAAATATTCCAGTGGTTTCCACTACGAAGAATTCAATGCACGACAACGCCCCTATGGTTCACTGGCTGGTAGAACCGTGGGTGCCATGTATGGAGCAAAAGACACGGCTCGATTTGGGCTGGAGTTATCCTACGATTCCATCCTCCGTGGGAAGAACGGCATCGTGCATCGTCGCAAGGTGCTCAACAAGTTTCTTGACATCATGGACACACCTCCCGTTGATGGGGCAGACATTGTCACAACCATAGACGTTGGCATGCAAGACCTTGCTGAAAGAGCTGTCATCGACGAGTTGAAGAAAATCAATGGAAATGTTGGCGTGGCGCTGGTCATGGAGGTGGCTACCGGTGACATCAAGGCCATCGTCAATATGGAGAAATGCTTTGATGGAGAATACCGAGAAGTAAAGAATCATGCCGTTAGCGACCTGCTGGAACCTGGATCTGTGTTTAAAGTTGCCTCAATTATGACAGCCCTTGATGACGGCGTTGTGGACACCACGGCCAGAGTAGAGACTGCTGGTGGCGTTTGGCCGATGTATGGCAGACACATGAAAGACCACAACTGGCGTAGGGGCGGCTATGGTTTGTTAACGCTTCCACAGACCCTTTTATACAGTTCCAACATCGGTATTAGCCGCATTATCGACGACAATTATAAAGATCAGCCCGAGAAATTCGTGCGGGGAATCTATCGAACAGGCTTGGCGGACAACCTGAATATTCCGCTCGTTGGTTCATCTCCTGCCGTTATCCGTCTGCCAAAGAAAAACAAACGTGGGCAATGGCTCAACTGGAGCAAGACTGCTTTGCCCTGGATGAGCATAGGTTACGAAACGCAAATTCCACCCATTTCCATGATCACGTTTTACAATGCCATCGCCAACAACGGCAAGATGATGCAACCGCGCTTTGTAAAAAAGGTGGTGAAAAATGGAGAAGTGTTAATAGAGTTCCCGCCCAAGGTACTCCGTTCACAGATATGCAAGCCCAAAACGCTAGGCGAAATTCAAACAATTCTTGAACATGTGGTCAGCCAAGGATTGGGCAAGAAGGCCGGATCACCATCCTTCAAGGTGGCTGGCAAAACTGGTACGGCACAAATTTCACAAGGTTCGGGTGGATATAAGGTAGGACGAACCAACTACTTGCTGAGCTTTGCCGGCTATTTCCCCGCCGACAAGCCTCGCTACAGCTGCATCGTTTGCATTCAGAAGTCAGGACTTCCCGCATCAGGAGGTGGCATGAGCGGTGTTGTGTTTCATCACATTTCAGAGGGAATTATGGCTCAAGACCTCAAACTTGACGTAAAAGACGCCAAAGATTCCACATCGATTTTGTTGCCAGATGTAAAAAATGGCAATGTCCTCGCAGCCAACTATGTGCTCAGTCATTTGGGAATTAATGCCAATCAAGATTGGTCTGGCTCGTACACCAAGGGCAATCCTATCTGGGGTTCAGCTGAAATACAGAACAATACGGTTGTAAAACTCAGGAAAGTAAAGGTGCATGGGCACAAGTTCATCCCCAACGTTGAGGGAATGGGTGCACGTGATGCCGTCTACATCTTGGAGAGCAGAGGCGTAAAAGTCAAGCTCGACGGACGTGGAAAGGTAACCAGTCAGAGTCTGGAACCAGGCCATAGCATCAAGAAAGGCGATGTATGTCACCTGACATTGCAATAGATTTAGCAATACACCACAGTAACATTTATAAGAAATTACCTATATGACATTCAGTGAATTGATTAAAGGCATCAAGACATCCGCCATCATCGGCGAAGCCAATGTCAACATCACAGGCGTGGAAATCGACTCCCGCAAAGTAAAAGAGGGCAACCTGTTCGTAGCTATCAAAGGCACTCAGGTTGACGGTCATCAATACATACCTAAAGCGATAGAGCTGGGAGCCGCCGCTATCTTATGTGAAGAAGCGCCACAACAGCCACAACCAAACGTCACCTACGCGGTGGTGAAATCGACAGAAGATGAAGTAGGGAAAGTTGCCACTCGCTTTTTTGGCGACCCATCCAAACACCTCAAGCTGGTAGGTGTCACAGGTACCAACGGAAAGACCACCGTTGCCACCTTATTATATAATCTATTCAGAAAGTTAGGTCACAAGTGTGGACTGCTTTCTACGGTCTGCAATTTTATCGAAGGGCAGGAGATTCCTGCCGACCACACCACCCCCGATCCCATTGAACTCAACGAATTGTTAGCCAAGATGCTGGCTGCCGGCTGCGAATATGTATTCATGGAATGTTCGTCACACGCCATTGCACAGAAGCGAATCGGCGGACTTACCTTCACGGGAGGCATCTTCACCAACCTCACGCGCGACCATTTGGATTATCACAAGACCTTCGAGAACTACCGCAACGCCAAGAAATCATTCTTTGACGGCCTACCCAAGTCGGCTTTTGCCATCACCAACGCTGATGACAAGAACGGCATGGTGATGGTGCAGAACACCAAAGCCAACGTCAAGACCTACTCCATCCAGTCGATGGCCGACTTTAAAGCGCGTATCATCGAATGTCATTTTCAAGGCATGTACCTGGAGATTGACGGTCAGGAGGTCGGCGTGCAGTTCACGGGCAAGTTTAATGTCAGCAACCTGCTGGCCGTTTACGGTGCCGCACGCATGCTGGGCAAGCAACGCGAAGAAACACTTATCGCCATGAGCACCTTGCACACCGTCAACGGGCGCATGGACACGTTGCAGTCGCCCGAAGGGTTTACAGCCATCGTAGACTACGCTCATACGCCCGACGCATTGAAAAATGTGCTCTTGGCCATACACGAAGTCGACGGCAAGGGGCATATCATCACCGTTTGTGGTGCCGGAGGCAACCGTGACAAGGGCAAACGTCCACTCATGGCGAAGCAGGCTGTGCAGCTCAGTGACAAGATTATCATCACCAGTGACAACCCTCGTTTTGAAGATCCACAAGACATCATCAACGACATGTTGGCGGGTTTGGATGCGCAAGACCTGAAAAAGGTACTGACCATCGCCGACCGTAAGGAGGCCATCCGCACGGCCTGCATGCTGGCACAGAAGCAAGACGTGGTTCTTGTTGCAGGCAAAGGACACGAAACGTATCAGGAAATCAAGGGCGTGAAACATCATTTTGACGACAAGGAAGTGCTGCGCGACATTTTTACCCAGTAACATCGTCATTAAACAACAAAATAAACAGCACACAGCATGTTATACTATCTTTTCAGATTCTTAGAACAATACGGCATCTCGGGGGCTCACGTATGGGGCTACATCTCCTTCAGAGCCTTGCTTGCCCTCATCTTTTCGCTGGTCATCTCGGCCTGGTTTGGTGAGCGATTCATCAAATACCTGCGCAAGAAACAAATAACCGAGACGCAACGCGATGCCTCCATCGACCCATTTGGCGTCAACAAGATTGGCGTTCCTTCCATGGGTGGTGTCATCATCATTGCCGCCATTATCATCCCCGTGCTGCTTCTGGGCCGACTCAGAAACATCTACCTCATCCTCATGGTCGTGACAACCCTTTGGCTGGGGTTGCTCGGCGGCATGGACGATTACATCAAGATATTCCGCAAAAACAAAGAAGGTCTGAAAGGAAAATATAAGATTGTGGGACAGGTAGGCATCGGATTGATAGTCGGACTGGTACTATGGTCGTCGCCAGACGTCAAGATTAACGAAAATTTAGCCATCGAGCAGCAAGGACATGAGATGGTTATCAAGCACCGAACTGACGCGCGCAAGTCGCTCAAAACCACCATTCCGTTCGTCAAAGGACACAACTTGGATTATGCGGGCGTGATGCGTTGGTGTGGCAAATACAAGACAGCAGCCGGTTGGATATTGTTTGTCGTGATGACCATCATCGTAGTGACGGCGGTTTCGAATGGCGCCAACCTCAACGATGGCATGGATGGCATGTGCGCAGGCAACTCGGCCATCATCGGCGTGGCATTGGGCATCCTGGCCTATGTCAGTTCGCACATCCAGTTTGCCTCGTACCTCAACATCATGTACATACCGGGTTCGCAAGAGCTGGTGGTGTTCATGTGTGCCTTCGTGGGTGCCCTCATCGGTTTTTTGTGGTACAACGCCTACCCCGCACAGGTGTTCATGGGCGACACAGGCTCGCTGACCATCGGCGGCATCATTGGCGTTTGCGCGGTAATCATCCATAAAGAACTATTGCTGCCCATCCTTTGCGGCATCTTCTTCGTGGAGAGTCTGAGCGTCATCTTACAAGTATATTACTACAAAATGGGCAAACGCAAAGGGGTGAAACAACGCATCTTCAAGCGTACACCCATCCATGACAACTTTCGCACGCAGGATTCACAATTGGATCCCGACTGCCAATACCTCATCAGAAAACCTCATTCGGCCGTACACGAGTCGAAAATCACCATTCGCTTTTGGATCATCACCATCATCCTGGCAACCATGACCATCATCACACTGAAAGTGAGATAGTTACAAACTCATTGAGATTGACACGCAAAGTCATAGAGATTGGAACCTAAAGTCATGGAGATTGACCGCCAAAGTCAATGACTTTGTACAAGCAACCTAAACTACAGCCAAAAAAGCGGGTGCAAGTAAACAAGAAATAGGAGTAGAAAACATGAAAAGAATAGTTATTCTCGGAGCAGCAGAGAGTGGAGTTGGAGCTGCCATCTTAGCCCAAAAAGAAGGCTTCGACGTATTTGTGTCTGACATGGGTGAAATCAAAGACAAATACAAAAAGACGCTGGATGAACACAACATTAGATGGGAAGAAAAGCAACACACCCCCGAACTCATCCTGAACGCTGACGAAATCGTCAAGAGTCCAGGCATCCCGAAAGAGGCACCAATGGTGCAGAAGGCCATAGCTAAGGGCATCGGCATCATCAGCGAGATAGAGTTTGCCGGGCGTTACACTCACTCGAAGATGATTTGCATCACGGGCAGCAATGGCAAAACCACCACCACGTCGCTGATTTACCACATCTTCAAGTCAGCCGGCTACGATGCCGGACTGGCTGGCAACATCGGGCGCAGTCTGGCACTGCAGGTCGCCGAGGATCCGCACGAGTACTACATCATCGAGCTTAGCTCGTTCCAGTTGGACAACATGTACAAGTTTAAGGCCGACATCGCCATCTTGCTGAACATCACCCCCGACCACTTGGATCGCTACGACAACTGCATGCAGAACTATGTGGATGCCAAGATGCGCATCATACAGAACCAGACCGCACAAGACAGCTTCATCTACTGGAACGACGACCCCATCATCAAGCGCGAATTGAAGAAGTATGACATCAAGGCCGTGCAATGCCCCTTCTCCGAATTAAAGGAGAAAGGCTCCATAGGCTACATCGAAGAGGGCGAGTACACCATTGAGAAGCCCACACCGTTCAACATGGAACAGGAGGCACTGTCACTCACCGGCAAGCACAACATCTACAACTCGCTGGCCGCAGGCATCGCCACCGACATCGCAGGTATCAGGAACGAGGTTATCAGGAAGAGCCTCAGCGACTTCCCAGGCGTGGAACACCGTTTGGAGAAGGTGTGCAAGGTGGGCGGCGTACAGTACATCAACGACTCGAAGGCCACCAATGTGGATGCCTGTTGGTATGCGCTGGAAAGCATGAGAACGCCCACCATCCTCATTCTGGGCGGCAAGGATAAGGGAAACGACTATGGCCCTATCAAAGATTTGGTGAAAGAAAAGTGCGTCGCACTGGTGTATCTCGGAGCCGACAACAGCAAACTACACGACAATTTCGACAACTTGGGCATTCCAGTTCGCGACACCCACTCGATGAAAGACTGCGTGGCGGCATGTTACGACTTAGCAAAACCGGGCGACACGGTGCTGCTCAGTCCCTGTTGCGCCAGCTTCGATTTGTTCAAAAACATGGAAGATCGGGGCGATCAGTTTAAAACATTGGTAAGAAATCTGTAATGGACAAGACGTTAGGAAATATCTTCAAGGGAGACAAGGTCATCTGGATGGTCTTCTTCTTCCTCTGCATCATTTCGGTCATCGAGGTGTATTCGGCCTCTGCCGGACTGACTTACAAGGGCGGACACTATTGGGCTCCCATCGTGAAGCATACGGGCATTCTGCTCGTGGGCGTGTTTGCCATGGTGGTAACCCTCAACATCAAGTGCAAGTATTTCAAGATTGTAACCCCCTTCCTACTACTGATAGCCGTCGTCACGCTGATAACGGTTTTACTGGCAGGGCAGTCTACTAATGGTGCCCAGCGATGGATTAGCATCGTAGGCATACAATTTCAGCCCTCCGAAATTGCCAAAGGTGTGTTGGTACTAGCCACAGCGCAGATACTAAGTGCCATGCAAACCGAGCACGGGGCCGACAAAAACGCCTTTAAATACATTCTCATCGTGAGCGCTTTCATCATTCCGCTCATCATGGTAGAGAATCTTTCTACGGCCATGCTGCTGTGTATGGTAATCTTCATGATGATGATTATCGGTCGGGTACCCGGCAAAATCCTTGGGAAAGCATTGGGGGTGGTCACATTGTTGATTCTAACCATCTTCACACTGGTGATGGTTGTGGGGAAAGACCATGAGAAAGAAAACGCCAACCCAAACCACATTGAACAGGTTGCCGTGGTGGAACAAAAGAAAGATCCCAGCATGTTTGGCTCTGTGTTCCACCGCTTTGACACCTGGAAAGGGCGCATCGACCGATTCATAGCCGGCAAAGAGACCCCTCCAGAGGAGTTCGACTTGGATAAAGACGCACAAATAGGGCACGCCAACATTGCCATCGTGTCGTCGAACTTTATTGGTAAGGGACCGGGAAACTCTGTAGAACGCGACTTTCTGTCGCAGGCTTTCTCCGACTTCATCTATGCCATCATCATCGAGGAGATGGGCATCTTCGGCGGATTCTTCGTGGCCATGCTGTACATCATCCTGCTCTTTAGAACCGGACGCATAGCCAACCGCTGTGAAAACAACTTCCCCGCTTTCCTCGCCATGGGACTGGCATTGCTACTGGTGACGCAGGCTTTGTTCAACATGTGCGTGGCCGTGGGCCTTGCTCCCGTTACCGGACAGCCGCTGCCACTGGTCAGCAAGGGCGGAACTTCTACCATCATCAACTGCGTGTACATCGGTGCGATACTCAGTGTCAGCAGGTCGGCCAAGAAAAAACCAGACGCCGACAATGAGGAGGTGATGTCCGAAAAGCTCGCAACAGCATAGCCTTACGAATTGGCACCATAAAATAAATATGGTGAATCATGACAAAAAGACATATTTTTTGATTACTTTTGTACATTAAATACATCTGAGTTAGATGAGCAACGAATTGAGAATTATTGTCAGTGGTGGCGGAACGGGAGGACACATCTTTCCGGCCATCTCCATTGCTAACGCCATCAAGGCAAAGCGTCCTGATGCAAAAATACTCTTCGTGGGCGCTCTCGGGCGCATGGAAATGGAGTGCGTGCCCAAAGCTGGCTACGAGATAAAAGGACTACCCATTTGCGGATTCGACCGCAAACACCTGCTGAAGAACATCTCCGTGCTGTTCAAAATATGGAAAAGTCAGCGCATGGCTAAGGCCATCATCAAAGACTTCAAGCCGATGGCCGCCGTCGGAGTGGGTGGATATGCCAGTGGCCCCACCTTGAACGTTTGTGCAAAACGGCACATTCCTTGCTTGATACAGGAGCAAAACTCGTATGCTGGGGTGACCAACAAGCTGTTGGCGAAGAAAGCAGACAAGATATGTGTGGCTTACGAAGGCATGGAACGTTTCTTCCCAGCCGACAAAATCATCATGACAGGCAACCCTGTGCGGCAAAATGTGTTGCAAACAGCCTTGACACAACAAGAGGCCAGAAAGTCATTTGGGCTCGACCCCGACAAGAAAACCGTGCTGTTGGTTGGCGGAAGTCTTGGAGCCAGAACCATCAACGAGAGCGTGATGAGCCACTTGGACATGGTAAGAGCGAGTGGTGTGCAATTTATTTGGCAAACTGGGAAATATTATCTCGAAGGCATCACCAAGGCCTTGCAATCGGAAGAGCCGCTGCCCATGCTCCATGTAACTGATTTTATCAGCGACATGGGGGCTGCCTACAAGGCGGCAGACTTGGTGATAAGTCGTGCCGGAGCCAGTTCCATCAGCGAGTTCTGCCTTATTGGCAAGCCCGTCATCCTGGTTCCTAGCCCGAACGTTGCGGAAGACCATCAGACGCAGAACGCCATGGCTTTGGTTAACAAGAATGCTGCCATCTATGTCAAAGATTCCGAAGCGAAAGACATGTTGCTACAACAAGCCATCGAAACAGTAAGGAACGACAGTAAGTTGGCATCGTTGAGCGAGAACGTCTTGAATCTTGCATTGCCTCATTCTGCCGACATCATCGCAGATGAGGTCATCAAACTGGCAACACAGCGGTAAACAAAATCGCCGACAAAGAAAAGCATTGAACATGAAAGGTAACGTCCGCCAACGTCAATGAACGAAACGAACGAACTACCTGCAACTTTCGATAACTCCATAAGACAAAAGAAGAGAAGAGAAATGGACATAACAGAAATCAAGTCGGTATATTTCATTGGGGCTGGCGGCATTGGCATGAGTGCCATCGCCCGCTACTTCATTCATAAAGGTGTGGTGGTAGCTGGATACGACAAGGCTCCATCCGCACTGACCAACCAACTTGAGAAAGAGGGCATGCTTATACACTATGAAGAAAATGTGGAGGAGATACCGCATGCATGTAAGAACCCTCAGACGTGCCTTGTTATCTACACACCCGCCATTCCGGAGACCCATCAAGAGCTGAAATACTTCAGAGACAACGGCTTTGAGATACAAAAGCGGGCGCAGGTGCTCGGTACATTGACCCAGACACACAAGGGACTGTGCTTTGCAGGAACGCACGGCAAGACAACCACCAGCACCATGTGCGCGCACATCATGCACCAGAGTCATGTCGACTGCAATGCCTTTCTCGGCGGCATCTCAAAAAACTATGGCACCAACTACATCCTATCAGATGCGAGTGATTATATCGTCATCGAGGCCGATGAGTTCGACCGTAGTTTTCATTGGCTGCGTCCGTGGATGAGTGTAATCACCTCCACTGACCCTGACCATCTGGATATCTACGGCACAAAAGAGGCCTATCTGGAGAGTTTCCGTCACTATACCACGCTTATTCAGCCAGGAGGCGCACTGATTATCCATCGGGATTTAGAAATGAAGCCAGCGGTTCAAGAGGGCGTAACCATCTATGACTACAGCAGGGGCAAGGGAGATTTCCATGCAGAGAACATTGAAATTAAAAATGGTCATATCACTTTCGATTTCATTTCGCCCCTGGAAAATGTAGAAGGTGTAGAATTAGGTCAGCCCATTCCCATCAACATTGAGAACGGTGTGGCTGCCATGGCAATGGCGCAACTGAATGGTTGCACGGCCGAAGAATTGCGATATGGCATGTCTACCTATCATGGCGTGGAGCGAAGATTCGACTTCAAGATTAAGAACGACCGCCATGTGCTGCTTTCCGACTATGCACATCACCCAAAGGAGATATACCAAAGTGCCAAAAGCCTGCGCGAGTTGTATCACGACCGCAAGGTGACGGCCATCTTTCAGCCACATCTTTACACCCGCACCAGAGACTTCTATAAGGAGTTCGCCAAAGCATTGAGCCAGCTGGACGAAGTGATTTTGTGCGATATCTATCCAGCTCGTGAGCAACCCATCAAGGGTGTAACGTCACAACTGATATACGATGAACTTACCTGTAAGGAGAAAAGCATGATTCACAAGGAAGAGGTTCTTGACCTGGTGAAGCGACGCGACTTCGATGTCCTCGTGATATTGGGTGCCGGTGACTTGGATAATTACGTACCACAAATGGCTAAGATCATAGAAAGCAAGTGAGAAGAAACCTGAAAAAGATAATAACCATTGTACTGGACGTGGTGCTGGGCATCTATCTGGTCTTTGCTTTCACGGCATTCAACAAGCCTGATGAAACGGCCAACGTATGCACGAAGGTGAGCATTGACATTGCAGACGAGGCCCAGAATGGTTTTATCAACGCCGCAGAAATCAGGGATCGACTGGAGAAGCACAAGCTCTACCCGCTGGAAAAGCCATTGAGATACGTGGATGCCCGTAAGATAGAGGACATGTTGAAGACCAGTCCGTTTGTCAATACGGCTGAATGTTACAAAACACAAAATGGACATGTCAACATCAGCATCACGCAGCGAATGCCCATCGTGCGCATCAAGTCGGTCAATGGTGACGACTATTATCTGGATGATAAGGATGCCATCATGCCCAACTCCAGTTACACGAGCGACCTCATCATCGCGACTGGCTACATTAACAAATGGTTTGCCACGCATTATGTGTCAGCGCTGAGCAAGGCATTGATGGGTAACGAGCTATGGAAAAACCAGATAGAACAAATACATGTTCTACCCGATCGCGGCATAGAGTTGGTCCCCAGGGTGGGCGACCACATCATTTATTTGGGTCAGTTGCCCACAAGCAATGACCGAACGAAGCGGCTCTCGTTGATTGAGAGCTTCACCAAGAAGAAACTCACACGTCTGGAAAAGTTCTATAAATATGGCCTTTCACAGGCGGGATGGAACAAATATTCTTACATCAACCTGGAGTTTGACAACCAAATCATCTGCAAAAGACGAAACATTTGAACGGATGTAAGAACAAAAGAACATAACACGAACAAAAAGATTTGATAAAGATATAAAAACGTATGGCAAAGGAATTTATCGTAGCTATTGAACTGGGATCGTCAAAAATCACAGGTATTGCAGGAAAAAAGAATTCAGATGGAAGCATCTCCATTCTTGCTGTTGTCAAAGAAGATTCCACCTCGTGCATACGCAAAGGTGTAGTTTTCAACATTGACAAGACAGTATTGTGCTTGACCAACATCATCAAGAAGTTGGAAACTACGCTCAAAACCAACATAGCCCGAGTCTATGTCGGTGTCGGAGGACAGAGCATCCGCAGCGTCAAGAACGTCATCATCAAGGATCTGCCCGCAGAAACCGTCGTAACTCAGGACATGATTAACGAGCTGATGGACGCCAATCGCAGCATGACTTACGCTGAACAGGAGATATTGGACGCTGCCACGCAGGAATACAAGGTTGACGCGCTGTACCAATTAGATCCGGTTGGCATTCCTTGTTCAAGGTTGGAGGGTAATTTCCTCAACATACTCTGGCGAAAAACGTTCTACAAAAACCTCAACCAATGCCTCAACAAGGCTGGTGTGGAGATTGCCGAACTATATTTAGCGCCACTGGCTTTGGCCGATGCCGTGTTGACAGAGACCGAGAAAAGAACTGGCTGTGCACTGATAGACCTCGGTGCTGACACCACAACCGTATTGGTGTACTACAAAAACATCTTGCGCCATCTCGCTGTGATCCCATTGGGTAGCGAGAACATCACCAAGGACATCACCTCCTTGTTGATGGAAGACAGTCAGGCAGAGCAAATGAAATTGAAATACGCTTCTGCCTACACCGACAATAGTGACATTGATGACAACAAGAAATACCCTATCGACCAAGACAGAAAAGTTGAGAGCCGCAAGTTCATCGAGATTGTAGAATCGCGCCTACAAGAAATCATTGAGAACGTTTTTTATCAGATTCCAAACGAATATGCCGACAAACTCATTGGCGGAATCATCCTCACAGGCGGCGGTTCAAACATGCCCAACATTGAGAAGGCCTTCACCAATCAAGCCCCAACGGAGAAGATTCGCATAGCCAAGTTTGTGAACCAGAATATCAATTCCAACCTCCCAGAGATTACAGCTCATACGGGAACAATGAACACCATCCTGGGTTTGCTCGCCAAAGGTGACATCAATTGCGCTGGCGAAGAGATTACTGCCGACTTATTCCAAAGCAACGAACCCAAGCACACCACACCGACGCCCGCCCCAGCCAAAGGTCCTCGATCGTATACGGAGACATCCGGAACGGGCATCGTACAGACCGAAGAAGAAAAAGAATTGCTGCGTAAGAAAAAAGAGGAGCAGGAAGAAGCTGAGCGAAAGGCGCAGGAAGAGGAGGAACGCCGCATAGCGAAAGAGAAAAGGGAGAATTCTCCCGTCAACAAAATATGGAAAAGCATTAAAAACTTTGCCAGCAAAATAACCGAAGAGGAAGAATAAGCAGCAGCCCTATCACGACATCCCAAGAACGAACCATTAAGAATTACAATTATGTCAGACAATATCAACACCCCTAACATTCTCGATTTCGGAGAACCAGACAAAGCAAGCAGCATTATCAAGGTAATCGGTGTTGGCGGTGGCGGTGGCAATGCCGTCAACCACATGTATCGCGAAGGCATTCACGACGTTACCTTCGTGCTCTGCAACACCGACAATCAGGCGCTCAACGACAGTCCAGTACCCTTCCACTTGCAGCTCGGCAAAGAAGGATTGGGAGCCGGCAACAAGCCCGAAAAAGCTCGCCTGGCCGCCGAAGAGAGCCTCGAAGACATCAAGAACATGCTGAACGACGGCACCCGTATGGCATTTATCACGGCCGGTATGGGCGGTGGTACGGGCACAGGAGCCGCTCCTGTCATTGCCCGTGTGTCCAAGGAACTGGGCATTTTGACCGTTGGCATCGTCACCATTCCCTTCCGATTTGAGGGCGATAAGAAGATTAATCAAGCCTTAGACGGCGTGGAGGAAATGGCCAAGCATGTGGATGCCTTGCTGGTAATTAACAACGAACGCTTGCGCGAGATATACCCTGACCTTACTGTTTTAGATGCCTTCGGCAAAGCCGACGACACCCTGAGCATTGCTGCCAAGAGCATTGCGGAGATTATTACCAACCACGGACTGATTAACCTCGACTTCAACGACGTGAAAACGGTGCTGAAAGACGGCGGCGTGGCCATCATGAGCACGGGCTTTGGCGAGGGCGAGGGCCGCGTGAAGGCTGCCATCGAGGACGCATTGAACTCTCCGCTGTTGAACGATAACGACATCTTCAACTCCAAAAAGATACTGCTCAGCATCAACTTCTGCAACGAAAAGAACGACAACAGCGGTCTGATGATGGAGGAAATGAACGATGTGAACGACTTCATGGGACGCTTTGACAGCGACTTTGAAATCAAATGGGGCATCGCCATCGACCCAGACCTCGGCAAGAAGGTAAAAGTCACCATCCTGGCCACAGGTTTTGGCATCAGCGATGTAGAGGGAATGGACAGCCACATCGGCAAACGTCACTCGCAAGAAGAAGCCATGCGCCTGGCCGAAGAGGAAGAGCGAAAGATACAACTCATCAACCGCAAGGAGCAATATTACAAGGATGGGAAAAACTCTAAGTACAAACGTCACCCGCACGTCTATCTCTTTAGCAACGAAGACCTCGACAACGAGGACGTTATCCTGGCCGTAGAGAGCTTCCCCACCTACAAACGTACGCGCCAAATGTTGGACGACATACGCAAACAGGCATCGGGTGAACCCAAGGAACCCGAACAAAAAGAGAACAATGAACCCATACAGGGACTCATCAGTTTTGAATAAAACAATATACACCGACGACCATTCGTCAACAAATACAATAAAACATCAAACAAATGGCACTATTTGAAAAGGTTAACGAAGACATCAAAACCGCAATGAAAGAGCGCGACAAGGTAGCACTTGAGACGCTGCGTAACATCAAAAAAGTTTTCCTCGAAGCCAAGACTGCACCGGGAGCCAACGATACTTTGGAGGATTCAGATGCTTTGAAGATGATTCAGAAGCTGGCCAAACAAGGCAAGGAATCGGCACAGACGTACATAGACGCAGGCCGACAGGATCTTGCTGACGCTGAATTGGCACAGGTTTCAGTCATCGAGCGCTATCTGCCCGAACAATTGTCGGAAGCTGAAATAGAGAAAATCGTCAAGACCATCATCGACCAAACGGGTGCCGCAAGCATGAAGGATATGGGGAAAGTCATGGGAATGGCCAACAAACAATTGGCTGGCAAGGCCGATGGCAAAACCATTTCAGGCATCGTTAAAAAGCTGCTCGCCTAATTCTTAAACTCAATTTCGCCATCCGCGAAACCAACGGCAAGAACCCTTTGAAACACAACACCTAAAAGGGTTTTTGCCGTTTTCTATTTTCTTGAAAGTCAAGACTTTAAAACCTGTCCTGCAATTGCATTGAGTTTGGGCTGCAAAGTCATGCACTTTGCACGTCAAAAGCATGTAGATTGGCACCCAAAGTCAATGACTTTATCAATCCAGGCCACAAAGGCCCGAGAAACAACCGGTGGCTACCGAAACAAATCTTGCAACACCGAGAGCGATTTCAGTTCGGGGAACGAAGGGATGTGCAAACGATAGTAGCGCAATATCAAGTTGGTGCAACGATTGCGCTCCTCACGGGAAAAGCGGAAAAGGTGCATCGTTTCATAGTTCATCCGCATCAGTTGACTGATTTTCGCCGCCTCGTTTGGGGGAATAAAGTCGGGATGTAAGGGAACGAGGGAACAGAACACGCCGTTGCGAAGGTCGAAGAAATCGCCCGCATGCCAGTTCTCAAGATTTGGATAAAACCCAATGAAGCGCGTTAGATGCATCATGAACACCAGATGAAAGTTGGCGAAAGCCCCCTCCGCCGCATCCAACCAACGAATGCTGTTCTCCACATATTGATATAATGCCCCCACCTCATGCTCGCCGCGCACGCTGAAATACAAGAATTCTGACAAGAACAAGGAGATGGACAACTTATAAGAATTGAAAGGTATGGTAGAGAATGGATAGGCCAGACGCATCTCCTTGATACGCTGCAACTGCTTGTTGGGACGCTCATCAAACTCGATGTCCAAGATGGTCAGCGGCTGAAAATAGGGCTTGCCCGCCCTGCCGCCTTTGCCTTTGCGCATACGCTGGATAAAAGAGACGTTCCCCATGTGCTGGGTGAACAAATCTGTTATCAACTGAGAATCGCCATATTTGATGGTTCGTAGTACGATAGCTTGCGTCTTTACTAACATCTGAACGTGAGTTTGAATGGCAAAAATACTGATTTTCATACATTCAATGAAAAATTACAGCATAAAATTTGGTTGGTAAGGAAAAATGTCATAACTTTGCACCCGCTAATCAAATGGCACGGTCCCTTCGTCTATCGGTTAGGACGTGAGATTTTCATTCTCAAAAGAGCAGTTCGACTCTGCTAGGGACTACACAAAAGAAATAAAAGAAGTAAATAGAAGATGGCAAATCACAAATCATCACTTAAAAGAATCCGTCAGGACAAAGTTAAGACTTTGCACAACAAATATTATGCAAAGACCATGCGTAATGCTGTACGCAAGTTGCGTGCAATGACCGACAAGGATGAGGCTGTCAAGCTGTATCCTGAAGTACAGAAGATGGTAGACAAGTTGGCCAAGACCAACGTCATCCACAAGAACAAGGCTGCCAACTTGAAGTCAAGCCTCTGCAAGCACATCGGAAAACTCGCATAAGTCCATCTGACGACCCTACATACAAAGGTTACATTTCAAAAGAAGTGTAACCTTTTGAGGTTTCACCCACCTCAATATCTTCCTCCGTTGACACAATACAGCGCCTCTCCCAATCTTCAAACAGGCGATTCATCGCAGGTTCGTCGTCGACCACCACAGACTACTAAGTAGGCAAGAGCCATAAAATACCGGAAAACAGAAAAACTTTATTCGCATTTGCAAACCACATAAAAAAGGCAGACGCACACTAGTCTTTTACGCATTTTTAGCAACAAAACATTTCCTCATTTGGCTGTAATTTCGTATCTTTGCATATCATAATATACAAAACGACAAATGGCAGAAAATCAGAATACCGAAAACAATTATTCGGCCAGTAACATCCAAGTCTTGGAAGGACTTGAGGCTGTTCGCAAACGACCTGCAATGTACATCGGTGACATCAGTGAGAAGGGTCTTCATCACCTGATTAACGAGACCGTGGACAACTCTATTGACGAAGCGATGGCAGGTTATTGCACCGACATTGAAGTGACCATCAACGATGACGAATCAATTACAGTACAAGATAACGGTCGAGGCATTCCCGTTGACCAGCACGAAAAACTGCACAAGTCGGCCCTGGAAGTGGTCATGACGGTACTCCATGCTGGCGGAAAGTTCGACAAAGGCTCGTACAAAGTCAGCGGTGGTCTGCACGGAGTTGGTGTAAGTTGCGTCAACGCCCTATCCTCTCACATGACATCTCAGGTGTTCCGTGACGGCAAAATCTACCAACAAGAATACGAAAGAGGCAAAGCCCTCTACCCCGTGAAAGTCATTGGAGAGACGGATCAGCGTGGAACGCGTCAGCAATTCTGGCCAGATAAATCTATATTCACAACCACTCACTTCCAATGGGACATCATTGCGAGGCGCATGCGAGAGCTGGCTTTCCTGAATGCAGGCATTCGCATCACCCTTACTGACCTGCGTCCCAATGAGGAGGGCAAGACAAGAACGGAGGTTTTCCACGCCAAAGACGGCCTTAAAGAGTTCGTCCGCTACGTTGATCGGCACAGAACGCACCTCTTCGACGATGTCATCTACCTGAAAACAGAGAAGCAAGGCATCCCCATCGAGGTGGCCATTATGTACAATACCGACTATTCTGAGAACATACACTCGTACGTTAACAACATCAACACCATAGAGGGTGGCACGCACCTCACAGGTTTTCGCGCCGCACTGACACGCACGTTGAAGACGTATGCAGACAACGACCCCGCCATTTCAAAGCAAATTGAAAAGGCAAAGATAGAGATTGCCGGCGAAGACTTCCGCGAAGGACTTACCGCTGTGATATCTATTAAGGTGGCAGAGCCGCAGTTTGAGGGGCAAACCAAGACCAAATTGGGCAACAGTGAGGTATCTGGAGCAGTACAACAAGCTGTTGGCGAAGCTCTTACCAACTACCTAGAAGAGCATCCTACCGAGGCAAAACAAATCTGTGAGAAGGTGGTTTTGGCAGCTACGGCACGTATTGCGGCACGAAAGGCGCGCGAGAGCGTTCAGCGTAAGAACGTCATGAGCGGTGGAGGACTGCCAGGTAAACTGGCCGACTGCTCAAACAAAGACCCGAAAGATTGTGAGATATTCCTAGTGGAGGGTGACTCCGCAGGTGGATCGGCTAAGCAAGGACGCGACCGATACACGCAAGCCATATTGCCATTGCGTGGTAAAATCTTGAACGTAGAAAAGGTTCAGTGGCATAGAGTGTTCGAGGCCGAGTCGGTGATGAACATCATTCAGAGCATCGGCGTGCGCTTTGGCGTAGACGGAGAGGACGACCGAGAGGCCAATATCGACAAGCTGCGCTACGACAAGATTATCATCATGACCGATGCCGACGTCGATGGTTCGCACATCGACACGCTCATCATGACGCTGTTCTATCGCTTCATGCCCAAAATCATCGAAGAAGGGCATCTCTACATCGCTACCCCACCGCTTTACAAGTGTACTTACAAGAACAAGGCCAGTGAATATTGCTACACCGAACAGCAACGACAGGCCTTCATAGACAAGTACGCCCAGGGCGAGGAAGACAGCAAGAGCATTCACACGCAGCGATACAAAGGTCTTGGTGAGATGAACCCTGAACAATTATGGTCACGATGAACACCCTTGCTCTTGGCTATGTAATTCCCGCTATTAGGGCTTACTCGGGACTTCCACCCATTAGATAATGCTCATGCCGAGCGTACAAAGTTAAGGGGCATGCTATCAATTTGCATGCCCCTTTTTTAATAATCTAATGTGCCGTGTGGGCCAACCCTTGTTGTTATGAAGTTTTATCACACTCCATAGGCCGCTTGACTCATGTAAACAGCCACCGTTTTCAAACGCAAATAATTGTCACTGAGATACATATATCCGCCAAAAGGATTGTTCTTACCCCACGAATTCTTGGCTACATAGTAGGTATTTCCTCGCTTATCGTGCGCCAATCCCACCAATACCATACAGTGGTCGTCAGTAGTTTTCAGCGTTTCAAACTGCCTTTGACGCACTGCTGCTGTAACGCTTACAGCCTCATTGGGCAACTTGGCCACGCCCTGTGCAAACGAAAAGCCCGGCTCACTGATGTCCCCTTCCCAACAAACAGGATGCCCCGTCTGCAAAGCCCCTTTGACATGTGCCATCAATGTGTCCAGGGGTACATTCATAAAGGCATCGCGGTACCGATTATCTGGTATCTCCAAAGCAAACGAATGCCCGTATGGATGGTGCGTAAAACTGGTTAATGAGAGATATTCATGAGGCAGACAAACGCTGCGGGCAAACTGTTTTGGCGTATATTCAGCATGCCTGAAAAAGACAAACCGTGGCATGAAACCAACTTGAGTGTCCAACATTTCATCCACAAGGCCATCCATTTTCTGCAGACTTGCTGACCGTGAGGCTGCCAACTGCACCTTTCTGGCCAACACATTGTAATTCACTTGCTGACCAGGATACGTGTCCTCATGCAACATGCCATATCTTTCCAGCAAACGAAGAGCCATCGATGCCGTCCCACGAAGCGACACCTGCATTCTTCCTCCCGCAAAGAAAGCCTCACGAGCCTGCTCCTTCAGCAACATTCGAGCGAGATAATCAACCGACAAGTTGACCGAGTCGCCCATCATCAACCGTTCCGATTCGATGGTTCCCAGCATGGCATACGCCCAACAAAGCGAACTGCTTCCCTGGTTCTGCACGGGAGTGGCCTTCAACATCACATCCGTTTTGAACTGATGATGCCGTACTTCGTTCGACTGATGACCATTTCTGCAAGCCGAAACTACAACCAACGTGCTACACACAAACAAGAGTATCTTTCTCATCTCAGTGCAAAGATAATACAAAAACCAAACAAATCGCACAGCTTTACTTTGCAGTTATTACAAATAAGCGTAACTTTGCATGTATGAAGCATCAGTTATCAGACTTTGAAATCATGGCACCCGTGGGGTCCAGAGAGAGCCTCGCAGCCGCCATTCAGGCTGGAGCGGGAGCGGTATACTTCGGCATCGGCCAGCTTAACATGCGCTCACACTCAGCCAATCATTTTACAATTGACGACCTGCACGATATCGCCGAAACGTGCAAGGCACACGGCATCAAGACCTATCTCACGGTGAACACGGTGATTTATGGCGAGGATATCCCAACCATGCGCAAGATAATCGATGCGGCAAAGGATGCCCAGATATCGGCAGTGATTGCCAGTGACGTGGCCGTGATGACCTATTGCGTGGAGAAAGGGGTGGAGGTGCACCTCTCCACCCAACTCAACATCTCCAACATCGAGGCCCTGAAGTTCTACGCCCGCTTTGCTGATGTGGTGGTATTAGCGCGCGAACTGAACCTAAAACAGGTGAAAGAGATTCACCAACAGATTGTCGAACAGCACATCTGCGGCCCCCATGGCGAGCTCATTCGCATCGAAATGTTCTGTCATGGCGCGTTTTGCATGGCAATCAGCGGCAAATGTTACATGAGTCTTCACGATGCCAACCGGTCGGCCAACCGTGGTGAATGCGTGCAAATCTGCCGCCGTTCGTACACCGTTACCGACAACGAGACGGGCAACCAGCTGGAGATTGACAACAAATATATCATGAGCCCGAAGGACTTGAAGACCGTTCGCTTCATCAACCTCATGATGGATGCGGGCGTACGGGTGTTCAAAATCGAGGGCAGGGCACGCGGACCAGAGTATGTGTACAACGTGGTGACGTGCTACAAAGAAGCCATTCAGTCGGTTATTGAAGGTACTTTCACTGAAGAGAAGAAAGATGCTTGGGACAAACGCTTGTCCGCTGTCTTCAACAGAGGATTCTGGGACGGCTATTACCAAGGTCAGAAGCTGGGCGAATGGACCAAAGAATATGGCAACAAGGCTACCGAGAAAAAGGTCTTGGTGGGCAAGGTGGTGAAGTATTTCTCTAACCTTGGCGTGGCAGAGTTAGCCATCGAAGCCGCTGAGATAGAGCTTGGTGAGCGTCTGCTCATCACGGGTCCCACAACTGGCGTGATGTATTTCGACGCTAACGAAATACGCTATGAGCTGAAACCGGTACAGAAGGCTGAGAAAGGTTGGCGCGTCTCCATTGCCGTTCCCGACAAAGTGCGCCCCAATGACAAGCTATTCAAGATAGTAAGTGCGGTGAAACGGGATGCGTGAAAATGACGGCCTCTCCCCCAACCCCTCCCCGAAAGGGAGGGGAGTGATTAGCTTATTTGCTGCATGATATTGTCAAAACCTCGAAAATTCAACGTGAACCAATCATAAAGTTCAAATCTCAAAGTTCAACGTTCAAAGTAAACTGACCATAAAGTTCAATGTTCAAATTTCAATGTTCAAAGTAAAATCCCTCTTTTTATGACCATCAACGAATTGCAAGACGAAGTAATAGAAGATTTTTCAGAGCTGTCCGACTGGATGGACAAGTACCAAATGCTCATCGACTTGGGCAACGAATTGGAGCCATTAGACGAACGGTACAAAACCCAATCGAACCTCATTGACGGCTGTCAGAGTCGCGTTTGGCTGCAATGCGACGAGCAAGAAGGCAAATTGTACTTCACTGCCGACAGTGATGCGCTCATCGTTAAGGGCATTATAGCACTGCTCATCCGCGTGGTCAGCGGGCATACGCCTCGTGAAATCATGGATGCAGAACTCTATTTCATCGACCGCATCGGCCTTCATGAACATCTATCCCCCACCCGAGCCAACGGTTTGCTGGCGATGGTAAAGCAGATGAAGATGTATGCGCTGGCCTTCCAAGCCAAACAACCTTAACCTATTGCTGGGAAATTGAGAAAATTAAAGACCATAGAAATGCAGCGGTTGTCGGTCAAAGACTTCAAAGCGGCCGACAAACTACCGCTGGTTGTCGTGCTCGACGACGTGCGATCATTATATAATGTGGGATCGGTATTCCGCTCGTGCGATGCCTTTCGGGTTGAAGCGGTGTACCTCTGCGGCATCACGGCCACCCCTCCACACCCAGAAATTCACAAGACTGCCTTGGGTGGAGAGGATAGTGTGGACTGGCGGTACTTCGCATCGGCCACTCAAGCGGTAGAAAATTTGAGGGAAAGGGGATATTGTGTGTACGCCATCGAACAGGTGGTTGGCTCCACCAAGCTGCAACATTTGTCCGTTGACCGCAGTCAACGTTACGCCGTAGTGTTTGGCAATGAAGTGAAAGGCGTGCACCAAGACACGGTTGATGCATGCGACGGATGCCTGGAGATACCGCAGTTTGGCACCAAACACTCGCTCAATGTTTCCGTCACCGCAGGCATTGTGGTATGGGAGTTCGCCCGAAAACTGCTGCTGTAATCATACGACACTCATCAAAGTTGATGACAGAAGAAAGGCAAGTAGAATACGGCAAATTGTAAAATAAACACCTCTATTGATATCTACCTAACGTGTTAACGCTCAATAAATAACAGCTTAAGCGGTTAAAATATTTTAATTTCGGTTTACTTCTCATTGCCTTTGCCGTCATTATATGTATATTTGGCAAAAGAACCGTGTGCCCAAACAGGCTCAAAGTGGCGTTTATCCAAGAGCCAGACACGCACGAAAAGAAGATTTTAAACTGAATAAAACAATAAAATCATGAAGAAGAAAAATGCTTTTATATTACCCTTGTTGGCCGCAACATTACTTGTTACAGGCTGTGCCAGCAAGAAAGATTTAGAGAATTGTCAAACGGAGAACCGCGAGTTGACAAACAACTACATGACAGCCAAGGAACAACTGGCTGCCGCACAGGCTCGCGTTACCTCGCTGGAGGAACAACTTGCACAGCAAAAGAACGACTACGCTGCCTTGCACAAGTCGTTGGACAAGAGCTTGTTGAACACCAGCTCCAACAACATCAACATCTCCAAGCTGGTTGATCAGATTAATGAGTCAAACCAATACATCCGCCATTTGGTAGAAGTAAAGTCAAAGTCAGACTCACTGAACATGGTGCTCACCAACAACCTCACCCGCTCTTTGAGTCGTGAGGAGTTGAAAGAGGTTGACGTTCAGGTACTCAAGGGCGTGGTATACATCAGCTTGGCCGACAACATGCTGTACAAGAGCGGCTCTTACGAGATTAATGACCGTGCGGCAGAGACGCTGAGCAAGATTGCCAAAATCATCATGGACTACAAGGATTACGATGTCTTGGTAGAGGGAAACACGGACAACGTGCCGGTAAACCAAAACAGTCCGTTGATGAAAAACATCCGCAACAACTGGGATTTATCAACCCTTCGCGCATCGAGCGTGGTGCAGTTCTTGCAAAGCCACTATGGTGTAGATCCTAAACGAATGACTGCCGGCGGCCGTGGTGAGTACAATCCGCTGACAAGCAACAACACGGAAGTGGGCAAACAGCGCAACCGCCGTACGCAAATCATCATCACACCGAAGCTCGACCAGTTCATGGATCTGATTGACAAGGCACCCGAGAACGAGGGCATGGCGAAGTAACGCAACGATTTTCTGCCGATGACGCAGGTCTCGGCAGGTAAAAATATAACCGAAAGCGGGGGCGTTCCAAATGTTGGAACGCCCCCGCTTTCGGTGTTCATACAGCCTTTGTCAGACCTGTTATGACCTGAATCCGATGATTCTACGCACCTCTTTCAAGGTAGCGCTGGCACTCTCGCGCGCCCGGTCGGCACCCTCTTTGGCTATCTTGTCCAGCAACTCCTTATTCGAAATGTACTCGTTAATCTTCTCTCTGATAGGAGCTACCGTCGCACAGATATCCGCAGCAATCTGTTTTTTCAGGTCTCCGTAGCGAATGCTGCAATCGTTCCACTTCTCATCAAAATAGTCGTATGTGTCTTGTGTCGAGCAAATTCGCAAGAACGTGAACAAGTTTTCTATCACCTCCGGCTTCTCACTGTTGGTCTTCTCGGGCCCACTGTCCGTCACGGCCTTCATCACTTTCTTAGAGATGGTCTTGTCATCATCGTGCAGATAGATGCAGTTTCCGGTGCTCTTCCCCATCTTTCCACTTCCATCCAGGCCAGGTACCTTCAAAGCCTGCGAGTTGAAATAGAAGTTTTGCGGTTCAGGAAAGAAGTCAACGCCATAGATTCTGTTGAAGCGCGAGGCGCACTTTCGCGCCATTTCCATGTTTTGTTCCTGATCTTTACCTACCGGAACCTTCTTTGCCCGATGCTGCAAGATGTCGGCGGCCATGAGCGTTGGGTATGTAAAGAGCCCTGCGTTGACGTTATCAGGCTGCTGACGCGCTTTCTCCTTAAAGGTAGTGACGCGTCCCAGTTCGCCGATATAAGTGTTCATGTTGAGGTAAAGATACAATTCCAGCGTTTCTTTCACGTCACTCTGAACATAGATGGGAGCCTTTTGGGGATCGATGCCGCAGGCAAGATATTCAGCCAAAATAATGCGTGCGCTGTCTTGTATGTCTTCTGGTTTGGGTCGAGTGGTCAATGAATGCCAGTCTGCAATGAAAAACATGCAATCATACTTGTCCTGCATCTCTATGAAGCTCTTCACTGCACCGAAATAATTTCCCAGGTGTAAATAACCTGTCGGGCGTATTCCACTAACTACTTTTTCCATTATTTATTCCTTTTTTTAATTGATTATCATCTGCAAAGGTACATCAAATTGAACTCAACGCAAAAAAATATAATTAAAAGTTTGGAGGTTATCAGAAAAAGGCATATCTTTGCACCCGCTTACTTCAAGTAGCAAGGGCGTTTAGCTCAGCTGGTTTAGAGCATCTGCCTTACAAGCAGAGGGTCGGCGGTTCGAATCCGTCAACGCCCACTGGGGTGTTTCCCTGTAATCCTTCGGGATTGCAGGGATATTTTTTTGGCCATTACGTTCCCATCACCTCGCCCACCAACTTTTTATCAATTTGTAAATCAACGAGTTACTATCACCTCTCAATAGCATTGAGTTTGACGGCCAATTGCATTGAGTTTGGCATCCAATTGCAATGAGTTTGCCGGCCAAAAGCTATGACTTTGTTTTTCATCCGCATATCGAAACTTGACAACCTACTCAAATACGATACCAACGCAGGGACGCGATTCATCCTATTGCGCAACAAATAACATCCAATGACTGCACACACATCGCACCCGAACGCGATGACAACGGAGGGACGCGATTCATCACTACTCTCACACAACCAAAAGAATGGCGCATGAAAAACGGATGCCCCATTTTGATTCAAATTAACGAAAAATAGGACAGCCCATGCCCATGCATTGGTATTATTTTTGTATTTTTGCAAGGATGAAGATATTTACAAGTGCTCAGATACATGAGCTTGACCAACATACCATTGCGCACGAACCCATCAAAAGCATCGATTTGATGGAACGCGCAGCACAGGCTTTAACCCAAGCCATTACCGATGAGTGGACCAACCGCACGCCCGTCGTGGTGTTTGCCGGTCCGGGAAACAACGGAGGCGATGCGCTGGCCGTGGCTCGCATGCTGACGGAAAAAGGATACACGGTGAGTGTCTACCTATTCAACACCAGCAACAAGCTGTCGGAAGACTGTGCCATTAACAAGAAGCGCATCGTAGAGGCGAAAAAAGCAGACCTGTTTAAGGAGATTACGCTCAACTTTGAGCCGCCCACACTGGACGCTGAAACCCTGGTGGTGGACGGTCTTTTTGGTTCGGGACTCAGCAAACCGCTCAACGGCGGCTTTGCCTCACTGGTGAAATACATCAACCAGTCGCCTTGTCAGGTAGTGAGCATCGACCTGCCATCGGGACTGCTGCCCGAGGACAACACGTTCAACGTGCGCACACATATCATTAAGGCCAACCTAACCTTGACGCTACAACAAAAGAAACTGGCCATGATGCTGCCCGACATGCAATGCTTTCTTGGCCGCGTGAAGGTGCTGGACATCCGGTTGTCCGAGGAGTTTATCAACAAGACGGACGCAACTTACACCACCTTGGAAGAACAAGACGTGCGGCAAAAACTGCTGCGCAGGCCCTGCACGGCGCACAAAGGCGACATGGGACACGCGCTCTTGGTGGCTGGCAGCTATGGCATGGCCGGCGCAGCCGTACTGGCAACGAGGGCATGTCTGCGAGCCGGCGTGGGAAAGGTAACGGTATGCTCGCCCCAACGCAACAACGACATCCTGCAAATCAGCGTACCGGAAGCGGTAATGCGCGCCGATGCCGATGAAAATGTGTTCAGCGAGCCGGTCGATACCGACGACTTTGATGCCTTGGGCATCGGTCCCGGACTGGGACAGGATGAGACCACGGCCATCGCTATGATTGCACAAGTAAGGCGTGCACAGTGTCCTGTGGTCGTCGATGCCGATGCCTTGAACATGTTAGGTACGCACCGCGCATGGATGCAGCAGCTGCCCAAGAACATTATATTGACGCCACACCCCAAAGAGTTCGACCGACTGGTGGGAAATACTTGTGGGGGTGGCTACGAAAGACTGCAAAAGGCCATCGAACTGGCCCAACGTCTGCATGGCTATGTGTTGCTGAAGGGGCATCACACGGCACTCTGTCTGCCCGACGGTCATGTCATCTTCAACGCTACCGGCAATGCGGGAATGGCCACGGCGGGCAGCGGCGACGTGCTAACGGGCATCATCACAGGACTGGCGGCGCGTGGTTACCAACCGGCTGATGCCTGCGCCGTGGGCATGTACCTGCACGGATTGGCGGGCGACTTGGCCGCCAAGGAACTGGGACAGGAGAGCATGACGGCCGGCGACATCGTGCGCTTCATCCCACAAGCATTCAAACGATTAAACGACTAAGACATGAATAAGCTCATTTTATCAACCTTGTTTCTGGCCTTCTGCCACGCCACGGCACAGGCTCAGATACCAACAGAGGGGGTTACTTACTTTCTTCCGAAGACGGCTTTGCGCTTCTCATTGCTCATCGAGAAAACCACTTTCACGCCGGGTGAATACGCCCGATATTCTGAAAGATTCATCAAAACACCCGTAAACGACCAGCCTACGACGACTTACCGCATCGTGGCGACACAGATGGACACCTACGCGGTACCCGATTCGGCCAAGCAATTCACGGCTACCATCGACAAGAAACACAGTATCGTAAGTGTGAGTCGCGACCAAAACGGGGTCATCATGGCCGTGAACGACAAACCCCGGGCGGTGGAGAGCAAGCCGGCATTCAAGCCAGCGCGCAAGCCTACGCCCATTGACCCGGCCAAATACATGACGGCAGAGATGTTGGCGGCGGGCAGTAGTGCCAAGACCGCCGAGCTGATTGCACAGGACATCTACGACATTCGCGACAGTAAGAACCAGTTGTCGCGCGGCGAAGCCGAATTCATGCCAAAAGATGGCGAGCAGCTGAAGATTATGCTGAACAACCTGAACGTGCAGGAAAAGGCCATGCTGCGGTTCTTCCAAGGCACCACAACCGTAGACACCATGCAGGTGTTTGTTGACTATGTGCCGACGAAAGAGGTGGACAAGGCGTTGCTCTTCCGCTTTTCCAGGCACTTGGGTATGGTGGATCAAGACGATTTGGGCGGTGCGCCCTACTACATCAGCATTCAGGACGAACAGGTAATACCAACATTGAAGATGCCCGTGGAAGTGAAGAAAAAAGACAAGCGCAACGTGGGTATCAACGTAAATCTGCCAGGAAAAATCAAAATCACGCTGTACAAAGAGGAACAACCGGCAGCCTCTTTTGAAACTTATGCAGCCCAATTCGGCCGCATAGAGAACCTCAGCGGCGAGCTGTGGGGCAAGAAATTCACCACGCACGTCGTGTTCAACCCCGTAACCGGCAACGTGGAGCGCCTCGAAACCGAGGCTCTCGATTAAGCAGAGCAGCGCAGGGACGCAGCCGAGTCAATGGGCTTGGCACGCGAGAGGTAACAATACTGTAATAAAAATCTCAATACTACACCCGTTTTCTGAAACTTCATCATTTTGATAATGATGAAGAACAGGTGTTAACTGATGAAGTGGGGAACGGCAAATCACCGCCCCCTGCCCCACCGATGCTGCCACTTTATCTTATTGAACGGTGATGGTGGCACGCTTGAGGTCACGACTATTGGGACCAACCATCACGTCAAACTCACCCGGTTCGACCACCTCTTTTAAGTCATAGTTGTAGAATTTCAACTTACTGGCATCAATGGTGAATGTCGCCGTGGCTGTTTCACCAGCCTTGAGCGACAAGCGTTGAAAGCCTTTCAACTCTTTTACGGGTCGGGCGATGCTGCCCACCACGTTGCGAATGTAAAGCTGTACGACCTCTATTCCATCCCTGTTGCCGGTATTGGTCACGGGAATGGTAACGGTAATTTGACCATCTGGGCTCATTGTCTTGCTGTCCAATTTCAGCTCACCATACTGATAAGTGGTATAACTAAGCCCATAGCCGAAGGGATAAAGTGGATCATTGCGAACGTCGAGATAGTTACTCTGGAAGCTAAAGAAGCGGTCAGCACCGTCTGCGACAGGCCTACCGGTGTTGAAATGATTGTAGTACAAAGGAATTTGTCCCACATGTTGCGGGAAACTGGTGGTGAGTTTGCCACATGGATTCTTGTCACCAAAGACCACATCACAAATGGCATCACCTGCCTCACTGCCCCCGAACCACACGTTCAAGATAGCTGGAACATGCGCTTTTTCCCAATTTAAGATGGTGGGACGGCCCGAGAAGTTCAGCAATACCACAGGTTTTCCGGTCGCAACAAGTTCTTTAAGCAGGGCCATTTGCACGTCGGGCAGTTCCAAATTAACCCGACTGTGGCTCTCACCGCTAAACTCAGCAGCCTCTCCCATGGCGGCAATGATGACATCAGCCTGCGCAGCCACGGCAAGAGCCTCGGCCTTTGCTTGCGCATCATCTACCCGCATGATGTTTTTACCCTGCTCACCAGCCTTCTGCAAAGCATCGTCTGAAGCGATGTTGCAGCCTTGTGCGTAGAGCAATTCAGCCTTTCCTTTCAAGGCACGCTCCATACTTTCTTTCAACGTTGAATAGCGCTCGGGAGCCATCGCCACACACCAGGTGCCACAAAGATTGGTTCTATCGTTGGCCAGAGGGCCGATTAAAGCGATTTTACCCTGCTTCTTCAAAGGTAAAACCTGGTTCTCGTTTTTCAACAACACAAACGTTTCAGCTGCCAAATCACGAGCAGCTTTCCGATTGGCAGCAGTATATACATACTGATTTCTGTTCTTCACCCGCACGTATTTATAAGGATCTTTGAACAAACCCAACTTATATTTCGCCTCCAGCACCCTGCGACAGGCCTGGTTGATGTCAGCCATGGAAACCTGTCCGTTGGCCAATGATTGCTCCAACGTGCCGATAAAACCTTTTGCCACCATGTCCATGTCGGTTCCTGCACGCAAGGCTCGAGCCGAAGAGGTTGCCAAATCGCCTACGCCATGCGTTGTCATTTCATGGATGGAAGCGTAATCAGTGACGACAAAGCCATCAAATCCCCATTGTTTGCGCAGCACGTCATTGACCAACCATGCATTGGCTGTGGCCGGAATGCCATCCACGAGGTTGAAAGAGGTCATCACACTGCCCACCCCAACCTCAACAGCTGCCTTGTAAGGAGCAAAATACTCATTGTACATTCGCAGCCTACTCATGTCCACTGTGTTGTAATCTCGCCCAGCTTCTGACGCACCGTACAAAGCAAAATGCTTCACACAGGCCATGATGTTCGATGGCAAACTGTAATCACCTTGATAGCCCTTGACCATGGCTTTGGCGATAAGACTGCCCAAATAAGGATCTTCTCCGGCGCCTTCCACAATGCGTCCCCACCGCGCATCCCTACAGATATCAACCATAGGCGAGTAGGTCCAGTTCACTCCCTCGGCACTTGCTTCAAGCGCAGCCACACGTGCGCTGTTCTCAATGCCCTGCAAATTCCAACTACAAGCTAAGGCCAAAGGAACCGGAAAGATGGTTTCGTAACCATGAATCACGTCCATACCCACCAACAATGGAATGCCAAGGCGAGATTTCTTGATGGCCATTTCCTGCAAAGTGCGAATCTCATTCAGTCCTTTAATATTGAACACGCCGCCCAATTCACCATCCTTGATTTGCTGAACGATGGGATTGTTTTGCGCCGCCCCCGTGGTGATGTTCCCCGCAGGCAACAGATTCATCTGGCCCAACTTCTCTTTTAAGGTCATTTTAGATAGGAGTTCATCCACGAACTCCTTCATAGGCTTGTTTTGTGCCACTACATTCATCGAAACAACACACAAAGTCAATAGAACAAACAGTTTTTTCATCGTATCTTATTGCTATATTATTTTTTTGCTAACGTAAAGGCTTATCGGTTATGCAAAGTTAACTATTTTAATGTAAACAGATTGGATACTCCTACCATTTTTCCGTCAAAAAGCAGCAGGGGCATGACAGCTGCCTGATTTTGGCATGTTCAATTGACAATTAGGCAGGCGAAGTTGGCTATTTTTAGACAGAAAGATTATGCACAAGGCTTCATTCATTAAAAAATGTTGCATCACTTTGTCATGCCAAATTAAAATGCTAACTTTGCATTGATTCCCTAAGATAGTGGAAACTCACTTTAAATATTTAAATAATATGGTAGATTACAAATCATTAGGTCTCGTAAACACACGCGAGATGTTTAAGAGAGCCATCAATGGCGGTTACGCCATCCCAGCATTCAACTTCAACAACATGGAGCAGTTGCAAGCCATCATCACGGCTTCTTCAAAAGAAAAGTCACCTGTTATCTTGCAGGTTTCAAAAGGTGCTCGTGCCTACGCCAACCAAACATTGCTTCGCTACATGGCGCAGGGTGCTGTTGAGTATGCGAAAGAGTTGGGCTGCAAGCATCCTGAAATCGCACTGCACTTGGATCACGGTGATACGTTTGAAACATGCAAGAGCTGTATCGATTACGGCTTCTCATCTGTCATGATCGACGGTTCTTCACTTCCTTACGAAGAGAATATCGCCCTGACAAAGAAGGTTGTTGACTACGCACATCAATTTGATGTTACCGTAGAAGGTGAGCTTGGCGTATTGGCTGGCGTTGAAGATGACGTGGTAGCCGAGAAGTCTCACTATACAAAACCAGAAGAAGTTATCGATTTCGTAAAGCGTACGGGCGTTGACTCACTGGCTATCTCTATCGGTACATCGCACGGTGCCTACAAGTTTACACCGGAACAGTGCACACGCGACCCGAAGACAGGTCTGTTGGTTCCGCCACCCTTGGCATTCGATATCTTGGACGAAATCATGGTGAAACTTCCTGGTTTCCCAATCGTTCTCCACGGATCATCTTCTGTTCCACAGGAGTATGTGAAGATTATCAACGAGAATGGTGGCAAGTTGCCTGATGCAGTTGGTATCCCTGAAGAGCAATTGCGCAAGGCTGCGAAGAGCGCTGTTTGCAAGATTAACATCGACTCTGACTCTCGTTTGGCTTTCACCGCTGCCGTTCGCAAGGTGTTCAACGAGAAACCAGGAGAGTTTGACCCACGTAAATACTGCGGTCCGGCTCGCGACTTGATGACAGAACTTTACACACATAAGATTGTAAACGTACTGGGATCGAACAACAAGTTGGCACAATTAGACTAATTGCCATTGGAGATGAAAGGATGACCATTCAATGAGAACATTGTTAAGCATGGCGTAGTCTTTTCATCAAGCAGTACGATAGCACTTGCTTCCATTGAGGTAAATACATCGTACAGCATTCGAAAAAAGCGGGATCAACTTTGTTTGATACCCGCTTTCTTTATAAATCCATGTAAGCATTCTACTGTAAAAGAGGAAATTTATTATCATGACATGAATGATGATTTGATATTATTCTAAATATGGTACGTCTTATTTTTCTATCCGATTTTACAGAAGCCTACGCCCACCATTTACTTGCAGGAGGTCTTTAACCTGTGCCAAACAAAAAGACCAAGACGCATGGCTCGTTTGCCGCATGTACCCCCCCCCTCGTATAAAGAAACCTATGGCATAAAAGGTGCTGTTGTATGGCCAAAGAAACAGGAAGCAAATGCTATCATCAGACATTACTATTTTGTACTATTATTTTACCAAAAAACGGTCATTGAAAATCTTCAAAATAGAAAAAATCAATAGGCAAGCGGTAGACAAAAATACGCTGACTTGAACAAAAAAAACGTTTCTTCAAGTTAGTACATTGACTTTACGGGCTTGGAAACATGTATTGAGCGTGTTATTCACATGCTTCAGCAGCATTAAAGCATGCAAATTAGAGGCTTATCTCAATGCTTTAGTCGCCAAAAAACAATAAAAACGGGAATGAAAAGAGGAGTCTCAAGCATAACATACTTAACTACAACGAATTACAAACATCGCTCATTTTTGGCGTATTTGCGACCAATTGTGACGTTGGTTGTTTACACGAGAAATATGAGAGGCACTTTGTAAGAAAAATTCAGCGTCTATTGTCCTTACATACAGCGTACCACCAATTTCACACACGCTGTTTTTTTGGCGTTTTTGCGATGTTAAAACACCATTCTAACTGAATGAGCCACGCCGTATTTGACGTATTTGCGCATTTTCAACATTAAAATACGCAAAAACGTATCTTTATTCTATAAAAAAGTATTAAATTCGCATCGTTGATCCAAAGGTCTTAAAATCTAATAAGAAGTTTTCAATAATAAAAGAGAAATACAAGCAACTCATTTATTACAAATAGATTACAAAACTATGAAAAGAGCAAGTACCGTATTTATTTTTACCCACTTATGCTAAAAATATAAGCTACGCTAATTACCTTTGCATGGCAAAAAGAGAAATCTAAAACAATTATATTATCACTATTAATTTCAACTGCATGAAGAAGTTTATTTTTTCAGTAGGCAAAAGAAACAAGCTGTTCAAAGTCACCGCTTTAACAGCATTGACACTCTGTTTGCCTGCAATTGCATCCGCCAACAATGCGAATGCAAACAATGTAGAGATGAGTCAGCAGAAAGCTGACCACATTACAGGTACCGTAACCGATACTAATGGAGAACCAGTTATTGGGGCTACCATTAAAATTGTAGGTAGTGGCAACGGTACTGTCACAGACATGAATGGTAATTTTACACTCAGCGTTGCAAGAAATGCTGAACTGCAAATCTCATCTATTGGGTATGTTACTAAAAAAGTAACAGTAGTTAGCAACAACATAACTGTTGTATTGGCAGAGGATCGTGCCTCCCTTGATGAGGTGGTTGTATTAGGCTACGGTGCTGGTCAACGCAAACAAGACCTTTCTGCCTCTGTAGGTGTAATTAATAATGCGGATAAACTATCCGTTCGTCCAGTCAGCTCTACGGAGGGTATGCTGCAAGGTCAGTTAGCAGGTGTTACTATCACAGCCAATGGAGGTGACCCTACTTCTGCACCAAACATTGTTATTCGTGGACAAGGCTCCATGAATGGCGACAATGTGCTGTGGGTTGTAGACGGCATCCCAGGCGCTCCTATCCCTTCTATGAATGACATAGAGTCAATTGTTGTACTGAAAGATGCTGCATCAGCAGCTATCTATGGTGCACAATCGGGAGCTGGAGGCTGTGTGTTGGTAACAACCAAGAAAGCCAAAGAAGGAAAAGTGAGCTTGAGTTATGACGGATTATATGGTTTCAGGCAAGCTACCAACCTGCCTAAAGCACTCACTGCAGAAGAGCAAATCAAGCTGGCTAAAATCTCGTATAAGGCAGCAGGACTGGATACGCCTATTGGCTGGGATACAAAAGTGAATCCTTATATCGCCACCAATCGTACAGACTGGATGGACGAAGTATTTAGAAATGCTTTCTACCAAAGACACAACGTGGTGATTAACACAGGTACTTCCTCGGCAAGAAGCCGTTTGAGTTATGCCTATGACGGTGATGACGGTGTATTGATTGGCACGTTCAACAAGAGACACACCATACATTATAACGGTCAGTTCGACATTAACAAATGGATAACCATTACCGAGGATTTCACCTGGCGCAACTCGCAAATGCGCGGAGCCAATACTGCAAACCCTGAAGGTGGTGTCATTATGAACGCATTACACATGCCTTCGAGTGCTAGTGTTTACAATCCAGACGGAACCTATGGTGGCGTTTCAGAGCCTGGTAACGGTTACACCGACATTCATGGTGATGCTATCAACCCTGTGCGCATACTATGTGCCAGCAATGCTTATAACAAAACGAGTGATATGTGGTCAACCACCTCACTACAGCTCCATAACATTGTTCCAGGATTGAAGTTTACCAGCAGATTTTCTTTCAACATTGAAAACAACTTCTATAAGGAGTTCACCCCCATGCGTCCTGAGTCTGGTAAGCCACAACTCTTTAACGATATGAACGAATCGGCTTACAGATATAAAAAATGGATGACAGAAAACACACTGACTTACGATAATTCCTTTGGGAAACACAACCTGGGGCTCTTGTTATCTACAACAGCCAACAAGTTAGTACAACGAGGTGTTAGTGTGAATGCACGTGGTTTCTCGGACGAAACTCCTGCTCTTCAATACTTGGCATACGCTGGAACTACCACACCAGACGACTATCTCATTGGTCCTGATGCTAACGTAGCTTGCATTGCACGTGCTTCTTATTCGTACGATGATCGTTATTTCCTAACGGCATCATGGCGTAGAGACTACGCAGGTCGTCTGCCTAAGGATAATAACTATGGCGACTTCCCCGCTTTTACAGGCGCATGGAAAATCTCAAATGAAAGCTGGTTCGCTAAAAATAAAAATCTAAACTTACTGAAACTTCGTGCTTCTTGGGGACGCGTTGGTAATCTTGGCTCCATTGGTTATGGCTACAAAGCTGCCCAACTGTCATCAGCCGTATGGTCAGAAGGTGCACAGTACGGCGTTACAAGTAACACCTTATGGGGAACCCTCATATATAATGGTACAGCATTGAATCCATCGTTGACTTGGGAAACATCCGAGCAGTGGGATTTAGGTTTGGATGCAGCCATGTTCAACAACAGGCTGTCTTTAGGATTTGACTATTTCAACAAGCGCACCTACAATCTTATACAACAACAATCGGTAGGTTGGCCCTCGACAATAGGACTTGATGCCATGCTTGTTAACTTAGGAGAAGTTAAGAATGAAGGTGTGGAAGTGCAAGCCGCATGGAACGATCAAGTGAATAAAGACTTCTCTTATTATATCAATGGTAACTTTGCATGGCTGAAAAACCGTGTTACCGACACTGGAACCTATGATGAGAAAGGTAATCCTGGCATCTGGGTAGGTGACGTTTATGGACATAATGACTTCAAAAACCTGACGAATCTTTTCCAGACAACGCAAGGACAAGCTCTTAACTCGTTCCACCTCATTAAGACAGACGGTATTTTCCAAAGTGATGAAGAAGCCGCAGCATACGTTGACAAAGATGGCAAACGCATACAACCCAATGCTAAGGCTGGTGATTTGAAGTTTGTTGATGCCAACAAGGATGGAAAGATTGACGACAAAGACCGGCAATATTGTGGCAGTTCTATGCCAAAGACGACCTATGCACTCACAGCAGGATTTAATTGGAAAGGACTATCTGTAAGTGCTATGTTCCAAGGTGTGTCTGGCGCTCAGGCGCTCTTTGTAGGAAAGCACCTCACACTGAGCGACACAGAGGGTAACTTCAACCGCTGGAACAAGATATTGGATGCTTGGTCACCTGAAAACAGGGGAAGCGATATTCCACGTATTTCAAAGAACGACCCCAACGGCAACTTCACAACTTCTTCGGACTGGTACTTGGAAGATGCATCCTACTTGCGCTTAAAGAACCTAACCATAGGATACGACTTTACAGACTTTATCCAGAAATGGGGACACCTGAACGATCGT